>Ga0209611_10000039_pt1 | contig 123907 bp, 101 predicted proteins | sample S1TSphgellanicum_3_FD_187693 | JGI IMG/M metagenome (GOLD analysis project Ga0209611, IMG submission 187693) | Host-associated microbial communities from peat moss isolated from Minnesota, USA - S1T2_Fc - Sphagnum magellanicum MG (SPAdes) (version 2) | ecosystem: Host-associated > Plants >... | reverse complement strand
TAGTAATTAACTTAAGATGTTTGTGTACTTGGAGGTTGATTCGTGTAGCCTATTTACATTAATATTTTAACATAAATAATAAAATTTAAATATATAATACCTAATATATGTATATATATATATATAATTGATTATCATTATAATTATAATAAAAATTAATTGATAATTATGGATATCTATAATAAATTTTAATATTATCATATTAATTGATTCTGAATAATGTTTTTGTTTAATCAAATTTACATTTTCTGAAAAATATTCCAAATAAAATAAAATAAAATAATTTTACTTGCCAAAACAAATATTTAAATATATTTGACAAATAAAAATTTAAAACTTGTAATATATAAACCATGGTTTAATTTAGTTTAGCCATAAATATTTTAGCCAAACTTAATTTAGCCTAATTGGTTTGGTTTGGTTTAATTTAATTTAACCATATTTATTTCATGTTAATTTAATTCAACCATAATTATTTTTGCCTAATAAATTTAGCCATAGTTATTTTAACTTAGGTTAGTTTAGGTTAGCCTAAGTTAGCATGGGGTTAACCTTAGTACTAGAGGCACATAATATTATTATACATAGCCTATGTAAATATATTAAGTATAATAATTTAAGTATGTATAAATTTAAGCCATCATTTTTATGACACGTGTCCATGTTGTACACATTTAGTTGCACGTTAGTTACACATATAACTGTATGGCTGAAAATTTATATAGTACCAAATTTATAGTTGCAAACATGACCGAGATAGTTACAAACGACAACCAGTTACATGCTAGTTGCATAGTGACTGGTTGCAAATGATAGGATTTTTAGTAGTGCAATACATTTTTATCAAGGATTAGATGTTGCAAAAGAAAACAAAAATAGAAAAACAAAAACAAAACATGGATATTACTATAAACAACAAAGCCTTAAACCTTAATAGAAACCAACAAAACCTTAAACCCTTAATAGAAACCAACAAAACCCTAAACCTTAATAGAAACCAACAAAACCTTAAACCTTTAATAGAAACCAACAAAACCTTAAACCATAAAGCCTCTTTGCAAACAAGAGAAATTGTATGACCTAAACCTTGTTTGCAAACAACATAAACAAAAAGCAAAAAAAAGAATTCAAAATTTTGCAAACAAGAAAAACAGAAAGCAAAAATAGGAATTTAGAAATTTGAAAATAAAATAGTACCTTATTGGAGGGTATAGGGCCTAAGCTACCATCCTTTTTTGCAACTTGCAACACAAATGAAGATAACTTGTCCGCCAAATCTTTAATAGCTCTATAATCGATTTTTATGTGTCAAAACTTTGAAACACTTACCATTCATCAAATGCATTATTTGCCCAAAGTTCAACATGTTCACTCCTCGGTTCACATTTTCCATCTTTTAAAATCAATATCTAGAAAACAAGACTTCAACAATGGCTCTTTAACATGAAAAACACATTCAATCTCTTCAACCACGTTGGATCTAAAAGCAACAAGTTCACAATTGCTATGATCAGTAAATCAAAAGTAGCAACATCCCCATGGCTAGAATCATCAAAAAAATCAAATGTAGAAGGAGAAACATTCGCATCAAAATCTTCAAAGAATAAAAGGGTTCAAAAAATGCACAAACGTATCCACATTTGTTTTAGGATTCAACTTGGGAGAATCACTAGGAGATTTTGTAGGAAATTCATGTACATAATCAACATATTGCACATAACTTTCACTTCCATCATTGGCCCACAAAAAATCATCACCAAAATTAGTGGTGACTATTAATGTGGGTAGTCCAACAAAAGAAGATCCATAAACTATTAGGTCTAGCAACTAATTAGGAGGAGTGGGAGGAGTATTTGTTGCAACTAAGGTATCTTTCAAAACTTCAGAAACAAGATATGTAAAACCCTTCAATAGACATAATAAAAAAAAAGGAACAACAAATGAAAGGAAAGAAAAGAAAAAACTCATTAAAACAATGTGTAAAATAAAATCTAGATAAATTGCACTTGCACAACACATCAAATAAACAAAACCAAAAAACTTTGAAATATGTAAAAACAAAAATTGAAGAAGACAAAAACTTGCACAAATCAAACAAAATAGTTAATAAAATAGCCAAATAGTTTGAAGAACATATCAAAACATAAAAAAAACAAAACAACATGCAAAAAATGGTAGGAGGAAAGCAAGAGAATTTGCAATGCACAAGCAACAATGATGCATGTGCAATGTAAAAACAAGCGGCATGTGGATGTGCAATGAAAGCAAGATCAAAAACAAGGGCCATGTCAATGCGATGTAAATAGGAGATGTAGGCACAGACAAAGATGTGAAGAAAGATGAAGCATGAAGACAACACCAATTAAAGTTGCAATTTGCCTACAAAAGTAACTCAAAACACTTGCATTGTGACGTAACAAATGTAGAAGGGCAAAGAATCGAAAATAATGGAATCTGCTGAAAATTACTTAGAAGTTGACAATGAGCACTACTAATGATGATCACCAATGCAAAAGTCATAACACCAAGCACAACAACAACATGATGCTAATTCACAAGCTTGTGAGCACGAGCATGAGCAGGCGAACATGAGCACATGAGTAGGAGCAAATCTTTTTCAAAATATTTTGTCCGTGTGGACAAAATATTAAAAGAATATGTGTTGATATGTAGGATAGAAAATTTGCTGACGTGGAAGAATCTTTTTCCATGTGTCCATGGATGAATGATTTTTATGGATGAAAAAAATGGATGAAATTTCTTTTGAACGCCACCAACAAATGTTATTTTTCCAAAAATTGAATAAAAAAACAAGGTCGAAACAATTTATGTTGGTTTCTTTCAACGCAAATCCACAAATGAAATGTTGAAGTCACAATTTAAAGCCATACTAGATATTTCTTTAATATCAAATATTTTCAAGCTATGCAACATTTAAATGATGCAAAATGTTAAATTGAATCCAATAGACCCACTAAGAAATATGTGCTAATTCAAACACTAATTGTTCACCAACAAAAGGCATGTGATTATTAGGAACAAAGACAATATGAAACTAACCACAACATTTCACATTACATACACCAATGAATAGGTTTTTTAAAAATTCTTTTGTCCGTTCTCTCACCCTCTCATGCCTAACATAATCCTTGCTAGCTACTTGCAAAATCAAATTATATTTTTTTCCTATACTACTAATTTGTTCAATCTATACAACAAGCCTCTATTTTTACAATGGCTAGAGGAAAATTCTCGCCAATTTTCACACCAAACACATTGAAATTAATGATTGAATATATATTAATTTCAAGCATACTTAAGAGAATATGTGAGATGACAACAAAACCTTGGGAATGTCAAAGAGATGACACTTGGTAACTCCCCTTCTAGCATTTGCTAGAAATTAGAACATGGGGAAAAGAATGGAAAATAACAATAGACAAAACAGATGAATGGGTGGCTTAGCAATGGGCAAATTTGAATAACAAAAAAGTTTTACAATATTGAAACAAATTGTAAACATTCCAAAGGAAGATGTGGAAGACTACCATTTGGCGATGTTTACACATGCCATGGATTTTTTTAAAGAGCGTGCAAGTTTGAAAAAGCCCATTCCAGAACACTTTTTCACAAGTTTAGTCAACGATTTGTCAACAGAGGATTTAGTAACCCTTGGAAACTTGCTATCAACAAAATTCTTGAAATACCGAAAATGATTTTATGCAATTCCAAGCAAGCAAACCTAATTGCCACATGATTTAATGAACAAAGTTTTTAAACCACCAGTGAATCGTCAGATGATAAGGCCAACCCCAAAACCACGAGATGTGACGCACTCCCAACTCCTTAAAGGGCTCAAATGTGAGCCCAAGTAGAAAGCAGCGGAAGAGGGAGGAGTCAGAGCACGCTCCCTAGCTCACAACACTTTGAGGGGTAGAGGGGCGTGTTGGAGTTTCGGGATGGGACTAGGAAGAGTTGACAAGCTTCACTCACTCACACGGGCCTGCACATAACCCACACAAAGTGGTTAGTGCATAGTTGGAGCACCCTTGGTGCTAAGATGAGCCACGGGCAACACGAACACACAAGATTCACCATGACCCGGACTTGGGGGAAGCCACCACCTTCCCCCTTTTAGTATACTCTGTGGTTGGCCACGGAGCCTACATCCAAATGGCTTTTCTCTCCTGGGACTCTCGAGTGGGAGTCCCACAATCCCGCCAGTTGGGACTTTTGCAACTTTGGAACCCCATAACTTTGCGAGAAGACCTCCGATTGAGGTGCGATCTGAAGCAAAGTTGTAACTCTCATCGAGAGCTTTTCAATGATATGTGGCACGCCCCCTGCAGCTAAGTAAATCGGGTCGATTCCCAACTTTTTGTGGTCGGGAATCAAATTGGCAATTTGACTCCCGGCCCTTCTTTTGGCCATAACTTACGTTTCAGGTGTCCAAATGAGCAATGCAAGCCCACTTTAGACATCTACGTTCCAAGAGCTTTTCAATGATATAAAAAACGCCACAAGCCATTGGGTTTTGACCCCTACAATCGCTCTCTGAAGTTGGGAGTCCACCGAGACTCCATCTCCCAAAGTGGGAGTTGCCTTGGGAGTGTGAGTGTTCACTCCCTCACACTCCCTCACACTTTCTTACACTCCCAGGAGTATGTGATGTGACTCCCCGTCTTCCTCTTGGTCCGCAACCTTGCAATGCCTTTGCCTTGATTCCTGGGCTTCCTTCTCTTGGCCTACAACCTTGCAACCCCTTTGCCTTGGTTGCGAGCCCAAAGCTAGGGTTGCGACAAGATGTGTATGATAGTTGAAAGAAACGATGGATCAACAATTGAAGGAGGAAGAAAAATACCATTGTTTACAATAAATTGTGGAATAATGCAAGTATTAAAATGAATATTGGATGAAGAAACATTGACATTAATTATTGAAAAAATTGAATGAACTAATGTTGAAACAAAACGTTATGAAATTGAAGCAACCACTAAAAACTCTTCGAGCACCACCAAATTTGGATATGTTCCTAATGGTAAAAAGAGGAGATTTTAAGACTATAGATCTAGAGATGCAGGTGGTGAATAATGGGGATATTTTAATTACTTGCAATATTATAAGATATATGGGATGATGGTGAAAATGCTTTTGATAATGCTTCTAAGCAACATGCAAGAAAAACAATGTACTGGTATGGAGGATGTTCACAAGGAAATTCACTAGGCCATCAAGATAACCACGTGGTTTTAACAGGGTGAAAAATGCACCAAATTAAATACATCCAATATGTGTAATCTCCAATCCAATTTTTAAAATACACATCAATTAATATATAAATCTATTTAAATTTTCCACACAATTACACTCACTACATATTTAAAAACCTCTTGTACATCCAAATATCAATTAAAGTTTGGAAAATGTTATGAATGTTTCATACTTGAAATGAGGGTCTTTATAGGAGTGCAATGAAGTATAGGAGTAATACTTACTAGAGGGCATAAATAGGACACATGGCATGTATAAAAAATGCAAACATAAAATGGCATGAAGCCACATTAGGCCCAAGGGCCAATGAGGTGATCACAATTACATGTTACACACACCACGCATGACATGAGTAAGAAACATAGTTGTTCTGTCAATTATAATGTCAGTCAGTCTTATCCAAATAGTCCAAAGAATATTAGACAGTTTTGAAAAGATCATTGAATGAAATAATTAAAAAATGACCCTATAAAAATTTGGCCTTTGGGAGATGTTTACAACTTAGTAACATTGCATGAGTAGAGTTTACTATCTTTCAGTGAACTTCTAAGTAGCAAACATAGAAAACAAGTTTTGAATTGAATTATTCATTTGCACAATGTCACAATATCCATATCCTAAGCACTAGTGTCAAACACTAAGAGATTTGGACTATTACCCATCAATAGAGAAAAGAAAGCTTAAGAGTATAGATGTAGAGTTCCAAGCTGAGGTTGGGTACTAGGCATCTTCTAACCACTTGCAAGATAACAAAATATATAGGATAATGAAAAAATGTTTTGCCTAAAGTTTTTGAACAACTTGCGACAACCTCCTAGAGAAAATCCATGGCCAACACATTTAATGAATCAAAATTATAGAAGCAATTTCACAAGCAATGTGATTACTTACTTAGATTTCAAGCTGATAGGAGAATAAGCGAATCAATCTCGCTACAAAAGTGGCCAAGGAATGTTTTTGACATTAAAGATGATGCATATGAAAAATTAATACTTGCTTATAGCAAAGAGTTGGATGTTCTTATATCGGTCAGTTCTATTACTAGAAGTGATGTTGAAGAAGAGAACTCCCCACCATATTGAAAAAATACAATGATGGACTCATAAAAAGAGACGACAAATTTGGAAGACACCTCAGCAGCTACACCACAGTTTGCAATGGATTCTAACGAACTGAACCACCCAACAATGGAACCTAGTTCAGCTTAATATGTCAAAAAGATAATCAAGTGATGCATTTAAAATTGGCAACAACTGTAAAACCTAGTAGGAAAAGTTAACAAGTCCTTGTAAATAGGGTTCTTCAAAGCTTTGATGCACTAAAAGATATATTTTGTATGAAAAAAAAGTTTTTTGAACCGATATGCATTTTTTGAATTACCAGAGTAATATGTTTATTATTTTTGAATATAGCATATGGAGAGAAAACAACTTTTTAAAATGCACTGGTTACTTAAGGTTGATGATATAATTAGTTTTAAAATGGGCGTTACAAATTTGAACTATTTAACAAAAGTGATATCCCAAATTTTGCATTTCATTTCCTCTATAATACAAAAGAATTTTAAATAATTGAATGTCATGTACAAGATACAACAAAACATTGCATGAAAATAAAAAAAGGGGCTTCAGAGGATGAATTGGCTTGAGAAATGACAACGAATAATTTTTTTTTATAATGATAGACATGCTTCTAAACAACACAAAAAAGTTGAAAGAATTTTGAGGAAACCCAAACAAATCGTGCATTGAATCTAAAGCACTTGATCTCACTCTAATTAACCTCTACAATCAATTGTTGTAAAAGACGATCAAATTGAATGGGACGACCACTTTAAACTATGAAAACTTCCATTGCAGAACATTTGATGATGGGAGGAAATCTAATATGCATTTTGCAGCAACACAAACCATTAAAAAGCTAGAATAACACCATTAAAGAGTGATGAAACATTCCATAAGTTTAATTAGGAAAATTGTGGAGACCGTTGGGAGAGACGTTGGAGTAATATTATGGGAGCCTTGAAACAATAGATTAAAAGAGATAAAATAAGGATGGAACAATAGAAAACAAAAAACATTCTCAAGATGTGTATCAAATAATGAAGTATTGCACCATAATTGTTTATGTTGTCTTTATCAAAGAATCTGTATTTCAATTTTAATTCAAAAAGGGTTGACATCCATGTTTGAATATTTGTGTAAAAATTGAAAAGGAGGGAATGGAGCATATCATAGAATGTAAGAATTTGGAGAATCAAAAATCATGTTGCTAATAGAATGAACTTGTCAATTGAAACACCAAACAAGGAGGAAACAAAGGAGTACTTCACTCCTCCTCAAAGCCCAGATTGTAGTGATGATAATGGATTAGAAAGTAATAGGGAAGATCAATATTCACATAGGAAGATATTACGAAATGGAAGATTGGATGTCATAGAAGACTTAGAAAAATAGTTTAATGAAAGAATTTATTTGAGTGTACAAGAATAATAGTTACAACATGGGACATAAAACAAAAATGATGAAGTCCTTGAAATCGATTACGGATCACATGATTTGCTCCATAACACTTTCTTCGAAGATGAAGCGCTAATCATTATAGAAAGTGATATTATATTATTCAATGAGAAAGAAACAATGTATTAAAGGAATGTGTTGAAATAAAATGTGGTGCACTGAATGCTATAATGCTTTGGCAATAATTGACGCGCTCCCAACTCCTTGAAGGACTCAAATGTGAGTCTAAGTAGAAAATAGCGGAAGACGGAGGAGTCGGGGCACGCCCCCTAGCTCACAACACTTTGAAGGGTAGAGGGGCGTGTTGGAGGTCCAAGATAGGACTAGGAAGAGTTGACAAGCTTCACTCATTCAAAAGGGCCTGCACACAACCCACACAAAGTGGTTAGTGCATAGTTGGAGCACCTTTGGTGCTAGGACGAACCACGGGCAACACGAACACACTAGACTCATGGCTTAGACTTGGGGGAAGCCACCACCTTCCCCCTTTTAGTATACTCTGTGACTGGCCACGGAGCCTACATCCAAATGGCTTTTCTCTCCTGGGACTCCCGAATGAGAGTCCCGAAATCGCGCTGGCTGGGACTCCCACAACTTTGGAGCCCCATAACTTTGCAAGTAGACCTCGGATCGAGATGTGATCTAAAGCAAAGTTGTAGCTTTTGTCGAGAGCTTTTCAACGGTATGTCGCACACCCCCTACAGCCAAGTAAATTGGGTCGATTCCCAACTTTTTCTGGTCGGGAATCAAACTGGCAGTTTGACTCTTGGCCCTTCTTTTGATCATAACTTGTGTTTCAAATGTCCAAAGGAGCAATGCGAGCACATTTTAGACATCTACGTTCCAAGAGCTTTCTAATGATATAAAGAACGTCACAAGACATTGAGTTTGGACCCCTGAAATAACTTTTTGAAGTTTTGGAAGTCCACCGGGACTCCATCTCCCAAAGAGGGAGTTGCCTTGGGAGTGTGAGGGTTCACTCCCTCATATTCCCTCACATTTTCTTACACTCCCGGGAGTATGTGATGTGACTCTCGGGCTTCTTCTTGGCCCGCACCCTTGCGACCTCTTTGCCTTGACTCCTGGGCTTCCTCTTGGCCCGCAACCTTATAACCCCTTTGCTTTGGTCGCGAGCCCAAAGCTAGGGTTGCGATAGTAATCATAGATAATTTCATAGTGGTTCTAAACTTGTTGTAAATAAAAGCTAAATTTGAGACTTTTTCAAGTTTACATTGTTATGAACATAATTGTTCAAATTCTATCAAATATATTTTTCCTCACACCTTTTTGTATTGTCTCCAAATGGAATAGCTTGGAAAATATACTAGCAGAAATGTTGTTGCATCAAGAATTTAAAACCTACCAAGTATAATTATTTTAAAGATAGGCAAGATGCAAAAGGTGCACAAGAAAAACAAGATTATGAAGAATTCATGCAAAAGGATTCAAAGAGCTATCGCTTTAGGAAGAAAAAGAGAATGGAAAAATTGTATCTCAATTAAGTACAAACATAATACAATCAAAGGCAAAAAATGTCCATAAGTGTCCTAAACACTAGTTTATTTTGCTTCATCATCAATGAACATCTTAACACCAAGATGGTAACGGATCCTAAGCTTTGGAAACGAAGGGATGGAGCATAAGTCTACCCATGCAACTATAGACACCTTGGCATATGATGGCAAGATAAAAATTTAATGGGGACTTTGAAGGAAATCAAGATGAGCAAAAAATGGAACATGTTGTCTTCTTGATCCACCAGCCTCTTTGTGGAAAAAAACAAAAAAATAAAAAAAAGTTGAAAACATTGAAAAATCAAAGTCACAAAACTAAAGGGGTGCAGCCAAACTTTCTCACAATCAAGATTAATTTTAGCTTTTTTTTGGATGGGAGAATTTGATCAAGGTTGAAGCCAAGCCTAACAATATTCTTGCTTGGCTTGCATCCAAAAGTGGGTTGAGAACTTCATCAAAGCTTTTTGAATTAGCTTTTAAAATAAGGATTGGCCTCCCTAACACTCGACAAGCACAACTACTATTCCTTTTAAGAACAATCAAATGCAAAAATAAGACACACAAAAGGTTGCAGAAATAACTTGGAATCTAAAAAAATAAAACAAAGATGAAAACAAATAGCCATCTTGCATTTAAGGTCCACAACTATAGAATTTGGTGGCGAACAAACATTGATAAAAGCTTATAGTGTGATCACATGGAACTCCTTCGCTGCCTTAAAAGCCCATCCAGTTTGGGATTTGGTCATTGAGGTCACATTAGTGTAGTTGTACATGACATCCTCAGCTTTAGGATTAATACGCCTTTTGACCAACTTGGCAGAAGGGGCGAAAAATTGAAACCTCGAAGAAAGCATGGTGCTTGGAGCTGGATCTTTCACAAGAAGGGTGACACGACTTACAAGAGTCTACAAGAAAAATGCAAAATTGAAGTCAATCCTAACATTCACTGAAAGTAAAACAAAAAGATATATGCAGAAAGAGAAATTTGTGGTACTTGAGAAAATGCATCCTTGTTACTCATCTGGGGGCTTGAGTTAACAACAAGCCATTTCATGTGAACCTTCAACTGGTAGTACTATAAAAAGGAACGAATCTCCTTCAACACTTGTAGGTCATTTGCATGCATGATAATGATGGGCCCTCTATAAAACAACAACCTGTCTGTAAAAAACACAATGGACTCGATAAAATTATCCATTCGCCTGCTCCAAGGAGGAATGAGGGATAATGGCTCATAAACATGTAGAATTGAAAGATTGGATGGTACATTTGTAATAACAAGGTCGACCTTGATCTTAGAAGAAACTTGAAAAACATAATTGTTTAGAAGAATGATTAGACAAATTAATTCAGAAAAAGTCATGACCAATCCAATTAACATCAAAGAAAGAAATAAAGTTGTACATGTGATGAAAGCTATTGGCATTCAAATTTCATCAAAAGTTTTATACTCCTAGGATCAAACTTTCGACGTTGAAAGCTAAGTCCCAAACGCTCAATCCTTTTGGACCAACTTTCGACGCCAAAGGTTGAAGACTCAGAGTTTGGGTCCCTTGGTCCCCAACTTTCAATGCCAAAAGTTGGAGACCAAACCTTTAGTGTTCTTGGACATCAAATTTCAACATTGAAGGTTGGAGACCCAAAGTCAGGTGCTTTTGGCCTTCAACTTTTGGTGCCGAAAGTTGAAACCCAAGATTTTTTTGCAAATGAAAATTTTCTTGAATTTTTTTTTTGGTCTTAGGATGCTGCTTGAAAAATATTAATGAAAACTCAATAGATTAAATTGGGAAGGGAATTACCTCCTTCAAGTAGTCTATAATGCCTAAATGCTTAGTTGGCCATACGCGAATCTAGATTTGAAATGCAAGAATTGAAGCCCAAGAGACATTCATCAATCTCACAATGGAAGGGTAGTGAACAAAATTGGGAATCAACAAGGGAGTGAACAATGGAATTCACTTCCCTATATTTGATGTTCCTGCACCAAAGGTGGTTTGCTCCTATCGTCTTTTACTGCATTCTTGTTGAGGAGAATGAAACTCCAAAAGGTCTAGAGTCACGTCCTCTTCCTTGGTTGGGATGGTTGGACTAAAAGTCGCTAAAACTTCCTAAAGAGATGAAACACCCAAGCCTAGTTTTGCCTCTCAGTGGGATTGAATGGGAACATCTTCCTTGTCTTGCATTTCTAATGCAAATTCCAGAATCTGTCTCTTTCCCTTCCTCTTGCCCCCCTCCATTCTCTTCTTGGTTGGTGTTTCCTTCTCCAAGGCACCAAGACCCTAAAGAAATTTGGGCTCATATTTCTCATGGAGTTCAAACTTTGATGAAAGAATGTTCTCTTTTAAGTAGTCAAGATACTAATCACAATCCAAGAGATGTGGAGAGCTCCAATTTCTCAACATGTCTTTCCTATACATTTTGTTGTTTATCTTTGGATCTCTCCATATCTCAAGGAGTCTTGGAATCTTAGATGTGGCACCCTTCCGAGGAAGCACAAAATTGAAATACCTGTAGTGGTTAAAAAACAATACAAAGTTAGATGTCTGCCACCAATTAGATCAGGTAGATGCCATTGGAAAATTAATATGCAATTCACAATGCATCAAACAAATGTGGAATGGCTAGATTAGAAATCACCTGTAAATGACCCGTTTAAGGGCTTCTATGCCACCAATATGCTACTCCCATAACTTACCCCTCTAAATCCCATCTTTGGACCTAAATTCCTTAAAGAAACAAGTTTCCCAGAGAGAAAGTCTCCATTCCTAAATGTAGTTTGATAATGTTAGTAGATTTTCAAATTCGAGAAGCTAAATGGAAAGATTAGTAACTATGGCAGAAAATAGTTCTGCACCTCCACCTCCAACCGCAAAATGTTGAATGTGAGTTTTTAATCACTTCAAATATTAAAAATTGAATCTCTTGGATGGGAAAAGATTTAATTGAAACTAGAAAGTGGCCTTATGAAGCCACTTATCAAAAGTTCCATCCAAGAATCCTTGTTTTGGGAGTTTCGTTGCTTCCCTCAACATTCTGGATTGGTTTTAGAGTTTCAACCAAGATACCTTCTTCTCATTTGAGACCTATGCAAAAGATAACATTTGTAGCTTTTTAGTGAGCAATTTAGGCTCCAAGTTCATATCATAATGGACTTGAATCTATTTCAAGAAGTGAAAATCGAAAGCAAGGTTACAAATTGGCAAATGCTTCATGAAGGCGAAGGTATGATCCTTTTGGACCTGATCCATTGCCTTGTCCATAAGTGCTTGCAATCTGGAAGGTGATTTCAATTTCTCATCCCAAACTTTTTCATAATAAAGCTTCACGACCACATTTGCTACAACCAAAAATTCACATTGCACCAAGAAGAAGTGATTTTTGTAAATCAAATGTCTTAATCAGAAAAAGTAACAGATTCAAATTGCAAGACTAGGAAGGAACCAAACCTTGTAAATATAGTCAAAAAAACTTTCTTGCATCATAGAGTACTAGGTCTTCCTTGACTTGTTTTCACATCTCTTATAGACTTCAGAACTGATCACATCCTTAAATTGGACCAGTGGAATCATGTTGATGTTCCGAATGTAAAAAAAATCATGCACCAAACTAGGCTTCACATGATCAAATTCAACAAACTTGGAGGGTTGAAACAAAATTCACAAATAATTTTGACATCAATGCACAAAGCAAGGAACACAAAAAAATAGATGAATAGATGGAAATGAAGGGAACTTTGAAATTCACAGTGTTAAGTTTGAATCTTACTTGTTCATGTTTATCATTGCAATGATGAGGTGGGCAAGGCCCTCTTTCGTATTGAACATGATGGAATCCACTACAATGTGCCATGAGAGGTCATGTGGGTGAACTCTAGAGATGTAAAGCATCCAAGCTTATGGGCCAATGGTTGCCATCCCACACATAAAACATTCTCCCACTAAACCTTTGGAGATCCTCATTCGAGTTCAACCCCTCCTCAAATGATGCATTTGCAACCTTCCAATGATCATCCCACTCATGGATGTGATCTACAACAAATGCTTCCTCCCCCTACTAGTTTGTGAGAAAGACATAGAAAACTTTGTCACCTTTTCAATAGCCCATTTGGAACACTTGTTCCATCTTGAGCACATCAATCTTGAGGGTTGGCTTCAGAACAAGCATGGAAATTATGTAGCAAAGGGGTATGTTCATCCAAGCCTTGGCCTTGGGATGAATTTTATGATTTTCTAGCACCTCAACTATCTTGACCTTGTGTTCAATCTGGACCTCAAGGATTTCCCTATCTCCAGTTGTTCCCACTGCCTCCAATTGCATAGAAGGCCTAGAGGTCAAGCCCACCTCCTAAATGGACAATGTCATGGTTGAGTTAGGTTACCTTTGAAACAATTCACAAGAATACACAAGGTGAGAAGAAGATGCAATTATATTTCAAAAGAAAAATTGGATAGCAAGTACTTGTGTAAAGGTGGTTTGTGGCACCAATTGAATTTCATGGACATCCATTTCTACACTTGCTTGTGAATCAAAGGTTTGCACATCCAAAAAAATGAAGACAAAATTGTTAAAACATGAACATTATGAAGAGTTGTGAAAAGTGACTACACTTCTTTAGAATCCTTTTCCATCAGCCTTTGTTCAACCAACTCAGCATCATCCAAGGATGGTGGAACTTGCAAAAGAGAATTAATTGAGAGAAAAAGAAATATGCATAATTGAAAACAGAATGTGAAGAAGAAAGACTTTGAAATACCTCTTTGTAAAGCTTTGCAACACAGGGAAATGATGGGAATAAGGTTACATTATAATCAAGAACTCCATTTAGGAAATAGATTTGAATTTTTTTTTTGCAAATTTGAAAGCTCCAAGCTTGTGAGCTCTTGTTTTCACAAGAATTCAAGGAAAATTTGATTACTCAGTTTCTAACTCTTGGCACCAAAAATTAGAGGTTGATAAATTATTTTTTTGCATAGCCTCTTATGGAGCCCCCGAGTTTGAAGCTTAGGAGTTCCATGAAAGGTAGAACAAAAAAAATTGTTTTGGCCTTTCATGGAGCTCCCAAGCAAGTTGTTCGAGGGATCCATAAAAGGCCAAACGCATTTTTGCTTTGGCCAATCCATAAAAAATCCAAAAAGGTTGAGCACAAAAAAAATTGCGCTTGGCCCTTGTTGGAGCTTTCGAACTCCAAATTTGAAAGCTCCACAGAAAGCTGAACACAAAATTTTTTTGTGTTCAGCCCTTTTGGAGCTTCCGAGCTCCAAGTTCAAAAGCTCCACAAAGAGCTAAGCATAAAAAAATTGCATTTAGGCCCTCTACAAGCTTTTGAGCTATGAGCTCAAAAGCTCCCACATTTGCCAAGTGCAATTTCTTTGCATTTAGTCTCCAACTTTTGACACCAAAAGTTGGAGGCTAAATACAATTTTTTTTGCGTTGGCCCTTCCTTGAACTTTCAAGCTCAAAGCTTGGAAGCTCCAAGAGGGGCCGATGCAAATCTTTTTATGCTCAACCTCCAACTTTTGGCGCCGAGAGTTGGAGACCAAGTGCAAAAGTTTTTGTTTCAGCCTCACTTACAACTTTCGAGCTTGGAACTTGAAAGCTTCAAGAGAGGCTCATGCAAATTTACTTGCCTTGGCTGAGCTCCAAAGAATCCTAAAAAAATACATTACTTCAAAACTCTATAAAAATTCAAAGCATACAAACATAAAAAGAAAAAACTTGAAAGAGAAGGAATGAAAACATGAAATTAGAAAAGCTTGGAAACATACTTCAAGTTGTTGTGTTTGTGTGTCCTCCACCTCCTACATCAAGAACAAAAACACAAAAATATATATGTAAAAATCTCAAGCAAGATATTAAGGTTTCCAACACACCTTTTTCAAAAAACCAAGCTTGGAAGCATGATTTCAAGCATAGTTCCGTCTTCTCTTCACTTGACACATTTTTTCACTTTTACTTGCTACAAGGCCAAATGGAGACAATTCATATCCTGTCAACTTGTTCTAGGATGTTCTATTTTGCATCAGAAAACAAAATGCACTTCTTCTGGGCTTTTAAAACAAAAGATCAATGTGCTTTTCAACTAAAACCAAGCAAATTGCGCTTTTTTACTAATTGCAAGCAAACTAGGCAATATGCATTACACTTCAAAAAAAATTTGTTCTTGCCTTTTCAACCTAATTAGCCCTTGTGAAGAAAAGGTTGGGCTGCACATCTTCCATCAACTACAACTTCTTTTTGGCCAACATCGTTATGTTTTGTTTTCGTTGCTTTGGGTTTGTCCATTGGAAACTCTACTTTTGCTTTCTTCGTCTTGGAGTTCTGGAATTCTTTTGAGCAACACCTTTTTCTTGCATATGAATCTACAGCTTCTCTTTTTTGTACAGTAACACTCATGAATGAAAACAAAGCTCTTCCCTTTTTATAAATTTCAACATCTATTGCAAGAAATGTCATCTAGAATCTTGTTTTGTAGACTTGAACACATATTTATAGAAATAGAAATGAAAAAAATAATAATTGGCAAAGGTAATTAAGGTTCGATTAATAGTTATAAATTGTATTCAAAACCAAATATTTGTTCATTTAATAATTTTTTTTAATATATTGAATTTACATCTCTTTATTGCAACCATTATTTTCAAATTTTTTTCTATTCCATATATTTTTATATGTTAAGTCACCATACGAAATTCATTTTTGAAAGGTTATTTAATCATGTTAGTTCTATGTTTTCATAATTTTTGATGTTCTGATAATGAATTTTAGAAATTTTGTGGCCTAATTCATTTATCAAAATCATTTTTTATTATTATAGTGGATTTCACCGACCTTGCTTGTCGCCATTTTTATGATTTGTAATTTGAGGACTAGCTATAATTATAATTGTCTATCGTGATAATGAATGCCACTGACATTCATTATGACAAATTGTGTCTGTGGTAACTAGACTACCCTATAATTAGAGCTTCAAAATAACTAATATACAACTGCATTGTAATTGTCCCTTGGAAATACGATAAATTAATAAAGAAAATGCCACATTAGAAAATCAAGAAGTTGTATTGTAGTTGCAAATTAGTTGTAAGATATATATTTATATAATACAATGTACACATTGTATATACAATTGTAGTCAACCATGTTTGACTTTGTTGACAAGTTGCATTTTAGTCACATGTAACAACTACATCACAACTACGATAAATTTGGTTACTAATCAACGATTACTTTACAACAAATGTACTACCTTAAGTAACACATATGATCATGCCACATGTATACATTTCCACTGCACAATATATATGACATTTCAATTTGTTTGTAAGTAATATGCAACTGTATTTCAATTTAAAATTTAAAAATTTGAAATTTGAGCGGGAAACCTTTAAGCAAGTGACACATGACAGTATATCAACAGATCTGCCCTAATGCATCAATTACCTTCATGTGCTTATGTTTATTGTCAAGAAATTCAAGATGATTTTTTTAAAAAAAAAATTATACTCAAACATTTTGTGTATTTCCTAGTCTTTTGGTAATGCAATTTTCATATCATGTGTTATAACTATGATTATTTTTGTTTGTTTAGTTTAGACCTAAAACTAAAAGGTTGTTATAATTTTTATTATTTATTTAAATAACTTGGAGATTGAAGGCTTTTGTTTTTTATTTTAGAATTTGAAGGTTCATGTTTTTGTTCTTCGAAAGGTTGAAGACTTTTGTTCTTTCTCTTGAAGGTTGAAGGTTTTTGTTGTTTCTTTTGAATGTTGAAGGTTCTTGCTCATATTTTTGGATGTTGAAGGTTCTTACTTTTACTTTTTAATGTGAAAGGTTATTGCTCTTACTCTTGGATGTTCAAAGTTCTTACTTTTGGTTTTAGATGTTGAAAGTTCTTACGCTTATTCTTGGATATTGAAGGTTCTTACTTTTGTTCTTGGATGTTGAAGGTTTTTGCTTTAAAATGTTGAAGGTTCTTACTTTTACTTTTGGATGTTGAAGGTTTGTGATTCTTGGTCTTTTGTTTATTTGCATATATTAAAGAAAAATGATGTGAAAATATATTCCACTTTATTTAAAAGTTGATTGTACAAGTTTAATTTAATTTATAATGATGAGAGATTTATGAAAGGTGATTTTAAAATGATAATCATGTTACACATGTTTTGTTTTGTGTTTGAACAATAGTGATGACTTTTGTTGTTTTATGTTATAGGGTCGAACTTTCATTATGTTTCAATATGTTAACATCAAAATTATGTATAGAAGGTAAGATTCTTTTAAAATTACCTAAAATTATAATTCAATTTACTTGATTGTAAAAAAAATATTTGATTTTATTTGCAAGTGTACAAATTATAGTTTAGTTTGTATCAATGTTCTACATACATTGCATTTTAGTGACAAATAAATTGCATGTTAATGTTAGTATAGTTGTAATTAGTTTTATTCAAGTTGGAAGGATTATTTAGATACTTTTGACATTACAATGTTATGATATGCTACTGATTTCATTTCACATAAGGAATTAAATGTCATAACATGACAAATTTCAAGCAAATAAGGTGGATTGAAAAAATTGCATGGCTCAAGCTCCATTTCAACAAAAATGGAAGAAAACATTCATTTTTGAAACATAGTGTTTTAGATTATTTAATTATTGTGGGTCATCATTTTTATGATTTGACCTTTTGTTTAGATAGAGGAAAATGTTTGTTATAAATAGCTTAGGCATTATATTTAGATTCATAGTTCAAATGTCTTTTGATAGAAACATTTTGTAATTTTTTTTTGTAATGTATTCTTCAACATGGAATGTAAATTTATTTGAAGTTTCAAATCCATTTCATGTTTATAAATAGTGATGTCCAATGCAATTCAACATTATCTATTATAATTAGGACAACATGATAATGGTTATGTGAAGTTTGTATAATTGCATTGTAAGTTGCAATTTAGTTGTTTAATACTACTAAAATCAACTACCATACAATTGCTTTGAAATCCAAACTTAAACACCTAGTTGCAAATTGGTCACTAAATCTTTTATTTTCATTTCATCTTTTGTTGTAAGTTAGTTGCAAAGGATAGGAACATAATTTAGTGTTCAAATGGATGAATGAAATAATGAAAAAATATATTTGTTGAATTCTTTGTAAAATAGTTGTAGATAAGTTATAAAATATAAAAACATAATCCATTCATCAAATGGATGAATGAAATAATTAAAGATTATATTCATGAAACTAGTTGTAAAATAATTATAAATAAATTGCAAAAGGTATTAAAATATGTTATCCATCAACAAATGGATGAAAAGCCATGTTGGCCTTCCATTCGCCATGTTGGAATGTGTGTGAGAATATGACGTGGAAATTAGTTGCAAGGAAGTTGGATATAGTGGCATGTGAGTTACACCATATATATGATATTATATACAACATAAGGTGTCCGTTGCAACTACTGCAACTTGTCTATTAACACTCAAGGGCGTATAAATACCATGAGTTGCAAGTGTTTGTTGTAAATGGAAAACCCGATTGCAAGTCCAATTGTAAAACCCTATATTTTTTCATAGTGATTGCACTGTTGTATGTAATTTTGTTTTATGTGTAATAGAAAGTGATGCTAATGAATAAACTTTTTTGTTCTAAATCTTGTACCCTTGGAGGGTGAATATATGATTTTCACAAAACTCATGTCAAGATATTTATGCACACAGATTCAATGGGCCAATGGTTTTTAATTTCCCTCCCAATATTAATTACATCAATTTTTAAATATTTCAAACACAACATTTCCACCATTTCAAAAATTTATTAGTAACTTGAAACTAAGTCAAAAAATTCTCATATGGCTAGTAAATTAATTTTACCTACTTAACTTAATTTTATTTCTTCGCTAAAAATGAAATCTGGCACCCATCATGCATACCAAATTTCAAGGGATTTCATCATGGCCCATAAATCTCTGTGATAAAACGTACTCATTTTCAATAGCACATATTTCACTTCCTTCCTTACAACAAGTTCCATTCCATGATATATATCTCCAACCTCTTCTAAATTATTTTTCCTATCCACCAACCTAAAAATGACATTTTGAATTCTAGTGTTTTTTCCCTTGCTCCACATTTATGTGATTCACATAATGTATCAATGGTTGTAGAAATTTTAGGTTGGGTTTCCACTTAAACAACTTTCAAAGTGATCACTCCATCCCAAATTTTATTCTTTGCACCATATTCCATCAACAAAGATTGTGTTTGGCTACAAGCACAAAAGTTTCACAATTTTAATTTGATGCTTGTTACTACACTACTTGACTTTCTTATTTGTGGTTTTCATTATTGTTGTTCTTTTTCCAATTTCATATTCGACTCGCTCCCTACTTGGATTATATTTCCCGATTCCTCATCCTTTCCGCCAAACCCTTCAAAATTAACTCTAATGTTTAATTTTGCTCTTGTTGATTCAAATTTGTCTGAGTTCCTTCACTACTACTCTTGTGCCCTTTGTAACATGGCGATCATGCTATTGGATGTTCAAAACTCACCATCATGGTAGATGAGTCAGGGACAACTATTGTTTTTGAACATTATTTTTATATTATGTTTACTTTTTAACCAAGTTTTTTACATATATCTAAGGAAGTCTTGTATGATTCTAATAACTTTGTTTCAAGTTCTTTGTATTACATTCCTATGACCTCTTTGCAAGGGAGACAATGGGTGGTTGGTTGTGGTGGTATTGCATTGTTGGTGATAATTTGGTTCATAATTTTCAAGAGACCACTTTGATGGTAAGAATTGCAAGTTTTATGGTCAAGACTATGAAGCAAGAACTAAAAGTTAATGATACTCTCCTTCAATGTTCTAATACTCTTGTGTCCTCTATTTTCAGTGAATTCTCTAATCTTCAGTGGGTGAGGACTTGATACCACCTCCTTTGTTGACAAAATTGTCGAAAGACATTTTTCAACCTAAAGTCTCTATGTTGTTAGAGCCATCCACCCATGTGGGGAGCAGAAGGTTCTTTGCCACCAATACAAGAATGCCAAATTGCTTGGGGATGCTAACAATCATTATGCTCTCATTCGTTCTTGGTGGGTATCATCTAGGGCTACTTTTAAGGTAGGTGTCCACGAAATTAGCAATTGGCTTAACTTTTGGCATTTTCATGTCAAACAATGGGGAGGTTTCATGGTCCATGTGAGTATTTCTTCTATGAATTTCCTATGTCTTCCTTTTTCTTTTATGCATTCAAAACTATAAGATGTCCATTTTCACTGAACTTTCATTTGTAATTTATTTGTTTCTCCGTTGCAACATTTCAGATTTTTCTAATGATTATTTTCCTTTGATTTACAAAAGTTTAATGATGAAGAGTGGGCGGACATGCCCACTTACAATGTAGCCGAAATTGTGTATAACATTTGGTTGTAGTAATTGGGGAGTCACGACACTTGTTTGTACATAACGACATCTAACGATTATGTCCGGGCTTTCAAACAGTCTACATTGTATAAAAAATACTTGCGAGGGGGTTCATCTAGTCATGGACTTGATAGAAATGAATTTTTGTTGAAAAAGGCCCAATGGTCTAGTGATCCTGCTAGACTAGTGGCTACTATGGCAAATTCTGGATTTTTTAAAAAAAAATCTGTTTTCGCACCTCAAGGGGGAGGAGGTTTTTGGGTTTGCCAAGTGTTTTGCTAATTGTCCTCCTGGTGCAGAAATGACTTTTATCATCCTGATCGTGTGAATTTCTCTTGTCCACGAGTAATAATTCGTGCTACTCAACCCAATGTTGTCGGGAATGTAAGCATGTAACAATGGCCTTGTGGTTCCAATGTTTGTTCACCTTTGGTATGTTGAGGTGGCCTAGAGTTGAAGGAAAATATTTGTGTTGATGGCCAGTGGCGAATTGAACATTGCCCACCTAATTTTGTAGTTTGATGTTTTGTACTCCAAAAAACCTCAAGGCTTAAATGTCAAGCAAAGATCAACCTATACAAATCTGTAAATGGAACTCTTGCTCCATGTTACTTAAGGTTATGGGTATAATTTCATACTAGATCATTGGAGCACCATATGCACTAATTTGTCCTAATGATTTGAGCCGTTGTGTCGATGGAACAACACAAAAATATGTTGTTGATAGGTTTTTAGTTCCAACTGTATGGCTCATCTAAAAAGGTATTAACTTAACTTAAAAATAGATACTAACTCTAGAAGAAGTGGGGTTTTCCTTTTACCACAGTTGTTTCGAAGTTTATTTGGTTCCCAATTGTCGAGTCCAAGTAGTTCGCATGTGGCTTTTATGAATGTTCATAACATTGTGCAATTGACTGATGCAAGTTGTTGGCCCATAATTCATGGTGGTAAGAAGGTGAGATGACCTTCTGTCTTCAAAATAACACAACAACACACCAACAATTGGGAGGTTGGCATCAATAGTGTGCCAATTAAAGAGGGTCAAAAGCAAGATAAAGTATATTAAAAAATAATTGTTTTCACTTTAACCCTGCACCTCTCATATAACTACCATAAAATAACATCAAATTAAGTGAAAGTATGTGTCAAATAACATTATTTGGCTATATTAAGTTTATAAGAATCTAATTCTAAGAAAATTAAAAACAAATGAATTTAAAAAATAGATAAAAAAATACATTTGAAATCGATTAAACAATATGTGTTCAAATCTATTTTTTGGTTTAAAAAATTAATGAAATTGACATGTAATAAGTTAAGAAATGAAAATCAACATATGTTTTAACAAGTCATCAAAAAAATAAATCTATTTCCTTTTTGTAAGAACCTACTTGACACTTATTTAAAACCAAAAGCAAACAATGAAAAATACACATCAAAAGCTACTTGTATTTTGAAAAACCTACTTAAAACTTACTTTTACAGTTTGAAATATGAAAATTAATGCACATTAAGATAAACATATATTATATTTAGTTATTGAAGTGAAAACATTCAATGTTACACAATTCTATAATGGGTTTTATTGTTAGTTTAAATCTACTTGTTTTAGTTTTGATAAAGTAATCAAGTTGTTCACTTCATCTTACTTACACCTAAAAAAAGAAAAAAAGCGACAATGTGATACAAAAAAATAAAATAAAATGAAGCAAACTAGAACCAAAAAAATGAGGAAGGAGCTCCTTGGAAACTTCAAAAAAACAAACAACAAACACTCTAAAAAAAAATCACTAATGCACAAGTCACAACAAGAACACACCAAACAAAGAAAAATAAAATTCAACATCACAACGCAACAGAAACAAAATAATAAAGTAAAACATAACTTTAAAAATGAGAAAAGAGCTCCTTGAAAATTGAGAAAAGGCAAACAATGAGCGTTGTTGGAGATGATCACCACCACACAAGTCTTAAAACCAAGCACAACAACAACAAGCCAAACAAAGAGAAAAAAAAGCTAGCATCACAAAGGAAAATCACATTAATAGAAAACTAACAAAATGGGGAAAGAATGTGTAAAAACTGAGAAAAACTAAACAACACCAAGCACAACAACAATGTGCCAAGCAAAAAAACTGAGAAAATTGTGGAAACAACACCTTGAACAAAACAAAAAACATGGCTAAGGAATGCCTTGAACAGAGTGAAGAAACAAACGGCAAGCAAGCGCTACCGACAATGATCACCACTGCCGAAAGGCATGAACCTCATTCAATCCACTAGGTAAGAGGTGCGGCGAAAAGTGAATAAGTGCAAAAGAAAAGAAATGCCAGTGCTTTCCGCAAGTGAAGGGTCTAGGAATAGACCCCTCTGGATTTTCGACCTAGACCCTCAGCCTACCGGCCTTGGGCCAGGATCTCAAATCTGGAAGGGTCTATTCCTAGACCCTTCTCCTGTACAAAACTAATTCAAAATATCTCCATTTTTGATGAATTTTTTTTTCAAAAAAGAAAGAGCATTTCAACAGAACATTTGTTTAAAAATAAATTTCCAACAGCGTAAAATTTCGCGCACACACACCCAAAAAAAGAAAAGAAGGGGGCTGCCCTGACCTTGAGTGCAACTTCAAAAGTTAAAAATTTGTACATGCCCTTACCTTGAGTGCAAAGTAAACGACCCTGAGCTCATCCAAACCCAAGCCGATCATCCATCCGGGCCGTCAACCCTTTACTTCCATCCGTTTGATCAGAAGCACCAAACGACGCGGATCAACACTCAACGGATCCGTGTGAACTGCTCCCATTGGTGCAATTTAAACGCTACGAATTTTGAGAATACGCGCGTATTTCCTCTCCCAAACCCTAGACTGTCGTTGCCTTCAAATACTCCGTTCTCGTGAACTCTTGCACTTTCGACATTGTCCAGGTCAAGATTCTCGCGACATAGCTTTCGAACTAGTGTTCGTCCATTTTGGTTTTTTCCTCTTGTGAGTGGGCTTTGGTTTTCTTCTTCTTCTCTGTGTTTCTTTTCTCTTGGCTTGAGTGGTTTGTTATTTTGCAGTGTTTTTGTGGGTATCGCGATGTCTGGGAGAGGGAAGAGTTCGGGGAAGAAGGCGGTGTCTAGGTCGCATAAGGCCGGTTTGCAGTTCCCTGTGGGTAGGATTGCCCGTTTTCTCAAGGCTGGGAAGTATGCTACTCGAGTTGGAGCTGGAGCCCCCGTTTATCTTGCGGCAGTGCTTGAGTATTTGGCCGCCGAGGTATGCATCTTAAGGTTTTCATTCTATCTGCAGACCTGTTTTAAGACTGTCAACTCGATTGCATCCTTGAGAGCACTGGTTTGTATGTACTTCGTAGCTGGTCTAGGGTTTGGGGTTTATCTATTATTGCAATTTTCAGCCTGGGGAGCTTTTTGCAAGCAGGTACTAGAGTTGGCTGGAAATGCTTCTCGAGATAATAAGAAGACGAGGATTGTCCCTAGGCATATTCAGCTGGCTGTGAGGAATGATGAGGAGCTGAGTAGGCTGCTGGGTCAGGTTACAATTGCTAATGGAGGTGTTCTTCCCAACATCCATTCTATCTTGCTTCCCAAGAAATCGGGGGGCATAGGCAAAGCTGGGAAGAACTCAGATGATGCAGAGTAAATGCACTTCTGTGTGCTGATATTATTTCTAATGGTGTTTAATTAACACCACCAATTTGTGGATAATCTCTCTCCTGACCTAGAAGATTCTTGGTTTGTGAATATGTGCTGAAGGTTATTTCTAGTGTAAGTGGTCAGTGATGCAGATTGGTATTTGTGCATCTTGAACTCTACTTTCAAGATCTAATGTCCTGTTGTTGTATAGCAGAACCATGGGTATGTGAAAATGACTTGCTTGCATGTGGTTGGGTAAAATGATGATGACAAATGAACCCATGAGTTTGTCAGTGTGTTCTGGGTTTGATGGGCTTCAGGTGTAATGTCAACTACCTGATTTGGGGTCTAATTTGATGCCTAGCTTACATGAGGTGGTAGTCTACAGGGATGCATTCTTAGTGCAATGCCTCAGGACTTTCTGAACTATAGACAAGATACCTCTGGGCTTGTAATTACTTGGTGTATCTCTTGGATTCTTGGTAGGTAGATCTAGTAGCTGGGGATTTTTGGGGAGGTTTGGTTTTAAAAAAATTCTCAGAATTGCTACAAATTTTGGGATGCTTAAATTTTTTGGGATTATCTAAAAAATATTGCCACCAAATTCAGGATGCTTTTATATTCATGTTGATGATATGAATTGCTGTAGTACATAGTAGTTATTGTTCATTTCATTTTGTACAAACTATTTAAAGCTGATTAATATTGCATTTTGGGTGATGCAATGAGGACTGGATGAACTCAAGTCTTCAAAACACAATGCATAGTGAAGTGCAAGGAACAATATTTTATGAGAAGCTAGAAAGAGCTTGTGGTTCTAGTATAAATGCGGAGCTTCAGTATCATTGACTTCATTTTATTGAATAAATTGGTAGATTAGCAGAGAGTTGGTCACCAAAACTGGTGCTAGCATCTTGAGTGATGGTATCAACCTTCCTTTTGTCCCATTGGCCAGAGTGAACCAAAATAGAACGGAGCATCTGATTCCAGGTCTGGTTCTTCCAAAAAAACTGGTGCCTGTTCCATTTCAGTTCAGATAACCAGACCTGGTTTTGATATGGTTCTTACTAACCAAGCCTGCAACTGGATGTTAACCAGACTGACAGTTAGCTGCCTAATTAACTCAGCTCTAGTCATATTTTTCCCCCAAAGTCTTGGTTCTAGTTCCAAAACCCTAACTGGAACTCTTGATTCTTACTCACCAAACCCGGTATGGGAAAGGCACCTAAAAAGGGTAGTGCACCCTGAACTACACCCTACTTTTGTCCCCTATAACTGTTCAAATCATTTGGATATCTGCTATTGTAGTAATGAGTGGTTTAGGGATGTATTAAAAGCCACAAGCAGCTTTTTTTTCCTTGAAAACTTGTATTTTCAAAGGAATGGCTATGATTAGAAAAATATGGGTGCACTTTTGACGATATTACTAACATTGAAGCATGTTGTGTATGACTATTGAAAACTTCAAAGAATAAAAAATTGGCTGTGTGCCCAAAAACAAATCACAATTGGCAACAAGGTTCATGTTTATAATAGCACTATTTTGTGACAAGTATATAATGAAAGTGTGAAGTATGGTGATACTGCCTATACATGAGAGCTTTCTAGTCATGAACAATCTGCAATTCAGATTCCTCTCTCAAACATAGCTAGCTGAATTATTCTTCTTAAGGTGCAACATATGACCCATTGCCCAATACAACATAAGACTTGACTCCGAAGTCCAAATCTTAAACATATGGCCAACACAACCATTGCAAAGTTGCAAATTAAAGAGATTGAACACATGACCCACATGACCACACATCTCTAGAAAATATGACCATCTTAAGAATCAAGATCAAGATTGAATAGGTAACCCAAAACACACTAAAAAATTACACAATGCACGTATGATCAAATTATTGTCTCAACCTAGAGTTTAGATTGTGAATTGGAAGAGGAAACAAAAAATCAACAAACTAAAACTAGACCAAAGACTAGGGGATTGAAACTTAAAACCAAAAAAACATAAAGATCTTTGAAGGACTAGAAATGAAAACAAAAGACCAACAAACTAAAGACCAAGGGATTTAAAGTTGAAAAAGAAATTGAGCGACCAAACTCCAAAAATCTACAAGGGATTGGAAGTGCAAACAACATATCAACAAACTAGAGACCAAGGACTTAAAACTGAAACAAAAAACATAGAGATAGTAAAACTCTAACACAAAGACATTTAAAAGTGAGGATTGAAACACAACATTGAAGAATTGAACTTTTTGAAAGCACGAGTGAAAAAAAAGGTCAAACACAACAAGAAAAAACCAATAAACAACAAAAGACAAAAAACATTACAATAGCAACCATAAAAGAACCATTTAACTTTTAATTTTCATAGCCCTAAGCTCAATTTTATACTACTTCTCATCATTGAAAACAAAATAGAAATCAAAAGCCCCCATTAAGCCTCTAATTTCCTAGTCTTCACCTATTGCCAATCATCATAAGCTACATCATACGAGAAGTTTTGTAAGGTGAAAATGTCAAAGAATACATGTAACCACCATAGGAAGGTATTCATTGAGTTTTTTTGATTTCATAAAGGATAGAGTGAGAATGTATGCTTGTTTTCCACACTTTTCAACACTTGAATTGCAACAATTTTCACAAGTTTGTATTTTGACAAAGAGCTTTGCAACACCTTAGAAGGGAACAATTTCACAAGGCCAAGCATGATAACATTTTTAGACAACGAATCAAAATGCATTTGTGTAATATGAAACTCAACATGGTCCCTTGCCATTTTGGCCAACAAAGTCATGTATTCAAATAAGACCTTTTTTTGTTGGGGACAACATATTCATCCATAAGTTTTTTTATAATTTTCAAGAAATTTACCTTTGTTTGCATTAGATGAGTCATCTTTGTAAACTTTATTTGTTTATTTGGATTGACAAAAAAAATGCATGACTAGAGTGAAGATTCAATTTTGGTTTCTAGGTTTGATTGTATGGTTAATATGGTGATTCATACAATGGATCCCTTTCATATGAACTAAGACTTAAACTTTTTAATCTATTTTGTTACACCATTTCTCCTTCCCTACCAATAGTCAAAATAGAAATTGAAACAACAAATAAAATAGAATACAAAATAAAAAATTAAAATAATAATAATGAAACAATAGAAAGAAAAAAACTCACCTGAATGATGTTCACACCATTTGGTCCAAATGATAACAACTTCAAAGCAATATCAGATTTAGACACACCACCTTCACTTTATAACACATCCATTATGACCTTGGTTAAATTGTTGGCATTTGTGCCTTCAATGACATGCTCAAACAAATTTAAAATTGATGACAAGGTCCATTCGTCAACAATGTAGGTGTGACATTGTAAGATATTATTAAACTTATGACTCCATTTATGAGTAATTTTGTGGTCATATTGGATATTATATGACCAAGGGGCCCTTAATCGTGTTGGACAAGTTGTTTAAGATAAGAAATCATTGAATGTTTGACATAGCTCTTTTCATCTTGTAGTAATAAAAGACAATTGTTAGTTATACATGACAAGTCATATATATTGTTGAAGTGTTATAGTAATGAATGACTAGAATATGAATGATAAACAATGGACCATTTGATTGGTCATGATTAAATTAAAATCATTTAAACTTTTTTAATAAAATAAATTTTAATAAGTAGGTAGGTACATAAGTAGATACTAAATATAGGTAGGTAAAAAAAAGTAGGTAGGTAGGTGGAACCTTAGCCTACCTAACCTAACCTACATAACCTAACCTACCTACCTATTTAACTACTTTAGCCTACTTACTCTAGCTTTCCAGGAATGCGCATAGGTTGCAACCTTTTAATCCTTCCCTTATAACATTTCGACCCAAGGAAAGGAACAACCCAAGAATCTTGACACTTCTTAGAAAGTTCATAATTCTTTTTACTTTCTTCTTTGAAGGTTTTGCTTTGTCATCAACATTGATGATTTCAACCTTGAATCTTGTGCAAGGACATCAGTAAACCACTAGGGCAAACCAAAATGACAATAGGGTTACTACATTCACACATCAATGAGGATTCCTTTTTAATGCTAGGAAAACTTGCTTACAACATTTTTGTTTCAATTTGAATATGAAGAGGCATGATCACTGAAAATAATGTTCTAATAACATAACTTTAATTTTTTTTGTCATTGCAAATCAATTGAAAATTTCCCCAAAATACAAAAAAATAATAGTAATAAAAAAAACACAGTGAAAATAACAACACACAAATTTGTTAACAAAAATTTATTACAAAGTTGCAAACACAAAGTCCAAATATAAACAAAATGGAAGTAGCATAACAAAGATGCAAAACTTGCAAGCAAGTCAAAGGCTTTTGAAATGGAGGAAAATATAACTTCATGCTTGTAAGTTGTTATTTGAAGCTCAACAATCATTGTGCTGCATGCACCAACCACCACATTCCAACTTCCAATGTGGCAAACTTGCATTTAATAACACAAGTGAATATCCACTCGCAACTTCTTCAAGTGACATTATACATACTCTTTGAACCCTAAGCCCCACCATTCATTTGCATCACCATTGAAGCTAAAACTTTCAACAACCTTTTTGAATTCATGTACCTACAATGTAAATCACAAATGGTGCCAAACATGGATGGTGGAGTAACAAGGTTTGGCAATGGATAGAGGAATTACAATGCACATTGTAGGTGATAAACACTTGAAATTGGGAAGAGTTTGAAAAGTTTCTAATAATGTAGGTAATAGGTTGAAAGATTTACCTTCAAACCGGAAAATGGATAGTGATGGAAAAATGTGCTAGATCCAATTGTGAAGATGTTGCAAAGCTAGTGATGAACGGAAGGTAATAAAGGCTTCAATGAAAAGATGATGGCCCTTGGCCATTTCCATAGTATTAGTGGATGGGGCCTAATAATTTTTTAAAAAGTTTCTCGTTAAAGAATTTTGCAAGGCCCTAGACCCCATTGCTTTTAGGCTACAATTTCCTAGTAAAAAAAAAGGTTGCACACAAGATGGTTGACGTTGTGATTTACATTATAGAATATTCTTGTTTGGGATGACTTAAATTGTAATTTAAAATTACAACCTCTCTATTTAAGGTTCCTTGGTAAGTGGTTTTAAAAATAGGTACCCAATTTTTTGAAGGCTAGTTTTTCCCCATCCAAATGCTTTTCAAATCTAACTCATTTAATATCTCAATTTGAGCACATGTGACCTTGATTTTATTATCCCAATTAGACTATGTTAAAAATTCTCTTTTGAGGATATTTCAATCTTTGTTAAACCACCTTAGAATCCTTATTTGAAGATTTGAAGTATTACACCCACCATTCAAAAGGAGTCTACTTACTATTTTAAGAAGACCTTAAGATTGTTTTTTTCTTTTAAAAATTCATATCTAATTGAAAATAAGTCCAAAATTTTCACTTCAGCCTGGGTTGAGTTTCATATTGTCTTGTCTTTACTTTAAAAATATGTGAAAAAAGAAAATTTGAGTCTGAGTAAATCAGACTGCTTATTCTGACAGTTCTAGGTGCTTCTACCTTACCACACAACATTGGTTTACAGCTTGGAGACCAGTTGTGATGAGTCATAATGGGACTCCAATGGATGGTGCACTGGTGGGTGCTGGGTCACATGATCCCTCTCAGGTTAGTCCCTTAGCATATCAGCGTACTCTTGTCAGTGCACGCATTTGTCTGCAGGAACGGATGGATGAAAAAAGTGAGAGGAAGAAGAGTCTTCAGGTAGGTGCAGAAAAGAAGAAAAAGGCCCCACCGAGATTCGAACTCGGGCTCTTGGATTCAAAGTCCAATGTCGTAACCACTAGACTATGGGGCCAAGCTTGCTATCATCTTTAGTGTAAGTATATTTACATATAGAAATGTATTCTTGGGTTTTGCAGTGCTGCTCGATGAAGCTTTTTTCGAGTCATTGTATGCAGGAACTGAGTACATTGTTCCTGGATGGGAGTTCTCAAGGTCTGATCTGCTCCAAGCTGTGAAGATTGCTTAAGTGGTTACCAAGTTTTGGATTGCCCAAACAACAAGAAATCGAAAACATTGTTACGGAATTTGAATTCAAAACATAGGTAGACACAGGAAGCAAGGTAAATTTCATGACAAAATTGTGAACAGGACAACTTCATTGTCTTTTTGAGGAACCCGAATAAGGAGATATGGCAGATGTCTGGGATATGAGAGAAGAAAATTGGAGCCTTTTCAACCAAGTGCAATGAGCAAGCATGATTCCCAACAGATTCTCCTTCTGTTGGACCATGCCTTTAGGCAAGGATGACACATTCACTTGAAAGTCTATAAAACCTCGCCAGTGCACATTCAGGTGTGTGAAATCCACAACTGGCATTCCTGCTAGTGGGTATTACATTTTTCATAATGCCCACCATACTAGTGGGAATGACCACCCTACGATTTTTATACAAGGGAAAGCCCTGGCAGGAGGGCATTACACTTGCTGACCTTGGGCCTCTGCCCTTGGTTTGTGGGTGTAATGTCCCACTACCAAGGCTTTCCCTTATACATAACACATTCACTTGAGAAGTAGCTTGCACCTTGTGGACAGAAACAGGTGATCTTCAAGCACAGCTACATGAATAAGTATAAAGTAAATGCAATAATCTGTAGCACAATCATGTTCTGAAACTAAGGAAAATTAATGTAAGGATCATGACTTGGACCTCCTGTATTTATTGCACTTCATACTCCATGTTCTAGTTTGTGTGCAATTGAACAGGTGCAGAGCGCACCAATGGCCTCCAGAGTCCAGACACCATGAGGGATGGATGGTGGGTGAACTGGAAACACTTTTCTAAGATTGAGTTTCATTTCCCTAGCTAATCACAGTGCTCAGCTCAATAGCTGTGTTGTCTACCTGCTTCATAACAACCCACTGGCCCTTACCTACATACTACCCATTTACATGCATCTAAATAACCTAGTATTGACCTGTTTTCTTACCTACTTACCTACCCTATGTACAGAAGCAATTTTTCACTTTGGAGAGTGTCAAAGGAATGGCCGGATGTAATTTGCTTGGAAATGATCTGATCTTCAGTCATGTGAAGGCCAGCTAGCCATTCCATTTATCACCACAACAATACCGCAACACAATGCCAAACCACATAAACTATTTCCTTTCTCTGGTTTCCCATTAGTGCACTGCTGAACCAATTCTTCATAGTTATCCAGCCACCAAACTGCACATACCTTTTTCTCAGTCCTTTCATTAGCATGTAATGGAATACATTTTCTTCTTGACAATCCAGCCACAAAACTAATGTACTGCTTGCACTGGTTGAGGAATCAAAACCCAAGTTGACTGCAATTGCAGAAAAATATCCACAACAACAAATTTGAAGATAACCCAACAATGAGTGTAGTCATAACACTTCTGACTGTCACTTCCAAAGCATCAGACCATCACCTTCATCACCAACAGTAGCGACAAGCTGCCATGACTACCCACTGACTTCATCAACTCCTGATAGTGGGTGTAGATGGTACATAACAAATCAGCCACAATCTTTGCAAACCACTACATAAAATCTGCATCCTGGGTTTCTGTTGCATTTCCAGAAGCAACAGGAACACTCAGTCATGATGTTGGCTAGTTCTCAAGAGACAGATAATCAAAGATGGGCTCAAAGATATTACTGATGCAATGGGGAAGCTTTTAAAGGGTCTCTGGTTAATTTATTGGAATGTAGTATTGTACCAAAATATGAATTTGCTTCGCTTCAGCTGATGGGCTTGTCCAAACATCCAATCACTGGGTTTGGAATCTGTTATACAGTAGCTTCAGACACCTATAAACTTGTAAATCAGCAGCCATGAGAAGAGGAAGGTAAGAGTATCATGTGCCAAGATTCTGCACTCTTTGTCTCAGAACCTGCAGCTGTGCATTGATCCTCTGAAGTTCAGTTTTCAAGCCTGAAATGCGACTAACTTCCTCTTCAGCAGCCTTGTGGTATGGCCTTGTCAAAGCCTCTACTTCTGCCTTCACCATATCAATTGATTCTTGAAGTTCCTTCTGCATTGCCTCCTGAAACTGTCGTGTTAATGAATCTGCTACTCGCTTCACCTTCTTCTTAATATCAGCCCTCCGCAAAGGCAAGTTCCATACCCCTACAAACCTGGTTTTGCCACAGATGGTCAGACACTGCACTGTTGGATATGGGATCCCAAGTGTGTCTGGACAACTGGAGGACTTCAGGAGATGGAAATTGGAGGTAGAAAGCTTTTTGAAAAAGCAGAGATATGGCAGTAAATGCTTACCCTCCAGCAGAGCAGATACCAAGTGCAACGAGATCCTCTACAGTTGTAGGTAAAATGCTTGTCAACACAGATGCCGATAACCCTGCTGCTCCTAATCCACCAAATGTACTTAGCACCTGTACAACCCAATCACCCACTGTTACTACTGCCCTTCATCCTTAACATCATAATCACGAAACCAATTCTACGATAGAGCAACAAGAATTTACCACTTCTTTGAGCTCCTGTTCTAAAAGTATCATGGCAGCCTTTGTATCAAAGCCCTCCAACACTGTCAAGCTGTCATTATATCCTTCGATATTCTTCTTTAGGTTATGTAACTGTATCATAGAAGGTTGCTCCCGCATACTCTGTGCTCCTTGTGCATCTTTTTCACCTTCAGGAGGCCACCTACTGCTTACAAAATCCCAGTAGTTGTGCAGTTGGCGCTCACTGTTTGATGCTATCCATGCTTTGTGCTCCTCCAATGCTTTCTGCCACCCAGACATAGGCCTGCTCAATCATGATGTTGACTAGCACCCACAAGACATAGCGAGCAAAGCCAATAGTATCCCTATTCAAGCTGCAACAAGCTTGTGACAGTAAGCTTCATTTCATTTTAGCTTGTCCCTGTACAAGGAAGCATCTAAGCCCAACACATAGTTAGGCCTACATAGAGGCCCTCATACCAACTAGTGCAATGGCTGAAATCTCTGTACCAAATGAGGACAAAGATGTGAGTAAGAAAGAAAAACGAAGCATCAAAAGAACAAACAGCCTTGATGCAAAAATAGAAACCCTAGATTACCACTATACCCAAAGAGTGGTTAAGACCATATACCTCACAAGAGAAATTTCAGCTCCATGTCAAACACATAGGAGCTATCATGGGATCTGATTGAGGATTTAGCAAGGGCAAGGAAAAGAAGGGGAGTGAAATACTCTGACATCTGCAACAGCCGTGTGAAGAACTTCACCCTCAAAATGACTTGACACTGGCATAGAGCGAGGTCGATCTGAGCCAATAAGATACTTGGCAACTGCTTCAACGTTGGATAGTCGCAGGGTAGAGTCAATGAACTTGTTGGTTCTTCCCTTTGCTCCTTCAATCTGCTCACTACTCCAAAATTGTAAATTGCAACCCTAATCTTCAACCTCTAGGTCTAACACAATATCCCAATGTTACAAGCACTATGCAGTGATAAAGCAAATGCAGTGCTGATTTGACAGAGGCTAGCATAATCATGCTTCTATCATGAAATTGACACCAATGACTAGTTAGAGAAATACCACAGCCAAGGTGCGCTGACAGAGTGAAACAGCATCATTTTGCATTGATTCTTCGTATCTTTGTAGCTGAAGCTCCATACTTCCCAGAGCCTTCAAGTCTGCTTCTGCTTTCAGAGCCTCTGCCACCAACTGCCGTTCACAAGCCCCAAGAAGTGCAACCCCAATCCCCAATGGAGTCTCCAGCTTCAGCCGCAATCTTTCTGCTCCTGTATCTATAGATCCACCCATGAATCCCAAGATGAAACCCTCTAAATCTCCGAACCCACTTGTTGTCCAGAGTGAATTTTTGGAAAGGAGGTCTGGGTCAATGACTCCATCATCTAAGGTGGCTGAAAGCTTAGCATGTAGGGCTTGACGAGCTGATACTGGGTACACCTGTGCTTGTTCCACACTAAGAAGGCGTTGGGCATTTTCACTCACAAATGTACTCACCTCTCCCAGCTGAAAGTAACAGCACACCCAAGTCAAAGTCAGATACTGGACATTTCAAAGCAGATCTGCAATTCTAAAACATAAATCCAAGAAGTATAACTACACAACAATTCAGAAGCATAACAGTATATTGGATTTAGGATTAGGGGTGTGGTGGAGATCAAGAAAGGTTTGAGATTTTTACCTGTCTGGAATTGGATAAGATGTCACACTTATTCAAGATGAAGATGATCTTCTTGCCCCATTGCCGTATGTAGCGCAGAAATCTCACCTTCAACACCAGGTCAAAAAATGCCACCATGCTATCAGCTTGCTTTGCTTTCAACTCTGACCACAGTGGTGCTGCAGCAAGAAACAATTCCAATATGCACATAAAGGAAGAACTGCAGACATACCTCACTGTCAGTCAGTGGCCGGTCAGCTGATAATACAAAAAGCACTAAGTCAGCACGTGGAACAAACTCTTCAGTGAGGCGCTGTTGACGCTGAAGAATTACATTGGTCCCTGGAGTATCCACCAAATTCATCTGCTCTGGCCAACCCCAGACAAAAACTTTCATTGCTTCTTCTGCTCCAACTTCACTTCATGGGTTCTATTTTGAATAGTGACCATACAAAAGAGAGTTGCTTCTGCTCTTTTTGTTCATGAAGGACTAAGTCATATAGTGCATGAAGGAACTCAATCTACTATTGCATGTGCTGCTCATTACCATGTCATGAATGACAATTTAATCAAAACCTGACCTGCTTGAGGAGATCAGCAGGCAAGAAACGCAGAAAGTGGCCATCTGGGTGACGTTCAGAGCGTTCTTGAGTTTCCCCACCCTCACCAGCATGTCGCAACAGTGTAATCTCATTTGTTGTGGGAAGCACTCCTTCCTTCAGAAACTTTTTCCCAAGAAGCGCATTTATCACCGAAGATTTTCCTGAGTTATACTCTCCCTGTGATTAAACAAGGAGGCACACTCTTTACACATGTGGGATCTGTTGCTGGACAACTCATAGAGCAAACATAACCAAGCAATGCACTCCTCCTGACTCACCCAGAAACATTATTCAATGGAAATACTCACCACAATGACAAGTAAAAAGGGCTCATCCAATTGCTTTACAGCATCTATCAGCAATGAGACCTCCTCCATCTGCCAACACAGCCACCATCCAGTTGCTATGGACACATTCTGTAACTTTGAGATGCTTCCAGGTCTGAACAAAAATACATGCGAGTTCCCTCTCTAACAAACAAGAATCAGGGTCTTCATGCCTACAAAGCAGCATGCAGTATATTCACGTAGCTCAGGCATAGGCTTTGTGGGAAAGCTCCACATTTCCAAAGTACAGTGAAACTAATCGATAAACTCCTCCAAAAAAAAAATTCTTGCTCAAAGATGTGGCCTTGAACATTTTGTAAAGATCTAACCAACTGTGACGATCTCTTAGTTGGTCAGGGATCTGAAAGGCAATAGCCACCTCAGGAGAAGCATCTCTGACAAGGTCAACCATTTCTGTAAGCAGGATCCGTTCTTCTTCTACTATCCGCTTTGCTTGTGCCTCTATGGGCTCCTCAACCTCAATGCTTGGGGCTGTGATTGTCTGTGCTCCTTGATGCAGACCACCATCTGCATCCGTGACATCTTGAAGAAATGAGACCCGCACCTGGCTGTCAGGAGAGTTGGTAGGTTCAACCTCCTTGTGTTGCTGAACTGCCAGATCAACTGCTGACATCAAAGCAGATACATAGTGGTGAGCATCACCATTTGCAGCCTTTTCAAGGGCAATTGCAGTAAGCACCAGTCCATTGGCTCCACTCTTGAGAAGCTCAAGTCCAGGGCTTTGTTCCGGTACCCCATTAATCCTCAATACATCAATGAACACAGGAATACTGACAAGCTCACAGACAGCCTTAACAAATGCCCCAGCAGCATCATCTCCAACTTCTGTTGGATCCAGAAAGAGTAGGTCTGCTCCCTCACTAGCTGTTGCATTTAGTGCAGACTGAGCTGATGAGACACTGCGAGCAACCAACGGAAGCGAAGATGACTCAGCCACAGCACTTTGCATCATTCTTCGAGCCACTACCGCTGGTAATCCTGCAACAACACCCTGACCCCATCTTTTCTGTCATTGTAATAAGATGCTCATCTTGCTGGAAACTATAACCATCTCATGCTAATTCATATGGGACATCCTTCATACTTGTCTGAGCAACATGTGGTGATCAGTCTGTGCAAGAGAGCTGCCAGGTGACACCCACATACCCTTCACCATTCCTTTTAGGGTTTTCTTGATGAATTGGAATTGCTGTTGTTGTCGCATGTATGCATGCTTGCCAGACTGCAGGCACTGTCATTGCACGCAAGTCTGTCATCATGAATTTGATGAGGACACAATGAGAAAGCTAAGGAGAAAAAAAGACCTTGATCTGACAAAAGAACGCCATTGGCTCCAGCAGCTGCAGCAATATCAACACGCTCAGCAACCAAGAGCTCAGCTCTGCCTCGCAACAATGCCTTGAGAGTACATGCTGCATCATATAGCTTGGCACCTCCGGCTGCTGCCTGCTCATCCCCTCCTCCTCCTGCTTCCAGAATGACCATAGTCACACCCCCTACCACAGCCGCATTGACAATGTTTTCCAAAAACTCTCGACACCTTTCTCCATCTTGCACTCCCTCTGCCATCACCCGCAACACTAAACCCGGTATTCGAACCTCTGCCCGTCTGAAACCCCCAGGAAACAAACCCATCGAAGCTTGCAAGTTGTCTGCCGCCTCTGGTGCCGACGACGACGGCGAAGTGTTAAGGTCTGTGTCCATTCCATTCACTAACGAACACCGGGTGGCTCCCACATCACGGCGCGTGCTTCTCTTTCTCGGCGAGCTTGCATCTCTGCTGCTGCGGAGAGAGCCTGTCTAGTGTTCCACAAATTTAGCGCATTCAGAAATCCCCGGACGGCAAATCCAAACGCTCGAGCAGCTTCATGTAATACAAATCTCGACAAAGAGAGATTATGCAGTTGGGTGTCGTGAAGAAATTCAGGAGGAGCAAATAGGTAGGTAGGGTGCATACCTTAAGAAATTCACGACGATGTTTGTCTTGACAATCTCGTAATCCGACAGCTGCTGGTGCTGGTGCTCCCGATGAGAAAATCCATTTGAATAATGCTGCTGCAGAGCGGCAGCTACTGTTGTTGCAATGTCTGAAGATGCGTCCTTGCATTACAGTTGTAAAGGAAAACCTTCTGCTATGCATCTGGAACAAGTATGGCAACTTCCGTTTTGGGATTTCATTCCCACCACATTCTCCTCCAACGGCGAGCTGCCCTCCTGCTGCCAGAGACGGCTGGATGCACAGACGATTCCCGATAGCCAAAACCGGCATCTTGGTGTTCAAACTGCCGACCACCACGACACCGTGACCCATCATAAGAAACACCACCAAACAGAAACTTCTTACACAAAGAGAAGCTGAAGGAAGGAAAGGAAGGAAAGGAAGCTCCCTTTCTTTCCTCCTCGGTCTACCGAGAATAAGAAAAATAGAACGCAATCCCGCAGCAACCCAATTCCCAAATGGATAAGGCGAAAGGAAGTAATCAGCAATTGGACTGAGGAATTTCGGGAAACAAAAAAAGGGGAAAAGAAAAAAGAGCTCCCTACTTCATCTGAAAGCGAACTCTCTGTCCTATAACCGAGCAGCTCAAGCAAACCTCCTCCGTTTTCCGGTTTCTTTGCAACAAAAGACTATTGCTCCAGTGAACGATCACGGCATCCAAGTTCTTTGCACACCTAGTTGCATTCGAAGGGTAGGTTATCAAATGACCGGTACCGGGAACGTTTGACCTACTTGATAACCTACCCTTGTGCACAACCGAGGGTTGTTACTCAAATTTTTGATAACCTGCCCGCCATTCCATTTTTGATATTGATAACCTGTGTGCCGCCAAAAGGTGCATAAATAATACCCGGAGGCTATTAAAAAAATAAATTAGCTGGCCAACGCTGGGACCTGTTTCTTGGAAGTTCGTTCGCACTCATAATTTTTTCCTCGTCGCCCAATTCTTTCCAATTTTTATTTTTTTTAGTTGCATAACATGACCGCTGGCCAGTGATTCTTTTCAACAAATTTTGTCTTCTCTTTTGACACAAATAAATGATTGGGAAAGTTTTTGGGGGAAAAAAGAAATTGTACTGTGAATTCGACTAATTTTTGGAAAAGTTCAACAATTTTTTTAATATACAAAATTGCAAAATAAAAACCCTGAAGTTTGAACATGTAATCATTTGTGAAGCAATTTCCAACAAGTGTGTTTTTCACAAACTTAAAAATTATGTAAAATTAGATATTCACAGTGATCAAGAACAAACAGTGAAGAACCTTTGTGAACTTGAGTTAGAAATTCATCATTTTCGTTCTAATTGGGGAATTTCATCGGTGAAGGGGGTTGGGTGACTCGTGTTGCTTGCAGAATTCAGAAAAGGTTTTTGAAAAGCAGTTGATTTTTCAGCATTTCAACATGAAAGATGCAATTCACAGATGCAATCTCCTATTTGCAACCTCACATGGGAAGTAAGTTTGGAGTGTGAAGGTTCCGGAGAATTCAGAAAGCACTCAATGCAACCAAAAATAAATAAATCACCCACATATATTTGTTCAACCTTTGAACTTGACAGATGCAACTCCTTCTACTCCACATAGTACAAGCTTATTTATCATGCAAGATTTTTTGACTCTGCACCACACAGCAATGTGTACTAAGTCTTTTCTTTTGTTTGCACAGAAAATACAGATTCAAAATTCCTACTATTCTCTGGAAGTAAAGAATTTCTCTACTACAACAGAAAAGAATAAAATGCTCTGACAAAAGCAAGTACAGGGGAAGCAGGGTGCATCAGTGATCCATCATTTTGCCCCATTATTACTTCATGTCAGATTGTTTTCCAAAACATTGCTATTTTTATTACATCCCCCACATGTCCAACTTCTGTCACACAATCCAAGTTCCTGAGAGCAAGATGCTTTGAAGCTTTGGTCTGTGTCACAACTGATGGAAATCATGACACTGTATGTTATGAATGTAGCAGGTTCTGCATCTCACCAAAGCTTAAAAGATCTACCCAAAAGCCTTGTTGCAGGCACCAAGCTGGTGCACATATATGTTTCAAATTTGCTCTATAATTCAGAAACCATCATCACACCTACCCCTGATGTAAGGCAAATGTTTCATGCAATCAAGCAGAAAAATGTCCAGAAACAGTAGAAGATAAATGCAAAGCTTATGCAGAGTATGCACTAACAACATCCATGACAAGTCTCTTTGCTTTGGGGATCTACAAGATTCTACTTGCACCTGGACAGTGTAACATGAAAAAGCTACCTCAACCGCCACAAAATCAGATGGCAAAAATCTCCCCAAAATCTGATGCAACCACTTATATCCTGCACATTTTTGTAGAGAATAATTCCAGAAGAAGAGGCACCATTGTTGTAGAGAAGAAATCACAATTGTTGACAAAACCGGGTTGTGTGTTTGTTTCATCAAGCAACTCACCCTGCAGTGGCCATGCTGTTCAGCCTTTTTGGACCTTCAGGCTGTTGGCTTGATGAAAAAATGCTCAGGAATGATCTCTCAGAAAGTAGCAAAAAAAGAAGGGTCCTGCAAGATCTTGCAGCAACCAAGTGTGGTCTTCAAACCTTCAAACTACTACTGCCTGTGTTTCAAAGTTGGAGACTTCCATGCTGACCACAGTAATCATCAGTGCTGGGAGATCAGCATCACCCTAGACCACACTCTTCTTCACCTGAAGCTACTGACAGTTTCCAAAAAGATCTTGCCAAACATCTGTGAAAACATCGACAATCACAGTGTGGTACTCCACCTCATTGAGCGACAGATAGCATTGCAAAAGCTCTTCCAGATCAGCAGTTTGTTGGATCTCCTTCTCCACAATCATTTCCACCATCGACTCCCGGAAATCACTGTAAGGGTCGTAAGAGCTTTTCACAACTGCCACGCTCTCCTTCACCACCCCATGGTGTTGCAGCACCTCCTCCTCCTCCGCTTCTTGATCATCGCGCTGCAATGTCTCTTCTGCCCATTGCTGCTGCACTGGACGTATGATGTCCCTGTCGGCCCTGTTCTTTGTTGACTCGCGCCTGCTGTTGTCGTTGCGCTTGTTGTTGGAGGGGAATTTCCTCCTCCTCCTCGAGCTCGGACTCGCGCCTCCAGGCGGCCAATGATCACCATCATCGTGCTGATGATTCTTCTTCTCCCTTTGAGCGGATCTCTTTGCTCTTCGACCAGCGGCATCATGTCTTCTTGCTGCCGCATGTGGATCCATTGCAGTAGTAGTCCGGTCCTCCCCGAAGCTCTCAAAGACGGGAGAATCCGTCTCTTCTGCTGACTCTCCTCCTTCAGAAGGAGCCAGCAGCAAAGCTTCCAAGTTCCGTTGCTGGAACGCATTGCACAAAGAATCCATCAACAGTGTGGCAGTCTCATCGTTGGACCTCATGACCGTGAGCTCCTCATGAGCCTCTTCTTGTGGGTTGCCCTCCCTCCACGACGATCCGGAACCTGGACCGTGGAGACGCTCCTCTGCCTCTGCCGCAAGAAGCTTCCGTCCAAGGAAGAAGTACTGTTGTCGGTCGTCGGAAATGATGCTGCTGCTGATGTCCAACCCCTCCTCCCGATCCTGACTGCAGCAGCAATCGAGAACCACCTCGCCTTGATCTGATGCGAGCTCCATGCTCCAAGATGCCAAGTGTTCTCTCGACCTCCACTTGGGTCCTGTTGCTGCAGGATCGATAGATTTCTCATCTGTGCTGCTGCAGCACTCGAGTCTTCTTTCTCCCATGTCGTCGACCTCCTCGATGACGGAATCCGTGTCCAGGTCCAGACTACTACTACCACCCTGGCAAGATGATCTGCTGCTGCGAGAGACAGTCCCACATCCTGCCAACAGCCATGCCCTGACAGTGGGTGCCACTTTCCAGAAGGAGGCTGGCGAATTCTCCATTGAGACACATCTTCCCGATGACTCTGACACGCGCGGGGAGTGAAGGGAATTTCTCCCCCGCTGTTGCTGAGGATTCTTCACTGGAGCACTCGTGCCGCCGCTCGACGAGTTCTTCACGAGAGGAAGCATGAAGGATCCCTGGGGTGCTTGAGATTCAGGCATTCCATGCGGCGACGGATCACCCAAGCTCTCGCGATTATTGTGCGGGCTTGAACTGCAGAATTGCTGATCTTCAACACTGCCGATCTCCACATTGTCACTGAGATTCAGGGAACTGATGGATGGTGGGCTTGGCGATCCAAGCTTTCCGTCAGAAGTAGGGCTCTCTTCTACGTCGTCGTCAGCAGCTGAATTGGGAAGAAGAAAGGCCGCAAAGCTTGCTGCTGTTACAACCGGCGGCTTGTGATTGTCTGGAGCTTTGAGTATCATCAGTGCTCGCTCCTGCTTCTGAGGAGTCCTCCTCCTTCGCATTGCCCTTAGCTTGATGAAGCAAACCTGTGGCAGCAGCAGCAGTGTGTCTATGAGCTTGAACTTCGCCTTATCCCTTCCAGACGCCATGAACATAACAGTCTCTTGCAGCAGGATCCACTCGCGATCCACACTTACGCAGCAACGTTCTGTCCAATTCCTCAACAATCCCTGCAGCTAGCTTTCAACCGCAGCTTACATCGTCCTCTCTTCCCATTTCTCTCTGTGGGCCACGTGGTTATCCTAAAAAACCGATCCGATTGTCATTACTTCATCGAGGAGACTCACAATTCTCTTCAAGTAAAGCACGCAAGCTTCTGCTTTCGGGACACAAAACATTCTCACTCGGACATCGTCGCGTCGAATCAATCGTCCATGCGGGTGGCATAGTCCACCTGAGACGGATTCCGTTTCAATTGCGTTCCAGAACTCTGATGAAGGAACTTTTCTCTTCCGTGACGACAGATGGACCGGCTGCAATCATCAAGAGCGAAAGCCCATTGCAATCATCCATTCCGCCACACTACTCTCTCACATGATCCTCTCTCTCTCTCTCTCATCAGCCGATCTCCTCCTCCCATTCTTCATACACCAAACTCGAAACTAGAAAAACTCCGATCACCCAAATTCAGAGCATTAAAAAAAAAACTGTAATTCAATGTTGCAAATTCAACGTGACCAGACAAAATCTTCAACACAAAACACGGATTTGACATACAAAAAATCTGGGACAAGAGCCATCTCTCCAGAACTCCTAAAAAGGCGATACAGTATATATTCTTCAAGAACTCTTTGTCGAAAGTGCACAGCTACCTATATATATGCAACGTCGAACCTTATCTCTACAATCTCTACTACAACCATGCTGGGCACTGGGTAAGCAGCCAAAGAGAGAGATGCAGCGATGATTTCTCGCGACATCACCGCCAACCGATTGCAACCCTACCCAGCAATTGATGATCTGCAACGATACAGGAGGAACTCCCACATGCAAGATGGAAGATGCCGATGCCATAATCATCATCATCATAGTACCATCATCAATGATCATCATCATAGTACCATCATCAATGATCATCATCAGCATCGCTTCCGAAAATGGATTTAAGGTAAAAAAGAAAGGACGATGGAGAGGAGGCGACGTCCTCGGTCCATGCGACCGAACGAAGTTCCAACCACTCCCTGCAAATCTCTTTATTCCTCTCCGATTCCCATCGCCACCGTCAACCTGAAATCCCTCGCCATGCCATGATTTTCTCCCTCGATTTCTCGATTTCATAAATACCTTCTTGCCAAAAAAGAGAGGGAAAACAAATAAAACACGTTCCTTTACGCATCCGGTTGCGGCGGTTTCCCGCGTGCGATTTTCGTGTGACATTTATGATCGGCGCCAACTACGAAATAGCCACAGTTTTTCATTCGCAACAACATCGCCAGTGCGCTTTCCTGATTTGCATGCAAGTACGCCCTTTAACTTTTCTTTTCCTTGTCTTCTATTCTAAGTTCATAGTTTATACCATGAATTAGGCTTTCTTTAGTACAAATGTATTATCAGGGTTTTGAGTCAAAAATTATTTTGACAATAATATTCTAGTTATTCATAGTACAACAAAGCTCCCATTAAACATCGTACAAACTCTCACAATTCATGGCACCAAACCTTGCTAGTGTTTTGAGGTATATATTAGAGTTATCTCTGAAGTCACCTTGTCTTTGGGCCTGCTTTCATCCCCTATCCCCCCTTTCAGACTTATCCGCAAAGTAATGAAATTTTATTAAATCTTGGTATGAAAATGCTGAAACTCAGCATTTAATGCACAAGGTTCGAGACTAATTATAGTAGTTGTACTAGGAGCCATGAAAATATATTTAGTAGCAGTGAAGGCCCTCGGGCAAAAGGAAAGACATGATGAAACTCAGTTTCCCACCAAAATTGGTGGAAAAACTAGTTTGCATCCCAATTATTTTGCTTTGTAAAATTTTCATTCCCAGTTACACATTTGATGCCCTATTATGTCAAAACCAGTGTTGTGCGTGTAAGTGTCAATAGCCATATATACGATGTGTAAATCCAGTGTAAGTGTAAATCATTTACACTTGCATGTTCAATTTGTTTACATTTACACTTATCCTATTGCAATATATATATATTTTTTACATTTACCTAGGCGAGTGTAAATATTTGTGAAATACACTTACATGGCCCTGAGTAAATGTTTTGAGGTGTGTAAGTGTAAATATTAAAATTATTTGTAAAGTCACCCTGTCTTTGAGCCTCCTCTCATCCAAACCCTTTTTCCAGGGGTATCCATAAATTAAGGAAATTTTATTAAATATAGGGATGAAATGCTGAAAGTCAGCATTTAATGCAAAAGGTTCAAGACTAATTATAGTAATTCAAGTAGGAGCAGTGAAAATATATGCAGCAACAGTGGAGGCGCTAAAGAAAGTGGAAAGACAGGGTGAAACTCAGTTCACCACAGAAACTGAGGTCCATGCACCCTTGAATGCGAATCTTTTTTATTTTTTTAATCTCACCTATTTATGATCAAACTCAGTGCTCTAGTCTTGTTTTCCTTACGTTATAGATAATTTTATTATATATCTTTAACGACCAGACCTTGTAAAGTCATATGAATTAGTTGTGGGTGTATATTTTGATGGGGTTTTTTTTGCAATGGGCCATTTAGCTGGCTTATCTTCAAAAACATTATGAAATCTCCCCTCCTCAAGTAAAAATCACATTTTTTACATTGTTATATATTTACATTGTTTTACACAGCATAAAATAAACTTACACAATTTTACACATACACTTTTTGTATTCTACATTTACACTACACTTACACGAATGTAAATGAATATTATACAGTTACACTTGCATGAGTGTAAATAAATTTCGTTATGAGATTTACACTTACACGGAGTGTAAGTCCCAAACCATTTACACACAACACTGGTCAAAATGACTCTTCTCACCCTCTAATTGTGGGAAATTACAGATAACTCTAATATCAGGAATTTTGCACAGTCTTTCATCCTGAGTTTTTTATACAATTAGCTAGGGTAAAAATGCTCATTGTCGAATATGTACTTATCATTGAACACTTTTCAGTACTTTCCTGATCCTTAACTAAATTGAGTGACTCCATGTTAATGATGTGGAAAGTGGAGGGCTACAACTGTTCTTTGAAATGCAGGACCAATGCAGAAAACATAAGAAAAGTATGACTGATAGTTTGCTTGAACTTTTTTGAAAGAATATCCCCTCTCTAGTTCCAATCTCATATTTTCCTCATTTTGATTGATTTGAAACCTGATGGGTTTGCCAGTTAAGGCTTAACAAAAAAAAAATTGTATTCCATAAATGAAGATGCAATGATCGAAGATTTTAAGCTTGAAATCTTAACATGTTTTGATTCACTCATCCTTGAACATTGAACACTTCATATTTTCATTTTCTTTTAGCATATCGGGCAAATTTTGGAAGCCCTAGGTGAAGGGCTACAAATGTTCTTTGAGCTTCAGAAGCAGAGGATTAATGCACAAGATTCAACAGCCTTTGAGTTCTGAAGTGTTCACTCACCAGCCTATCTATCCTACCAGGGTTTTGGGCCCCTTTTCTTAGGGTTTTGTATAGTGCCTTTACTAGGCTTTTTTGTAAAATGTATTATTAGGTTTCGTGCCTTGTATCATCAAGGTTTTGATTCATGGTGGCAAAAAAGCCTTGATGAAACATTATACAAATCCAAATAATGCACGCCACCAAACCCTAGTGCTAGTGTTTTGAGCTAAGCTCTATTATGAGGTTTTTATAATGTTTTATTATGGGGTTTTTTTGTACAATCGACTACTGGAGTTTTGACCCATGTATTTAGAGTTTTGTGTCATGTTTAATTAGGGTTCTTGTGTACAATGTATTATTAGGTTCTGTGCTGTGTATTATGGGGGTTGGGTGTAAGTGTTTATTATGTATTTTGTTGCTATTTATTATTGATTTTCAATTTATTTTGGGGGTTTTTTACAATGTAATATCAGGGTTTTCCTGGTGCACTGTAGCAAGGGTTTCAGACGATATGATACCTACTTAGGGGTTTTGTACCATGTAGTGATGTTAATAGGTATTAAAATTTTGTGTGAATTCATGCAATAGACATTTTGTCGAAAGTCTTGTTTCTGAGTTCTTTTTTTAAGTACAGGTTCATGCATCCTAAATTTTCACGTTACTTTATTATCAGGGTTTTGTATTCAATGTATTAGGAGTTTCTTTCTTACAATGTATTAAGGAATTGTGTGCCTTGTATTAGTGGTTCACTTGTATGTACAATGTATTGTTTGAGTTTTGTGTACAGTGTGTAGGCTAAAGCCCTAGGATGGGGGCATTCTCAAAATAAGGGGCCTACAGTGAGGCAGTAGCCAAGTCCAACCCCCCCATATCTTGGGAATGTTCCCCACCATTGGACTATTCCGGTTGTAAAGCAATAGGCTAAGGTTATTGTGTACCTAAACGTACATAGACCACACCTAAGGGGAGGGTTGCTAAAATGAAATGACAATTGACAGTAACACCTAGTGAACATCCCTCCAAAATGAAATTTACACACCATTCAAGAACATTCATGAAAATTATGTGAGACCATTTATTAACTACATCATTAGCAAATAATGTCCCTCCCTCACAAAAGAGCCAATAATTTGAAAAATCATTTTCAAACATACACATCAAAAGGGCTAGAATCAAATGTGGTTAAAAACAAAATAGGGCAGAAAGGAAGATTAGTTTATTATTGAAATTTTTCATTCAGAAAACTCAAGGCCCTATAACAAAAGGTGTCCCTGTACGCTAAGTGATTTCACTAAATTTTGAGTGAATTCACTAGTTGTAGTGAACAAGGACCAAGGACCAGTGAAGCATTAGTGAATTCCCTAGTTTAATGAGCAAGGACTAATGAACTGCACCCACATTTTGTAATAGTGAGAAAAAAACGGGTTTTGTGTGATTTCTTTTATGTTGATGTTGAGAAAAACCTTGTCTTTTTCATGTCTTCTCTGACATGCTCTTTCACTGGTGCTTATTCAACACCACCAAATTCTGAAACTGAAATCTTCCCTCCATTACTTGCAGAGTATTGCATTGCATATTAGTACTTCCTGCCAAGTGTTTGAAACCATTATCTCTCCCCTAGATTCTATGTTCTCAAATTGGATACTCTCCATGCACTGTAAATCTGGGAAGGCTATAAGTGTGCAAAGATATATCTCTCATAAGAATTGAGAAATCTTCATTCTCACATTTAAGCAGGAAAGATATGCAGAGAGTGTTGTTATTAAATCCATGTTATCTTAACTGAACTTTGTAGCAGTCACCAATAGTGTAATCTATGGAGAGTGAGCATGTCCTTCTGCATTTTGCCCCTGTGTGACACTCTCCTTGGGCATTCTTGCTACAATCAATGGACATGGACTGTTGTGTGCTAGATAATCACTCACACTTCCAAGAAAGTTCCTGCCATCCCAACTCATGACTTGAGAGTACTGTGGCTCCAGCTAAGGTCACTTCATTCAATCTCTAGAGTTGCTGTTTTCCACAGTTAGCATGTACATTTTAGTGACACACAATATCAAGTGTGAGCATATGCATACTACTGCCTTATTTCAGTGAGAAGATAGCCTTGAATATGCCTATTGACAACTTAGTATTGACTGCAGGTTAGCAAGATAGTAGTATTTGTACCTAGCCAGTATGCCCCGGTCACGTGTTCCAATAATGACTGCATCAGCATGGAGGTTCTTCAATCCTTCAGAGACCTTCACCTCAGTTTGTCCCGTAACCACCATACCCTTGCATTTTATCTGCACCAAGACATGCAAGTTTGACTAGTGAACTCAAGAAACAATCCCTTCAAATTTGCTTGCCAGTGGACCCTTTGAATTGCCAAGCAGAACATTAGTCTAATGCACCTAAAGTTATATGAAACTTGTACCTTTGTCTCTTTTGCAGCATACTCCATGTATTTCTCCACAAGCTTCTCACTGTCATTAAAAGCTGATACCTCATCTTTTGCAGAATCATCTGCAGGAATGTACACATCCTCCATCCCAAATTCTCCTACCATCCAGAAAATAAGGCTTGCATGTTCAGTTTATCTATCATATAGCTCTGGTGCTTTTGTTATGATTCATGTAACTTAAGTAAAGAATAAGCTGGTTACTGCACACAAAAAAATCAGCACCATCTCTTCATATCAAAGGTAAGTCTAATCTGAATACTTAATGAATCTGGGAGCCCCAAACCTACCACAACACCAAAATTAACCAATTGATCTTTCCACAAGAGCAGCATGCAAGAATTTGGGCAATATGTAATAGGAACAAACAATTTTGGAGGAGAGAGATGTTGGGATGCACACCAGTTCCCAAAGTTGACCCAGGGGCAATGGCAGAATCATGCACATGGTATATAACCACACTATCATCTTCCTTACAAAAGTTCTCCAGTGCCCATTGAAATGCATATACTGACTGCTCCAGCACACCAGCACATTAGCACATGCAACATAACCACAGAAAAGACTAACAGTTAAATATTATGGAGAAATATAACTGGATTGGAGATCTCTTACACAAGGACTCAGTAAGGTAGAGCAAGACCTCAGAGGCATCCCTTTGACCTGTTGTTGCAAGGTAACAAACATTGCCAGTACAGAACTTACCTCCTTCGACTCATCAACAGCAATGAAGATATTTCTTGTCCCTCCAGAGGAGGCAAGAGGGTCATGCACTTTAAGAGCTTCTTCAGAGTGACGGACAATGGCCACTGAGCATGTTGCATTGTGGAGCACATAATCACTCTTGCTTCCCACAACAGCCCTGCATTTTTGGATCATTTATGACATGAAATGCAGGCTATCATGGCTAAGAACAGTTTTAAGTCCTTTAATTTCCAGATCCACAAGAAGAATATGCAGGGCAAACAGTTGTCTAGAATTTCACCACAAAAACATCAACAATTAGTGCTAAGAAGATTTTGGATGACAATTTGGAGTTCATCATGCTTAGAGGATTCAGCTACAGGTTATGAGGTTCCATGTAATGGCCTGAAGCTTGAAACATGAGAAAGATTGAATGAAAGCACTAAATTTGTGTATTACCTCTTGAGCACACCATAAGCATGGCTTCCAACCACAACCAATTCAGCATTGAGACGCTCAGCCTCATTGACAATCCAGCTTCCAGCTTCACCTTTCACAACCTCTCCCTCACAAGATATCTGTAAAGATCACTTGTCAGCCAAAGGCATGTACTTGACATTGGTATGTGACAAAGTGTTTGTGCTTACATTACCTTGGTAACTGCTATAAATGGATGTGAAAAGCTTTATAAAAAGGAAGCTGTACTGGTAGAATGCTGCCAGGAGGTGCCTTCTGCAAAAAGATTCTCTCTTAAATTAACACTGATAAGCTTCATCACCCTAAGCAATGTACTTCTAACTCATTCACATTCATTTTAGTCTTCTATTGAGAAAGCCAGAGATTGAGACTTACTTCAGATTGAGTGCATAGCTTAAGGTACTTGGCAATCAGGTCCTTGGCACTCTCATTGACATTTTTCTCTGCAGCAGCTGCATCTCTAGGTGATTGGACTGCGGTCACACCATAATCTATACACACCAAGACACATCCATCAGAACATGTCCTTCTGACAAATGTTGAAAGCTGAAAATACATATGTATAGAGAACTTCAACAAATAATCTTCAGAACAACGTTTCAAGATACAAATCCACACGCTCTGCACACTAGAGGCCTGCCAAAATTCAGGATTCCAGTTAATTCACCTAGATGAGGTAGAAGACATAAACCTCTTGCAAATGCCAACTTGGAAACACTTTCAGTTTCAAATCAATACTCATTTGCCACTCAATGTAATGCCATGGCAAATTAGGACTCACATTTTTTTGGGTATCAAAGGTTAAGGGAGTGAACAATTTGATATGCTCTTGTTTCATTATCTGGTGCCTCTAGAAGTAATCCAATAGCAAATCAAGTTACAGTGTACTAAAAGTTAGTGGAATAGCGACTTCCTTGGTCTTGAGTTCCGCACAATCAGATCGCTGAGTGCTACATTCCATACCACAGCATCTCTTGGATGCACAGATGATTCCTATCTTTTTCCTGATGGTAGCACGGCAGACTCATGACTACCTCTTTCCTACAGATATCTACTCCACATGTCCAATTCTTGTTGCGAAACTATAGGCATGGAAACAAGCATGCATTTCTCTTTCAAAAGATGGAAAAACAGGAACAGCAAGGGGTGGACAAAATTGGATACAGCAGTGCACGAGGGAACTAGGAGATGGAAGGTCAAGTACAGAAGACTTGCCTACAGCCACGAATAAGAAAGTACGGCGACATCAACATACAATAGGTTGCAAGAACATAACAGCAAGCGGAAATCACTAGCATCAAGAACTTAGAGAAGCCATGTAGTACCGCTGGCAATGTCGGTGTAGGTGTAATCCAGGGTGACGAAAGGTGCCACAGTCAACACTACAACCTTGTCTGATTTCCTTAGTAAATTGTGCAAGGCCCATGTGAAGGCGTAAGCTGATGTTTCGGAGTCATCCACCGCTATAATTATCTTTCGTTCCGTCGCCATTGCCGCAAATGTGTACAAAATCGCGATGTATCACACGTTCACAACTTTAAAGGAAACCTGCAAAAGTCCCGACATATACGCATCAAATAAAAAACCAGCGATGGAGCACTAGAATGCGTCGTATCTACCAATGCGATTCAATACAGCACCCGATCGAATAGATTTAAGCTTAAATCAGTGGTGCTTCAGAACGGCAACGGCAACAAATGCCTGTTTCGGAAGAGAGGAACGCCCAAACTTCTGGCAGCGACGATATCAATCCACACAGGTTGCAACTTGCAGCAGGCGTTAGAACTGCAAAACTAGATGACAGTACCTCATTCACACGTGAAAATGTTGCATTGGTCACCAGAACTCTGAGGTGCAATGGTATTAGCTAGAAGAGACACAGATGGAAAGACGGCTAACAAACTTACTTGCGGACGTCGGCATTTCTCATTTTTGAGCGCCAGGAAGTCAGAAAAGAGTTCGATCGATCCTCGAAGAAAGATATCATATCCTCGAACCGTGGAGCGTAAAACAAATTGTGGATAAGTGCTCGTCAGACAACGAGCGCACTAATCACATCGTTGTAAGCCGCAACAACAGTAGCAACAACTGTAGTCCAAGCGACAACGACTCCTTTATGCACGAAGCCTGGAAGCACGACGAGGCCCAGCTTCACCGGAGGAAGGTGCGAGACGATCAGGTGGTCGTGCGCACGTGCTGCTGACGTGTCGTATAGCTACTGGCCAATAGTCTAGAAATGTAGACCAGATCTTTCTGTCCTACGTGCCACGTCCAGCAAGTCATTTCCAATCGATGATCTCTCTTAACCTGAAACCAGGGTTTGTGTGCTCATAAAAAAACTTTTGTAACGTCATTGAACTACACAAGAACACTTGGAAGAGTACTACCAATTTTCTTCATCTTGAATTTGCAAAAGGTTGCAAGTTTCTTCATGATGTTGTTATATCTCAAACAAACTTTATTCCTACAAAAAAAACAAGATTCATACTTGAGATCCAGTCCTACACACCATTTGCAAGTGAAGTCTTGAAAAACTCCTTTCTCTCTTGCAGAAACTTTTCTAAAACACATGATTTTCAACAAGGTCTTCAACCATAAACAAGTAAAAATGAAAAGATGGGAAATACCCAAGCAACCAAAAAACCACCCATCGCCCCCACCCCCCTAAAAAAACACACTCATTGATTACATGATACTTTGATTTCCATAACTGTTTGTCACCATATTTAGCTTAGGCTAATGGCAAGGGCAGACATTGATCACATATTTTGACAAAAAATAATTCCCCCCACCCCAACCCCAAATGGAAAAAATAAGGCACATCATGAGCGCATGCTAAGCCTTCCCATTGGTTGCAGGAAATTTCTCTTTCCAAAGTCGTTGGTCACCATTTTTGGCCTGGGCTAATGGCTGGGTCAATGATTTGGGATATAATGTACTAATATAATAAGGGTGTTGAATAGAATCGTGTGTAGGTGTGAAGAAAAAATCTTATGGCCAATGAAATTGTTTAAATTTGGTAGTTTGAAATTTTTTTCCTAATTATTTTGAATGAATGGTTAAATGCGTAATAATGTTTGGTAGGATTATGAAAGTTTTAGACCAATGGAAATGCTCAAGAAGGACCATTATTTTCAATGTTAAGAAAAATAAAATTATGTATAAGCTTAAAGAATTTTTTGGGGGGCCAATGGGATTGTTGGATTTGGTGGTCAAATTTTACTTTTTAAATTATCTTGAGCAAATCAAAAATTCAATGTGTGAAAATTATTTACAAATAGGGTTCTAGCACATTCTTTATGTATGTTGTTTTTAATCATTTTCTTTGCAACAAACTCAAATTTCTTATAGGGTTGTATTGATATATAGGGAGCAACCTTGGTATATATTGCCAATATGTATATTGATATGGAAAAACATACTAGCTTGAAATCAAATAATGCAATATTAGTTTTACACCAATACTAGACTAATATGAACATGAAGTAATATCAAGATAATACCAAGTTTATATCTACCTAACCTCAACAAAAATTAATCTTGGACCAAGACCATGCTAATATGAAAGTGTCAATATTGATTTGATATTAGTACTGGGTTGATATTAAAATATTCAATATTAAACCTTAAACCCTAAACACAAAAAGAATTAGAGGGAATGTGACTCTGAGGTTAAGCCAAAGTGGCCAATCTTACGCCAAGATGGCAAAAGAATCATAACTGAAATTTGATTCTAACTTTAATCCAAATTGTTCAAAAATATTTTAATCCTAACCCTTTAGGTAAAAGTTATTGGTTTAGGGTTTAATACAAGGCCAAAAATTAAAACACATTGATTTTAAACTCATGTTCTTGCATCTATGGTCTATCACTATTTCACATTAGGCTCAGGGACATTTGGCTTATTGTGTTTACAAAACGTTTCATTTAGGATATTCATAGGACTTTAGGCTTAGATTGTGTTAGGACATTTGGCCTATTTTCTTAGGACTTTCGATTTAAAGTGTTTGCAACATTTGGTTTAAAATCTTCATGGGACTTTGGCTTAATGTGTTTGCAAAACATTTGGTTTAGGGTGTTTGTAAAACCTTTCACCAATGGCCTCTAAGATAGTTAACATAAGGTGTTTGCATGGAATTTTCAACAATGGCTTAGGAAGTTTGGCTTAAAATATTTTGCAAGGACATTAATTGTAATGTTTATAATAATATGGCTTAATAATCAATTTAAATTAGCCAATTTTATTTTCTTTTGAATCTAACAACAAACCCAACTAAAAAGTTATTTGCAATACCCCCAAGTTGAAGTCCAATGGCAAAGGACAAAATACAATTATCACCTACTCATCTATAGGTTTGAACATGAAACCTTTGTGGTACCAAATAGCCCAATCTTACCAATGTTGGGTGGTTCTCAATTGCCCATTTGGATTTCTATTTTGGGTCATAATAATCCAATTTTGAACTTAAATCCAAAAACCCAAGCAAAAAAAAGATTAACCATATATAACACAAGTAATGGTAAAATTGCATTGAGAAAACATGTAATTGTAAATCATTTTATTGTTTTAAAAAAATTAAAGAAGAAGTTGATAATCCTTTGAAAAAAGAGGAAAAACAACTTGCAAAGAAAAGACCAAATATTTTTAATAGTTCCATATCTTTTTTTTTTTGCTACAAAGGAACTTTTCAAGAAATATGATCTACAAAAAAAAATTAAAAAATGGAGGATCTAGGACTTCTAAATTGTTAAAAACCATTTTCCTTTACAATTTGTGGAAACTATTTGCTTAAAACAATTTAGTATGCATTGTGTCCAAGACTTGTTTTTCCTTCGAGAAATAGTTTTATCAAGAATTACTACATGGTTTAGTGAAAAAAACTAAACAATTGTATGTTTTGCCAACTTTAACATTCAATGTTGTTCTACAACTGCAAGTTTTTATTTGTGGATGTCAAAAGGTGCACATGATATCTTTGCATTAGTGATCAATTATTTTCAGGGTTAATTGGTAACCAAAGCACATTACCTTTGACCTTTTTGAAGCAACATATATTAATGAACAAACTTTGGCCAAAAATTTGATAAAATTATTGGACATTTATGAATTGAAGAAAGAATGTTTTTGCTTTTATCTAAGATGAGGGACTAACCTTAACATTATGATTGCAACCCTAAAATTAGTTGTAAGTTATGATGTGTTGGGTTTGGAAAATTATTTTTATGGAATTTTTTTTGGTCATGCATTTTCTAAAACATGTCAATATGCAACAACAAATGACAAAGTTTACAAAACCTTATATGTATCTATCAAAATTGCCCAAGGAGATTTGCAAAAGTGCATAACTTAGCCAAAAAAATCAAAAAAGGGCAAGCAAGAATAGAACACGGCATGTGTCAATTATGGTCTTCCCCTAAGGAAATTGAATACTCTAGTAAAACAATGTAATTTTTTTTTTAATTAAAAAAATTATGTTTACATTTTTTTTTTAGTTCTTACCAAACCTATAACTTTTTTTTGCCTTCGCAAACTTGCTAGTAAAGTTACCTTTTTTAGGAAGTTTTGCAATTTTAAAAAACTATTATAATATGTTATAATAGGTAGAATACTATGAAGATGATCACAATAGTACCACCTCCATTGACACGGAAAATATCTTATATTATTATTGATTCCATTGGCCATGTTGTATCTACTTATATTTTGAACCAATCTAAAGGTTATTGGTTATTAAGTGATGCATTAAACTTTGCCATATCTATAATCTAAAATTTAGGAATGAGTTAATTATGCAACCTTTGACAACTTAATGGAAGAAGATGCAAATGTTGTTTTTGAATTATCATGTTAAAAAATAAGTTGTTAGGATTTTGGATTCTACTTTTTCCTTTTTAAGGATATATCAAGAAAAAAAAATTCATAATATTTTTTTGTAATGTTAAACCCTAGGTTTAAAACCCTTTGTCTTGTGTCTTCATTTATTGGTTATGAACAAGGTAAGGCCATTATTGAAAAATATGACCAAAAAACTATTTTTCCTATGCTTTTTAAATGTCATTATAATTTGCACCCTTTGGCTGAATCTAAAAGGGGTATTGTTGATCAAGGGGTTGAAAAGGACAACAATATGGATATCTTTGAAATGATGACCAACACAAGTGAGTTAGTAATGGAACTAATCAATAAAAATTTTCTAATTTTCAGACGTTATTAAGTGGATGTCAAAGACTTCACGTGTCCATTTCAATGGTGGGAAAAACTGAAAATATGTTTCACTCAATTAGTTTATGTGTTAAACAAATCTTAGTTATAGTTGGATCCGAATTGAGATAGAGATGATCTTTTTTTTAGCTAGAATCCTTACTAATTTTAAAAGTTGTCGTTTGTAATTTGGAAAATTTGGACAAATTTATTTTTGTCAACAAAAATTGGCCCAATGATCTTAAAATAAGTTGTAGATCCCCTTCTAGCTTGGTAGAGTTAATTGAAACTAATGTAGATTTAAAAGAAAAGTTTTTAAAAGTTTGAAGGAACTTTTGAAAAGGATGAAGCTATGGAGTTTTAAATTTTGAATTAAATAATTTCTTATAACTTATAAATTTTCATCTCTTTTTTGTGATATTTGAAGTATATATTTTTTAATTATTTTAATCAATGGAGATTTTAATAACCGGGTTATGAAAACCAAATGTGAAAATTGATTATTATTGTATATGAAAAAATTGGCCTATTTGAAAATCGGGTGAGTTTGGAAAAATTAAAAATCAATCTTGATATCGTAGTCAGTTCTCACCAACCCAAAAAAAATTAAAAAATTGATCACATTCTCATAACATCATTTAAGAATTAAAACCAACTTATTCTCACAAAAAAAAAGTAAAATTGCCCATATTGGGCCATACGACCGAGCCATTGCCCTTAGGGGCCCATAGTAATGTTCTTTTTCCAATAAAACATGTGTTTTATGTTTTATGTCAAATGAGCAATTTAAAATGGACAAAAATAGATTAAAAAATTCAAGTATTTTAAATGTTTCTTCTTTTGTAATAAATATTTAGGATAGTAATTCCTATTGTCAAGAACTTTGTTTTAACTAGTGTTGTGTAGTTCCTTCTTTTTAAAAGAACCTCCATCCCACTTTGATACTTGAAAAAAAATTGGAGGTTTTAAAATGTAGGTTTGAACTCGGTTCTTCCAATTTCTAAAGGTTTTCTTTCCCATTTTGGCATTTTTTGAAATGCAAGAACCTTCAAACTTAATTCAATAACCAAGTATGGTTCCATATACACAATACATGCTCCCCAATGCTAAAAATTGTATAAGTACATGTAGTTTTACAACAAATTAAAACAAGGGTCTATAGTCATAAGTACATAGTTCAACAATTAATTTAAATTTAAAATTGATTATAAAGTTCAACCTTATTGTCGATTTTTCGAAGGTTCTACCTAAAAAAATTCAACTTGTGTTTAAGACTTTTTCCACAATTTTGATTTTGGTTCCAAATCTAGCAAAAGACTAACTTCATAATATATTTCTTGTGTTGGTCCCAACAAAAAACTGTCAAATCAAATTTGGGTCATAAAAACTTAAACTAAGCCCTTAGATTTTAACTGTACAAATGAAATACCTTCACAACACTAATTCTAACTCCAGTTCTACAACATTGAAAACAATAGTCTTATTATGCAACTAAAAAAGAAGCATGTGTCAATTCAAAATTTGACAGTTCACAATTTTTTTTGCCAATATAACCTTGGTTGGTGCAATACTAAACTGAGCTTGCATAATTCTCATGTGTGGGCTGTACTGGGAATTTGGGGGCTTCTTAACATTAAGTAGAGGTGGCCCATTTGATTGGAGGCTTCTTTGTGGATGTTATTCATTGTTGGGGGTTTGATGTGCAAAAAAGATGGATAGAAATGAGAAAGTCAGTTAGACTCCTAGCAATTTTATTGGATTTGTCAGTGGTGTTTTGTACAAGGAGAGTTTTTGTATATTGTTAGAAACTAGCCATGAGTTGTGTAATTCTTGGTGCAAGAAGCATTTGTATCTACTTGATTCACATGATTGTTGGCAAGTGTGTTTTCTTCAGATGTGCAAGATTCATTACAACACACAACATTTGACAAAGGTTATTTTACTGGTTCTAGTTGACTCTGCTTTTCAACCAAGATGATCCGTTATACCCACAACTTCGTTTTGTTGGTGTTTAGTATTTGAAGCAAATCCATCCGGCATGTTTGCCACTTTTGATGGATTGAAATACTAAATCCCTCACCTTGGAACCCAAACCTTTGCTTTCACTTGTAAACACCCTTTTAAGATTTGAAATTGATCAAAGCTCATGTGGAGGTTGGGAATGCACCTCTTGAATAACGGCTTGTGACAAAACATATATAATAAAGTTATGTACATTTTTTACATAGGTAATATATTAAAAAATTCATAAGATCACTAACTTCCTTGACTTTCACTAGTATAAATCTTTTATTTTGCAACCATCAATTTTACAACTACATGTGACTATGTGTCATTTGTGACTATTTTGCAACTACTAATTACTTTTGAAATTTCTACAATTATCTTATGATTACATTACTCCTATTAAGAGATTCATCCTTCCATGTGAATGACTCTTATGTGTATTGTCATCCAAGGATAGGGTAATATAAATCCCATTAGGTGCATTACAAACTAAAAGTTAGTTATAAATAATTTAACATAGTTGTATTAGTAATATGTTAATTGTATATTAGGGTGAAAGCACACTAATGGGGGGGCGGGGGGGCGCAAGATTGTTTTCACATTACATTTCATTTTAGGGGTCCCAAGTTTGAACTTCAATCATGTCATTATAATGAAAAAAATCACAATGTTTTTGCATATTATGGTAGGTCAAAACCTAAAGAAAAAAAATGCCAAATAAACTATACACTTTTTCTTTTTCTTTTTCATTTTCATATGATGTGATGTTAGAATATTTGAACCAAAATAATATACATCAGAATGTAGTAAAAAATGCATATACATTCAAGAAATGATTGAAATGATTTTTTAATTTCATGAAATTTGTAGCATCTATTAAACCTTGTGGTTCCATGTGATTGGAATAAGTTTAGGAGCCATGTGATATCACAAATTGTTGTTTTTCATGGCTAATACATAATATGTGGTAACTTAAAATTTTGACGAAAATCATTTTCAAATGGAATATGACAAGATATGTGAGGTTAGCCATTTTTTTAGTTTCATTTCAAACAATTTTTGGTTGACTAATTCAAACCAAAAATTAATGCAATCTAAAAACAAAAGCATGTTATATTATACTGCATATACCATAAATATACCCATTATCCCTTGAATTTAATCTTCTAAATTACTTTATTTCAAATAATATGAGATATCATTAACTTTATGAAAATCAAAATGTAAATCCCAAACATTAAATTTGAAACCCAAAATTAAATGCAAGACATTTTGCAGTGTATATTTTACACACATGTCGTGAAACTACCCAAGTTGCCCCCCCCCCTCCCCATGTGTTTTCACCCATTAAGTGTACATTTATAGGGTGTATTAAAGTTATATTATGAATAGGGTTTAAGGTACTTTTAAGGTTTAGTATCAAAATTTTATTAGGGTTTTACCATTGTATTAAAAAAATTCCATGTATATTAAACTTGTATTAAAGTTATAATCATGGTTAAATTAAATGTGTCAAATATTAGTCAAAATTTAACCAATATGTAACCAAGTTTTTGTTTAGCCAATGTTTAGCCGAATCCTAATTTAACTAAACTTTATCCAAGTTTTAATTTAACCAAGGTTTAGCCAAAGGTTTACTAAATTCTAGTTTCACCAAGGTTTAGCCAATTTCTCTAGTTTCAAAACAAAAAAACATTCAAGTTTAAATCAAGGTTTAATTAAAAATAAATTTGCCAATGTTTAATTAAGTTTTCATTTTGGTAAAGTTTAACCAAGTTGTGATTTAACCAAAGTTTAACTTAAATGTGACGTAAACTACTTTAGTTAGTAAATTAGGTTAATTAATAGGTATTAAGTTAGGTTAATATGTAATAGGCTAGGCTAGGTATTAGTTGGTAGGTAGTAACTTTTTAAATTAAGGATTAAAAAATTCCTTGTGCACATCTAGTTATATAGTTTATAACATTAAAAAAAAGGACAAAAGATATGGGACAAAAAAAAATTGCTGCAATTTAGTTGTAAATTAGTTTGTAATTAGATTATGATTATAAGATTTGTCCCATATTTTTTGTCCTTCATTTCAATCTTGTAAACTATATAAAAAGGTGTATTTGAAATGTTGAAAACACAGAAAAAACATGAAAAATAAAATGTTATTTGGGATGAATCAATAAAAAAGGCTAAACCTATTTTTATAAATTGACTTACCAACATATTTACCTATCTATTTACCTACCTACTTACTTAAATTGTTAAATTATTTTTTTGAAATTTAATGTGAAATTTTGAAAAATGTGATTGGTCCATGTGAAACAATCCTAAATCATCCAATTGGATAAATTAGATATAAAAAAGGTTATTTAATTTTCATAATTTAAATTTACATATGCCCTTACATGTGACAATGTGTAGTCAGTGATATTGAAGTTTTAAATAGTGGTAGATAGTTACAAATAATTATATGATCAAAGGATGAAATATATGTGTGAATGTATATTTCATCCATCTAGGTCATTTGTTAATGTCATGTTTAAATCATATTTGTGATTACATGTTGGGTATCATTTCATTTATGCAACTTATGAAATTTTCAATTATGCCAATCATTTACAATTAGTTTTTAGTCTCAAATTGAAGTGATAAAGTGATTTTTTTATAATAATGTTCCTCACTAGTAATAGAAAAATTTCAAATCTTCATGCAAAGATTTCAACATAAAGGAAAGAAAAAAATCACAAATGGGTGAAACCATCTCCTTACTTTTAAAAAATATAAAAAATGGTTAAATCCAACAATCTTACTCAATAAAAAATTTAACATTAAGGGAAAATGCCCAATAATATTCTTAGCCTAAGTCAAAATGTTCCAAAATATTTCAACCTTACACCAAAATCCTTAAAAGCCATAACCTTTGTTTTGTCTTGGAATAAAACTTTTGTGGCCTAGGGTCTAACAACTCAAGCTCAACAAACAAACAAACATGGGGAAATGTTTTCAACATGGTTTAAATTGTCCCTAAGCCTTTATGGGTAAAAACATAGTTAAAGGAACCACCTAAGCGAGTGGACACTCCTTAAAACTACATTTTTGTATGTCTAAAAGATCATAAGGGAAGTATAATAATTCGGATTACCATAAAATAAATTTCAATATTTTCCATTAATTGCAAAGTTTACATGCTCAAAGCTTGACACAAATCAAAAATGTTTTTACATGTTCAAAGTACTCAAACCTCAAAGTGGACAATCCTTTTTTTTTTCAAACATCTTTATTTTTTTACCAAATGTGTACCATTCTTTCTAAAAATTGGAAAATATTTTAACATTGATGATTAGAAGGGCAAAAGGACTTGAACAAATGAAAATTGTTTTTATAATTGATTTTAGCATATTTGGTTCAAATGTGTTTTTGTCCTTGAAAATTATGGAATTTGACAATGTGCCCTTAAAAAAAGTTATTCATATTTATTTGATAAAGGGCATGAATGCATGATATATATTATATAAATTAAATTTGTAATCAAAACATATTTATATCTAACATGTAATGTTAAACTGGATATCCAAATTTATACAAAATTTTAAATTATAAACCAAAACAAAAATTGACACATGTCATGTGCATACTTGGAAAATGACTTTTACCTTGGCACCCTTGACTTCTTTGACTATGTTTTCACCCTAATGTCTGAAGCTTTCAAACCATCATTTTCTAATAGTATGAAAAAAATGGAGGTTTTATAATTTGGCTTGCAACCACATTTTCTAATTACAATGGCCACTTGCAATTCATCATAAACATACAACGTTAATTGCATCAGACAAGTTGCATTAGTTGCAATGGTGCAACTCAACATATAGGATGGCAAAAATATGTACAATTTAGTGCAAATGCTTTGCAACTAGAAATTAAAGTGGACAACTCATTGCCACATGCACTAGTAGAAAATGGCCATTTTGCAACTGGTCCATGCGACTAATTTTTAGTTGCAAGCGACATTTACAACTAAAATCTCAATAGTCATGTTGGACAAGTCACATTGACACTAGTCGCAAATGACAAGAAATTTTTGATGAAAAAAAAAGTCAATGAAATACACCTTCATCCTTTGACTGGTCATATATGTATTGTCACTTACAACTAAGATGCAACTTTTTTTTGTGAACAATGGGAACAAGTTATGTGTTGCCACATGTCCCAAATATTAATAATTACAAATATTTTATTATTATTTTGAAATAATTTAAACCGTTTAATTTTTATGTTTGGATGGTTTGGATTGTGACACGTGGTGCAATATAAATTTGCCATGTGGCATATTAATTGTTAATTTTTCCAAATTAAATTTAAATCAATATTTAGGTATGTAGGTTAAACTAAGTACCTACTTACTTATATACCTACTTACCTATCTAAGCTAAACATGTATTTAAATATGACCTATTTACCTACCCATGCCAAATACCTACTTATGTAGGTAGGTAAGTAAAAAAGTATGTAGGTAAGTTAGGGAAGTAAGTAGTTAGATGTAAATACATGAATATTTATATTTTATTTTGGGTTAAGTCATTTTTATTGAATCATCCCATATGCCCATCTTTTTAAATATGAAAATGTGAGACAAAACACCTTGTTTATATACTTTTCAAAATGAAAATGAAAGCCAAAACATATGGGATAAAAATTTTAGTTACAAGTTGTTTGTGACTAAAAATGTTTAATCGCAGACGACTTGTAACTAAAAATTTTATCCCATATGTTTTGTCTTTCATTCTCATCTTGAAAAATATATAATTAAGTAGGTAAGTGATAACTAATTAGCTAATTAATAATAACTAGGAAAATATTTTTAAACCAAATAAATTAATATAATAATTCAAATATTCAGTATTTAATCATTATTAACTATTAATTATAAATATTAAATAATAATTTTTTATATCTAACAATATAATTTAAACCCATCCTAGGCTAATTATTTTATTAAATTATTCCCATTATTATTTTCATTTATATAGTTAGTAATAAATGTAAATGAAAATATTTAATAGTAGCAATAACATTAATTTTATTATTATTGTAGGAAGTTGGTAGCCAAAATTAACTATTTTATTTTTATTATTCATATTATTATTTCACTCCGTAAAGCTATTTATGAACTATTATAATAAATATTTTATATTTTTAATAATTATATTTTCTCCTTCAAAAATAATTTCAGATTTCCATTCTAACTAATGCAATAATTACTATAAAATAGTAAAATAATAAAACTGAAAGTAAAAATTATATATCATTAATTAATTTCTCAATAAATAAATATTAATTCTTAATAAATTAATTAATCATTTGAAAATAATTTAATAATAACATATTAATGTATTAATTTTTTTATTACATGCAATTAATATTAATACAAATAAGAATAAATGTCATTTGTAATAATTTTAAGAAATATAATAAGATGGTTTGGATGAACTTTTAATATGGGCATAATATAGTTAGCAAACATCTTACGTAAAGTTGTAATATATTCAAAATATACACTATTTAATGTAACCATAATATCAAGGCTATTTACGCTAATAATACTACTTGAATGTACATCTAATATGGTTGTTCATATAAATTCAAAATATACATTTATAAATCCTAATGCACCCAACTATATTCCTTAGAAATCGCAAAATACACCTTTGTATATTCATAAGGTTACAACTGAATTGGTCACATTTGCAACTAATGGGACATAAATTGTTCTTCTTGGATGAAAATTAAACTAAATGTTGTTCACATGGAAAGATGAACACCAAAATAGTTACAAACTAGTTGCATTGTAGTTGTAAATATGACCAACACAAGAAATAGTTACAAATAATTAATAGTTGCATGTAGTCGCAAATATAATGGTTACATTTTGGCCAATTTCTACTAGTGATGTTAAGTAGGAAAACAAACATTGTGGCACATGGTAAGTTCATTGATTTTCATTCATCCAACACATATTAAAATAATTCAACTAAAATGGAACTACCTTACAACTAATGTAGGATTTTGGTGACAAAGAGGCATTTCATTAATAACTAACATCTTTTTTAAAGTAATTTTCCATAACTACATTTTCATAATTAGATATTATCTTGCAACTAAAAGTTTGGTTATTGGATTGAAAATAATCATATGATAATTGATTTGAATACTATGGTGCAATTACTAATAATGGTGTGGGTGAAAATACACTAAGGTGTTACATTTTGGATGTCCAAAAGTCCATTTTTCATAGTTTTTAAATTTTCAATAGTAGTTTATTCCAATTGATATGTGCAAATTATGAAATGGGACTCATGTCAAGAATGAACTCATACATCAAAATATTATGTTAAAATTTCATGGTCAAATCTTTTGGCATTCAATTTGTTATGGACTTTTAAAGTAGTACAAAAACACATGTCTAATCAAAGATCAATTAAATGGACTCAATACACCTTGATATAATGTCATTTATGAATAAATGACTCAATGGTAATATAATATTGTGGCAAATTGATATTAAATAAAACAATTTGAAAAGATTTGATGATTAAATTTTGAGATGTATATCAAGTATGAAGCTTATGAAGGAAGTCCTTCGTTTATTGAAAATAATGATTTAGATGCTCATATTTCAAGTATAAGATTATCATAAAATAAACTAAAGATGCTTAAATCCTTATGGAAAAATATCTTATAACACCTTGCCATATGGCCCATTTGATTCAAAATATCTTGTTTTTACCTGTTTTTGTCATACTTTCCTAGTGTATTTTATTTCATAATGGACTAAAATTGGATTGTCACGATGTGCCATTTTTGTTCCACCCTAATGTGCTTTCACCCGTGTAAGCATTGTTTTGTGACCTTGGAAGGCCTCACATGTGGGACTATGTTGTGACAATCATGTTTTTATTATGCACTTATAAAAGATTTGAAATATCATTGTGCAAAAATTGGTAATAGAGTGCAAGCATAATCAATCAAGCCAAAAACCATGTCGGACAATTGAAAAATTATCAATTTTTCAAACATATTTTTGTAATGCCATTTTAATGTCATATTGATCAAGGAATTTTTTTTGAATGATTTATATGAATGTTGAAGAATTTTTTAAAATCGTGTAATTTACTAAATTGAGTTTTAGTTTTAGTAAAAGACTTTTGAACTTTAGCACCCCAAAATCAGTTTTACAAAACACTAGGTTAAAGATTCTTTTAATAAATAAATTTTGATGAATTTCTTTTGAAATGATGATAACCTACCATCCACATGAAAAAAAATTATAATTATAAATTTGTGGTACTTGAATTTTTTATAAATTTAAAGTGTAATAAATGTTCAAATTTCAAGAGTCATTTGTTAGATGTAAATGGGTGATAATGTGTGTGACATATGAATAAAGTTGTGGCTTATGATACAACTAAAGCTTAAAATAGTTATCATATTTTAGCATGATTTGAAATTATGATCATTTTTCAAAATGAAACATGAAATCTAGTAGAATTTGTAAACTTTTAGAAATTTCATATTTATTCAAAAAAAGGTTAACACAAGTAATGTAATTTATTGGGGAAATTGTAAATAGTTTTAAGAACATGTTTTCAAAAAAATCTTTCAATAAATATTTTTTATGAAAAAATTAAAATGTTCAAAAAATGCCCATTTGTGGTTGAATCCTTTGTCACCATTGGCTCATTTGATTATGATTTCACCCAATAATGCCACTAGCTTACCACTACATGAGTTCTTTTCTAGTGGTGTTATTCAATTAAATAATATATAAATTTGATTTTTTGATTATAAGGGGTAACAATGTCATCATATTATAATTTTCAATTCAATATGCTTAATATTAAGGTGCAATTGATTACATTTAACACATTTTCCAATTGTAATTGTTGGAATTCATTACATGGTGTTGGTTTACAACCAAGGGATGGAGTGCTAATTTGCAACTAATAAAAATGGTTGTGAAACATTCTTGCAACTATGTTGTAAGCAAATGATCCCATGTTGCAAGTAACACAAATTACATGGTAACTATTTTATAATTAATATCATCAGCAATGATGTACACCAAACTATCATATTAGTGCCCAAAGGTGTCATCACCTAGTTTCCAATGCCCCCATTCTATTCCACATGGAGCTTGCACCCACCTATTTGCCCATCCTTTTTCTAAAGTTTCATTACCATGAGCAAATGCAACTAGAAATTATAACTAACATAAGCATGGAATTGTTCACTTGTGTTAATTAACAAGGACTCAATTCAAACATGTACTAGTGTAAGTAATATTTAATTAGCACATCACAAATGAGTGCCAACATGAATTGCATGCCATGGTTATAGCTTCATCACATTATGCACCTCATAATTTGCAATGTTTGTATTTGTATACAATTACAATTCAACTAAAAGTCAACTAGTTTCCCCACTATCCAACTTACATACCTTTCGTGCAAAACAATGAAACTTAACATGCGACAATTAAATGAAAATAAGTGACAAGTAAGGAGGTTACTCACCACAATCAAGTGAAACGTCATTGAAGGCCATGTCTACCAATTAAGGTGACCATCACTTCTCCTCTATCCACACAAGTTCAACACCAAGTTATATTTTAATCATTTCCTAATAAACTCCATTAGAAAAACTAACCATGAGAAGGATGCATACCAATTTACCAAGCATCCCACATATAACAAAAAAAAGAAAAAATAAACAATAATAGCAAAACCTAAAAAAATTTACAAAGTAATGATCTTTCATATAAATAATTTTTTATAGTACAACAATTTGCTAATAGTTGTGGTTAGTGACAAATGTTTTGATCATCCTTTAGGCTTTTACTTGTTTTTCAACAACGGACACCACATATATTGTATTTTTGGAATTGGCAACAACATTCCTTCTCATTTAAAACTCTAATGTTTTGAGGGTTGTTAATTTTTTTCCATGATGAAATAGAAGCAAACTAAGAGGTAAAACAAAACTAGGATCCAAAGAATCATAGTACATGAGTGTGTTATTCCATTATGATTTCAACATCTACTGCATTGAAAAGAAAAAAATAACTTCAAAAAGAATTCGATGCAATATATGGGAACTTTTAATGAAAGCTTCTTATAAAAGCTTCTCATGGAAGCTTCTCATATAAACTTTTCATGGAAGCTTCTTTCATGGAAGCTTATAAACTTGTAATGGTACAAATTTCAAACTCCATTGCACATTAGGATTCATCCATTTGTAATTGGATCAACATTCTCAAAGTTACAAAGGGTTTCAAAGCAAATAGAAATGGATGAATGCTTTGGAGGATGTTCAATCTATAATTGCCTTGAAATTGAATTGAAAAATCATAACCTAATCACAAACTAATTATTTTTTAATTACAACATAGTTTTGTTACAATTGTAAAATAGTTGCACATGGGGTCATTGCAAAGACCACATCAAGTTGCAATGTTTGTATAGATGATGAGGGTCCAAATTGTTTTATGTACCAAAATCTTGTCACAATGTCACCATTTTTTGTCTTTTTTACCTAGTTTTTTTTTATCATGTAAAAACACATTTATGAATGATTATATAGAATCTAGAATTGTAATGGTCTAAAGTATAATCCTTCTAAATTTTTTGATAACTTTTGACTCATTATTTTTTATGGGGATCAAGTTATAGGGTAAAAAAGGACTATAATAAGGACTAGGCCATTTTTGTCCTATGTGGTACACCTTAAACAATTTTCACCCATGATGCACCAAGGCTAATTAATTCTTTAACAATGCCACACAAACCCTAAAACCTAAATCTTGTATGGGTTAAGGAATTATTAGCAAAGGAATCAACTCTTATGGATGAAGCAATTCAAAGAGGAATAGAAGACATTAAGGTAAACTAAGGGCATTTTAGACTATGTACTTGAGTTGTACATTGACAATTTACATTCATGTCTAAATTCCAATGTACCACCAAACTATTATGTAGGTGGTTAGTTGATGAAACATTGATGTATTATAGTTGGCATTTAGTCATGTTGGAATCAAAGATTGTAGCCATGATATTTGGTGGTATGAGTCAAAACCGGTTAACTATGAATTAAAATTCATATTTAATTACAATGCAGTACCATTAAAGTTGCAAGGTGGTTGCACATGGGGTTAACACAATGACCATGCATATGGCACAATAACGTCCATGCCAATTATTGGCATTTCCCACATTATCTGTGTTTGTATAAGGACTTTGCAATCTACATAATTGCATTTGGGTGCCTAAGTTGCATATTACAACTATAAAACAACTAAAACAAAAAGTCAACACACATTGATCACCAAAATTGTATAGTTGACCAAAATATGTTCAAAATATTCCATACCCTTGAAATTTCTTTAAAACACATGTGCAATTAATCATTTTCCAATGTTGCAACCTAGTTGTAATGTAGTTGATATGGACATACACTTGTAAATTGGTGTGGTCGTTGTGGACACAATTTTCTCATAATGTAAGCCCTTGCACTACCTTCACACCTTAAACCCTTAATCCTTCATGTTTTATACCCTTGAGCTTTAATGTTTTAGGCTTGTATATACCTTAAATCCTAAGCTTTCAAGTCATCATGTCCTAGGCCTTCAAGCCTTGAGGTCCTAGAACTTTTACAAATGTCATAGGACTTCAAGTCCAAAGGTGTAGGAATTGATGTCTCAAGGCCAATCTTTGCATTTTGGTGATACTCTTTTTAATATCCCAAGGTTTGACCTTAAAACAAATGCATCCATCTAGGCCACAAGAAACCATCACAACTTTTTTTGTGATTTGTAAATAATATTAACATTGTAACAACTACCAACCTATAAAGGGACATGACATGAAAGAATAGTAGCCTCAAGTGTCAAATTTATACCAATTCCTAAACTAAATATATATTCACCACATATCTAAAATCAATTTTCAACTCAATACCAATATTATACTAATATGTAAAATTGAAATAAATTACCTAATTCTAAGACCAAGTTGGTATGTTTGAAAGTTGATATCAAACTAACACTAATGCATTGTGCATATCAATTTTAAGAAATCTAGATTATTTCTTGGATGGTTGCCTCTAGCTCCACTTGGTTGAAGGAGGCGCAAACCATCCCTTGAAGCATAAGTTGGCAAATAAAGTTCATCATTACAGAATTTTGGTTCCATGTGTTTTTTGTGTTTATGTGAACAACAATTTAAGGGATTTTTTCGAAGTGAAATGTAGAGTGCAACAATAAAATTTGTGGAAAGCACATGGTTATATAAGCAAAACATTAATGTGAAATTGCGATCATTTATGTGAAAAAAATACCTAGGGGGTCACTATGTATTAATTCTTCCCACTACATATGTCAACTTGAGGGTATTGTTTGAAGGGTATTATGTGAATTTTCCCACCCAATTACTACTTAATTTTTTTAATGTTCACATACTTCAACCACCTTAAACTAAATTATATATAACTTATTTATTATTGCATTGAATTTTGGCACCATATATTTAATAGAAGGCGTGAGAAGCAATGAAAAAAATATTAAGGCAATTATGCATGATTACAAAAGAATCATGCATGAAATGTTCAAATTTAATTTTAGAAACACATCAATAAACATTTCAAATTACCAAATGGGTCAAAACACATAGCTAGGAGCCAAAAAGGTGTTGGATATTAAACATAATCAATCAAAATTAAATATATATTTATTTTATTACTATATAAAATCATAGTAATCATGGCAAGTTAGTCCTTTTTCCCTCATATGAATGTCAAGGAACTTAGAAAATAAAAATTCGTTTCATCCAATTTTAAATTTTGGTTTTAATTTAGGATGTTTGAAAATGTACACCTATTATGTCAAATGGAATTAAATTTGCAAAGGACTATCAAAAGGACTCATATAATATTAAAAAATTAATTGAAAAAAATATAGATGATACGAACATATTAGCCACACTCAAAAAACGCTCATGATTTTTTAAATGTGAAATTATAAAACTTTAAAAATCCAAAGAATGTTTCAAAATTGTTTCAAAATTTCAAAGTTTTAAGAGTCCTTTACCACATATAAATGAATTATAATGTACATGATGTATTAAGAAAAGTTATAGCTTAGAGTATAATAAAATTAAATAATGTGAATTTTTAATTTTTGATGATGATTTAAAATTTGATCATTTTTCAAGATGAAACATTGAATTTGTAAGGAATCAACACAATTTTTAAAAATCATATTTATTCAACAATTACTAACCAAAAATGTGATGAATTGGCGAAAATTTTAATATTTTTTAGAACAAATTACAAAAAAATTCATTCAAAAATTCATTTGCATGTAAAAGTTATTTTTGGGAAAAAAGACTTGTAGTCCTTTTCCAAAGTAATCCTTTTGGCTCCTAGTTATAGGTTTTGACCCAAATTACATTTCAAATGATGAATACCATATCTAGCACCTACAAAGTCCTTATAAACAATGAATATTTTAATTTTTTCCATGGGAAGAAATATACGAAGAAAAAATGATGTTTTAAGTTCCAAAATCAAAGTAAACAAATAAATGTACCACCAAGTTGTTACATCCATGTTTTCATAAATTAACTCCTTGTTTTGACTAGGTAAAATTTCATTAATGTTATCTCTTATAGTATGAACCTAAATAGTATAAATTACACCTTCTCATCCTATTAATTGAACTTAAAGTAATAATTAATACCAATTATAATTTTATTATATATATGTTATATCTTATGTTTTATTTTTCTCATACCTATATTAATTATATTTGGAATTTAAAAACAAACCCAATCATATTATAAAACTAATTGAATTATATTTTAACCCAATAATCAATATACGAGACTTTACATTTTTAATCGTGTAGCTTTCTAATACAAAAAAAAATGAACCCCCATAACAAAATGCATTGATACTTTAAATAATTCAATGTAACAACAATTCTATTAACATTGGTTATTTATAAGTTTCATAATCAATCCACTAAAATGAATCAAAAAATTATTTGTTTCACACCAATCGTTAAAATATTGGGGAAATATTTGTCTCACATAAGCTCCATTTGTTAAGTTTATGTATAAATAACTTTGTAGATGATCCAATGCAATATTAACATTGAGTACATTTGATTAACATTTGTTAGTTTTGAGTTTCATAATTAATCTATTTTTTCATTAATAATTAAACAAATTGTTATTTCATGTTCATATTGTCCATCATTGAACCATTGATTATAAAACAAATTCTTAAATATTTGACTTCATTTATGATTGAGTTTGTAGTCATATTAAACACTATATGATTAAAGGGCCCTTAGTAATGTCAGATGAGTTGTTTGGGACAAGAAGTCATTGAATGGTTGAAGTGACACTTTTCATCCGATATTCATAATTAAAGACAATTGTCAAGTTATATAAAACATCATAGAAGAAAAATCATATATATTGTTACAGTGTCATAGTAATGAATGATTATAATATGACTTACAATTAATGGACCATTTGATTAGTCAAATTTATACCTAGATTAAAATCATTTTCCTGGATTATTATAAAAATAATTTCTAGTAGATAGGTAGGTAATAGGTTTAGGCAAGTTGAAAAAGGCAAATAGGCAAGTAGGTGTAGCTTAATGTAGCCAATCTAACCTAATATAACCTATTTAATTAATTGTTTTAGTTTAACCTACCTACCCTAGCTTTTTAGGAATGCACATAGGTTGTAAGTATTAAAAATTGAACCCCTTAGCTCCATAATGATAAACCAAGTTTTTACCAATGGACTAAACCATCAAAAGATGTCCAATTTTTGTCAAGTTTTTTATTTCACATGTTTATTTTATATCATTGCAAACCTACAAAGTAGGTAGTATGCAAATTGTAGGATGGTAAGTAAGAGGTAGGTAGGTAAGTGAAGTAAGTGAGTGGGTAGGTAAATATAGGTAGGTGGAAGGGTGAGTGGGTGGGTAGGTAAATAGGTATTAGCTAGGTGGTCAACATTACCCATGTCATTATACATTAGTCATTTTTGTAATCAATTTTCAGTTAGTTTTTCATATTTTAATCATTTCACAATCACTTGAAACTACAATGTCAATATTATCCATGTCATTGCAATAATCGTTCTTTAGTCATACATCAATTATCATGTTGTTCAAAATATAATCATTTGATAATTACATTGAAAAACTAGGTCATCATTGTTAAAGTCATTTTAAACAATAGTCATTTTAAGATCATATAAATGACAACTAGAAGTTTGCATCATTTTTTCCTTTGTCATGAATGTCTCATGCATGAAATTTTTTGTGAACTAATGATTTCATTATTACCATATGTAATATTATCATCCATTAGGGACAAAAACATTTCATTTAAATGACTATTTATTTTTCCATGTAAAATTAAAAATTATATTATACGAATATAGTCATTCATAGAGTCATTAAGGAGTTCTCATCATTGTTTTCTTGGTTGCAAAGGACAAGATTCCTTCTAGTGTGAGAAATATTTGCTTCACATTAAATCCCTTGTTTAACTTTTTATAAATGTAACCAAATCATGCAAAATAGATACTTATTTGATGTTAGCATATATGACACAACAATTGTTAATATAAGATGTGAAAACCACTCATATTCCAAAGTTTGATGCATTGTTGAAACCTAGTGAATTCATAGTAAACATACATTTATGAACACATGGCTGTGGCTCATTCTTGTTTTTGAGCTATCCTTTTCAAATATACAAATTTGCCTTATTCTTTTACCATGTTGTCTTACTTCTTTCTTGTAAAGAAGATTATGTATAGGCAACAAAATATGTTTATTTTCAATGAATATGTTTCCAAAAAAAATTCATCGTTTAAATTTGTTGATCTTGACTTGAATAATAGGTGTTAAGCTAATTGAAAAGGATAACAACAAGATATATATACATCAATTTTACTAATTTGTGAACATGGAATTGATGGCATTACCTAATTTGTTTTGCCATAATCTTGCAAACATGATCTTGAACTTGCACAAAAGATTCAAATTCATGTGGTTGTAAAATGGTTTGTTCATAATGTGTCACTTGGTTTGCTAATTAAGGGGGTTGAATCACAATCCATTTGTCAATTTTCCCCAATTAGAATGGAAGGCAAACATGTGCATTACACCCACATTATTGTACCTTTATATTGAAATTTAATATTTGATTTGTTAGTTCCATACTACTTGAGGTTGTTAGCTTCATAATCACAATCTAAACATCACAATGTCAAAGTGGGGATTAATGTTACTTCATCAAAAGATTCCAACATTTGTTATTAAAAAAATTTAATATTTCATGAATTTTGTTCTACTAAATGATAGTGTAGAATACATTTCAAAAATTATCAACGTGTAAAAATTTTGAACAAAATTCCAGTTAATAACAAATTGTCAAGTGGTTCATTAATTTTGATTTGATAAAATTAAACATCATTGGATATTGATTTAATGATTTAACTTGATGTTAAAGGGTGAAAATCATTTAAGGTGTACCACATAGGATGAAAAGGGCCTATTCTTTACTATAGTCCTTTTTTACCCTATATTTTGATCCCCATAAAAAGTAATAAATCAAAAGTTGTCAAAATTTTCAAAAGGACTATATTATAAACTATTACAATTCTAGATTCCATCATAATCATCGATAAATGTGTCTTTACATTGTAAAAATGGATTAGGTTAAAAATACAAAAAAAGGGTGATGTTGTGACAAGATTTTGGTACACCTTAAAAAATTTGCACCTTAATTCATAACTTTCAAATATAAGGTCGACCTTTGTAATCGAAAGGAGGCTTCATTGCATTGTAACAATTGTTTTTCATTATCATACAATCCAAGTTTGATCACTTGTAAAACTTCAATCAATAAAGGTGGAGTTTTAATATTGCACCATTGAATTCACAACACCAAAATGTGGTTTTTATGACTAGAACATCTTGTGACTAATGTTTAAACATAGTCATGTAATCATATGTGGCCTTTAGTCATTAGCATTTTGATGATTATGGTTAAAATTATGATTACATGACTATACATATGACTAATTAAGACTAAAAATAATTATGACTAAGAATATGATTATACAAATATTGTATTCATATTGAAACAATATTTGAATTTGAAATAATATAACCAAATTCAATTTAGTTTCAAATAAACTAACAAATGTTCAAATAATTTAATTTAACATAAATAACATAATTTTGTCTAATTTATCCTAATGTAACCTAATTTAACATAATATAATATAATTTAAAATAATTTATTATAATTTAATTATCTTAATTTTAGTTTGGTTTAGCCAATTTTAGTTAATTTTTCAAAAAATCAAATCAACCAAGTTGAAGCAAATTTAACCAAAATTAACCTAAGTTTAACCATGTTTTGCCAAGTCTATTTAAGTTTAACCTAAATAGCCATGTTTAACTAAGTTTAGCTAAGTTTAACATCAATACCCTATTTTAACCTAACTTATTCAAATTTTGCCAAGTTTAACCAAGTTTTATTTTTAAAATAATCATGTTTAGACAAAAATAACTTCAATATATTAATTTTCCCAAAATTTTCAAAGTTTTGTTAAGTCTAACCGATTTAAAATTAAGTAGCCACATTTAGCCATGTTCAACCAAATTTAGCCAAGTTTTGCCTCAATACCTTAGTTTAGCCTAACTTATCCAAATTTATCCATGTTTAACCAAGTTTAACTTGAATGCACTAATTTAACTTAATTTATTTAATTTTTTCTAAATATAACCAAATATAACCTAAATAGCCATGTTTAGCCATGCTTAGGCATTTTTAGCCATAATACCCTACTTAAACTAATTTATCCAAGTTTTTCCAAGTCTAGTTCAATTTAACCTAAGTAGCTTTTTAAAACCAAGTTTTGTCAAATTTTGCTTTAATACCTTAGTTTAACTTAATTTATCCAAGTTTGGCCAAGTTTAACCAAATTTAGTAAAATGTAACTTAAATAATCATGTTTAACCAAATTTTGCTTCGATACCCTAGTTTAGTCAAATTCATCTAAATTTTGCCAAATGTAGTAAAATTTAACTTAACTAGTTAGGTTTTGCCAAATCTAACCAAATCTAACCAAGTTTAACCTAAATAGCCATGTTTAACCAATTTAAACCAATTTTTACCAAGTTTTGCTTCAATACCCTGGTTTAACTTAATTATCAAAATTTTTGTCAAGTTTATTTTCAATACCCTAGTTTAGCCTAATTTATTTAAGTTTTTCCAATTGTGACCATGTTTAACTTAAATAGCCAAAATTTGCCAAGTTTAACCAAAATAACCATGTTTAACTAAATTTTGCCAAGTTTAGTCAAATCTATCCAATATTAACATAAATAACCAAGTTTTACCAAGTTTTGCCAAGTTTAGTTAAATTTAACCTAAATAGCCAAATTTTGCCAAGTTTAACCAAATTTAACATTAATAGTTTAACCAAGTTTTGCCAAGTGTAACCAAGTTTAACCTAAATAGTAATGTTTAGCCAAAATTTGCCAAGTTTAACCTAATTAACCATGTTTAGTTAAGTTGTGTTAAATTTAGCCAAGTCTAACCAAATTTAACCTAAATAACCAAGTTTTGCCAAGTGTAGCCAAGTTTAACCTAAATAGCCATGTTTAGCCAAATTTTTCCAAGTCCAACCAAATTTAACATTAATAGCCAAGTTTTGCCAAATTTTTCCAAGTCTAACCAAGTTTAACCTAAATAACCAAGTTTTGCCAAGTTTAACCTAAATAGTCATGTTTAACCAAATTTTTCCATGTTTAAACTAAATAACCATGTTTAACTAAATTTTGCAAATTTTGCTTCAATACCTTAGTTTAGCTGAATTTATCTAAGTTTTAGCCATGTTTTGTTAAGTTTTGCCTACGTGTTATAGTTTAGCCTAATTTTTGCCAAATTTAGTTAAATTTATTTTAAATTGTCTATTTTAATTTAATTAATATTAGTTTTATCAAATTTTGCCAAGTTTATACTACTTTAGCCTAGTTTAAGTATACGTTAATTTATGGTAAATAGGTTTACATTAAATTATGAATGCCTAAATTAATTTAAATTAACCTATGTTAGCCAAGCCTAGGCTACTAGGTAGCCTAAATTCACTTAGGTCAACTTCGATGGTGCAATGGTTAAGGATTTGTTACCCAAAATCATGGTGGGGAGTTCAAGTCCTCCCACTTGTAAACCTAAACACCTAAACACTTAGATGTTTAGATACCTGGTGGCTTGCTTAGATGTTTTGGTTGGCTTGCTAAGCCTATGAAGTTTTTTTAGCACCTAGGCTAAGTTGCTTAAGGTAGGGTTTTTAGGCTAGGCTCTGTAAGTTGGGTCCCCTAAGTTAAGAGGCTAGCACATGTCAATATTTGATTGAAAAGAAAAAAAAATTGGTTTAAAAAAAAATTGACATGCGACATTTTGTGAAGTTATCATGTGTCTCATTGGATCCAAGATTATGTTTTTTGCAACTATAGTCATGGTGAATTGTGGTTGTTAATGTGGTTGCGACTAATGTGACTAGTGGCATTTACGACATGATCTTATGAACTAGCAATCATGTAGTCATTTCTAGTCATAGATGGCACATATGATTAGATTTTTATAATCATAAATGTCACGTTTTGACATTGTGGTTGTTAAGCATGGGTGGCACAAATGAGTCTTTAGGATGGCCAAATGGCTAGGGAAAATGACTTTTTCATTTGTAATTAACTACTATTAATGATAACTCACCCTTGTTGCATTCATGATTTTTTTTTGAAAAGTTCACTTTTCTCACTTTTCAATCACCCTTTTGGTTGTTAATTTTCATTAGTCATTCACATGCTACACAAATTGAGCCAAATCATTTTTGGAGACCATGTTCATTAGATTAATTGTTGGGTTAATCTTTTGAAACATTTACAAAAGTTCATTAAAATGAAAAAATCACATTCCATGTTGCATTTTTTCTTTTCTTATCCTCACAATAAAAAAGGATGCAATGAAAATTTATATTTCCACTTATTTGAAAAACCATCGTATTTAATGAATCAATTATCTATTTTCAAGAATTGTGTTTATTTATTTATGAAATTAGAATCCTATGAATTTGGATTGATTGCATTGTGTTGGGAAAATCTTTTTATATATGAAAAAAACTTGTTGAATGATGTTTTAAACAACGTTATAAAATTAAACATGTTATTTTTTACTCAAACTTTCACCAAATGTTTTCAAATTTATGTAAACTTTAATATTCTTCATAAGAAGGTCCACATGTCATTATGTCAAAACATAATAAATATGAGTACATAAGCGACTAGCATTGTAAGCCTAAAACACATATATGATTGGCCATGCCTACATGACTTAATAGTCCATACGTTCATGTCATATTTACCACTACTCACAAAAATGGCATAATCATAAATGCCATTTGTGACTATGTTATCAATGAATGTAATAATATTTACCATAATTAGAGAAGACATCTCCAATGGCCAAGATTTAATTTTAAAATATAAGTATAGTTTTTTTTATTAATGTTTTGTTGCCACATTGCAACCTAGGATGTATTCAAAGTTTTATCAACCACTTATGAGTTGACATGTGTTCTATAATAAAGAAATTATCTTTTCTTGTCCAATTGTATGATACAATGTGGTAGTCAACTTTTAGTCGAATAAAGGTACTTGGGATGCGCCCAAGTGGTGTAGGCTAGGTGACCTAGTTTAAATTAACCACCTATTTCCAGGAAGTTAAATAATATGTAGGATGAGACTAAAAGGTCTTGAACCCCTCACCGTCACTTCAAGGACTCAAGCCCTTAACCATCACACCATCACATTTTATTTGTAATGAACATTTTTATCATAAACATATAAAAAATAATTTTTTTTAGCCTAGGTTAATTTAGGCTAACCTATGCCTCCATAGGCTATTTTGGGTGGACATAAGTTTCCCTAGGTAGACCTAGCTAACATAGTTTAAGGTTATTTACGTTCAATTAAACTATTTAGGTTTAACATAGGCCACACTAAATTAAACAAAAATAAACTAAGTTAAGTTATTTAGGTTAAACTTTCTTGATTTTGATTAAAGTATGTCATTTAGGTTTAATTTGGCTAAACTTGATTAAATTTGATTAAATTAAATTATTTATGTTAAATTTGGCAAATTTTGATTAAAAATATATTATTTAAATTAAACTTGGTTAAATTTTAATATCAAAATATTATATTTAGGTTAAACTTGGCTAAACTTGATTAAATTATGTTATTTAGGTTGAACTTGGATGAACTTGGAGTTTTTTTAGAATTAAATTGCAAAGAAGGAAAGAAAACGTAATTTATGTAAACGATGGCCATGCAATAGCCACCGTGAGCATCGAAAAATCTAGTTTAACTATGAAAGAAACTCTCCTTGAAAAGGAAATTCTAGAAAAATTAACAAGAGAAAGGAAGAGCTTGACCTTTTATATAGTCGCCAACAAGTTGAAACCCTAAACAAGCCATAACCTTAAAACACCTAATAGCATACAGTAACCTAAGAATATACATTAACCTTAAAAGTCATGAGTGGCATGCCCATAACTAACCGTCATGTATGAGGCCATGCATACAAGCATGTTTTGACTAAATTTGACTAAATTTGAATAAATTTGGCTAAAGTAGGATATTTAAGTTAAACTAGGTTAAATTAGGTTAAAATTGGTTAAATTTAACTTCACTTCATTCAAGTGTGTTATTTAAATTAAACTTGATGTAATTTCGTTGAACTTGATTAAACTTGGTTGAACTAAACTAAATTATGTTATTTACATAAAATTTGGTTACACTTGGGTATAATAAGTTATATATTTTAAACTTAGTTAAATTTGACAAATTTAAGTTATTTAGTAGATTATAATATGTTAAAATAAGTTATAATTAACAAAATTAAGCTATATTAAGTTACTTGGGCTAAAATGAGCAAATTTTGGCAAAAGTAAATAAAACTTTATAAAACTTAACAAAACCTAACAAGACATTGCAAAATTTGCTTACTTAGGTTAAAGTAGGCTAAATTGGTTAAATTATGCTACTTTGGCTAAACTTGGTTGGATTATGTTATTTAGACAAAATTAGGGTTAAATTAAGTTATTTAGATGAAAATCAATCAAACTAAACTAAAATAGGTTAAATTAAGATAGATTCAATAAAAATATTTTATTTAGGCTAAACATAGGGTAAATTATGTTAAATTCAGCTAAAATTGCTAAAATGAACTAAGTTAAATTAAACGAGGTCTATTTAAACTAATCAAGGATATTTAAATTAATTAAGATATTTAGACTAAATATAGGCTAGAACCTAAATTTTTTTAATTCAATTTAATTCAATTTAAAAATAAAAATAAGTTGAACCAAAATTAAACCTAGGCTAAACATAAGCCAATTTAGAATAAACTTAAGCACATGTTCATATTTATTTTATTTTTCATAGTTAGTCAAATAATGTCGATTATGCTGAACATGACTACTAGTTATGTGATTGTACTTATAATCATATAATTATTTATAATCATATTTATAGTCATGAAATCGTAATAATGATTGTAATAAAAAATGATAGAAATTCAAGTTTAAATATGATTACATAACTATAATTGGGCAATAATCAAAAGTTGTTTTAATCATAAAAACCATGTTTTGGCATAATGTGTTTGAACCATTCAAAAATCCTTTTAATTTTTTTGAATTTTAGTTTTTGTGTTTGATCTTAATTTCTAAATGTTTTGAATAATTAAAATGATTCAAAATCTATGATTATCATTAAAAGCAAAGTTATACATTTGATTATATTTTGATGTTTGATTAAAAAATATTCAAATGTCTATCATATTATGAGTCACATTTGGTTTAAATATTGAAATCTAATAAAAACAATGTGTGAATGATTGCCAATTTTGGTATTATAAACTAATACATGAAGGCAATGTGTCAAGTTAATCCATTATCCACCTACATGCTCTACAAGTTAACTTTTGCAAGCTTCACAACTCAAACAAACATGCTTATAAAAGTTTCCTTCCCTTAGGAATATTTAAAAGGACTTTGATATTTCAAACATAGGGCATAAAATGTAGATGAAAAGTAAAACATCTACATTTTAAAAGTCATTAATTAAAAAGTGTTTGGAAAATGAAAATTCCAAATATTTTCTAGTTAAAAGAAAAATGACTATACTAAATGAAAATAATTTAATATTTTGTAACTTGCACATATGAAACATCTATTTATGTAAACTAGTGTTAGCTACAAAAATAATCATGGAACATTGAGTGTTGGCAAGTTCATTTGGATTAAATTGTATGTGTCACATAATTCAAAAAAACATTTTATATGTTTTTAGGATTACAACCTATCCTTAATTTGCAATCTTGAGGGGTACCCCAAACATGATTATGGCCAACTAGATTAGTATGACGAGCGATACAATGCACACCAATAATATATAGAACACATTCCTCCTTTATTTCAACAACTCTAGTTTTGATGCCTTTCAAAACACGAAAACTTTATTTGCACCAACACACAACATCTTGGTGGGTATGTCATGTTCAAAGAATCCATCCTACATTGATAGAAATTGACTACTCAACTTGATCAAATTGTTTGATGCTAGACAACCTTTTTTTTGCCACTTTTTGTAAGTTAAGCAAAATGGGTACATGCTTTGAGTTTTGCATCACATAAGCATTTGCATTAATGCATGATTGATTATGTATGGTAGTGACCTTGTCAGATGAAAATGTGAAATTATTGATAGGTTGCACAACAATCTTAGTGGTTTTCAACACATTTGCATGAGCGTACATCTAGCCATAATTGAACCATTGCCATCATCATTCTAGCATTTGTTTGGAATGTTCTAAAGTTTCAAAAATTCATATGACTTGAATTGTGATTCATAATTTATAATTAGCCTATCTTGTTGTAAAAGGTAAAAAATAGTGAAAAATTGTATGTACCTATGTCTAAAAAGAAATTCTCCTCATGCATAAATATCTCAATCACAATATCCTTCCTACAACACCCAAAAAACATTTAATTCTTCATGTTGATTGCTAGAAAGGAGGTAAAGATCTCCAATTGCCACACCAAGTTGAGCACACATAAATTCATGTAGCCATTATGTTTTCAAAGGCCATTTAATTTATAAATTAACAATTTATTTTGACCTTCCACTGGTACTTTTAGATCTTATGTAGGTCGTCATTTGCAATTTTACCAAAGTTCCAATGATGTTGGGCAACAAGCATTATACAATAAAAACATTCAACATCACTGCAATGTTTCATTATTGATTCACCCCAATGGTGGCAAGCACACCATAGTTATTAGTAAATTTGAATGAAACCAAGAGGGTCACAACCCAAGAAACTTGAAAGTTTCCTCTGGCAACAAATTCCTTCAATATAAATTTGTGATGTTCAATAATCTTAACCTTCTAACCCTTGAATGTCACGATGGACTTTGTTAGTCCTTGTGTTTTTCAACCTTTGTTCTAAGAATTTTTGAACTTCCCAATGAGAGAAAAAGCTCACCAACATGAAAAAAAAGCTTTGAAGAAAAGAAGTTTTGCTATATGCTTATGCTAGACAAGTCCGGTGTTTTCAATTTGGGGGTTGGAGTGCTCAAGATTAGAACAAAAGAGTTAAAGGTCGAATGAACAACCAAGGTGCCTAAAACTGATCACAAGTTTGCCTTTCTTTGATTGTGTACATGTCCATTGGATATGCATCTTTGTCCATGTGTCTCTCCCTCATCTCAAGTCAAAATAAAGTTTTTCTTTTCATCAGCCTCATATGGATGGCATCTATTTACCTTGAAATTTTTACCATCAACAAAGAATGGTGGATTGGTCAAATTCTTCCCAAAATAAATAAATAAATAAATAATTTAAAAAAAAAAATTGAAAATCACTTGCACCTAGTAAAATTACCTTCAATGGTGGGAATTTCCCATTTCTCAACTTGAAGTCCTTCATAACTCTATTTAGCTGAAATTTTAAATTTTCAACAATTATGTGACTTTCAAGTGGTTATGTGGTTGGACGTCCCTCCCCCCACTTGAGATTGCTTTCATCAAACATCGATTAAAGGTTAAACCTTCAAAGATATAAAATGTTTTAATGCATTTGAAGTGAGGATTATGCACTTAATTAAGGAATGAGAAGTGACAACGAAAGAATTGCAATGCTAGTTATGGGATGGCAAATGAAAGCTCCACATGTGTGTATGGAACAACTCCTTGATGGTAGGATTGGGGTTTTAGTGAAATCTGAATTGTGACCCTCAATTCAAGTGATGAAAAATCTAGACCAACTCGTTGGATGGCAACCTTTGCCCATTTGGAACAACCGTTTATGACAACCTTATGAAATTTAAAGGGTTGAAACACATAGGCCATGACATTTTTTCAATTTTATCACAATGTGAAAATTTCACCATAAAAAGAAACATTAATGGATACCTATATTGTATAATTATGCAAAAGGAAAGTATTTGTGTTGATGTTTAAAAAAACAAGGGCGGGGTAAAATGTTTTTTTTTTCCATTTTTAATGTAAAAAGTTAGGAAAATTAATTGTCTTTACACTATAATTTTTTTTCCCCAATTTCTTTGTTGGAAAATGGTGAAATTTCACCGTCAGAAAAAAACATTGTTCGGGCATGGTTTTTAGGAGAAAAATAAAAGAGTTTTCTAGTTTTTTTGGCTTGGGTAAAGGTGTGATGTATGCACATATGGACATTTTGTGGGTTCTTGTGCACATATTGACATTTGGAGTTTGGTAGTAATTTTATAAAGTTGGAAATGTCATGTTTGTGTTGCATTACGATCTTCTGCACATGCACATTTGCATATGGTTCCAAGTTTCCCATATTTCTTTAATTATTTATGTGTCCATAATAATATTTAAAAAAATTACACCCCTTACCTTTACTAAGAAATTAGAGCTTATTTGAACTAAACAATTTACCCTTTTCTTTACTTGGATTATATGGGCATCAAATCCTAAGGAAGGGAATTTTATTATAATTTCTAAAAACAAAACGGTCCGATCAAACTCGTTCTTAGAAATGATTTTTAAGAACCATGTCTGCAACCTCCCTCTCCTTCCCCGGACCATGTCCCACGTTCTCATAGGGGGCTGTGATTTTTAAAAAGTGGAGTTCAGATGGGGTTTAGGGTACATTCATGGTACACACACTTTCTTCTTCTGAGCCAAACTCCGAATGTCTGCTGCTTGTAATGGAGAGACTGGGGATTCAGGATCCCAGGTTGTTTTCATTTGGTCCCACACTTCTTGAGCAAAGCTCACAATGTATAATTCCACCATTGCAATGGAACATTGAAAAGATAAACAAATAAAGGAAAAACACCTGGCAAGGAAACAAGAGAAGAAAAAACAAAGGATTGAAGTCCAAACAAAAGCCAACATTCAAAAGTGCAGAACACACAATGGTGAGGGGGAGGGGGGGAGGGGAAAACACAAAACCTAGGGCCTAAACCCATCGCCACCAGTAGCATGAAGCTAATTGTGCAAGAAGATAGCAGAAAAAAAACACTGGAAGGACACCAAGCCTAGCCTAGAAGAGGACTCGTCTGTTGCCACAACTGCCCAATGCAAAATAGTGACAACATGAACTCTCTGAAGAGAAGAGCCACTGATACTCTCTGCCTGTAAAAGGATCGTACCATTTTTCTTATTCACAATGTATGTTTTAAGTTATCTTAATGGAACATTTCTTATTCACAATGTATATTTTCCGCTATCTTAATGCAACATTTCTTATTTCACCTATTGCCAAGTCCTGCCTGCCTGTTTGAACTTGCAAGAGAGGCACAACCATTGTGTTATGAGTAGGCTTGTTTAGCATCATCCCGCCCCAGGGCTGGGGCGTTCCAAAAAATATGGGTCCCCAAGGTTGGAGGTTGAGTGCCCATTATTTTGGGAACGCCCTGACCTGAGGGCATTGCACGACATCAAGCTCGCTCACCAAATGAAGAATGAAGATGTGAGATCATCACTGACAGCTGAGTATAATTGGAACTCCCTCTCCAGACATGGTTGAAAGCCAATCATTTTCTTTTTTTTGGTGATGAATTATTTCATTTGGGGAAAATATTTTGAAAAATATATATTTTGTCAGAAATTCACCTTTTTCTGGGATTTTTTTTTCATGAAACGAAAATTTTATAAATTTTTTCCAAAAAACCACAATTGCCTACAATATGAAAAGATGCTTTTGCAATTTTCTGCTTTCATATTTTGATATCCCCACAATTTGAGAAATAACAAAATTTATGTCCAAACCATTCATCTACACATTGGTGTCCGATTGGAAATAAAGTTTTGGTTCAAACACGACCCTCATTTGTGAGTGATATCTGAAGTATTATGTGTGGATATGATGGATGAGGATGTGTTTTTTTTTTCTTTGGCACAAATGTAAAACTTCATTGCAAAAAAAGAAAGACAATAGAGGATGTTTTGAAGAATAATATGCATATGGGTGCAAAGTTCTGGAACCTAGATCCACTAATGGAAGTTTTTTAGTGTATGGTAATGCCTAAGGAGTGGGGTTTTACCCAAGGTGAAGTGCTGTGACAAAAAAATTAATTTCTTTTTTTCATGATACCCCGCCAGAAAAAAATAAAAAAATTTCAAATTTTTATGGTATTGAGGAGGTATCATGGGAAAAAGAAAGGAAAAAAATGAGAGGCATTTTGAAAAATAGAACGCTCACTCCTATAAGGGTTTTATTTTTTAAAAAACATCTCACAAATTTTTACACTCTATAACATGACCTGTAAATACATTAGAATTTTGAATTTTTCTGACCAATGCATTAGGCTTAAAGTTTCATCCTTCATATGAGATGAGCTGCTTGTGAATAAGAAGAAAAACCTTATAAATAAAAATCAAGGATGGGAACCCATCCATCAAAAGTACAAGGCAAATGACAACACAAGTAGACACAACCCAAAGAAAAAACAAATGCAAACAATCAACAAAAATCTAGTAGATTGTGAATAGGAGCACTAATCCATAGAAGTGGAAGAAGTACATAAAGAAAGGACATAAAAGTGCCAATTGAATTGCTGAAAGGCAGATCACATGAGAAAAAAACTGGGAAAACTAGGCAATGCAATTTTCATTTGGTGAGAGGAATGTTACCAGATGTTAGTGTGAATTGTGAGTTCATGTTTTTGGGAACTTCATTAAATCTGTCTATTGAAGGAAGGTTGTTTGTTTGTTTGTTTCGCTTGTTTGTCACATTGAGATCTTCCAAACTCTTAACGGCTCTTTTGTTACACTCTTGATACTTTTGGAAAGCCCTCAATGAGGAGGAGGGTTGCACCCAGATGGTTTCACAATGTTTAAGACGGTTTAGACTTACTATGCAAGAGTTATTGAATATTGAACAATTTTGTCCTTGAAAATTTAATAAAATCAAAACTGAAACTTGTTCGATAACAACACTGGAAAGCTCTCAATGAGTAAAGCTTTAGGGGATTTTTTTTTGGACTTAAAAATGCAATGTCTTTTTTTCATTTTTTAAAAGAGCATTAGTAGGGAGCATCTTAAGAGGATTTAGCAATAAATGGCAAACCTGTTATTAGAGCTTCTTTAAAAAAATCTTTTTATAGTCTGGCTACGTATAACAGTCAAGGATAGACAAGAAATTAAATGTTTTTTCAAAAACAGAGAATATTGTAATAAAATATGCCTTTAAAAAAAAATTGCAACAGAGCAAAAATTTCCCCAAATTTTTTTAAAAAAAAGATGTGAGAGATATTAAATCTTGAGTAATTTTGGTCACTGAAAGTTCAACTCAATTACACAAACTGGTTTTGGAATGGGAAATGAGTTGGGCAACAACTTACTAACAAGTTCACACTTGGGCAGGTGAGCCAAAGGCTTGTAAGCCACACTAGCCAAGTATTTCCTTGTTTTTCATTAAAAAAACAAACCAAAAAAAAAATGCATTTCCATATTTTAACAGTTGCTTGCAACTTTGAACTTTGGCTTCTAATTTTGAGCAACTTGGGGCCCACAAATTTGACCTTTGGTTTTGCCAGTTGTATGTGTGTGTGTGTGTGTGTGTGTGTAGGACTTCTTTTCCCTCCATTCAAGGCTTTTTTTTCTTCCTCCCTTTTGGCTGTTGCTTGCTTCGTCGCTGCCTCCTCTAGTGGATCGTCTCTTCTCTTCTCTCTACCTTCCCCACAAGAATCATTCCCTAAAAACGAGATTGTTTTGGTGGGGTTCTTCTCGAACGCGGAGATCTGCTGCTGCTGCTGCTGCTGGTGTGGAAAGCTTCGTTTTTTTTCAAGAAACAAAAAAAAGGAAGCATTTTTAGTGGCCTACTATACACTTACTCATCAGTCCTTCTTCCATTGCTGTCGGTGCGGGTTTCGTTGTTGTTTCCTTTGCTATGAGCTTTTCGGATTTGGGTTGTGTCTTGTTTGTTTGTTGTTGTTTAGGAATCAAAGTGTAAAAGGTTTTTCCTTTTGTGGGGTGTTTGCTTTCACCAAGTGTTTCTAGCCTGGGACGACCCAAAAACATTAGGTGTGCTGTTTTGTGTTGTAGGAGTTTTTGCTTTTGATTTTGGCAGTTTTCTGTTGTCTGAAGACATGTGTTGTTTTTGTTGTTCTTCCTCTTGTTTCCAGTTGGGGGTTTTGGAGATACAGTGGTGAGAGTGGGTAGTTGGGTAGAAGGAACATGTTCATTTTGGTTAAGTGTTTTGGGTTGTTGGGATTTTTGTCGTGATGGATCGTTGGCAGCTTGTTTCACGATTCTGCATCGAATCTTGAGAGAGATAGAGAGAGAGAGGTCTTCCGTCTTCTTTGTTGGGAAGGTTTTTTTTGTCCCCCAGAGTTTTGAGTTGTCAAGAACGGTGTAACTGCATTCGTGAGGGGGGGGGGTTTTAGGGGGCGGGAGACCCATGTTTGCATGAGCTAGGCTGCCGACTTCTTCTTGAGAAACAATCTGATTTGGAGCTCACGTTTTTGCGGCAGAAGAAGAAATGATCTGCAGGGTGTGATGAGATTGTGAAGCTATTGGGCAAGAATAGGGTATAAAGTTGTTGCTGAGATGCCAGGATCTCCTGTTGTGCTCAGGCGTGCCCCGGCCAGGAATGGGAGAACCTGGACTTTGTCAGGTACAAAAAAACGTTATGGACTCTCCTCCTTGAAGACAGTTGCATGTTCAATTGTGTCTCTTCTTTGCAAGTCTATGTCAAACCCAAAACAGATCTTTCCAGTAGATTGCTATCCTGGAAGCAACGCTCTGTGTCTTTATGTGTACAAGGAAGGGAGAAAAGAGAAGATCCAGTGGGAACATTTTGCATGAAAAAGTGGCTGTTCAAGGCTTAGAATACAATATGCAATGTCTTTGTAGGAGGCTCTGATAGAGTTCAGTCAGAATTTTGTTAAAATTTGGGGTGTGGGGGTTTTGTGGGCAGGAATGGTGCATGGATGGTCACGCCAGCGTGCACAGGTTGTGATCAAAATGATAGTGGCAGCATCACTCACAGGGCTGTGCATGTTCATACTTGGCCAATCCTCAGCAGGTGGATCACTTGACATGGCACCCATAACATCACCCTCTTCAACACTGGATTTCTCAAATTGGGACACTGGATCTCTTGACACAAATGCTTTCTTTGGACGACGCACAAACTGGGTGAATGTTCCTGCAGCACACAACTTTATCAGCAGGAAGGTTGTCCAGGCACATGTGGTTGTTTTGTAGTTGTTGTGGATGAATTACTGCATAAGACATTGGATCAGGGGTGATGCATGATTAGGGTTTCTACAGTCCTAAACAGCATGAGTTTTTTTAACATTAGAGTTTAAACTGAGAGAGGAAGTAAATTGTAGCAGTGGCCACTTGCTGGTTGAGTTTTCATATGGAGAAGACTGCACATTGGATTTCAAATGGGGTGGAGCTCAGCGTCATACTTTATAATTTTAGCTTTCTAGAGTTTGTTTCAGTGCCATCCATGTGTAGTTTTGATATCCTTTATAATGGTTTGAACTTTGTATATTTCCTTTCTCTCAGATAATATGGATGTTATTAGTTGTGAGCAATTTTCATTCAAGAACCTGGAAGGAGCTCACAAAATCTCATCTCATTGTGTGGGCTGTGCAGTTTTCAAGGAAGGAAGATGGTGTGACACATGTAATGGTGACAGGAGGAGCTGGTTATATTGGATCCCATGCTGCACTACGTCTACTCCAAGATGGCTACCGTGTCACAATAGTTGTAATTACTTACATGCCATTCTTTCATAGGCATCCACAATGTTTTCATTGTATCTGACTTGAAAAGTTTACGATCATGAAAGGTACTTGCTGGTAATGTCATTTGCTTATGTTTACTGTTTGCAAAGCTCTGGAACCAAACACCTCAACTGTTTGCAGGATAACTTGTCACGGGGGAACATGGGAGCTGTAGATATATTGCGGGCCCTGTTTCCAAAGCCTGGCCACTTGCAGTTCCTCTATGTGGATCTTGGTGACAGCCAAGCTGTATCCATTTTCATTTTGCTCCATTTCCTCCTCAATCACCCACAAAGATACATGAGGGAGAGAATAGGGTCAAAAGGTATTGTGGCCTGTATGTCTGAGAATGTACAGACAAAGTCTTTGCTTTATTCCTACTAACATACTAACAACAGTCATTGGAAGAGAGAGAGAGAGAGAGTCACATGGAGATAATGTGTGCTTTAGGTTTCTTACACTTGGAAGAGTCCTTGACTTGAGGAGAGCAGGTACAAGAAGTGTTTGCCAAAAATGCAATAGATGCGGTGATGCATTTTGCAGCAGTGGCATATGTGGGAGAGAGCATGGCCGAGCCCCTTCGGTTAGTAATTTCACCATCTATGCCAACCACATGCTGTTAGTAGAGTGCAACTTCAAAGTCAACACATTTGCATTTATGGCCACCATTTGTTGGGCCTTGCTGTGAAGAACAGATAATGATCATCATGTACATATGAGCCACAATATTCAACGAGATTTGGGTGCTGGAAACTGAGATGATGTTACAGTCATACATTTGCAGACAATGCAATAACTGTTGTGTTTCCTGTGAATTCTAGGTATTACCACAATATTACGTCAAATACATTGGGTTTGTTGGAAGCCATGGTCAAATATGATGTGAAGACTCTTATTTATTCAAGTACATGTGCCACTTATGGAGAACCAGAGACGATGCCAATTACAGAAACAACTCCCCAGGTAACTGTTCTATATACATCATGCCTCAATCTTTACTGTTGGGATGTCTCTCTGTGTCTCAATCTAGCGTTAAAGTGGGTACTTCGTAGTTTTTCTGTTGATGATTTATGCTTGTGGGGGGCTATAGGTACCAATAAATCCATATGGCAAGGCAAAGAAGATGGCAGAGGACATCATTTTAGATTATTCTAAGATCAATCCTGAACTAAGCGTGATGATTTTAAGGTTCTGTCTGCTCCTCTCTAATTTATCTCTTCTCTGCAGAAACCCAAGACTCATAGTGAGTAGATGTATTCTGAATGCATTTTTATTTCTGAACATGGTGATGGTTACTAGCTGCTGGACAATTTGAGAGTGAATGAAGGCTAAAGGGTTTAGAAATCTACTCTCAGGAAGAAAAAATCTTCTTGTTGATTAAGTATACGCAAAGAGAACAATGGAGAAGTTTTAAAGCTGGCTCCAAAATAGGCTGCTCTGCAACAGGAAAATTTGGCACAAGTGGCTGAAAGTAAAAATGAACTGAAAAATTGATGTAAATGTGACCTGAAAATTTGAGCATGTGGTTGCAGGTATTTTAATGTGATTGGATCAGATCCCAAAGGCAGGCTTGGAGAAGCACCTCGACCAGAGCTGCGGGCTCATGGACGTATATCTGGTGCCTGCTTTGATGCTGCTATGGGTCAGATCCCTGGCCTGAAGGTATTGCTCTTACAGCAATTTTAAAACTAATACTTGGCTTCACACTTTCAGCTTGTGCCAGAATATTGGTCAGCATCCTTGTTTTCCCATAGAGATTCTGCAATTGGCAGTTAACAAAGATGAGGTGATGCCCAAATGCTCTGTATTGCAGTAGATAAGGTTGAAATCACATACCACTTAGCATGTGTCAGAACCAGAGAGGTATGAGAAAACTGGTTCTAAAACTTGGTAGTGTTTGCAATTGCTGCTGGTTATGAACTTTTCTGTGAGGTACACTCTCAGAGGCATATTGTCTTCCTTAGTCAGTGGACTAGAACACAATCAGCACCTTCCAAGGTGTGGGTTGTTGATGAAGCTCAGGTGAGGAATGGAATGGGCAGGTGCATGGGCAGGACTATAAGACAGAGGATGGAACATGCATACGGGACTACATCCATGTTACAGATTTGGTGGATGCGCATGTGAAGGCCTTGAAACATGCAATGCCCAACAATGTTGGCATCTACAATGTGGGCACTGGCAAAGGTGATTCCACTATACTTTGACATCTTTCAGTTGTTTTCCTGCCATGTTGTAGGTTTTGTGTTTTGTATAACCTCAAAGCAGCTTTCTGCCAAGCCGGCGGAGAGATGATGAGAGGCAGAGAGGTTGCAATGAACCTTTGTAAGATGGTGGTATTGAGAGTGGTGGGAAGGGGCTTCCTTGGGTTCTCAGGAAGATCCGTCAAGGAGTTTGTGGAGGCATGCATAAAAGCAACAGGGGTAAATATGACAGTTTCTTATCTGGAGCGGCGGGCTGGTGATTATGCTGAAGTCTACAGTGATTCTTCAAAAATCCAGCGTGAGCTCAACTGGACTGCACAACACCTTGATTTGACAGAGACACTCAATGTTGCATGGAAGTGGCGCCAAGCTCATCCAAATGGTTATTAACCAGCTTTGAGCAACACACAAGCTGGCTAGGAGTGTTTCTGTTGTTGTAGGAGGAGGACCAGGTATGTTTTCTTTGTCAAAAGAACAAAAAGGGTTTTTTTTGACACTAGACAAATGGAGGAAAAGAGAAAGTTTGTTTCATCAGATAAGTTTTGAGAAACTTGCAAGAGGGAAATCCTCACATTGAGGAGTTAAAACAACCTTGAAAAAGACACACAGGGTGCCGCAGTTTTGAGTTTAGTAGTAAAGGGAACAATGGATTACTGTGCAAACAGCAGAGTTGACTGGAAGCAGAAGGTGAAAGAGCAATCTAATTATTAAAACAATTTGTAGTAGTGAACAACAAGTCTCCTTTCACACACCCAAGTAATTTCCTTCAATGCGGAGAACTAGAGGGAATTGAATGGAGGTGAGATCATTTAGTGGTGAATTTTGACTGAGTAATTAACATGTACAAAATGCTTAATAACTATTTCATTCAACTTTCTCATCAGAGTGTCAGATCTGTCAAAGATCTATTCTGTGCATTCATTATATCATTCACCATGGATTGTTCCCCTCAGGAGGATGTAAGAATGAGCTCACAACATGCTCCATACTGTCTTGGATATCTGAAATGGAGATGTTTGTGCAGGGTCCAGAGTGACATTTAGATTGTCATCCTTGACTAGAAGTTCTGTCACCCTCATTGTCAAGGAGAATGACATGGATCAAAACTATGCAAATATGCCACTGTCAACTTGTGATTCATTGTGATGCATCATTCCAAAGAAGGACAATTATTTCCAAAATGTGTGGCCATCAAACTTTGCATGTCATGCCATTGACAAGCAACTGTATACAGAAAGGATATGGCCAACAAATTTTTGTTTCTCCAACAAGTCAGGGATGATGGTTGAGATGGTTGAGAATAACAGCTCATTGCTGCATTCATATCAAAGCATGTGCTTCTTTCGACAGAGATTTTCTCAATGCATTGCAATTTGTTGTGGCCACAGCTTGTGTCAGAGAAAATTGGGAGGGAGGCAGTCAGGATCACATTCTTGAGACAATTCTCCTCCATGGTAAGGGCAGTCATTTGGGCCTTGACAGAGCATTCCTGCTCAGACAATGCATCAGGTCCTCCATAATGGATGTGCATGCAACATCACCAAACCAGGTAATCAGCATATCTATGAAATTGCACAGAAAAATCTCCACAACAACAATTTGGAAGGTAACGCATGAATCAGTGCAGTCATACCCTTATGAAAGTTGCTCATAAAGTGTCAAACCAATCACCTTCTTGATCATGAACAGCAGTGACAAGCTGCCATGACAACCCACTGATTTCATACAATGCAGACAATGTGTAGAGACATGTATAGAACAATCCACTGAAAATCTGGGCAAAACATTCTACAAAAATCTGCATCTAGAGTCTCTGTTGCATTTCCAGTGTTGGGAAGACTCAATCATGTGTTGGCTAGCACTCCAGATGATCACTACTACATAGATGCATAGTCCATGCAGAATTCCTTCTCTGTTGTGAAACCCTGAATCTGACTACTGAATGAACCTCCAAGTTGACAATTGGAACTCAACTGAATCCTTTGCATTCGGAAAAAGGGGGAGGAGATTAGGCCATAATCTTGGAGAGGACATGCACTGCAATCAGCTAGCAGAAAAGGACAGGACAGATCAAACTCATGTCATCCAGCTTCTGCAATGCATTGCCCTCAAAGAATTCTTGTCCCTTGGTGGTCATTTTGAGCAGAGGAGGGAGACTGTGAATCAACTAGATAGCTTTTCTTGGCTTCCTTCTCCTCTTTCCTTTCATTGGCTCTGCCCTTCAGGGTAGACACATTATGAGGCATGCAGCACTGGGCAAAAAGTTTGGTATCCCTACATTCTAGGGTTTTGTGGAATCCACTATAGAAACATTTCCAGCATAACTCAAGGATCCACTTGGGCTTCACCATACTAACCACCATCTGTTTCCAATTTAGTATGTTGATTGTTTATCATCCTTATGGATGCCATTTAAGCGGCAGAGCCATTATGCAACAAGCCGCTTGTTTGAATTTGGGCAACCGAGAGCCTGAGAGATATGTCACTGAGTTTCAGTTGCTGGCTTTTTCATCAGAACCATGCAAAACTTTATTTATAAACACACTGCTGATTTGGAAAATGTGCAAAGGTAGCTGGCTTTTTGGGTTTCTTGAGGGGCTCATCTATTTCTTGCCAATCCAACAAACAATGCTGATAACAATTTTGAATAATATCTCTCATGTGAATCAGTCTGCAGGTTTGAGCAACTTTGAAAATCATGAGTAACTCCTTAGACAAGTTGCCGGGGGAGATGTTTGTCTGCACTTGTTCATTCAAAGTTCCATGTCCACTATGGCTCAGGTCTGTCTTTCCTTTGTTGCACACTAATGGTTTAGGATTTAGGGTAATGATATAGATGCAGGATTTTGATGGCATACTAGGTCCACTAATGCTGTAGAATTATTGATAGGCCTAATCTCAGCAAATCTTGTTGCTGACAAAGGTTGGGGGTGTCTGACAAACAGTGTCATTGTCATCTCTTCATTTGGATAGTGCACAACATTCAACTCTTGAAGTAATATTATGGTGTTGGTGACAGTGAATGTGCAGATAGTTGGGATCTGGAAAAACTTGGGAGCTCAACTGATATACACAAATCCATCTGTCTTGAAATGTAGATTTCTTGCCTATGTCTAAATTTGAGGTGTGTCAAGTCTCTACTCATGCATTGAGCTCTTTTACAGATGATGGTTTCTACTTAGCTCTCAATTCTGTCCCTACTTTTGACCACATCCATTTGTTTAATCTTTGAATGTGGTTTGACACATCAGCAACCTGTCATAAAGCAAAGCACAAAAGAAAGTGTAGGCATTAGAATGACTAATGCAGAGCAAGTCAGTGCCCAATTTCCACTAGCTTTGAACATTGTTGCCACCAAGAGCTACATAGAGTAATTAAGGAACAACCAAAACAGAAGGAGCTGATAGAGGAGGAACAGAAATCAGATGTTACTATTCATTCCTGGGGAACAGGTTGGGCCATTGTATGGGCAAAAGCTAAAAGATAGCAACAGTTTCCCACCCTACAGACCATGTGGTGGTGGCATACATCTTTTACACTACCCAACATGGCAGCAACATCAGGTGTGACTGGTGAACCTACACTGAATCCACATCCTCTTGCAATGTGGTTGCAAGTCCTATCAAAACTCTACTAGATTCAGCAGCAACTACAACTTAGACACATATCCCTACAGCAATTGTGCATGTATGTAAAGTGGAAGATTGTAAAATAACATGTTTGTCATATATCCATGTGGTGTTGAAACCTGGATCTAATGTCAGACCACTTGAAAGGTACGGGGACTAGCTTACTTACAGTCTTATGCATTATGTTGCCTCTTCTTCTTCTCGCAGGTTTGGGGTGACCTGCATCAGCACTAGCTCCTGATTGGTGACTGGCTCTGGTAACCACAAATCCATGGTCCTGAAAGCATGATGCTTTTGCAGCACAGAAAGAACAAGAGCAACTAATCAAAGGTAGGATTCACCAACACTATTCATTCCATTCATACATTGTGCTTGGCTTCTTTTGGTGCCTGTCCTTCTGATGCATTTCAATGGTGTCATCATTCATTCCATTGATTATGTGTAGGGTAAAGCTAGAGGCTGCAGGCTTTACTGGAATAAGGACCTGTGTGAGGCAGAGCTGAGTCCAGGCTCAATTCTGGTAAAGCCCATGGCCAAGGGCTTAACTGAACATGGAGACCTGCACTGATTTTTTTATAAAAATTTCCCATGATACCCAGTGGGTGTCAAGCAGGCATTCTGTATAGGAGAAGGGTCCAGTTTTAGACTCTTCCCCTATGTAAAGTGCCATCAATGTTTTTACCCTAAGTCGCTTCTTTCTCTCTTTAGCCATTTCTTTCTGGCTTCTTTTTTCCTTTAGCTGCTTCTTTCCAACCTAAAGAGTGGATCTAGTGTAGTGTACAAGGCTAGCTTTGTGCTTTCTGTGCATCATTTCACCTTTCATGATTTCATTTGTTGAGCTGATGTTTGTTTCTTTGTCTCTATGCATCTTCTTTTTGCGCATCATCTCTGCTTGTCATCTGCCTTTTTTTTCCTGCAAATCGTTTAGCTTCTTCTTTCAACATGACATGAAGCTTTTCAGTTCTCATCAGTGACAGTGATCTCTTCTTCTCATTCATAGCAATGGTGTTTGAGGCTACTATTTGCTTTTGACACATTGCACACATTTCATGATTTTTTTCGTCATCTTGTTTTGCATTTTCTCTCTCTATGTGTTAGTAATGGCAATCTTTCCTTCTCATTCAACAATAGGTTCTTTGTCTCTTGGATCTACATCACCACATTGTGTCCTTCTCACTATCAACTTTTTTTGGTGTTGCTTCGCATTCTACATTGCATGCATGTCTTACATTGCGCATTTTGCTTCTCACACCTACTTTTCTTTTTTGTGCCTCGCTTTTTTTCTTCTTCTATGTTCCTCAAGTTATTTCCTTTCCTTTTTAAAATTATGTATGTGTTTATGTGTGCATGCCTTTTTGAATTGTTCTTTTTGTGCTTTGCAATCATCTCTTTGCATGCCTTTGCCTTCTATGTCCCTACTTTGGCACTTTTTTTTTCTCCTTAACGTTTGAGCTTTTTTGTGCATCTCTTATGCCCAACAATGCCACAAAGCGAGCATGTGAGCATGAGCTTGTGAGTAGGAATGGATATTTTTGGAATATTTTGATGACATGGAGAAAACATTATTAGAATACCCCTATGCCACATACGAATGACGTGAAAAATATTTTTCCACATGTACATGGATGAAAGTCACAAAATGGATGAAAAGTTTGGATGAAAGTTGAACATCAATGAACTTTTTGGATGATAATTACAAGTTGATAAATAATTTAAATGAAACATTTGACAAGTTGAAATGCATGGATGGAACTAATTCCAAAACAATTATGACGGATGAAAACCACATTTACATGGATGAAAGTTACAAGAAAGATGAAATATTTGGATGAACATGGAGCATGAATGAACTTTGGATGATAATTGGAATAGATGAATTGTTTGGATTACTAGATTCACGTAATTTTTATGTCCAACTTCATCCACAAAGGTGAAACTTGTTGGAGCTACCTTACAATGAAAACTTGTGTAAGTTAAGTCAAGTCACACAATAAGTCAAGGGTAGAAAGTCCACATAATGATGCAATTGGAAAATGCTTGAGAAATTAGAGAACAATGCACTACACACATAATGCTAAGAATATTTTCATTTTTGCAACAGAACAAAACCCATAACAATCCCATTTAACAACAATCTAATGACTCTATAACCTAAATTTACTTCTAGGACTTTGGCACGATGTAATAATGTATGCACCTCATTTTAGTTCTAAGATGGATAGTGGATGAATGGTTATCTTTGCCTTGTGTTTGGCTGATCCAAACACTTCCTCACCTTCCAAGTGCGATATTCAAGCCAAAAGACTAAAGCTTGAAATGTACTTGGTAACTACAGCAGCAATTTTGATTAGGTCTCCAAACTAATTAGCCCTACACTACATAAGTGCAATTCATTCTTGTCTGGATTGGTCCCATATGCACCTCCTTGTCAGAAAGCATAATACAACGAGGATTGCTTGAATGTTCACATGTAATCATTGGACGTTGTAGCAAAGAAGTAAGTACCCCTCTTGCCAAATTGTTGCAACCAAATGTTATGGATTGTTTCAAATAAATTATAAGTTGGTATATTAACTTCCTTGTCCAAAAAAAAATTCAATAAGCAAATAAAAAGAATGAAATTATCCAAGAAGGACAGATGGAAAATAAAATTTGAACACAGTAGTGTGGTAGAACTTACATCCAACATGAAGCCTTCCCCTTGTCACACACAAAAATGTTAAAAGTCGAGCCAATTATTGAGCTCATGAATGGTGCCCTTGCTTGCAACTCTAGATGAGTACCACCAAGACCAAATGGTAGCATATCGAAGGTTAGCTTCCTCCAATGATGTGGCTTAATCATAACAAAGGGCTTTGTGTTGGTCATGGAACTCAAGAATGATCAACTGCTTGGTATGTCTATCGAGAGGCTCAGTCCGATGGAAAAAGTAGGTTTGCTTTTTATCAACCATCTTCACTATAAGATTTCTAGTCCCATAAACAATGCAAATAACATTCCAATTTGCTTGTGCACTATTTGCCATGAACCCTTTGAAAGCAAGTGTACCCAATCCTTTCCTCTCAACAAATGCATTCAACTTCTTCCATAGGATGCATTGAGCTTCCGTGTCCTCATATTGCATGTCATAGATGGTAATTGTCATGACCTTGCAATAAAATGGGTCGAAAACATGATAGGCCATGGTCGTCCATCCTTGAACATGTTTTATGTGATCGAACATCATCCATGCATTTTGAAGTTCGTCACCCAGTTGCATTTGTTGGATGAAATCAAATTCGAACATAACTCCATCAATGGACATCTTGAACAAATAAACCTTCTACCCAACTTGTTGACCAAGAAAACATCTATCTTAAATATAGTCGTAACGAGATAGTGCTTTCAATTTGAGGATATAGTCAAGGGAACTTAGGTTATTGAGACAATGTTTCAATGAAGTAATCAGATTACATATGCCAAGAAAGCACAAAGGAGCAAACTTTAACAACATTTGATTTAATTTTTCACCTTTGAAGAGCTACATAGGACCTTCTCCATCCTCATTGAACAAGTGATGAAAAATAAGACTCTTACTTGCAGACAAAACAATAGTTAAAAATGTAAAAGTTAGTTTGCAGCAAACCTCATCTATAAGCAAGTTCTTCATCTCATGGAAGGATTCTTTACACATCCCTTTTGTAATTAGATGTGAATGGGTGCCCAAGTGGATTGTAACTCTTGAAAATTTTGGAAATTTGTGAACAACATAATACATTTTGCAACTACAAGTTTGCAAACAAGTTGGCAAAGAGTCATAGAACTTATAGTCGATGGTATACATTGGGGATTTCATAAGACACTTCCTAGATGTCGATAGTTGGGAACAATTGCCACTCTAACTAACTTCATTATGTGTAGAAGAATGTTGAAACAGAAAACAATAATCATTTTGATGACACAGATGTCCAAGGCATTTTGTCATTCTAAAGCCCAATCCAAATACATTCTTGTGGTTACTAGTTTACAACTTGCACCAAGCATGACCATCGTATTTTCTATCCATACCTGGCAATTATCCAAAATGTCCCAACAAATGACGCATAAAAAGAACTTCAAATAAGATATCACCATTGAATTTTGTGGGAAGTCAATTCACAAATTCAATTATGATGGCATCGTAGTCAAGGGACTTTCAATTCAAAAGAAGTGTGTCGAGTCAGAAACATTGCTTTCAATGAATTGACAACACTGGTGAAAGGAGCCACATCCAAATGCAAAAGCTACTTTTTGGCAAGCCATGAATTCATGCAGAGAAAGACAAACACATTAGGAAGGGATGGGCCATCTTCATCAGAAGAATCACAAAGGTCGATAAATAAAGACTTCGCCATAGGGACAAAAAACTTCAAGTTGTGGGAAACTAAATTGGGTTCTTCCTTCATCATGACATTGTTCACAGCAATGTTTGCCACTAATGTAGTTATGCTTGGTGTCAAAAAAATATCTTGAAAATTGTTGAACGCATGTTCGGCAACAATTTGATACCTACCATTAGTAACCGTCTAAAACATCCCTTTAAAGTTGACATTAGGAACTTCATAAATAGAACTTAACACAATGTTATCTTCAATGTAACAAAAATCCTTAGAAAAATGTAGAGATCCTCACCGGAATGCAAACATTACATAAAGGATATTCTCAGTCACTTGGACAACTCCAGAATCAAAGACCAAGATGGTAAGATCTAGCCTTCTTATAGCATGGAAAGTAGCCTATCACAACAGTATCACAAAAAAGAAGATAAAAAATGAGACTACATGAAGAATTCAAATTGAAAAATAGATGAGGAATTGAAATTAGAAAATTCACCATGAGACACAAAAGGACAAAAGCACATTATTAGTAAAATGAAGCGACAATAGAAACAATAGTGCAAAAAAGGTTATCCCACGTCACGGGGAAGAATGCAAAAGGAGAACTAAATTGGAGAATAGATGTAATTTTCCTTTCACATAAAATCTCATTGATATAATTGACAATGCAACAAGAATAGTACTAGTGGCAGATAAAAAACTGAACATTATCCTACACAATGCATTAAAAAATATTGACAATAATCCCAACATTGGACATAGTACGACATTGGAAAGGCACATAGATGTTCAAGGGAAACAGTGAACCTATTGATAATAATGGAATGAAAGTACTAGAAGGGTGATGTTCATTGAGGGAAGGACCTAATTCTAGAAAGGTGGAGCGAATATGCTATAGTGTTGCTTTAGTATATCCCAAAAATTAACAACAAATTACATGGATGCGTTTCAATTTGTCTTGGGATACTTCAAATGACTGATTCCCAAATGCAAATAGGTGGGGAAAAGTATGATTGGAACATAATAGGAACGATTGGGAAAATGGAAAACTATGACGTCCTTACCTGTAAGAGCTCAATAGATTGGGGCTAAATAAAGAACCAAAGAGATGCCAGTGGGCTTATAATTATGATTGGGATTCTCTTAATGTTTTTAAGGCCACACAATTTATTTTAGTGCACTAGTTTGTAATAAGTGTTAAATTATGTTATTTGTATTCTAGCCTTGTATTCAAGCCTTCTGCTATTGCCTTCTACTTGTTTCTTTTCTGTTCCCTATGGCCCCCATGGAATCTTTTTTCCCTTAAGACCATTTCAATGATTTCACCAATTGGATTGAACAATGTAAATCAAAGGTGTGCTTCAAACAATGTTCTACTATGGCCATCACCTAGTTTGTGTTAATGAACATAGCGTACATGAGCACCCCATTAAGCCAAAAATAATTGAATGTTCTTGCCCAAAAGAATTATATGTCCAATTTTCTCACAAATTAAATAAATGCTCAAAGTGATAAAATGCAAAAAAAGAAATGAAACTTATGAGAAATCCTAGGAAATCATGTCTAGTGACATCCATAATTCTCCAACCGCTTGTTAACAATGATCCCATCTAGGATGTCCCAATTTCTAATAATCCAAAGTAAATAAATTTGAACCTAAGAAAATATTGGTGGAAGCCTCAAAAAAGTTGTGTGTCATAATTTATTAAGGGAGATCTTAGATTCATGTGCATGTAGATATGCAACACTATATTTTTAAATGACATAATCACTCAAATCTGACCCCTTACTGAGATGTACATAGGTGGTAATTGAATGACAGCTGAATGGGTGAATAACACTGGCATGATTGAAACATTTTTGCATGACAAAGATGTGAACACAATGAATGAGTGACATTAGGTGTGAACAATGTAGAATGTAAGCCTTAGACTTGAATGGAAAGCTCTTGGTTTATGTTTTCAAGTTCAAAGTGACATTCAACATTAAGTGATGTGAGTAATATTGCCTTAAGTTGAATGATCAAATTTAGGTTGGTGAAAAACATTGAAAAGGTTCAAAATCCATGTCTATTAGTGGATAAGTTAAGGGATTTGCAAGTGATTGAAACATGGGTGCAATGTAATGACATACATCTAGTGATTATCTTTGGGTGAAATTGAAGTCAATTGAAGGTGGGAATGATAGCAAAGTGATATCCTAGCTATGACATATGAGTGAATATGCCATTTAAATTGTTTGGTTTGACACATGTATGAATGATAAACTAAGTCCAAAGGCCACTTCTTCATGTCATTGTCACTTCGTATGGTATATTTACATGCAACATCAGAAGCACACATTGAAGAAGTGGACAAAAGATCCATCATACTACCCTTGGTGACATGCAAGACAAGGTACATAATCCATCCATCCCAAATGCAAATGTATGTGTGTTGTATGTTATTAGTGCATCAAGATCCAAGGTTTTGTGACACACTGTAGGAGATCTAATGACATCAAAAGTGAGTGCTTGTCTTTGATGACTAGTAGATTGAGACCTTAGTGAAGGTAGTGTACGTTCTGCATATGTCATTGTGTGAATTTGACATGGTTCCACCATTGGTGTATTGGTAGCTTCATGTAATGCTAATAGAATTTTTTTAATGACATTTTTTGATAAATGATACTAGCATAGGTGGTGGCACATCCATGACACACATACATAATGAAAGTGAACATATAATGTGCAAGTTATCACCCATTCTTGAAGGTGATGGTTGGATGACACCCAAGTGTCATACTTAAGTGATTTACTAAAGTGATGGTTTAATTTAGTGGATCTGAATTAAATCAAACATTTGATCATGTGTTGTTATTTGATTCTTAGATGATAGTGAATGGCATCCAAGTGACATACTTGAATCAATTTGCCAAAGAGGTTTAGTATAGTGGATGTGAACCTCTAATGTGCTAGTTAGGCATTATGGAAAGGGTAAAAGCACATTATGCCCCAAAAATTGTAATCACAAATATTGCATTTTTGCAATTGGTTTTTTTTGTGTAAGTATAGACATCACATCTTGGATTATCTTTGTTTGTTTGAAATATATTGGATTAGATTTAGACTTAAGACAATCAATTAAAAAAAAAACTCCTACAAACATTAATGAACTTCAACATATAAAATATATTTGTGACAAAATAATATTCATCATGAAATATGAAAAATTGCATACATATTTCAAAACTAAAGTTGTGCATGGAATTTTTTGGTGGATTTTTTGTGGTCAATGATTTTGATAGACATCAATTGAATCTAGGGCCATTTGGAAGTTTAAAATTTTTGGTTGAGGACTCATTAAAAATATGTGTTTTTTTCATTTTTTTCAACAATAAAAGCAAAATAATTTATGTACTTAAAGAAAAAACCAATACCAAATGAAAGAGAAAAAGATTTTATAGTTAGGCATTGCATTATTTTTTCAAATTTCTTTTGTTTAGTAATGTTTTATGAACCACAAACATGAGCCCTAATGGTCAACAAAAAATTGCACATTATATATGTTGTGTACATTGATTTTATTCAATCCTCTTCATCTAATCATTGGATCAAGATTAATTTTGATTTGAAGTGAAATTTGAATTCCAAAATGTTGTTGTGCACATTCTAGGGCTTTTTGCTTATGTATAGGATTATCAAATGATGCCATCAAAATTTGAACTTACTATGTACTATGATATTAGTTATACATCACCTTTTTTGGTGAAAATTGGTTCACCCATAATGTGCTTTGACTTGAAAGTAATGTTTAATTGACACTAAGTGACATACAAGTGATCCTACTAGAATGATTTAGTAATGAATGCAAACCTTTGATGTGTTAGTAATAACATCTTATCACATGGGCTTGGTGATTAGGGCCTAATCTTCCAATGATAAGGACAATGTTTTAAATGACATAAAATTCAATGAATTAGGCCCAACACACAAATCCTAGTCACATATATAAGCCCTAATGACATTTGCATCAAATTTAAGTGACACCAATCTTAATGATACTATGAACTTGACTAACATAGGTTGAATGACATGGGCCTTAGTGGCATATGTTCTAGTCACATAGTACACCAAACCCCAAGTGACATCAACCTTAGTGACATAGGCCTTCATAGCATAGTGATAAGTGACATATGACATTTTAGCGACACAATAGGTTCAGTGATAGAAGTCTTAGTTAGTGACATAGGTCATGAATGATGTTAAGCAACATGAGTTGAAGACATAAGCTAGTAGTGGTATAAACTTTAATGACATTAACTATGATGACGTAAATCTTAATGATTGCATAGGCCCTAATTAGGACATAAGTCTTTGGGGAACATGTGTTGTATTTTACAGGGGCTAGCATATGCAAATCATGATCATGAGGAAAAGGAGGGGGAGGATCAAAAGGCAAAATAACAAAGGGGCCAAGAAGAATCAACACCATTGCACCTTATTCCAATAATGCATGTAAAGGGCACATCACATCAAACTAGCTCATGATCAAGTCATTAGGATAAGACATCACTATAACTTAATGTGATTGGAGATTTAGTGATAGCATGTGGGGTGACAAGTGGGTGGCCTTGTAATGGCATGTGCAATGGTGGCATTTACTCCACACTTTAATGGCATTTTGAAAGTTATAACTTAGTGCACTATTACAAAATGTGGGTGCAATTCATTAGACCCTATTCATTAGACCAATGAATTCACTATTTCTTCACTGGTCTCCGTTCACTACAACTAATGAATTCACTACTTTTTCACTGGTTTCTGTTCACTACAACCATTGAATTCACTACTTCTTCACTGGTCTTTGTTCATTATAACCAGTGAATTCACTCAAAATCTAGTGAAATCATTTGGCATATAGGGACACCTTTTGGTGTAATGGTGGTATTAATGTATATAGTGGAATGGATCAACAAGGTTATTATACATTTGCTTAAGAAACACACATCTTCAACACAAGCTTGAGTGAAATAGGTTAGGTGTGATTGTAAGATGAAAAGCAAGTCATGAATAATAATTTTGAATGATATTATCTGAGTGAAAATATTGTGATTTGAACACATGGATGATAGAAGTGTTATTACCATTTGTTTGGATGTGTCATGGAGCCAATATTTTTGATTGGTAGCTTGTATCTTGATTATCTACAATAGGTAACCAACCCATAAATAAATAAAAATTAAAGGTGTAGTCCAAAACCGACAAGTTGTCATAATGTTATATTATGGACTAAGCTATATAAGATAACATGGAGGTGAAGGTTAGTGGCTTGGCAACAAACATAAATGAAATCAAATGGTTATTCCTTTAGACTAGGGGAAGTCATGGTTTTAATTCACGAAGCAAGATGGTCAAAGTGGCCATGACTTCCACTACACCAAAATGCATCTTAGTTCACTATGGGTTTCATTAGATTTTGAATGAATTTGGACATTTTTTACCATGTTGAAATTGGTCAACCCCCTAGTAAACAAGGAATAGTTGTTATGGATAATGAATTGGTCCACTAATACCTAGTGAAATACAAATTTACCAAGTCATTTCACTTGTTAGTTAATTAATTAGGCAGCATGGAAATCAATTAAATTTAAATTATTTAATATTTAATGTAATTAATAATTTCATGAATTTTTAACCTATGAATTATTGACACATGTCACTACTTATGCTAGATTTAAAACCTAGCCTAAGTACATAGGCCATGTAATCAATTTAAGTAGGCACCTATTTTAGGGAACTACATAGGAGAATATTAAATCAATTTACCACTGTTGACCATAAACATAACATTTGTGAGGTTTGATCCCTTGACCTTTAAGAAGGAGGTAAACACCCCTACCATCAAGCCATCACACTTGTTGTGATAATGTGTTACATTGCATTCTATTTATCAAATATTTCATTTTAAACATTACAAAAACATTTTTTTTGAAAATTCATATCTTATTGAAATTTTGTCCAAATGAAATGATTAAAGTTTAATTTAACATTTTTTTTCATTATACATAATTACAATTGTTTCCTTTTGAAAGTGTAAAATCATTTCAATAATTTTTTTTTGAATATCACTATTCAATAACATTTCAATGACCATTTTTTTGAAAAAAAGTTTAATGAATGAATAAGATTTTTGTTAATATAATAATACTACCTATGTCAGGCTACTTTCAACTATTTTAGGGCTACTTTTCATTGTTCTAAGTTATTTCACCCTACATTATTTATGGTTATTTATGGCTATTCCCAATTATTTTTGGTTATTTTTAGTTATTTCACCCTAGGTTATTTTTGGTTAGTCTAAATTAATTTTGGTTATTTTTTGTTACTTTTGGCTATTTTAGGCTATTTCACCTTAGGTTATTTTTTACTATTGTAAGTTATTGGTAGAAGTAAAATTTAAATTCTTGTATAATATTTCACACTATTGTAACAATAAATTTGCATTTCACATACCTATGTTCACTATTTTTGTCTTAAGTCTCAACAAACTTAACACTATAATTCATTCCAACATCAAATTCATGGTTATTGCATATAACTAGAATCTACATTTTAAAATACATTATAAAAAAACTCTAGAAACAAGATTACAATTCAGTTCATCATAATTTAACATTACAAAAAGTTCACACAAAAATTGAACATATAGTTCACTATAAAAGTTTATGCTTTTTTGTATTACTGAAAACATGAATCCAAATTATAATTTGATTTCATGTTTTATTGAAAGAAATTCCAAAACAACACTTAAAATCTATCTTATATCTAAACATAGTATGTGGTTTTCTATTGCAAGTACCTTTAGCTCCTCCTATTTTTTTCTAATTAAATCCATGTCTAATTTTATTTTCTTCCTCCCCATTCTCCAAAATTCTCCCCCCTTTTGAACCATCCCAAGTCACATCATTATGAATCAAAACAACAAAAATTCAAAATTCAAACTAAAAAAATTCCTTGATAAATCCCTATTTTAAATGTTTTGTTCATCCTAAATCACATATTCAGCTTATCCCTTTAACAATTATTTTTGGCTATCGTAGGCTATTTCATTTTAAATTATTTTTGATTATTCTAAGCTATTTCATCTTAGGTTATTTTCGATAATGTGAGGTTATTGTTAGTTACTTTTGGCTATTGAAGGTTATTTCACCTTATGCTATTATTGAATATTTTAGGCTATATTACCATAAATTATTAGTGGCTAATATATTAGTGGTTATATATTATATTGATGGATATTGGTGGCTATTGGTGATTATTATATTGGTGGTTATTGGTGATTATTCTATTGGTGGTTATTAATGGTTATTGTATTGGTGGCTATTGATAATTATTGTATTGGTGGCTATCAATAGTTACTGTATTAGTGGTTATAGATAGTTATTCCATTAGTGGCTATAAATGCTTATTGGTAACTATTGTATTGGTGGTTATTGATAGTTATTTTATTAGTGGCTATTAATGCTTATTGGTAGCTATTCTATTGGTGGTTATTGATAGTTATTTTATTAGTGGCTATTAATGCTTATTGGTAGTTATTTTATTAGTGGTTATTAATGCTTATTGATAGTTATTCTATTGGTGGCTATTACTGTTTATTGGTAATTATTCTATTGATGGCTATTAATGCTTATTAGTAACTATTCTATTGGTGGTTATTAATGCTTATTGGTAACTATTCTATTGGTGGCTATTAATGGCTATTAGTACTTATTTTATTAGTGGCTATTGGTGGTAATTTTACCTTAGGTCATTATATTTTATTTTAGGTTATTTTAAATTGTTATACTTAGGATAAAATAACTTATAATAACATAAAATAGAATGACCTTGAACAATCTAAAGTATAACTTGAAATAACATATATTAACTTAAAATAAAATAACCTAAGGTATAGCCTAAGGTTAGTTGAATAATTAATTTAAAATAATTTAAAATAAAAAGCCTATAATAAAATAGCTATGATACCTTAAGGTAAAATATCGTATAATAGTTTTGGGTATAATATTTTATAATATTTTATAATAACTTAGAGTATATCCTAAAGTAACATAAGGCATTTAAAAGAACAACATAAAACTTATTTACCAAAGTAAATTATAATAATGAATTATGTGAACTAATAGTGAAACACAATGTTTACATAGTGATATTATAGTGAAATAACTTTAACTAGGGTGAAATCACTAAAATGCAATGAATTTATTTCACTTTTAAGGTCCCACAATGATTTAAGTTAATGAACTACACCCCACTTTTGTACTAATGTTAATGATACATAGGCCAAGTTATAATATGAAATGAGTGACATAATGTTTGGTGATTAAGGTAGATTGTAACTTTGGTGAGGGTAATGTATGGACCACCTTGTTATGTTAATGATCACATTTGAATGAAAAACAATAAAGTGACACAAGCCACAATGACCAATCTTACTTGTGGAGTTAATGAATATGTGTTCATGTATATATTATAAGCACACCTTCAAGTAAACTACACATGGTTATCCAAGGTCAATAAGTGAAATTGGACATAATGCACATTCCAAATTATACCTTGCACTCATATGCCCATGCATGCACTTGTGATGGGTGAATTGTGTCTTAGTTCCACCCATTGGCATGTTGCAAGTTAGTGGTGCACATAAAAGAAAAATGAATAAGTTTAGTCTTTTACAATTCTTTTAAAAAATTGCATGTTCAATGGTGAACACATCATTCACCTTCTGTTTAGGTATTCAAGAAGGGGGCATTGCCACAGTTGCCTTCCACTTGTTTCAATGTATGGTGGAATGGCACAATTTCAATTCCACCTAGGCAATAGTCAACAAGGTGGCATTGTCATAGTTTCCTTCCACTTGCATCAATGTATGGTGGAATGGCATGAATTTCATTCCATTGACACAATAAAAAACATGGCATTGTCATACTCCCTTCCACTATAACCATTACACAATGGAATGGCATGAGTCCCATTCCACTTAAGTAGTCAAGAAAGTGGCATTATCACATTCCCTTTCACTAGAACTAATGAATGGTGGAATGGCATGTGTTCTGTTCCACTAAATTGGATTTGAATGGAAGTGTGTAGCATGGCGCATGACCTGGGTTTCTAGTAGTGTATATAAAACCTTTAATCCTCTAAGTTTGGAAAGGGAATGTTAGACAAAAGTGACATACCTTTAGATGGTGATGAAGGAGGCAATCATTGCTTGGACTAGGTAGATATGTGAAAATGCCTCATAATAGACCAACCCAAAGTTATTTTTTGCTAAACATGGTATGAGAAAACCAAAGTATAGTTGTAGGATTATCTGAATTTTTGAGTCATAGGGTTGAACTTTTTGATATTTCCTTCTTTTAATTAATGGTTTATATTTGTTCATCTTTCTTAGAAGGTGAGTTTTTGTAGGATTCAGGAAATTGTTGTTAAGCTCTATTAAAAAAATTGTGCTCATTGTGTTTGTTGTAGCTTGCTTTCCAAATTTGCTAGTGAAGGAAACTTGCATTTGTACATACTTTTGAGATTTTGTAGTATATTTGAGGCATTGGAGCCATCTTCTGAAATATTGATTTTGTTTTAGATGGACATGTGAATTAGGTATTCTTTCAATCAAAAAGTGAAATGGTAGAGATGAATGTACAACTTATAGTGAATTTGGTTGAGTATGTCCACAACATGTTGCGTGAAGGAGTTAAACTCAAAATGATTGCAAAAGCCTTGGACATCTCTGGTTTTCGATAGTTAAAGAGGTTAATGAAAAAAAATCATTGGGCTTCAAGTTTAAAGTTTTTGACATTCCCATGGTTGAAGCGTTAGTGGAGAAGATTGAGGCCCATCTTCCAATCAGGGAACAAAGAGCGAATTGGGGGAGAAGACATGTAAAAGTTGCCCTTGCTAGACTTGACATCAGGGCTCCTGGGTGGAACATTTCTAGAGCATTACAAGTGTTGTTACGTGCCCATTATGAATGGCGACATCATGCATTACCTTTGGAGCAATGGCAATATAATGTAACCATATCCATGGCATCATGGCATATTGATCGTGAGTTCTAATTCAATTCCTTCACCTTCACTTTATTTATTGTTTTCTTTTCTTTTGTTAGTCTTCAAATCCCTATTTCTTCATTAATGTTGAATTTTATTTTCTCAACTTGGAGACAACTTATAACAAGTTGGCTATGTACGAATTGCAAGTTCATGTGAGTATTGATGGTGCTTCTCATTATGTTGTGTATGCACAAGTAGCATGTGATGAAAAACAAGAAACCGTATTAAAACCTTTTATGGTAGCCATGGCAAAATTTGGTGTCCCAACTTTATAGGTTCATTTAGATTTTGCATCAAAGCATGCCCTTGTTCGTGGATTTATGGAGGAGGCATGTTTAAACACATGAAATACCTTTTTGGTGAGTGCTTTAGTCCACAGTCAAGTATGAAATAATTAACATAATCCTAAATGGCTATATTAAGATTTTTCATGTGCATATTAATTGATGCTCATTTTGTGGCTTTTGAATTCTATTTTTTGGGTAGTTATAGCAATTTTCATCCAAGTAGTTGATGGTGGTTTAATTGAAGTAGATGTCCAACATGCAAACTTGGTTCCTTTAACACACCCTTTTGTTACATGCATGCCTTGAAATAATACATGATTTGAGATTAACATTGCAGAGGATTAAACATTGGTGGAGACTTATTTGGGATAAAATTGTCTAGTATTACAAGGGTGTGATTCAAGAGTTGGTTGCCCAAGGATTATACATCCCTAATGATGCTTACTATAGGGATTCTTTTGTTATGTTTATATACTTATATTACAATAAGCAATGGACTAGTATGTGAAGCTTTGGAATCTTCATTGTGTTTGGCAAATCGATGAGCAAGGTTGATACTGTGCATCACTTATGATGCGCTCCCAAGTTCCTAGTTAGACCCAAGATGAGTCTAAGTTATTCAAACGACAGAATTATGAGGAACTTGGGGCATGTTCCCAGCTCTTAGCACTGAAAGGGGTAGATAGGCATGCTGAAGCTCTGGGATGGGACTAGGAAGAATGACAAGCTTTAGTTACTTATTCGAACCTGCATCAAACCAACCAACAAGTTGGTTAGTTCACTTTTTGGAGCACCCTTAGTGCTAGGATAAGCCACGGGCGATTCTGGATTCACAAGACTCACCTCGGCCCGGACTCAGGGGAAGCCACCACTTTCCCTTATATAGTATTCTCTGCGTCTCTCTGCGGCACCTACATTCGAATGGCTTTTTGTCTCAGGACTCCCAAGGAGGAGTCTTGAAATTGTCCTGGTTTGGACTCCCAAGACTTTGCGAGGTCATAAATCTTTGCTCAGACTTCTGATTGGGATGAGGTTTGAAGTAAACTTGTAGTTTTCCTTGAGAGCTTTCTAATGGTGTATCGCACTCTACCTGCCCGCACCAGGGTCGGGTCGATTCTTGACTTGTAGTGGTTGGGAGTCAGATTTCCAATTTGATTCCTAGTCCTTCTTTTTGCCATAACTTGTGCTGAAAATGTCCAAATGGCCCATGCAAGCCCATTTTCGACATCTGCACTTTGATAACTTTCCAATGATATAAAGAACACCCTAATGCGAGGTGTTTTGACCCCTGCAATTGAACTATGAAGTTTTGGGAGTCCCGGAGGACTCCCAAGTCCCCATTTCGGGAGTGTGAGTTTCATCCTCACATTCTCTCAAAGTAGGGTTGCGACAACTTATCCCAACATAGTACCTTCATGAATATGAAAGGTTATAAGGGTAAGTATGGATGTATTTTTGGTGTGTGCATACATAATTTCATGTGGGTTTGTAATCAAGTGGCGCATAGTTCAAGGTATCGATTAGGGGGGAATTTTAGTTAAGTGGCAAATGGACCACACATATTGAAGATGTTCATGCAAATGATCTCCTTGTTAATATTGGCACCCAAGATTTGGGGCCACCTAGGTTGCAGATGTAGAGAGTTCAAGGTTAGCTTCTAAAACCAACCATTTATGATATCTTTGATTTGCCACATGGTCTTTGAACCCTTTGAGGCATAACCTATCAAAGTGGGAAGGTAGGGGAAGATTGTGTTCAATGTTTGCATCTACATTATTTCTTGTCATATTATTGTCACACCATAATAAAAAGGCGTGTGAATTTGGATCAGTTCATTGTTGTTTATCACTCTCATGAGAGTAGACATGTATTTCAATTGTTGGTTGAGTTATCAAACATAATGGGGAATTCTGATGGTTGAAATATGATATTTTTCTCATTTGTATTGCATGTTCTATGCTAAATGAGGTCAACTCCAAGGGATTTCCAAAGCAAATGATCGTGGTTGTCCAACATCTGCATCTTCCAAATGGTTGTTCCACAAGCTAAGGCATGATTTAATAGTAGTTAGGGAGAAAATAACTTAGCCAAGATGTTTACCTTTGCAAATTTTGTTATGATAGCTACTAAGGCTATTGCATCATGCAAACATTTTGAACCATTGGGGGTGAAATACATTTGGAAGGTAATGGCATGGAGTTCAAGGTTTAGCAATTCCTCCAAAAAACTTTGCAAGTGCATGTAACAATCTAATACAAAGTTGTAACATTTGATTACATTTGCCACTATTTTTGTTGTGTGTTTATTTTAATGTGTTGTTGTTTTGATTTGTTATCCTTAACATCCATTAATGGGGCTGTTGCCACCTTTGGCATGACATTATGTTTACAATACTATTACTGGGTGAAAACATGGTAAAGTATACCAATTGGTGATCCTTATTAACAAGTAAAAGTAGATTTAGAATCTTTTGCATTTTAAACACTTTAATCATGCCATAAATTTTGGGGTGTACTTATCATATTAAATAGACCTTATATGATAGTTCTTAATGTATATTATTATTCTCACTAATTTATTTATTTATTGAAAGTTTATTATTCTGGCTAATATTGCACATTTCCAAATCAAACAATTCAAATGATGTGTTAGTAATGTTTGAGCCATTATGCACCTTGATACACATTTTTTGGAATTCAAATTTTTGGATTATGACAATGTGAAGCCCCTCAAAAATAAGTTTTCGATAAATTCAAATTTGACATCCAAAACATGTTTTTTCATATGATATATATTAAAGTGCATTGCATGTGTTTGATTCATTAATCATGCCCTAAACCCTTTCAAAATGCAACATATGAATGAAATTTCCAACTTAATTTTTTTGGACTTACTTTCAATCTACTTTCTCACAATAAGACAAATTGGCAAATTTTGCAAAGTAGATTGAAAATAGGTTTTTGAAAAGGTTGATACAACTTTTGAGACCTTCAAAAATTTTGACATATCACATTTGATACCTTTATGTAATTTAAAAGGACAATTTCCTAAGGCATCACCTACTTTCTAATCTACTTGTCACAAATTTGTGTTTTCTTACTTGAGAGGATTATTTTTTTGGTATACTTTAGCATGTTTTCACCCTACTATAGACCATTCTTGAAAATAATACTTCTCAACAAAGTCATAACAGTCTAATGCATGGATTATGGAACTCATTTGAATGAAAAATAAATGACAATTTGTGTTGAACTGTTGCTACAACTCTAGTCACCAATTTGTGAGTTCAACTTTAGATGTCACGAAAGTTGCTTGAAATATGACATGCCCATGATTTAATCTAACTTGTAAATTATGTCCACGATTTTTGACACGAGAAAGAAAAACTTGAATTTCATGTAAAAGTGGTGAGAGAAGAAAAAAAACACATACCTAGCCAATGATGAGCTGTGTCTTTAAAACTTTGATAAGAAGTGGACATGTCATTTCTAGAACTTGTGCATGAGGTACAAGGACTAAAAAGCCTTGTAGAAAATTCATGTAACAACTTTGGTACCTTTCATATAACGCTAAACTTGAATTCTTAAAGTCTCGTTTTCAAGAATGAAATATTTTGTATGGACATAAATGCACCTCGACTCAAATAGAACTCTCTAGAATCATCGACAAATGCACACAGTTAAAAAGAGATACAACCTCATAGAGCATTCTCAAAGGACCAAGGTTGCCTCGTTAACATTCAACAAATGTATATTACATTTATATTGGAAGTTTAAAATTTGCATTCTGTACACCATTAAAGACATAATTTAGTGTTGTTTATGTAATGATGTAAAGATCATGGCTATTGTTGGAGGTTCCTAGTTGCACATTTCCACTTCTTTTTTTTAATTCCGAAGTATGCACGAAGGGCCTAGGACTGGGTTGGTACTGACATGGCTGTGTCATCACTTGCCTGGTATCTGAAGAAACAATATTTGCCAACTAGTTTTTTCTGGGTAATAACAAACCAAATAAAAACTCAAGGTGAAAGTTCAACACCAACCGTAATTCCTTGAACTTGTGTAGGAGCAATCTGAGAGCTTGCCATGAAGTGTTGAGACTTCCGTGTGTTCTAGTCTAACCCTCATACAAATAGGCCAATCAAATTCAAAAGATCCACACGCACTGGAGATGACAAGTTATGTTTATTTTAGTTGTAGAAGACCAAACTAAGAAAAACATTCAAAACCTTGAATACTCAAGCACAAGAACAATTGCAAAAAGAATGGGCTATTGTAAGTAATTAGGGTTTGAAAAAACCCATAAATCATTGCCTTGAATTAATGCTTGATTAATAATATTTTTAGGATGGGCATTTTAGCAATGGGCATCAAATTTTAATACCGAGAAGCCTAGGTTTTTTTTTCAGTTTTGGACTCCTAGGTTACCTAGGTTTCTTACTTTAGGATTTCTAGTTGGTTATTTTTAATTCAAGTTTCATAGGTTACCTAGGTCTTTAAACTTAGGCTACCTAGGTTTTTTAATTTTAAGATTCTTAAGTTATTTAGATTTTTTATCCTAAGCTATTTAAGTTTTTTTATTTTAAGATGCATAGGTTACCTAGATTTTTTACCCTAGGTTACCTAAAGTTTTTTATTTACTTAAGCTTTTTATTTTAGGTTACTTAGGCTTTTTATTTAGGTTACTTAGATTTTTTAAATTTTAAGATGCATAGTTTATCTAGACTTTTTACCCTAGGCTATCTAAACTTTTTGATTTACCTAAGCCTTTTATTTTAGGCTACTTAGGCTGTTTACTGGAAGTTAAGTAAGTTTTTTATCATAGATTATTCAATTTTTTGATTTACTTAAACCTTTTTACTTTAAACTATCTAGGCTTTTTATTGCAGGTCACCTAAACCTTTTTACCCTAAGTTATCTAGGCTTTTTATCCCAAGATTCATAGACTACCTAGATTTTTTATTTTAGGACCCCAAGGCTACCTAGGCATCTTATTTAAACATTCTGTGGACAAGGCATGGCCATTTTGGTATTCCGTAGGCTAATACCCTACACCGACTACACCCACCATTCGGAGCTTTTCCAAACCGGGAGATGCTCCCGTGGCGAGTGCAAGGGACGCTGGCGACGGGCCGCACCGGCAGAAGCTGTCTAGACTCTTTCCGTAACCCTCGTCGTCGTCGTCTGGCCTGACATACTGCCATCACCTTCCCTGCAACCACGTTGTCTGGCCCGCAGATCGTGCCATTTCACCACGTCAAGGAGTTTTCTGCAACGGCATTCTAGTTGGCGTGGGAACAACTATTGCAGCTTTTTTCTTTATTGTTTGTTTTGGTTTTCTATTTTTGTTGTCTTGTTGTCGACGGGATTTTTCCAAAAGAACACATAACGAGAAGGTCGGTTGGTGGTATCGTTTCATAATTAGTTCTTTTTTGAGAATTCGTTTCGCGGGGAACACGATTTTTGCTTGCTTGGGCGGTGGTTGTGATGATAGATCACTAGAGTTGTGGGATCATCATCATCATCATCTTGTGAGGACCTTCATGTTTGTCCGTTTCTGGCGAAGGAAAGAAAGAAGGAAAAGGAAGGGAAAGGACTGAACGGAAGAGATAGCAGTGATAGATCGGTCATTGTTACATATTCTTCGAGCTTGCTTTTGGTTTCACTGGGTCTGGAGGCGCGTACCCCGGGGATCTGTTTGTGTTTCTGTGAGCGGTATAGCAGCGGTGGTTTGCTTTCCAGATCGGGTGTAATCTCAGATGTTGTTGTGTCGAAGTCAGTTTTTGTGTGTCTACTCATCTCTGTTTGTTAAAGAAAGGGAGGGAGGGAGAGAAGGAGGTGTTAGGTGATGCGTTGAGTGATAACCGGCAGAGGAATATCAACGACGGTGGGCTCGTGATGGGCACAGCGGCGGCAACTGTCTCACCGCTCGCCAAGTATAAGCTTGTGTTTTTAGGCGATCAATCCGTTGGGAAGACGAGCATCATTACGCGCTTTATGTACGACAAGTTCGACAACACTTATCAGGTGTGGTTTGCGCTGGACTTTGTTCACTGTAAATCGCTCTATCGTTTTAGACGCCTCAGATCTGCAGTTTCTGAACATGAAAACATTTCAATTTTAGGCAATGATGCCCTTCATCAGCTCTTGTAGGCCGAAATATAGGCTCTGGAACTTGCTTGGTCGCTACACATATCATCTATGACAACATCCTTCTTGCACGGGAAGGGTGCCTGATATTAGTTTAGGGCTTCTCTACACTCTCTGTTTGGTGTCTTTGCAAAGCTTGTCTGCTTTGCACAGTGGCCATTCTCAGTGGCAGAGGATTGTACTGAAATGTTGTAGAGGGTTTTTTTGGAATTGGAATTACTGTCGAAGATGATGGGATCAAAATGTTCAGAGGACTGCAAAAATCCTTCCAGGCCTTTGGTCAGGAAATATCGAATTCATGTTTACCACTTAGAGCAGCTCTACCCATGCTCACTATGTGGCACTGCAACAATATTTCTCACATCCAAGATTAGTTATTTACTTTTTCCCAACCTCACCCATAAAACTTAAACAGTGACTGCAAAAGGTGTGAGAATATTAATGGCAATCCACATCGAACAATCAAACCATCTAGCCAATCAACAGCAAGTGTTAAGTTTTGTTGTGTCTTTTGCCAGCCTCAGCATCCTGTGCAAACCAAAACCATTTTGCTGAGCCAAACCAGCATGTTTTAACTTTTCTTCACCCAAATTTGCTGTACAGTTCACTGATGGAGTTGCTCTTACATTGTCAAATTATCATCTGATCATCACCTGTACATTACTGCCCCATGATTGCTATGGCCCTCAGGATGACAAATGTAGTCATATATAGTTGAGGATGTATTTCGAATCACCTGGTCTACTCACTTTGTTTTGAATTTGGAGCTCTGATTAAGAGGACTGAAGTTCACTGTAGCTGTAGTTTAAAATACACTCATGTGCATATACAAGGTAAGGAGAGTAATATCACTTTCTTCATGTTTCCAGGCAACCATTGGCATTGACTTTCTTTCCAAGACAATGTACTTAGAGGATCGTACTGTGCGCCTCCAGCTCTGGTGGGTGCTCCCTCCATCATTATATGAACTCTAGACAGATAGAAGCCAAGCCCATCTGGTGGGCATGAATGGCATATAATTGTTTGTCTCCTATGGGTCCTTCTCTGTCCAGTAACTTTATGCTGTTGATGGGCATGACTGTTGAGAAGTTCTTCCTTCTGTTGTTCACCAGTTTCTCTGCTCTTCTTGTGTTGTTAAATCCATCCTTCAGGTTGACCCATTGAGTGTGACACTACTGAATTCAAACTTCTGATATGCAAACAGTGATATCTTGTCCCATTTCATCTCCAATCTTCCTGGATTGTACAAACTTTTCTACCTCATGAAATGGTGCTGAATCAACTGCAGGGACACAGCAGGGCAAGAGCGATTCAGAAGTCTTATTCCAAGCTACATTCGAGATTCATCAGTAGCTGTCATAGTATTTGATGTTGCCAGTGAGTTTCCTTCCTCTGTTTATTCTCTAGCTTGAAAGGTCATATGCTTTTTGGTTAATTCTGTGATGTTCTCTCTTTGGTTCTGTCTGGACCAGATGACAAATCAAATCTGTGAGGACAGATTGGTCATTTTGTATCTCAACAGTGTTTAGTGAGACATGAAATGGTTGGATCTCCACATGGCCTTATGAAACATTGTAGGGCTTGAAATTCTAATTTCAATGCTGCCATCAGATCTGAAATCTAGTTTGATGTCACAGCAGTGTTCCCTTGACCTCTGGATCTGCCACAGAATCTGTGAATATACAGTGAACTGGCTGGTGGCCCAAGGATGTAGAGGGGCACCCATGCTTTTGGGATTTTACTAGACCACTTCCGGGACTTTATAAAGTCACTTCTGTGGATTACCCTTCAGATGTTCAAGTAGGAGAGTGGTGCCTTTGGAAGGAACCTGAGTATATTGACTCTCTATGAATTTTTCTTTGAGATCATTCATCCAGCTGAAACCAGTAATGGGAGCTTGGGCTGCAAGTTTGCCTTTAACTCAGTGTACTATTTTGCAATTGCAGTCCTCCCTAAAGCTAAAGCTGTGTGCTGCACATCTTTATCCAAAGATGTGCAGCACCTTGTCTTCTCTGGTTGTGTAACTGAGCAAAATGGAGAATTTTTCTTGCAATCTCATTAACCTTCCTATTCGGTTGTCTTGCAATTTCTCTTCTGGTTGGCACAAACGGTAAATATCTAAAGTTCCCTGCATGAGTTAATAATCAAGAAGAGGGGTGCATGGAATACTATTGATTGTTTAGGGTACTGGGGTTCACAGACAGGCAGTCATTTCTCAATACAGCACGCTGGGTAGAGGAGGTCCGCACAGAGAGAGGTAGTGATGTCATTATCATGCTGGTTGGCAACAAAACTGACCTTGTGGATAAAAGGTGTGCAGTTTAATTTCCCTGTTGCCTATTAGATATATGTATTACTAGGCTGACCTCTACCTTTGTGCTTATGTTTATCCTGGAAGCCTTATCATTGCTTCCTCTCTCTTTGACACTAATGTTCTGTTACATCGTAGAGAAAAGGTAATCATGCTGATACATACAGCTTTAGATTGCAAGTATCTTTTTTGCATCTCTGTAGTATATTAGGGCTGCCAAACCCTTGTTTAATTTTCAAATGCTTGCAGGTATATTCCTTATTCCTGTGCATCTGCTGCACATGTGGTAGTCATGTGAAATGAATGCAGTAAATTCAAAGTTTGCATGATTTTGCCCATGTGTGCATCCAAGCATGTCTGGCAAAGAAAGTCAAATAAGTGTAATGTGTACAACACATCATGGATTTTTAACTCAGTGGTCAGTAATCTGCAGATATCTTAGTGTGAGTTCTTATGAATTCTTCTTTGTTGTGCAAAATCCCTTGAGCCAGTCTTCATTCTTAGTTTGAATACTGGATATAATTTATAATTGTAGCTTTTCAACAAATGTTTGATGTCATTCGTTTATTGGTGAAATGTGAAGGGGAGAGGCTCTTGGTGGATGACATTGATACCTGGGTTCTATTCTGACAGGCAAGTCTCAATAGAAGAAGGTGATGGCAAAGCACGAGAGTTTGGTGTGATGTTCATTGAGACTAGTGCAAAGGCTGGCTTCAACATCAAGGTCAGATTCTGATAGTGCACTTTACCGCTGTTAGGAGCAATGTCTGGATGGGGTTTGTGCATGCTGTTCATGTGATTTTATCTGCATCACATCCAAGAGAATGTGTCAGGGGAAAATATTTGTCCTTCATTGCCATGTCTGTAGGGTGGATCAGTCGCACTTTTGAAGAGATATCAGTCATAGGAGACCATTCTAACAAATTGTGCTTCAGGTATTTTGGAATGATCTGTGCTAGCTGACCTCATGACTGAATGTTACTGTTGCTGCAAAAATGTGACAGAAACTCAGGGAACATATTTTGGTATCATTGTTTCCCCAAAGCGTTTTGCAACTATCATACTTATCTATGATCATGTTCTGGAGCTGATGGAGTCAGATGGGTAATTGCAGCTAGTGATTGCCATTCGTGATGGTCTGAGACTCAATGAGTGACTCAGAATATTATGATCACAGTCATTCTTGTCGGTGTCTTCTTTTTGTTTGGCTGGGACTAACACAATGGTTATGCTCTTAGTGCTATTGTGAACTTTTCTCCTCAATTTCATAGAAATGTTGGATCTGATGTTGCGTGACATGGATGTCACACAGGCACTGTTTCGGAAGATTGCAGCTGCATTGCCTGGAATGGAGGCTTTGTCATCAGCAAAGCAGGATGACTTGGTTGATATCAATCTCAAGACAACATTGACCACTGCACAAACAGAGGGTAAACCTGGTGGTTGTGCCTGCTGATGTCTCTCAGAGGGCTATTGAATCCAAGGTGTTGTTTTCACCCCTCTGTCATGAGTGTCTAGGTCTCACATGAGCAGCTTGTGGTATAGAAAGATGTTAGTGGCAGTTTTGGCATTACCTTACATAACAGAAGTTGTCTTGCATTCTTGGTGTGTGTATTAGCACCTTAAATTTGATGCAACTAACATCTTAGCTGTTAGGAATAGCACACGCCTGAGGTTTCAGCATGCAACCTGGATGTGTGTTACCATATTGTTGTCGACTGTGAGAATCCAAAGTGAATGTTCTGTTGGAATTTAAATTGGTTGATACTGTATGGGGCATTGCTGTGTTTACAAGTGGAATATTTGATGTATGTGGTTGGTAATTCCACCCAGTTTGAGCATTGAACATGGCAAGAGTGAACTTTGCCAAGATAATGTGACTTCAGAGTTCCTTTCTTAGCCTGGCCACAGGATATGCTCCCCTCTTGACTTCTGTGGGGTAACCCTTTTAGCATGCACAAGCCTAATGGAGATGATGAAGGAATAAACTCAGTGTGTCCATGTGGTCTGTGACCTAAACTTTTCTCCTAATATTGTTTGGAGGAATTGGACTTTTTTTAGCACTGGTAGTGGAGCTGAGCTCTTATAGCTTAACCCATAGCTTCTAGGTTTTTGCACAACCAAAATCCTTCTCTCTTATTAGAATCCTTAGTTCAGGTTGATGATGACTCCCTCCTTCCCTATAGTTGAAAGTGGCTTGTGACCTTTCGTGACTACAACCTAGTGCATGTCTTTTGTCATTTGAATAGCTTCTTGCTCAACAAGTGGCTCAATTCTAGGATTACATTTTAGAACAGTCGTACCATCACACCCTTTCTAGCATACTCTTTAAGGAGATGCTTGATGTTCATCATCAAGTTCATCTCCTTTCATGTTATGGCCCTTCTAATAGTCTATTTAGAGAGCTGTGCCCTTATAGCTTAACCATAATTTTCTCTTTAAATCTTTAGTTTAGGTTGACAATCACACCCCCCTTTCAACAACAATTAAAAGTGGCTTGTGGCTTTTTGCCACCACTAACCATGTGCATGTTTTCAAATATTTGAATTTTTCAACAAGTGGCTCAGCTTCAAGATTTCGTCTGAAAGCAGTTGCACCTTTACACCTTTTTTAGCATACTCTTTGAGGAGATGCTTGGTGTTCACCAAGCTTGCATTTCTTCCCTTTTTTGGCCCTAGCATGGGCACATGGCTTATCACAGAATCTATCCTCCCAATGTTTTATTTATTTTTGTGATTTTTTTCATGATATTTCAAACATGACTAGGGTCCCCCCATCCTTTAGTTGTTGGCCTTCCTCAATGTGTGTACACAATGTATTGATCCACAGGGGTTTCCACCTTATGTGATGTGTTCACATCAATGAGTGTAATGCGATGTATGATGGAATGTGTGATGCCTTTGCAACCATAGCTCATGGAGTTGGCTTCGACATGGGACAAAAATAAATTGCACACTTATTTCACGCACACTGAACTCTTCTCATTGACAAAAATAAATTATACACTTCTTTCACACACACTCAACTCTTCTCATTGATGAATTGACATTTCCCATTCTCACTGGTAATAAACATGAAATCATCCAAAATAACGTGCTCTCCTCATTGATGAATTGACATTGCTGTTTCCAAATGTGGTCTACCACATCAAAAATAGTGTGCAAGTTATCCCATTCTCACTTGTAATAAACATGAAATCATCCAGAATAATGTGCAAGTTTTTCCTCTTCCCTTCCATTAAACATGGAATCTTGACCAATGTAAAGTGAGAATCATATGAAAACGATCACATACGCCAATTATTGTGATTGGTCAATCAGAAAATTATATTTCTTTACTGGCCTCTTTGGAGAGCATTGTGCGTGGGTAAAGGTCCAAATTCAGTTTGATGCTCTTTAATTCCTGAACTTCATCCAAATTATTGTTTGTGGAGCCATTACACCACCAAACCCATCAATGTGAGGGAAAAAAAAAAGCAGAAAAAAAGTAGAGCAGAGAAGTTTGGAAGAAAGTTGATTTTGTTTTCAAGTGGTAAGGTTCAGGAACATGGGATAACTAGCACAGTCTTCTGCAAAGCTTTGTGGATCCTTGTGTGTAGTCAACAAAATATGGTATTATGTATGTCCCAAAATCTGCAATCAACAATCCAAAATGAGTACATTGACAAACTACACTCTGCTCACCAGCTTTCAAATCCAATTAAAACTTCAGACCTTTCTTGACAGTTTCTTTGAAGGAAGTTGTTTTGCAGCGAACTTTCCTGCAACCAGTTGACTAGTCTGGAACCTTCGGAATCTTGCAAAATCTACTTCACTTGATGGAAACTAGCCACGGCAATTCATTTGCTTATTATATTACTGCAATCACTGATTCAGATCAGGGTTTTTTTTTTCAAATTCCTCGAGGATGTGTACTGGCGAGGATCCTCAGCATTGATTAGCAATAAATGGCGACTGTCCTGGTGGACTAGTAGATCTTTTTTGGAATCCTGCCTAGTTCTGGCGACCTAATGAAACACACTGTCTAAATCTGGCGACTTCTAACTTTTTTTTCTCGAGATATGGCGAATTTTGTAAAAAAATTCTCAAAAATCCCTTTGTTGGATCAAGAGAATCAAGACCAGCAGACACTCTGAACAAATGCTGGGTTGCATCATTATCACGGAGTATGAAGAGATGCTTCAGCAGGTCTTCCACAGGAATTCCACTTGTCTGAAAATCAAAACAAGCACCAAAAACAGGGAGCTTGACATCAGATCTCAACATCAGAAGCATACACAAAAAATAGTTTTGGCTCCAAGGGGACAAATTGGGTGCTGAGGGGAATACCTTTGACATCCATTCTGTGACCTCTTGAACACCTCTGTTCCAAGAAAGAGCGACAACATAAATTTCCATGCGATTACAAGTACTGAGAACAGCTGCTTTCGTTATGTGATTCTGAGCTGAAAGCTCAGCAATGGCATGGGGCCACTCTGCTTCAGGCACAGCCAGCTTCTCCCTCATCTCCACTGGAGTTGAGTGCACACTTAAGCCCAGGACCAATATGCTGCTCTTTGCATTCATGTAGCCTGCTCATGTTGTACCCCGATCTCCTCCTTATGAAGCAAGTTCTTGCCCTCAATTCCAAATCTAAGTGCTCCAAAAAAATTTAATTGCCCATTTTGGCAAATCCTCTTAGATATACATCAGCTGGAGAAGTCCCGATTGGAGACATTTGGAAGCTGTTACTAACTGTTGGTCAATCTTCAGGCGGGTTCACAACCAAAACCTACAGATAAAAAGAAGCATGAGACCTGATCTCAGTTCAGAATTCAATGGATCTCTCCTATATAAGTGTAGTAGTGTCACAGAAGCCAAGACAAAATTGTGTTGGACAAAGCGCATCTGATTTGTCAAGCAGAATTTCAAGCTCCAGATACTATACTTCACAGAGATCAACCCTCACTCCAGACCTGAATGGAAAGCAGTAAAATCTCAAGAAAATGAAGAGAAAAGCACCCACCAGACCATAATATTGGAAAGCCTTAAAATCTCAAGAAGAAGATTAAGAAGAAGAAAGAAGGATCGGCGGTTCATACTGCAAACAACTTAAAGTTCCAAGGGAGTTTTCAGGGAAAGATAGCTTACGATTGGCAGTGGCATTGCAGAGTTCTTGGAAGACTAGCAGACTTGCAGCCTTGATCTTGTGATTGGGTGGCATCCTTTGGGTAGCTGGGATGATCTGGTCCGAAGAACCTGCCCTCACACTCACCACCACCTTGGAACCTTGAAGATCTTCTACCTGAAGATGCTGAACTCTCTTCTTCTCCGCGACTTTGCAGCTCCAATCCTCCACACCTACTCCCCAAAACATGTTAGAGCTTCTTCTGAAGATACACTCTACTGTCTCTAGCCCCAGATGATCAATCCTTTGCTGCTGCATTTTGTCTACACATAGAGGAGCCACATGAACTGCAGACCTCATCATCATCGACTGCGTCATTCCTCCTGCAACTGGGTTGTCCTCGATTCCTTCTGGAATGAGTCTCCAACCCTTTCTATAAAAGAGAGCTCTATTACGTCCGATCGCCTCAACTGCTGCTATTCTTCTTTTGAATATAGATAGAAAAAAAATCAACAAATTTTTTGTACAATTCCAATAACTTTTTTGTAATTCAATTGAAAAAAGAAGCAGCAGCAGCAGCTCGTGGCATTTCCCACATAAACTGCCTAAGATCCAATCTACACAACTCTCCAGTCTCTCATCCCAGGCTCTGCTCTGCTCAAAGCTTCAAATCCTCCTTCCTTCTTGTTCACAGTTCACACACACCCAAAATTTCCGTCACAATTTGTGCTTCTGTCCAATTAACAAATGCAACAGCATTGAGAAGAAGAAAATACCCCTTCATTCATTCCTTCATTTGTTAATCTTCCACATGCAAATTCGGTGGTGAACACAATATTTCGAGCTGAAATCGCAGTAGTTCGAAAGTTTATGCAGAATGGACGTAACCGTCAGTACTTATTTTATAAAATATTTAATTATTTAATTAAAAAAATTGAAATGAGGATTAAAATATGGGATAAACTTTTTAGTTGCAAAAAATTTGCAACTAAAATGTTTATAACATATGTTTTGGTTTTTATTTTCATCTTGGAAAAATATATAAATAAAATGTTTTGTTTCGCATTTTCATATTAAAAAATGTGGGTGTATGGGATGAACTAATAAAAAAATTAAACCCAAAATAAAATATAAATATTTATGTATTTATATGTAATTACTTACCTCCTTAACCAACCTATTTAGTTTAAGTAGGTAAGTAGGTCTTATATACATAGGTGTGTAGCCTAAATAGATGGGTAAGTACCTACTTACTTTTTTACTTAATTTGAACTACATATTTCAGTATTGATTTAAATTTAGTTTTGAAAAATTGAATTAATATGTCACATGGAATTTTTTTATTCTATCATGTGTGGGTGAAAGCATGGTTAGGCGGTTCAAAAATGGCTTTTGAGAGTCCATAATCTAAAATTAGCAATTTGTTTTGCAGTTTTAACAATTATCAAACCATAAATCTTATAATTATCTATAGACTATGATTTTAATCATAAATATTAATAAGCCAACCTATGAATATCCCTAAACATTATAATATTGAAAAACAATTTCATGCAAAAGATTAATTTTAAAATGTGAAATGGATTCTCAAGGATAAAAATTTATAATAATCATGTCCTTTAAAATTTAAATAAATAAGTATATATATATATATATATATAAATAAAGGGTGTCCATGTGTTTGATTCGATAATTCGGGATTGGTGAATCCTCCGGAATGTTCGCTCTCATCAACAAACTGCGCCAAAATTCTAGGCCAAAACCAATTTGATTGGCCCATTGCTCCCCAAAAAATGAAACTATGGAGGTTGCTCAAAATAAAAGGTTTTGTTTTGATGTATATAGTTCCTCGCCTTGGGCCCACCTACATAGGTGAAAATGCCAAAGCATATGGGCTAAAATTGAAGTGTTTATATATGGAGAACATGTTGGGGAACACATTGTGAACTTGGGGAACATTGTGGGAACCCATTAGAAACTTAAAAGGAACATCGTGGGAACACATTAGGAAACAAAGAAATCTGAAAAAAAGAATCTTCCTTGTGCCCCCCTAACTTGGGCCCTCAA
>Ga0209611_10000038_pt1 | contig 124747 bp, 89 predicted proteins | sample S1TSphgellanicum_3_FD_187693 | JGI IMG/M metagenome (GOLD analysis project Ga0209611, IMG submission 187693) | Host-associated microbial communities from peat moss isolated from Minnesota, USA - S1T2_Fc - Sphagnum magellanicum MG (SPAdes) (version 2) | ecosystem: Host-associated > Plants >... | reverse complement strand
AAAAATAGCGTGACTAGCGAGCGAGCGAGCGAGCGAGCGTTGCTTCCTTCAGGTATGGCCGTGCTTATTATGAAGATGATGAAATCGCGGAAGAGGAGAAGGAAGGAGTTTAGCAGAGCCTCTCTCTCTCTCTCTCTCTTTTTGATGTAACAGAAGAGTTTGTTTCAGCGGTATTATTATCATTCTTCGCCTTTGTGTTCTGATGCTTTTGTTTGTTTGTTGTTGTTGTTTACATACCGTGACAGGCTTTCTGTTTTTTTGTGTCCCCCCGCCCCCCTGGTCTGTTGTCCAAGCTTCTCAATAAGCAAGCAAGCACTTGGAAGCATGGCCGGGCAGAATGTGTTCAACGAAATATTAGCTGGAGATGATACGTTTAAGTTCTATACGGACGGCGAATGGAAGACGTCAACCTCGGGGAAGACCGTCAACATTATTAATCCCTCCACTCTGAAGCCCGTGTTCAAAGTGCAAGGTGTGTTTGCTTTCTTAGAAGACATCCTTTTATCTTCGGAAACTATGAAAATCCTTTCAGGAAACTACGTATTGTCAGTTCTTCTTTCTGCTAGGTATTGATTGATCTGCTTGCTTGTTTGTTAGTGAAAGAGAGCGAGGTAAGCGATGTGAAGAAATTTGTGGCACCGGAAGAGTGAGTAGCTCTTGTTGTGTGTGTCGTGATATTTGTTTGTCATCACTAGTGTCGCAGGTTGAAGAATTGTTGAGGGAATGGAAACGATATATGTGTAGTTGTAGATGAAGGGCACACCTCTCTATATCGGCTATGTTGGAATCCCAGATGGTCGATCTAAGCAAAGTTCCCTTTGATCTGACTCTGAAGATCAGATCCAAGCGCAGTTGTCTGATTGGATTTATTAGTTCTTTCACATTTAGTCATCTGGCGACCAAACTGATGTCGTCCCTACGACTGGAAGCAAGCAGTAGTACCGCCTTGCTTTTTTCTGACTGTGCAGCTACTGTGAATTTTGATTCTAGCATGTATATCATCATCATCATCATCATCATCATCATCATCATCATCATCATCAACATTTGAATAAGTGTTAGAAGGAGATCTGATTTTGCATTATGATTAGACAGTCATAAATATTGATCTCTTTGTTCCTGCAGCCTGCACTCAAGATGAAGTGAACAAGTCTGTGGATAGTGCCAAAGCTGCACAGAAAATCTGGGCAAAGACACCCCTGTGGAAAAGAGCAGAAACACTCCACAGATTTGCTGCTATTCTCAGGGAGCACAGCGTAGCCATTGCAGGTTGCCTGGTCAAGGAAATTGCAAAATGCCAGAAAGATTCAGTGACTGAAGTGAGAGAGATGCAAAGACCCTGAATTGCCTGCCCTTGGGAATAGAATTATGTATTTGCATTGATATGCTTGACATGCTGGAAGCTGGAATATTTGCTGTATGGCTTGTCATCTCGAAGTTCCAGTTGCTTTTGCTCTTCTTCTCCTCTCTTCTGTACATTTCTTGTGAGCGTGTGTGGTTTCTTGCATCCATATGCTCTCTGACTCCATTATGCCAGTCTGAGTTGTTGCTTTGCTTGAGAGTGTACCTCAATTGTTTCTTAACACATCATTTGTGGCATGGCATCTTAAGGTGGTGCGGTCAGCTGACCTTATATCATACACAGCAGAGGAGGGTATCAGGATTCTGGCTCAAGGGAAATTTTTGGTTTCTGACAGTTTTCCAGGAAACGAGAGGAATAAATATTGTTTGGAATCAAAGGTAAGTAATTGGACATGCATTTGATTCTGGTTTTTTGACCTGCCTTCATACCATTGAAATGAGTAAGAAAACTGGTGATTTGAGCTTGTGGGATTATTGTCTGACATCCGACAAAGGTAATATTGTACAGTTCTGTGATTTTTCGTAATGTGTGGATGCCAGATTCCACTGGGAGTTATTCTTGCAATTCCTCCATTCAACTACCCTGTCAATTTAGCTGTTTCCAAGATTGCCCCAGCACTGATTACAGGAAATGCTATTATCCTCAAGCCTCCCACACAGGTAATTCCCCACATTGCATTCAGTTTAGCTATTCACAGTTTGTACTTGTGCAGGGCTAGGTACTGAATGTTCATAAACTTTATCTGGTGGGGTCTATAGGCTTCAGAAATCCTTTTACATGCACATTCCAGGTGTTTCCAGTTTAGAAGGATTTGCATTGAAAACTTCTAGATATAGTGATTTTTCTTGATGCACTGTTGGGATCTCCTCAGAGCATACATGCTAAAATTTGGCCAGGGTGGTTAAATTCACACCAGCCTATTATTTTTGAGCTGAATTTTGCCATTTTCTGACAAAGTTATTGGGAAAAAATTGTTTTTCAGGTGTAAATTTGACTAATTTTGCTAATCTTATTGTTAAATTTTGACACCATATAAATGAGAAAAAAAGCACTTATTCACACAGAGTTATACAAAAGTGTTAAATTTGTAGATGCAAACTTAACATGCTGGTAATCAAATTATTTTCGTATTATGGAGGGGGATATGGGTCATTGTCAGTTCCACAACTCATTCAGGTTTCTGTAAACACTTTCTGAAGAATGAATTCAAGGTGGAACAGATAGGATATGTAAGTTTTGGTTCTTTTTTCAGTCCAGAAGACAGCCCGTAATGTCAGATGTTTCTGGTTCAAAAGTAAGGACAAGATAAGGCCTATGGAGTTTCTCCATGGCATCAAGGTTGTAAAAGCTTCAGAGTTATCTTCTTAACTAGATTTCCTGGTAGATATTTAGTTCCTGATGTTCAGTAAGTCAGTCTGTAAGAATGTGTGATTTGTATCCCAAAGGATACTAATTGTGCAGTCTTTCTAGCCAACTTCCACTTTTTGACATATTAGGTTGATTTTTAGTTGTCTTATTGTGTAATGCTTTTCCTATTTTTCCTTCTGAGTTATCTTCAATGAGAAGGTGTGCAGATCATCTGTTCGTTCCTGATATCCCTGAGGAATGACTCCATTTACCTAGACAAAGAATCTATTGAGGGTGGCATATGCCCTAACATCATTCTGTGAGCTTAATGGTACTTCTAGAATGGCTTCTCTTTGCAATTTCTTTGATTTAGCATTATCTTTGAAATCAATAGGCATACACATTAACATTTTTAAGAAGCATACTCAGCTTAATTATGCTGGTATCAACATGATCTGTGTGCCTTATGCAGATTCCAATATTTTTGAATCTGCCAAGTTCTGAGTAGCCCATGGTGAATTTTGTAAATTCTTAAAACATTTGGGTCAAGAGATGTTTATGTAATCACATGGTGAGCTTAATAAGTCTTAATGAGTCAATTTTTCTATTGAATTGCACAGAAGAATTGTGTTCAATGTTTTTGCCGTTGGAATCTACAAAATAGATATGTCACAGCTTTTTAAATCCTGGGTGGGGAGCTTTGCAAAACCCGCCTTGTTCTCCAGAGCTCATGCTTTTAAAGCTCTGCATGTTATCTCTCTCTGCTCTTCATTTTTCCTTGTCTGGTTTATTTTGGTCTTATTCTTTTTGCCTTCCTCTTTCTTCTTGTTTTTTTGGTCATTTCCTTCTCTGTAATGTTGCTGAGCAAGCCAGCATCATCAGTGAGTCTTCCCATTACCTACCAGTCTTGTGGCAGAATCTCAGCACATTGGTTAATGTATAACATGGAGCTCAACACACTGTCAGGAGCTGATGAAGTTAGTTGAGATGTTATGGTAGCTGGTCAGCAGCTATCCCCCACATTATGAAGCTGACTGAACATGTGGGGGACTGTTGCTGTTGTTCAAACTGTTCCTGTTGTTTCTCTGTTTTTAGGGTATTGTGTTCCTATTTTCTTTTTTTTACTTTTCATTTTTCTTTCCCTGTTTCCTGATATGTTTTGTATTTGATACCCTTATTGTTGGTCATCTCTCAGTTCTATTCAGGTTGAGTTATATTGTAAGTATGGAGAAGTTCTCAATATTTATGAAGATGTATAGCAAGGTGGAACAACAAGCAGGAGGTGGTGCAGCTTGGTGCATAAGGTCATCTTTTGGGCAGTCTGGCTAGATCAGCAGATTACATGTGCCTGACCTGTGTTGTATGGGCAGGGCGCAGTGGCCGGATTGCACTTGATACACTGCCTCCATTTGGCAGGTTTTCCAAAGGGACTGGTCTCTGCAATCACTGGCAAGGGCTCTGAGATTGGGGACCTTTTAACTATGCACCCTGGGATCAATTGCATCAGGTAGGCTGGAATAATTTAACCTTCTCTCTTCATTTTTGTGGCTTCTCTATGGTTGTGCAATGCCATTGATAAGCTCTCAGGCTGTACTAGGGAGCAGAGCTCTGCACCTACAGAAGCAATCACTGTTGTCAGCAAACTGCTGAAGTTCTATGTTGCATGTAAGAACAGCTTCACTGGAGGAGACACAGGAATATCAATCTCAAAGAAAGCAGGCATGATTCCTCTTCAAATGGAGCTAGGAGGCAAGGATGCCTGTATTGTACTTGAAGATGCTGATCTTGATCTCGCTGCCAGCAGTATTGTCAAGGGTGGATACTCCTACAGGTCTCTCTTCAACATCCTTGCACTTCATTCTGCTCACTTTAAGTTCATGTTAGCTTCAGGCTCATGCCAACTTGCCAATTGCAAATGTGATAGCAGTAATGGTGTGTCTTATTGTGTTGTCATTACCCAGTGTCCATTGTGGATTTGGTCCAGTTTCTGAGTTCTCCCCTCTGGTCAGCGAGCAACTGCATTTAGTGATTAGAATTTCATGAGGGCATATTTTCTTCTTTTTCAGCAAGTTACCAAGAAGGTTCAAAACATATGTGGATAATTCTGACATGAACTTTGGAGTAAGGGGGTCTGATGGGCTCTGGATTGCATGGTGGTTACAGTGGACAACGGTGTACAGCTGTGAAGGTCGTATGTGTAATGGAGTCAGTAGCAGACACACTAGTGAGCAAGGTCAATGAGAAGGTCAAAAAACTCTCGGTGGGCCTGCCTGAGAAAAACTGTGATATCACTCCTGTGGTCAGTGAGTCTTCAGCCAATTTTATCCAGGGGCTTGCTGAGGATGCAAAGGAAAAGGGTGCCACCTTTCATCAGGTACCATTCATCCCTTTACACTCAGGGCTTCCAGAGTTCGTGAGAAGTATCATTGAGATCAAGGGCTGCATACCTTTAGCCCTATGCATAAAGGCAACATAGAGTTAGCTTTATGACAGTGCAAACCTTTAACACTGTTTCTTTGGCTATGTATCAGAGTCAGTACTGAGCTCTCCGTTTAATTCCTGTCTCTATTTCATCTGAAGCATTTGACAGTAATTCCATGGGTTTGATAGTGCCTCAAAGGTTTCCTCCAGAATTGCACTATTTGCTCAAACAATTTTGCTAATTATGTTCAGTGGATTCCAGAAATTTTCTGTTCATATGTTATTTGCTTTTGATATCTGTGGAAAAACTTCTGCTGTCATGACTGTTATCATTGCAAGTGGATCAACCACCTCATTGTCCAGTAATTGATGTCTGATCAAAACATAGTAAGCCATCCATTTTCCAGATATTCGTGAGTATGGTTTGCAACGTAGTGACCCCCTCATTGAAGGCTCAGATTGACCAGAAGGACTAGAGCAGTATCCAGATTTGACTAGCATTTGAGTTGTGGGGTATTCCACATCACTTTTGGATTCTTATGAGCTAAGTTATGGGCAAATAATGAATCAAGGAACCTCATTCCAAATAGTATGGGCATGATGGTTTTGTGTGGCTTGTTGATCTGCAGGAATGGAAGCGAGAAGGTAATCTTATCTGGCCACTTCTTATTGATCATGTGCGCCCTGACATGCGAATTGCTTGGGAGGAGCCCTTTGGACCAGTGTTGCCTGTAATTCGGATTAAGACTGTTGAAGAGGGCATCCACCATTGCAATGCAAACAACTTTGCACTTCAGGTTTGTATTTTTTCTTTCCAACATTTGAGAGGGTTAGGCACCTGTACAGTCCTGAGACCCATAGTAACTATGCTGTGTTGAATCATTAGGTGTGGTGAGTCCAAATCTAGTGCACTCTCAGTAGCTCACTCCAGATGCTGTTTGGAAACATCAGTGAACATTTATGGCTTTTGCAATGGATACCTTTATTCGACCTGCTCCCTATCATATTGCCTCACCTTCATGTCTTGGCATGATTTACTCAGTCTGCTTCAGTGTAGCTTGGATCAATATAACAGTATGGTTTTTGGGTATGTGGGTCTCAGGGCTGCATCTTTACCAGGGATATTAACAAGGCCATCATGATCAGTGATGCCATGGAATCTGGTACAATCCAGATCAATGGTGCACCTGCTCGTGGACCTGATCACTTCCCCTTCCAGGTATGCCTTCATCTCTTTTGGCTCACTCATTATTGTGGAAGTTATGCCAGATCTCTGATTGAAAGCACACACTCATACTCTCTTCCATTGCTCATTTATAACTTAGATAAGGCCTATTGCTTAGGTTACTGAAACAATCGATCATCAAGTTCATATGTGTTTGTGAACTCTTCACAGGGTCTGCGAGACAGTGGTATTGGGTCACAGGGAATCATCAACAGCATCAACATAATGTGCAAAGTTAAGAGCACTGTAATAAATTTACCAGGCCCATCATATACAATGGGTTAGGAGTAATGAGTTTTTACTTTCTGTGATCATGTATGGTGTTAATCATGCTTCACTGCAAGATCATAAGAATCATTGTTGGGTCAGGTTTCCTATTTTTCTTCTATTGTACTGTTTGTGTATCAGGAACTGAGCTTGAGGATTGAGTTGGCATTGGCTAATATTAGTATCTCAAAATTACAGTAAAACCTAAAGCCTAAGTTGTACTGGCAATTACCCTTGTTTCATATGTCAAAGCTGTAATGGAAATTACATTGGCCATAAAATTTCCTGACTACTTGTAGCTCTTTATATCGTTGCATCGAAGCTGAGCAAATTTGTCAGGAGCGAATGGAGCTAATGGATTGTCAAGAGATGCTGGGGTAGCTACTGTGTCCAGGGTTTTCATGTTTTCCATGTAAGTGGCTCAAGAAATCATTGCACCCTATCATTTACCAGCTAGGTCACCAATGTGAAACCTGATGTCAACTCAGATTGGGTTCATCCACAATCTGAGACATTAGATGCTTCCAATGGATGTTGCAGTTGTGGCTTCTGGTTCACTCTAGCTACCTAGTTGTTGTGAAGCTTGAACTGGCATTCGCCCACTGCTTCACTCTGGCTACCTAGGAGTCAGGAATCATGAATTGATTCATTCCTTTTTCTTAAAGAGTATGAGGTCATTTTAACTAATATTCATTATAGCAACCATCTTTGGGGCTATGACCTCCTTCAAACTAGGGGAGGCCCTTGGGAGCAGGCCTTCACCAACCAAAAGTATGAAGGTTGTTTTTTCATCCAAAGGTCTCTTCGGTGGTTGAAGGCATCCTGCTGTGTGAGGAGGTGCTTTAGATGGGGGTCCAGTATCCAATTTGTAGGAACCAATTTGGACTCATTTGAAGCAAATTGAATCCTTGAGTTGGATCCTGCCTTGGACTCCAGCTTGTATCTTGGTTCTTCAAATCATAAGCTCTCCTTTTTGGCTCTTTTGTTTGCATTTAAACCAATTGATTTTCCCTCCAAAATGGTGCCCTGTAGCTTAAGCCTTCATTTCTCACTTTTTGGTCTGGGATCCTTATCTAAAGATTGGGGTCCAATTTATGGCGTGCTCTATTTCATTGGACCCTGGACCTTGGATGCTCATTCAAAGTGCCCCTAAGACCTAACAATTGTTATCACACATCTATGAAGAACATGTTGGGAGCATGGTTATCAACTTTTGGAGCACATGGAAAATATGCTTGAGAAAATGTAATATCTGGGTTTTGAATAATGGCCTAGATTTTGCTTGTTCATCGCACAATCTCAAAATCTCAAAATCATCGACAATCAAATTGATTGGGGTTGATGGATTTGTAATTTTTTCTTTGAGTTTAAAGCACATAATAATGGTGGATTGCAGTACATTAGATAGCAACTAGTGGATTTAAAACTGATTCACAATACGAGCACTCACAACAAGAGAGAGAGAGAATTCTCAATTATTTGAGAAATTTATCATGTAATTTTGGCACTGATTTTAGCAATATTTTGCCTATTGTAACAAAGGATAATTATTTTTTTGAAATGTATAGCCTTTTGAAACATAATGATTTTGTTGAAAAATTTGCAAATAACATTTGTTTATGTTATGCTATACTAATATATGCAGCTAGCAAGATTTAATAAAACAAAAAGTCAAATTAAGTTGTGAAAGATAATTAAAAAGTTCACCTTGTTCTTAATGAAATATTTAATTTTATTAAGTGAAGTTTGAAATTAAATGAAACTTGAAAAAAAAAAAAAAAACCTAAAAATTGGAACTAAAACTGGAAACCTTCAATGTCGAGCAGAAGAAGAACGAACAAACGAGTAAAAAGCAAGGGCAAAGAAGCAAGAGAAAAAAAAGCCAAACTTGTAAAAACAACATTATTGTACCTAGAGGACAAAGTCTTAAAGGACGAGTTCTCAGCCCTACAAGAACCAGTGAACAAGTTTCAAACAAGATATGACCCTGGGTAACACCCATTAGCTTTCAACTTGAAAGCTTACCTGAGTTTCAGCCATTTTTTGATACCCACCCAACAATATTAGGAACCTACCAACTCTATTGCAATGTGATTTAACCACTCTTCAGTTCACAATCCTTGCACTATTCCACTACTTGAATCCAAACACAAATGTGTAAGGCTTGGTTAAATAAAAGATTCACCCAAACCCACAAGAAAAAAAAAGAGGCTACATCAATTGACCAAGTAAAAGACACCAAATTGGAGGATGTTAAATTATCAATGGGTCCTTGTTGCTGTCAATGCAAAAGTATTGTTTGCTTCTTTTTTTCCCCTGACTGCCCAATTGCCCAGAAAATATTGTGTTTGGTCATCACCAAACACATCTTGATGCTGCCCAGATACAAATTTTGTGTCTTATTATACACACTTTGGGCATGTAATAGACACTACGAGGCATATTTGGGCATGCAATAGTCCCATGTGGGATGAAAGGATTTGGAAGCTGAGGATTGGCAGAATGGATGATCTTTCAGCTGATTAGTGCTTTGTGGATATACACAAACAGACTGCCTTGTCAGCCTGGCCCCCCAGATTCCTTTGGCTCTATCCCAAGGGAAAAGGAGCCAATATTTAGGGTTTAGGGTTAGTTCCTAAACCCTAAACCAACCCCACCCACCCATGGTGGATAGGTGGGTGGGTGGGTGGGTGGGTTTTGCCATGAATTTGAAGGAATAGAAGTTTTAGGGAAGGAGCCAATATCTTCTCCCATTCCACAAATTCTTCTCACATTTAATTTTCAATTATCAAATATTTCAAAAAACTTAATTTGACACCCATTTAAAAACTGCCTTTTATATTCAATGTACAATTGTGTATGGCATTTTTCCAACAACCTTTGGATGATGATCTTTGTAACCTTGGCTTGGGTTCTCAATGGTGTCAACTGCAAAGCTCCCACCCAAAATGGCTCTACCATCTATCTGTGTGGCTTGACAATAAATAATCAACACTATGGTTTTGAAAGTTTGGTGATTTTTTAACCCAAAAAAAATCCATTTTTTCTTTCAAATTTGCACTTTAAAAAAAAAATTCCAAATTTTCATTTCACCAAGTGACAAAAATTCACCAGAAAAAAATATTACTCTATATCAATTATCAAATAGGACAACTCAAAAGTTACACAATAAAGGGTTTCTAAAACATTTGACACATTTACTGAGTATTTATCAAAAAATTCAAAAAAAATTAATTAATTTGAAATTCACCCCAGTACTACTATGGTATTAGTGCAATTGTATCACCACCCAATGATTTTTTTTGGGAGGACAAAATTTAGCCATTTTTATTGACCTAGGTGAGCACTGATGTTCATTAAAAATGGCCAAAATTAGCCTTAAAAAAAAGAAAAAAAAGTCCCCCAAATCACCAACTTTTTATAATAGGTTTCAGTAGGTAGCCAAGGTTATAGAAGGATCCTTATATTTATTTACTTTTCATATCTGGTAAATAGCCAAATTTGGCTAAGTGTTCTTCCAGATGATGATCACCACTTTGACTACTACATCACAAAATTGCAAACCATATAGGTAATAATAATTTTTAAAAAAAAAAATTTACTAAATTCCAAACCAATAATGAGAACCCCAGTACCATAATGTATCCATAAAGGTGCATTATAAATTTTATTAATAATATAATGTCAGTGCCAAAGAGGACAATCCAATGGAAGAATGTCATGTGTAATGTACTACTACTTAGGGTAGTGTTTCTTTTGTAAGTAATGTTGGCCTAATTTTATACCACCAATCAGAGCTTCACCACATAGTCCTAGGCACATGGGTTTATGATGGGTACTCCCAACCCGATAAAAAAAGACACATCCTCCCTTATCCTCAAACAATCACAAACTATACTTTCTTGGTTGACTTGTGAAAACCAAATTAGGGTTTAGGGTTTAGGGTTTAGAGTTCATTGTGTAAAAGTGCAAGAGCAAGGGCATTATCAAAATCACTTGACTCTTGTCTCACATGCCCTTATTTCGGTAATGCCTTCACCCTCGAGCTTTTTACCTTACCATATTTTCTTCTCTCGTATAATGGGTGAGAGAATACAAGAATAATTGACATTGTATGTTGAGTTTTACCTTACCATATTTTCTTCTCTTATATAATGGGTGAGAGAATACAAGAATAATTGACATTGTATGTTGGATGTGGTCCCAATAGGGGAGTGTGGATGAAGATGCTCTTTCATTAGAGGAGCTCCATTGATACTAGACATATTTGGACATTTAACAATATTTTTCACATCCAAAATTAACTGTTCCGAGAAGCCTTCTTTGCCTATAAACATGAAACTGAGATTGTACAAGACTCGAGACTACTAATAGCAAACCACCTGAATCAATCAATCAATGTATCTAGCCAATCAAGAGCAGGTGTCAGACTGTGGGGCCAGCCATTTTAACTGCCTCAAAACATTCCAAGCTTTTAACTGTTAAGTGTTATTTATCCCAAAACATAATGTAGTGCCCAAGTTGAAACTATGGAGGCTCCCAAAATAGAAGATTCTATGGAAAGCTGGAGTGCCTTCCCCCTTTGGCCCACCTAGGCTTTGGGCAAAACATATGGGACTAAAGCGAGGTGCTACTGGAACACCATTAGGGAACATATTGGAAACCCATTGGGAACTTGAAAGGGAACAAAGGAAAAATGAAAAAAAATCCTCCCCTTTACCCCCACACCCAAAACTTTTTTGAAAAAACAAAATCAAGGTACTTTGAGTGCACGTTGAGCCTTTCCCATTGGCTGCATGAAATTTCTATTTCCAAAACTGTTGGTCACCAGTTTTGGCCCGGGCCCAGGTTTAGGGTTTAGGGTCTAAACCCTAAACCCCCATTACAAACTTGGGGTCAAATTTCATGCTCAACAATTTTGAAATTTGAAATTTGAAATTTTGATCTAAAAATGTTGAGCCTTTCCCATTGGCTGCATGAAATTTGACCCCAAAAGGACATCACCAACAATTTTCATTTGCAATTGTTGGTGGTGTCCTTTTGGGGTCAAATTTCATTTTCCAGTTCAGATGTGGATTCCATCTGGCATCTGCTCCACATGTGGATTCCCACCTGGAATCTGCTACTTGGAAGCTCAACAAGAAGAACATATTTCCAGTTCTGATGTGGACTTCATCTGGAATCTGCTTCAGATGTGGATTCCCACCTGGAATGTGATTTGAATGTGGATTCCATCTGGAATCTGCCAGTTGGAATATTCTCCAATTCTGGTGTGGACTCCATTTTGGACTCTGCTTCAGATGTGGATTCCACCTGGTATCTGTTCCACATGTTGATTACCACCTGGAATCTGCTAGTCGAAAGCTGAAGAAGAATACAATTTTCCAGTTCAGATTTGGATTCCACCTGGAATCTGCTTCAGACGTGAATTCCACCTACCTGGAATCTGGTAGTTTGACGCTAGAGAACAACAAGACGAAGAAGAAGAAGAACGAAGAACGAAGAATTTCATTGTTGCACACAGAAAACCAACAAAGAACTCTCGCTCGCTCGCTCGCTCGCTTGCTCATCTCACGTTTTCGGAGGAAATCAGATTCCATGGCGATGGTCTTGAAACTCGGAGTAGTGTTAGGATCGGCATCCCAGTGGGGTGAAGCTCAGAAGCTCGCAATCGGCAGCAAATCTCGTGGCAAGCAGCAGCAGCAACCCAAGTCTGTATTTTGTGGGTTGAGGAGGCAGCAGCAGCAGCGGCTGGCAGTGGTGAGAGCTAGCGGGGACAATGTGAAGGTGCAGGTGAAGGAGGTGGAGGAAGTGGAGACGATGGAGGAGCTAGCTGACATTTTGCCCTCTGGAGAATGGCCGGAGAATTTCTCTTTGCTCAACTTTGAGGATTTGTCCAAGCACTATGAACCCATTCTGTTCAAGCTTGAGGTCTGTCACGGGTTGCAAACAACTTCCTGGGTTCTGTTCCTTTTCTCTAGAGGACTTGGGTACTCAATTTTTTTGTTCAAGAAACTGAGCTTTTCTATGTCTCATAAAAACAAGAAAGAAAGAGAGTCAGTCAAGTTTGTTACACTCCTTGTGGTCTGTCATCTGTGTTCTTGTTAGCTCCTTCCTTGTTAGATATAGATGTTCTTGACCCGTGCTTGAAAGCCAGACTTCCGGAATTTATTTTTATGGGTCATTGTGGTCATCAACAAGCATGCTATCCCATGCCATGTGGTATTCTTCTTCTTCCTCTTTTTCTTCTTCTTCTTCTTCTGCTATGTGAATTTCTTCTCAAGTTTTGTGGTATCTTGTAATCCTTGGGAGAAACCCAACTTCATGAGGTGCATGAATCCAGGCACAGCCATCAAAGTACCTGGCAGATGTGATGTCCCGCATTATTGCAACAGCTTCCCCACACCAACTGCTTGAGGATGTGCACCACCACTTTACCGACATCTCAGGCCTTCCGGTTATTGACCATGAGTACAAATGTGTTGGTGTGCTTTCCAAGAAGGACGTGAAAAACTCGGCTGCTGGGGTATGGTTATGTCCCGCTCTTCTTCTTCTTCTTCTTCCTCCAGATGTTTTCTTTTTTCCAGAATTTGTTTTCCATTCTTTTCTGTGGGGTTTATTTCTATATCTAGCTACCTAGCTTGCTTTCTTTTTGTTTTGGTTTCTCATGAGTTTTTAAATTCTTCAGCTAGTTGGCATGAGCATTTCATTACCTTTCTCTTGCAACTTCCCATTCTTTAAGTGTAGGGTAAAGCCTACTGATGGGTAGGGGCATTTCCAAGATGAGAAGGGGCCTAGGACAAGCCAATAGCTGAGTCCAACCCCACATTTTTGGGTGTTTTGTCCCCCACCTGTCATGGTTTTTACGCATTGTAAAGCAAGCACAAGATGAATGCTATTATGAATGCTTAAACATAAGGAGATCACAAGTCATAGGAGGGGGAAGGTTCTTACAACCTACTCCTTAAGAGTGGGAGGGATCCTACACCTATAAGGAAGTAGGCATAACTTCCCTCCCGCTCTTAAGGAGTAGGCATAAGATCCCTTATCTTTTCTAGGAGGGAAATTCATGGATATAATACGGTGCCCTCCAAATACACTAGGAAATTTCTCTCTGAGTGTGTTACAAACAACCAATTATAGCTGATGATGTAAAACCCCAAACAAATTTAAGGAAACTTGTTGCTAACTTGATCAATATTATGCTTGGGATTTGATGGAACAGTTGAAAGCGCTAGTATGTAATGTGATGAGCACACCTGCCATCACCTTATCTGCTGAAAAGACTGTCTCAGGTAAGACTCTTTGAACTGGATTATTTGGTTTTCTCTTTAGAGAGCTGCTGGGTTGCTGGATGAAAAAAAATTCTGCAAACTTTGAAATGGATTTTTAGTTCTCTTGTTATCAATCTGCACTCCTATTAGCCATCAACATCTATCTGTGATAGAAGTCTGAGTCAAGTTCTGGAGTTGCTTGTTTTTGTGGGTTGACTGATGACAACTTTGTTGTATATTTTTCCTGTTCATTTTGTTGCATACTAAGAATGTTAGATATGCTTCATTTACTATGGAATGGTCAAGCCCTGCTCATTATGTTGGGGTAAGGTGCAAGGCAAGCCCATTAGGGTGAGCTAGGCAACACACCCAACATAATGGGCAGGGGCAAGGCTATTCCATGGCATTAAGGTCTGGAGTGGCAGATTCAGCGTTTTAAAAGAAAATTCATGTTCAATAGACACATTTTTGGCCACTATTACAAGTGTATGATTATCACCAGAAGATTATATCATACAATGTGGTCAAGAAATTGACCAAATCTGCGAACTCAGACGTTAATAGACTTGGAACAGCTGATCCACAAATGAAGTAACAGAGTAGCATAACACAATGTGAATTGACTCTTCTTTTTTTGGGATGATGTTGAATGTGACAGTACAAATGTTTTTGCCATCTTCTGATGCTGCTGCATCTTTTGCTTGGATTGCAGATGCTGCAGTGCTGATGCTGAAAAATAAGATCCACCGGATTCCAATAGTAAATGAGTCAAATCAAGTTGTGGGTAAGTGCCGTGTTACCTAATCTTGAGTGCCTTTCAAACCATTTTTTCCTTGTACCTGCATTCGTTTAGTGGGTTCAAAAATTGGTTTATCTAGTTTAAAGACAGACTTTTACAATTATTTAGGTGAAACTTAATAGTACGTTCTTGCATAAAAAGGGTTTGTGAAGTTTAGACTACTGAAATAGTTACCACAGATATGAATGTGTAGACTTTGCAATGCTGCATAGGTTGAGAGGATGTAAAACAAACTCTTTAGAGTGTTGTTGGAGACCAATTCTTTACCCATGTCCACTCTTGATCCACCCTCAGACATCTAGACCTCAGACATCTAGAACCACAGCCGGTCAATTTGATAGTGTAGTGTTAACAACTTGTTGGAAAGTGTAGGGTAAGGCCCAATGTGCTGGGCTTTACTGGAATAAGGGAGCTGAGCGCAGGCCTGAAGGTGGTAAAGCCCAGCCTTGAAGGATCTACACATCATAAAAACCATCAGCTTTTTTTATTTCGAAAATTGCCTGTGATACCCAGTGGGTATGGATACCCACCAGATGTCATGGGAAAAAGATGAAAAATGACGGTGGGTGTTTTGAAAACCAAAATGCCCACCTCTGCAGGCATTTCATTTTTTGAAATGCCTGCTGGCAAATTACACTAGGTAAAGTGATCTCTAGGTACACTAGCAAAAAAATGCCAGGCTTTTTTATGCACTTACAGAAACTGGCTAGTGTATTTGGAGGGCACATTATATCTGCAAATTATGTTAAAATCCATATTAGAAAAGAGTAGAGATATCACACCTACTCCTTACAAGTGAGAGGGATCTTACACCTACTTAAGGAAGGATCTTACACCCATGAGTAGGTGTAAGATTCCCTCCCACTGTTAAGGAGTAGGTGGAACAACCCTCCCCTCATACACGTAGTGATCTTCAAATGTTTACTTTCCTCATAACCTTGTGCTTTAGGATGGTAGGATGGGTAGGCCAGATGGGGGATATTCCCAAAATTTGAGGCTGGACTTGGCTACCTCCTCATCCTAGACCCCTTGTTTTGGGAATGCCCCCCCACCTTGGGGCTTTACCCTACACTAAAATTTGAAGGCACAAAACTGAGAAAACATCCTTATTATCTGAGTGGAATCCATTGATTCTTGCAGCAAGTGAATTGATCAGGGATTTCCCATTTTGATGCCCTGTGTTCCGGAATGTTGTGTTCAGGAATTGTCACAAGGACTGACATTTTCACAGCAATGGAATCATCTGAGTAAGTATGGGAAAGAAGTGCACAATCTGGCTGCCACAGTAGCAGGCTAATCTTTGTGCTTGTCCAAGTATGCTGGGTTTCTTTATTTGTTCATAAGGAATATTTGGAGTTTTTCAAGTATTTCAAGTTAAAAGGGTTGGCTGCAAATGAAGGACCAACTGCTGAAGGCATTTGGAAAAAAAGTTTGAAAAGTATGACAACATGGAGAAAGTGTGTAAATTTGCCAACTAAAGAATTTGCTGAAATTTCTGGGTGCTTGCATTTTAGATGCAAAGTACCCATGTAGAGATCCCACTAGAGCATTGTAACTTGTGGTTTTGGTTTTAGGAAAGGGGCAGCAAGCAGCCTGCTGTTTTTGCTTCCCAAGTCTCAGATCTCAGAGACTTTTTGTAATTGATTTTGGTTTTTAGCTTGAAGCTTGAACTTTGTGTAACTGCTGTTTAATTTGCAAGGTTGCATCTTATGGATTGTTGATGCCATGTATTTAGGGATTAAAATCATACTGCCATGATTTGCAATCTGTGGCCAACATTGCTCACAGTTTCCATAGATGTGAAATATTGGGTGTTGTTATGATTTATTGTTCTGATGTTTAAACTCTTTAAAGTCAGAATTCAAGGATTTGAGCATATAGTTTCACCTATGGCAAAAACTACTACTCTTCTTCATGTCCATAATTGGGATTTTCATGTATCCAGAATTTAGAATCGCAAGATGCACATGTCGACATGCCTACATTTCTCACTAGACTGTTATTTTGTTCAAAAGTGGCCAATTTACTTGTTTGATAGATGTGGTGTGATGAAGTTGAACATCACACAATGCCCACTGTTTTCATCTGCTTATACCAGAGGATTAGGTCTCAATGCAATATTATAGATGCCATTAGAACTTGAGGATCTTTCAGCAACATGAGAATTCAGAGATCAATAGATACAGGTAGTCTTAACAAAACCACATGTGGCTTTGGATTTGAGATATGACTAACCTTGTTGCTGATCACAATAGTATGGCCACTGAAACCTGCTAAACTTGAAGATTGGATTGGTAGGAATTCCATTGGCAAGAACAGGCAGTATTTTCTCTCTTTCCTTCTGGGTTAAGGAGCAAATTCCTTGTTGAAACTTGCAGCAGTTGAGTTGGAAAAAGATGGGTGTCATTCAACCTGCTGAAAGGCGAGATATGAACAGCTGTCTCCATGTTGTTCAAGAGAGGTCATTGCCACCACAGTATTCAGCACTGAAATGTTTCAGAATTTCAAAGTAGGACCAAGTGTTAAAAATCTTGGGGGCGGTCAAGACTTGGGCCCACACTGAGAAGAAATGGAGCGCAGAGCCTGCAAGTAAGACCCAAGTCAATAAATACTCTGTGAACAAATAGAAATGGAAGAAATGTGTTTTTTTTCTTCTTTTTGCAGGTATTAGAAAGCTGTTCTCATGTTTTCATGCAAAGTCTTAGGAAGAGAACACCCTTCAAATGCTCGGGTGGTGTATACAGGCAAGTTTCAGATTTGACCATTTCACACTAACCCACAATGTTGAATATTGTGTATTACAATACATGGTAGGTATCTATGGGGTGCTTTTTTGGAGTGTTAAAAACAGTGATGTACACTGTACATGTGGGTACCTTAAAAGCAGCAAGTCTTCTTGCAACATTCCTCTCTTTGCTTTGTGAGCTGCCAAGTAAGATACGGTTGATGAATACATGTGCCTGCACTATGCCATCTTGCTGAGAAGATTGAACTTCCAAATGCCATCCCTGGTTGAGACAAAGAGATTCCAGCTGCCGCCGTGGATGCAGCATCACAGTCTCTGGAGTGGCTAGAGGCTGCAACAATGGCTCATGCACCTGAGCAACACATCATCCAACAAAGAAAATTTCAGGTATTGTCGATTGCTCCACCATCTATCTGCATGTAAACCCTACACCCGAAACTCCAAACCCTCCAACAGATTCAAAATGTGGTCACTAGAAGAAGAAAGATATGGAAGCAACATACACACATTTCTTGAAGAGAAAAAAACATTTTACCTTCCAAACAGTCTCAATGTCAAGATCTGCATCCAAAAAAATGGCTGCTGCTAAAGTCTGCACTACATCACCAACCGCCTGTACAAACAGAAAATTTCATGCAAAACAGTTAGTTTTCTTAAAGAGTTTTGAATCAATGTATACATAGGTCAATTGAATTATTATTCTTGCTTCTGATTCTTTATCCTCGAACAGTTTTTTTTACTGCACAATATATTCTGCATGCAACTTAAGAAACTGGCAAATGCAAAGCAGAAAAAGTGAGTTTTGTGATGGCAGAGAGAGGCAACCCACTCTGGGTGAGCTCAGGTTTGTGATACCAAAGGCGCTACCACCTTCTTTCCAGAAGGATGTGGCAAATACTTCAATCTGGGTTTCCAAGATAGGTGAAACTTTCTGCAAGTAAACGTGCAGACCATGGTGCAGTGCAATGCAGGCAAAATTCTCCCCATTGATTGTTGCCTGCTTGAGATCATTTAGGCTGGCTGGATTGAACCCAGGATATTTTTGCACCAAATATCGGGTTATCAAAAAGTCCAACACAGTATCTCCTGTATCAGATTATAACCCACAACATCAGACTAAAGACCAGCCAAACCAATGTACTTTGCAACATACTTGGTTAATCATTATTTTTGGTGACAAAAACCTTCCATTCTTGCAAGTATCTTATAGGGAGATTGACCAATGCAAAAGGGTCACCTAAGACTTCCAGCCTGTGGAATTCGAAACCTCCTAGCTTGGTCCCAGATTCGTATCCATAGTCAAATGCTGAGACTAAGAGAGCTTTGTTTCTAAACCTATATCCCAGCTTTTCTTCCAGAGCTTCAAAGTCCGCCAACTGCAGCAGGTTTCGGCAACTGGTTTTACTGATGTGATTGGCATGAACAGCCTCTGGAACTTTGGAAGGGAAATGAATTGGTACTCCAAGCCATGCTATTGCTGTCAGTGCTGATTCCAAGCCCCCATGCAGGAGGTATGTGCCTACCAAGGCCTCTACAACATCTGCCAGTGTCTTCCTGCCTAGTACTTGACCCTCCTGCAGCACCATCCCCCCGCATCCATCCATTCTGGAAAATATTGGACTTGTCAAATTTGGATCCTCCTACAAGGTATGAATTTGATTGAAGCATTTGGAAATTATAAAGTGAGTGGAGTTTCTTCACTGTTGCAGTGAGTATTTTTAGGCCCAAAAAATTTTGGGATCAAGGCAAGAGAATTTTGGTTTGTGTATTTTATTGTAGATTTTGCTGTACCTACCAGTCCTTTCTGTTGTGGATCTTCGAGGAATGGGCCTGGAGGAACCCAAGTCTTTGGATTAAAAATCTCAGCAAACACATAGCGAGGAAGTCCACTAGTGATTGCACAGTTGTAAAACGTTTTATTACTGATAAGCTCATGGTTGCCCACATGCAGCTGCTCTCCATCAAGGGACAAATGCTTCAAATACATATATGCCCCTCCGGTGAAATTCAGAATGCTGTCACCCAGTAACTCCAAAGTCTCGTATGAGAGCTCCCCTTCACATGCCCCAGATGTCAAAGCTTCTTGCACCTGCCAGATCTTCAGTCATCAGTGACCTGTCCTCCCTTGAACTGAACAAATTTTTTTGAAGGCAGAGAGATTACAGTTACATTTTTTACCATGGAAAATTGAATGTGTCCAAAGTGCAGCAGCAGCAGCAGTACTCCCTCCTGGTCCAAAAGGGTGGTGGTATTATTACACAACAAAATTGGCAGAGGAGGATGCAGTACAGTGCATGGTACCTCGAAGCACGAAATTGGTGGGCCAATAAGATCACGGAGCTCTGCAGCTACAAGTGTCATTTCAAGGCTATGAAGCACTGAAGGAAGGCGCATAGCACCCCTACAGAGACTTCCCTTCATCCCTACATGCAGTTCACATATTTCTGGTGGGAGTTCAACCAACTCCCAAGCATTTGCCACATCCCCTCCTGCAAAGGTCAAAAACATTTCCCACAACCCACTCTCTCACATTAACCACAGACTACTTGTGCCCATCTTCAATACCCACATCCTTTTGATGGCATCAAAGCAACAAACTTATTTCTACACTATGATGGGTCTGATAAAACCATAAAATTGCCAGCAAAAAATGAATCAGAAAAATCATATTTCTAATGCCTCTCTATATGGAGCCAATTGACATCACACTATTTGAAAAGTGTGAAAACACAGTTGTCTCAGTAGGTAAGAAGAACATGTTTTGTATTTCACCATTTGCTCTCATCAAAGATAATTTGCGCACATAGTTGCCTGCACGCAGGAGCCGATATCCCTTTATAAGTGGCTGCTGTGGATACACAAGCTTATACTTGCACCTGGAGTCAAAAGATTTCCCACAACAACAAGCACCAGAAAACGATTCCTGCTGAGGATTTAGTATTTTTTTTTTCTACCATCCTCCCTCTCTCTCTCTCTCTAGAATGCATTTTCTAGAATAAAATGCTGAGATACCAATAAACCCTTTTTTTCTTCCAAACAAGAGAAAATGTTGAAAGAAATTTTGGTGCACAAAGAAGAATAGTGCCAACAACCTCACAGGATTTTTTTTAATAAAAATCCTACAAACTTGGGGAAAAAACCTGGTCTTACTTACTTTTCCATGTAGTACTGCGTATAAGTCATAGGTAAGGTTTTGGAAGAGTGTGATTTCACAAAGCTGTTGCTGGAGCGATGGAATGCAATTCCAGCGACATAGCAAGGCACACCATTATTCGCACATGTGACAACTGCATCCTTGAATTCTTCCACTCCAAAGATGCCATTACGCATCCTCAATTTGCCCTCCATCATTGATTCATTATTGTTGTCATCATGAAAATTGGCTTTCATGAGCTCAGAAAACCCACCAAAAAACACAACTTTTTGTCGATAGACAAGACTGGAAGTCAGTGCCATATCTACTGCAGACCAGTCAATGATCACATCTGTTGTTGTTGTTGTTGTTGCTGCTATTGATAATGCATTGTTTTCTCCTGGCAGCAATGGCAGGATGTAATAATATTTTGGGCCATCTCTGTCCTCCTTCACAGTGGAAGGCAATGTAAAGCATTTTCCAAGAGCCAAGTGGAAGAGCCAGACACAAAACTTCTTCATTTTTTGCACCTGTTTTTTTGGGGCAAATCCCCACACACCCAATAAAACAAATTATTATACGGAAGAAAGCCCAACATCCACAAATTCTTGAATTGAAAAATTTCTTGCAAAGCACAACAAAAACAACAAAACAGGCACAAAGAAACAATACCTGAAAAAATCCTCACAACTCCCCACAAAAAAAATCTCATAAAAAAATAGAAAATCCATCTCAGAATATAAAAAGATAGGATATCAGCTCACAAAAAAGCTGCAGAGAGGGATTTCTTTCTCTGCCCTGTGGAACTCTGTGCAATTCTGAGACTCCTAAAATCAACCTCGCATCATGGCATTCCCCAATAATGAAAGACAAACAAAAGAGATTCACACAATTGCAAAAGAGATTCTGTACAGTAGTAGTAGTAGTACTCTGGGTGGGACTTGGGAGCTCAGAATTTGTTTGGAGCTCCAAATGCTGAGACACAGAGACAGCTACAGAGAGGAGGATGAGAGAGAGAGCAGAGAGAAGGGAAGAGAATTAGAGAATCAGAGTACCTGGGAATCGTCAAGAGAGATTTGGCCACAAGCTTGCATGTGGGCTTGCACAGAAGCCCAGGCGGGAAGCTGGAGTTTGACTTGCATGGTAGCAGCTTCGGCGTCCAGGAGCTGAGGAGTGAGCATCAGGAAATCAGAAGCCAGGTGCTGAAGAGGATCTGTCCCTGCTTGGAAGTTGTGGAACCGGATTGAATACAGAAAGAAGAATGTAGTAGTAGTGGTAGTCGTAGTCGTCGTCGTCGTCTCCTCTCCCACAAGCGGGAGGATCTCCGACGAGACAACAGCAGCAGGAGATGGTGGTGGTGGTTGCAAAACGCGTGGGATCGCTCTTTCGTACCGCTTTGCACACGAATCTGATGAAGCTCCCCCCATTGTCTGTCGCCGCTGCCGAAGAACCTTTTTTGTTTCTCGCTCTCTCACGCATCCATCACCCAAAACACCACACGCACACCAAGAATACTCCCCTTTACCAGCGAAGAAGGACGCTCCTGGGTTGTCACAATCTTGTGAAGAAGAAGGGCGAGCAGATGACGAGAGTTGGAGGACATTCTTCTTCACAGAAACTGCTGCTGCTTCTCGCTATTTTGGCGTTCCGAGTTTTGTGCGATCTTCGCAAAGCCCGTCGTAGTCATCAATCCTCCAAGGAACAACAATCGCATGACGCAACGACCTCCAAACACAAAGTAGGTACCCATTTTCTTATGCTCTCGCCAGCAGCGACACCCTCCTCCTTCAGCAGAGGAAGAAGAAGACGAACTAACTTCTCACGTTTGTTTTGCTTGATTCTCCGCGCGCCGCAACAGCACTATTCTGCCAAAGAGGAAGACACCCAACATTAGATCCGCCACCCCAAAGGCAATCCTTATAGCGCTCCCTCACGCGCATCGGAACAAACCCACATTGTTCCTGAGAATCGACAACAGAGAAGAAGAACCACCAATACCATCACCATACGTCGAGAGAAAATCGAGAAAGCAGAAAATCCTTTGCAGTGGTTTTTTTTCTTCGTGAGAATCTGGATCCCAACAACAACAATGTGCGCAAACACAAAACCTGCAACAACAACAACAACAACAAAACTGCAAGAACCTCAACAACAGCAACAAATAACACATATACTAAATATCACCACCACAATCATCAGAGAAGAAGAAGAAGAAACGAAGATCTGTCCCACCCATCAACAGCAACAGCATCTAAATTGTGTTGCATTGTGTGAGGAATTGAGATTCAACAGCCCACCTTGACTGTGTGAAACAAAGAAGAAGAAGAAGAAGAAGAAGAATGGTACCTAGCATGCATGAGAGCATCATATGTCAGGTTCTCTTCTTCTTGTTGTTGGGTTGTAGGAGTTTGCAATTGCTAGCATTTGTGGAGACATTTGATTGATGAACATGAGCTTTTCTTGACGAGAGAATTGTTTCTATGCTAGAATCCTCATCCTCATCTTCCTCCTCTTCTGCTTACTCTTCTTTTCTTCATCTTTCTTCTTCATCAATTATCATCTTCATCTTTCCATGCTCCTGTCTCTTCTCCTGAATCCTCATCCTCATTCTTACTGGTTTTCTTTGTAAATTTTGGGATTCAGTTAGCTGCCACAAGCTACTTCCATCATGAAACATGAAGATTTTTGAAATTTGTGAGTTGTAGGCTGCTGCCTTTTTTCCTCCTCCTCCTCCTCCTCCACCCCCTCATCATCATCATCATAAACTCTTCATCACACTCGGCAGTCATAATTCAACAACAACAACATCATCATCATTAATTCTGCATCAGCAACCCCTAATTAATTCAGCAACATCATCATCATCATCATCATAAATTCTTCATCAGCAACTTGTTAAGACCTGCTGTCATTCAATACTCCCATTTGTTCCTCCACTGTTTTGCAGGCCATTTCAAATTTCAGCAATGCATGATGCATCATCATCTATCATAATAACTAATTTTTTCTTCATGAGCAACACATACTTCATTCACCAACATAAAAGTTTGTTTGTTCATCAGCAACCATACTTACTTCAACAACATGTATATATATATCATCATCACTATGTGACCATCATCAATTCAAAGCATGAAGCTGCTAGCAGGATGACTAGGTATTATTATGATTCAACAGCAGGCTCATTAAAAACCATGATCAATGTGATGATCTTGGCTCTCTCTCTTTTCTTTGGTTTTTTGAAAAATGTCTTTTGAATTCAATGCTTCCAAACCCACTTGGCCTTTTTCTTATTTATGACACTCAATCATGCAACCCAAATCATCCCTCCTCACAATCAAGCAAAATAACAAGCTCCAAATCATGGGAGTCTGCTGCTGTTGTCAGTGGGTTTAGGGTTTAGGGTTTAGGTAGCTAGCTGGGTAGGTAGCTGGCTAGGGAGGGGTTTTAGGGTTTAGGGTTTAGGTAGGTAGCTGGGTAGGTAGCTGGCTAGGCAGGGGTTTTAGGGTTTTTAGGGTTTTGGGGGAAGGTAGCTAAGGGGTACATAAATAGAGAGATCTGTACATAAATTTTTTGTGTATTACAAATTTTGTGGCAATAATTAGGGTTTAGTAGGGGAGATTGATTTTTTTTCAGAAACCCAAAATCACAAAGTCTTTCATATAGAACAAACAGATGAACCTTTTCATTGTTACAAGCCATGGATGGATGGGTATCTCTCTCTGTCCATCCAAACTCCATTTCTTCATCAATGGAGTTTGGATGGACAGAGTAGGTTTGGTTGTAAGAGGGATGGGTATGGTTTAAAAGTGGAGACATACAAAAGGAGAAACTTAACCTCTGATTGGGTCTTGGGTTAGAAATTATAACCCATAACCCCTTTGTTTTCAGTAGTGACCTACTAAGCCTAGTTAGCACAAGGTACCCAAGTAACCAACATTATTCAGCTCTCATTGGCCTAATGATTCCCATCCATAACCCTTGGTTACTTAGATGAAAAATGTCACAGCCACTCTCTTTTGTGGATGAAAAGAGGGCATCTCAATTCTCATTATGGTAACCCACTCAAGGGCATTGGTGATCAAAAACAAGTTTCAATAGAACAATTCAACTTGTTAAACAAAACACAAACCCATTTATATTATTAAAAAAGCATTTTAAGGCACAAGAAGAAATATGAGAATTCAAATATTTCACCATCCAAAAATATATATATATATATAATCTTCAAAAAATCCTCTAACAAAAACCAAAATCCTTCAAGATATTATTATAAACCTATAACTAATCTCAAGTTTCAACACAAGCCAAATTATCATCTTTCAAAATGTAGGATAAAACCTTAGGATGGGGCAATTGTTAGAATTGCCTCTAATTAGGGATAATTGGCTCAAGGAAATTATGACTCTTGGCTAGCAATTTAGCAAGCCCTAATTGTTAGAAAACCCTAATTTCTCGTTGAAGGAATCATAACTCCCTTTCAAAACATAACATCCTAATCAACAATGCAATTTCCCTTCCATGCACTAGGAAGGAAATTATATTTTGTAAAGTGACATTAGTTTAAATGACATTAATTATGTTTTCGCTATGGGTGAATTATAGAAGCAAATATACGGTGGGTGGGCAAACATTAATATTTACACTTTCTCATAAATTTTTTACTTTCTTCATGTAAATTGAATTTCATGATTCGATTTTCATTTCTTTGTTTTATCCTCTTTCAAATGTTAATTTAAATATGTGTTGAATTGTGTTTTATATTGTGAAATGGTTCTTGTGGCATCAAAATTTATATTTGACAACATTATGAGTTGTAATTGGGCAAGCTTGGGAAGGTGAGTTTAATGATAGTGCACTTGGAAAAATATACCCAAAGAAAGGAAAATGCATAAGATCATTTCATCTTATCATTCATCAAAAGACCAACATTCCAAATTGATCTCGAGATGGTTAAAAGTTGTGATAAAAATTAATGATTGGACACGACCCATACCTTATCACATAATTGAAAATCTATATATAATTTAAAGAACTTGGTTTGTTTGTATGGGCGAGAATTGCATATATAATACATACCTATTATATTATGTCCTTCCCAATCTCTTTAACAAAATGAAATAGTTGAGATTTGTTTATTCCTCCTTTTCTTTTCTCTCGCTTATACTTTTGCATGTGTTTCATTTGTAAATTGTTAACAAGCTTCTACAGGAAAAAATTTATGTGTGAAGTTTCCCCAAAAAAAAAATTTAATTTTTTTTTTTTCATATGTTTCCTCTAAAAATTATAAAACCAAATTGTTGTCAATAAGATGTTGAAGGAACATGTTGTGTCTAAAGTTTTCACATATAAATGTAATGTAATTTCTTGAAAAGTAACAGAAAATTGGACAAGATGGAAATATAAACTCAAGGCCAATTATTGTCAACAATTCCATGGCCACCATATATATATAAAATTATTATTATTATTATTATTTTTTCAAAAAGTTAATTTAACCACAAGGGAAATGAGCAAATGTGTTTTGAAAACTATGATGACATAGGGAAAGCATTTTTTTATTGGCATTACACATGACATATAATGGGTATATAGGTCTTTTTAGAAACTTCATTTTGATCTCCAAATACCTTTATAATCACCTTCATAATCATGTTTCATTAAGCCCATCTAAATGACAAACTAACAAACAAAGGTTTATTGAAAAAACAACAAGCAAGTAGCATGCTTAGAGTATGTAATCAAGATGGGTTTTGTCTCTTCCTTTTCATTCACATGGTTTTTTTTTTTTATTGAATGGATCTTGCTTGACATAAACAATATGTTAATTTGCCTCATTTTCATGTTTGTGTGAACTAGGGTCACTTACAAAGTTTTAAACTATTTATTTATTAAGTAAAAGAAAATTCAAGTTCATGTAATGAATGTTGAAAAAATAATTTATTGTCTATGCACCTTTAAATTTTCACTAAATATGTTGTTCATGATAGTTTTTTTTCTCACTAAAATAGTTTCAAAAATTAGGGTGGCTGCACCTAGGATTTGTGCATTATAGAAATTGTGCCATTAGGTGTTGAAGTAAATTGTGAAAGTGAGTGAAGTTGCTAAACTAGTAGTGGTATTGTCTAGTAAATGTCAAGAAGTGATAACAAACTTAGAAAATATTAACATTGTACTTTCAAAAAGAAACATGAAATTACAAATTTCCTATTGAATTTTTATATCTCATTTTTAGCATTTGGGATTGGAAATATCACAATCTTTATGACATATCAAGGTGTTATGTATACATAAACCTAACAAATCAATGTTTCCCCAACATACTAAGATAATTGTAACAAGTTTAGAATGAATAGTATGTGACAATTTAAATTTCTTGATATGTTTGAAAATTCCTATTCAAATTGGCTTCTTGTGATGAAAAATAAATCACTTTTGAAAAAAAAATTCATAATGTCGTTAAAGGTTCACTACACTCTAGTTTGATATAGTAATGAAATTGATATTCAATAATTAGTTTGCAATATCACAATTCATAGTTTAATTTTTAGTTTGATGAAGAAGATTTAGTTCCAAAATCTCATTGAAAATCCCACATCCAAAACATTGCAAATTTAATATTGTTAAATGGATTGTTAGCTTCTAGAAAGGCCATGAAAGTGGAGAAGGGACCTAAAGTGGTTCATTATCCACCCATGACCGTGGATTTTTAGAAATCAAAGGAGGGTGCGTTTTTATAAAGTTGTTGAAATAAAAAAAATCTTAAACAATTTGTCAAAACACAAATGTAGTGCTACAAAATCATGAGTGACATAAATATATATTTCTAAATGTCCTTTTTGAAATCTAAATACTAGAAAAAAGAACCTTCCATGGTCAAGATTAGACATAACTTTATCAAATGAATTTACAAAAATTGTGTTTTTAATTGCCTTTAGGAAAAAATAAAGAAAAATCAACCTATAAACCTCCTTTCATCATTATGAATGAACTAAACTTCCTTGCTCCCTTGTTCCTCAACCCCTATAAAGAAGTAAATAATGTAAATAATGTAATAGTAAAATGGTAAATGATGAAATTTTAAGGCTTAATAATGTGGGTAAGTGAAAATAAAATTGGAAAAGAAAGAGGGTGTTGTTGTGCACCCATAATAATCACAAAATTTGTGGGGGGGGAGGGGGGGAGGTTTCTTTGGGGCAATTTTCAAATTTATAAAATGAATTTATATGTTTTATTTTGTTTTCTCCTATGGAAGAATGAAAATGAAGGGAATATATTCATGTACACCATCCTTTCATGGATGATGATGTACACCATCTTAGAGGTTAGGGATTAGTGCCAAAAAGTTGAGAAATAGACAAAGGAGTAGAGAAGATGGGTTTGTGCTAAACATATGGGTTTTGTTGATTGCTAATAGAGTATCAAAGAATAACAAACAACAAATTGAACACAGCAAAAAGTCATACTTTTTCCTTCTTTTGAAGTATTGTTGGGTTTGTTTCTCAATCCATTGGGGGGGGGGGGGTGGGGGGGGTGGAGCTTATTTACAAGAAATAATTTCTAATTGCAAGAATATATATATATATATATATATTCATGATAGCCACATGTTAATGACTTGGTTGGAGATGAAAAAAGAAAAAAAACATAAGAAAAATATGGAGAAGATGGAGAAAGCAAACTTGGCATGGGCCAGTGCAAGAAAACGAGGTGTGTTGTATGTAAAAAATTGTATCATGCACGGGGTTTTTTCATAATAGTACAATTTTATGGTAGCTATTTTATGGTATATGATATGTTGGTTTATTGTAGAACTATGAACCTTTTGAAACTAGCAAGGTTTTGTTTGTGGTCTATTAGTTATTTGTTAAATGGTATTTATCATAATATGGGTGTTTCATGTTTAGAATTTTTGTTGTTTCCTATTGTGACCCTAAACATGTTGTAGTTTTTTTATAGGCTTTGTGACATTTGCTTTGTGAACTAAGGTTTTATGACATATTCCAAAAAAAAGGTATGCATTATCTACTACTTACATCCTCCTAATCCTCATTTATTGGCTTTCACCTTATGTGGATGTTATTTGTCAAGTAGTCTTATTGGTCTTATTGTTGGGAGGTGTAAGGATTTTACTTTTGGTTAAAATCAACCACATCTTAAGGGGAAATAATAACAAACCCACATGTTAATTATACCTTCAAGGATGAGGAGAATGCAAATTAAAAATCATCAAATTGTTGGAACATGTAATTAACACATTAGATGTCACCAAGGATAATAGAGAGTGCATAGAACATCTTGCTAAGAGAATCTTTTTTGGCATGTTGGAACAATTATGTTCAAAAACATGCTAAAGATAAAACTAATGTGATTGAAATAAAAGTGAGTGGAAATTCAAATTCACCATTATGGAATGAATTTTCAACATAGGTTTAGGCATTATATCTTGTGATAATCACACATCAATGCATTTGTGTGTATTGCAGGTGAGGCATGTGCATGGAAGTTGGTTCTTACAAATGATTGAATTAGTAGTAGATTGTTGTCTCTTTCTTTTGGAATATTAGGTTTTAATATTAGAGCCAATTGAAACAAAATTCTTAAGACATTTGTTAAAATAAATGTCTGTAGATGATTAGTACATGGGCAAAGTTTATTGGGTTGTTAGTATGTAGGTTGTGAAAATATAAAAGTAAACACTTGTTTTGTAAAATGTAGGTCTCTGGGTAGGTAGGTATCATAACTAATAGGCACAACTATTGTAATGGGCACGAAAACAACCTTGAGTTTATAAGATTTCTTAAACCAAGATGAAAACACATGCAAACTTAATTCCAAATCCAAATCACGAAACAAGAAAAATAAGAACAAGAACACAACATGTGCAAAACAAGAATCCAACAAAGATTTTATTACAAGAATGAAACAATAACAGAATAACACTATGGTAAAAAAAAAACCCAAAACTAGTGTTAAACTCATTAAAGGTAATTAAAGGTCCTACCTCTATTTATACCCCTTGGGGACCTAATTCAAGAAAGCCTCCATAGAAGCTTCATCCCCATATGTGGCTCATGTCTACCCATGTGGCCCATGATTGGACTAAAAGTGAACTAAGAGTGAATTAAAAATGAACTAAAAAATTAATTAAGAGTGAACTAAACTCATAATTAATTAAAAGTGAATTGAACTAACAACTAACTAATAGTGAACTAAAAGCGTGATGTTGACAATGTCATTCCTAACAACTATTAGGTAAGTAAATGCATATAAATGATTAGTATAAAAATGTATACATTATTGGATTCTTACAAGTTAGATATTGTAAAAACCAAAAAAATGAACACCTCTTCTATAAAATATAAGTCATGTGGGTAGTTAGGTAGGAGAAAGGTGCAACATTTAATTTTTTTGCAAGGGCCATTCAAGGGGGTACACTCTTCTTTGACTTTGCAAAATATGTAAATAAAATTATAAGGTCCAACACATTAATTATTGGATAAAAAAATTAATTAGGTTATATGATAGGATTATATTTATTATGAACACCAAGATATAATTATTATATCATCTGTGTTAATCCTCAATATTAGAATATATATAAAAGATATGTATTTTAAAAATTAGGTATTAAATATTATTAGTAGGAGTGAACCAATACTAATAAATGAACAAGTACACATGTGGATGTGGACAAACATGAAGTGAACTTGATCCCTTCACACCATTAATAGTTGAATTATCTCAAAAAAACTTACATTTTATGTGAGTATTCTACTTCACCACCTCTAGATTATCTAGTTGGAAGATATGTTAAGTATATATGTCATGTGAAAAAAAAAAAAAAAACTTTTCACATAACATAATATTTGGGTTAGTTTGAGAATGGAGTGTTGAATATTTAACCAATTTTCAAAAAGTAAATTTAACATTAATTTTAAATTATTCAACAAAAGTGGAGTTATTAATTAACAAATCTACATAGGTTGAATATTAATTAGCTAAAAACTAGCACCCATAATAATTTCATGAACTTAGAGGGGTTGAAAAATCTACATTGAGAACAATGAAATAGTCTTTCATTAAGTTGCCAAATTTATCATGTGCACATATTAGAAATCACTTGATTTCTTTGTTTTGATGCAATTAATTGGGTATTTATGAAAAATATAGAAAATAAAACTACAAATACTAAAACTACATATATAAAGTAAATCAAAATTTGATGCAAACTATAAATTATGATTAAATTTAGAGTGGTTTAAATATGTGTGCATTATAAAATTAGGTAAAAATAGGGTGGGAAAAGGGTTCTTGAACACATAATACCCCCCAAACAATCACTTATTGGACATAGGTAATGTAAATTATTAACATGTTTAATGTCCCCCTTAGGAGGGCCACCCATTTACTCATTAATATTATATGTGATGCTTTAACATGTTAATAATATTATCTTTACTTATAACATCAATATCAATACCAACATTGAATATAACATTCACTAAATTTAATGTTGATGTCAATGTGGTCAAGTTTAATGCATGAAGGTCAATAACAAATAATCAAAACTATTCCCAAAAAAATTAATCAATCAACTAATTAAGATTATTAAATAATTAAACAAAAAAATAATGAAAAAATTAAAAAGAAAATAAAGCAACATTAAATAGACATAGATGGCAAACTTATGCTAAGAATAAGCATTCAAATGATGATGATGATCACAATAACGATGATAATGATAAAGTACGTGATACTAGTAATAATGATAAAATATGTAACATATTTCCATTGTGCATTAATGAAAAAAAATATAAAAAGTTTTCAAAATATTAATAAATATATGAAAAAATTTCATCATTTTAATTTTACCATTGTTATGTGTGGTAAAAAATAACTTGGTGTTAATATTTTTTGAATGTGAAATTGAAAAAGATGAAAAAAATTAAATATAAGAAATTTTTATTGAAGTTTAATTTTTTTTTTAACATATCAATAATAATGAAAATGATGTTCCAAACCAATTAAATGAAAACACATGTCATATTATCCAAAGTTAGAAGGTTTATTTCTATGCAAAATTAGAATATCTATATATATATATATATGTAAAACATGTTACCTTAATATGAAGAGAAATAAATTACCAAAAAATCACTAATTAATAGTATGTGAATTGGAAAGTACCTACTTTTTTGCCTAAATTTCACAATATTGTTGTTATGTTATTTTAATAAAATTTTGATATGCAAACAAAACAATTATCAAGCAATGTGCATTAAAAAGGAACCTTGTTAGTTTTTCTTAAGATCCAATACTTGGAGGTAAATTGATAGAAAATAACACTAGAGATGTTATCAAATGTAATTGTAGTATGTTTTCAAAAAATAAACACCCTTGTTTAAATATTGTAAAACATTGTGAACTATTTTATATTCATAAACATGTACTTTTAACATGGTTAAAAATAACCATTCAATATATAAATGTGTTTGTATTGATTCAAATTTAGTAAATAAATTACATGAAAATGATATTTTAAACGTAATAATAAGATCCATTTAAAAATCTACAAATGTCAAATTAGCATGCAATGAACATCAAACAAATACACATACCTTGTACAAATCTAATATTGGAAATGAATTAGAACATGGATTAAAGGATTTTGAGCCCATGATTGAAAAATTTGGACTAATTGAATCTAATGGAAATGATGTTAGCGATAAGGAATTGATCCGTAATGCTATGTGTAACTTAAATGAAAAAGAATATTTGTCATATATTCATGGACCTAAAATGATCAATGAACATAATAATCCAATCTTTTTAGTTTGTATGTTTCCTACTTTATTTCCATATGGATTAAGTGCTTTTGAAAGCCATGTTGAAATGTGAGTTGTTTTAGAAGTTCATTTGAAATGTCTAATGAATTTAGGGTTTAGGTATTATGATGTTTAGACAATATTATAAATCAAAATATTATTAACTGTGACCCAAAACAAAAATCTGAAATAAATGAATATATGGATCAAGAAGATATCCATCCATGTATAATGAGAACCTTTTAATGTGAATCATATAAATTGTCATGGTCAATTTGAACAAGATTTTCACAAGTTAATGAATATTTGTAATTGATGTAATGTAATCCTACATGTAACCAAAAAAAAAGGATTTAAAATATTAGTTATGTAGATATTGATTCCCTCAAACTTTAGTACAAAAAACACATTTTGAATTTGATTTGGACTTTTGCATTATAAAAAAAAGATAGGTGGTTAAACAATGCTTGTTAGTGGAATAATGATTTAAAATTTGTAACTACTTTTGGGAAGGGTATTAAGGCTTTAATTTACTATATAACAAATTATATTACCAAAACATCAAATCATTATGAAAAAAAAGATGTTTTGCAACTAGCCTTGCAATTCAGTTTTTGAATTACAATGACCATTTGCAACTCACCATATTTTTACGTTGTGAGTGCTATCAGACAAGTTGCATGAGTTGTATAGTTGCAATTCACTGTATATATGGTGCAATTCAATTGTAATTATGCCAAAATGTCGCAACCTTAACCTTGGGCAAGTACGTAGGAAAGTACAAGATTAGATGATTTAAAAAATAGTCTTGTAACTATATATATATATATATAATTTTAGGGTTAATATTTTTTGAATTCATCCAAAAATGGCATGTGTATTGTAGTGTGAAAACATAAGAGAGGACACCTTCTTTATATAGTTGTGACATGGGATATAAAAGCAACGCATATTGGTTAAATCTTTTGGTTGTTTTTTAGTTGCAAATTAAGTTGCAACAACATAGGGTTAAATGGTTAGTGATTGAACACTTAAATGCTCAGGGCAAGCAAGATCCAAGGGGAGGCTTTGTTGTTTTTGGTGGTTAAACAAAATTTGAACCCCTCTTATTGGCACATATGGCACATTAAAAATTGTCAAAAACATAATAAGATTGAAAAAGTTATGGCCCCCCAAAGTAGAGAGGGTCAAGAACTCAAAAAAAAAAACCATTGAATGCTACAAAGGCCGATTCTTGAACAACCAAAAAATTTCATATATGTTATTCTATTGCTGTTAGAGTTCAAAGATGATTTTTAGAACTTTAGGTGGTGCTTTTGTAACACTTTAAATCGTTTAAAATGAATAAAAAATAAGAAAGTTATGAGGTTTGAAAGTAGGAAGGGTCAAAATGAAGAAAAATGAAAAAATTTGTAATTGAAAAAAACATATTTTCTCCATAACTTTTTTTTGGCTAGTCCCTTGACTTTGTATTTCAAAGATGATTTGTAAAAAATTAGGTGGCGTTCCTATAACACTTTAAATTTTTCAAAATGAATAAGAAATTTGAAAGTTATGAAGTTTGAAAGTAGGAAGGGTCAAAATGAAAAAAAAAAGAAAAAAAAAATAAATTTACAATTTGTAAAAACATTTTTTTTTTACAACTTTTTTTGGGTTAATCCTTTGGCTTTGCATTTCAAAGATTATTTGTAGAGCTTGAAAAGAAGCTTCTATAACATTTTAAATCACTCAAAATGGAGACAACTAGTTGCAACATAGTTGTTGTGTTAGTGGCACAATTACAATAATTTAAAAATAGTTGTCACATGCAACTATAATGCAACTCCTTCAAAAGTCAAACATGGTTGCCTACAAATGTATATATGTTATGTATAAATTATCATATAGAAGACCCATTTTCAACTCACTTACAACTATAATACAACTAACTAATTTTCTAATGTGACAATATATTTATTAATTCCCTGTATTTCTAAAGGGATAGTTACATATTAGTTGTAAAATAGTTAAGGGGTAGTTGCAGAGTAGTTGTATATGAGTTTTTTTTTAGCTCTAATTGCAAGGTAGTATGGTTTCAACGAACACAATTTCTCATATTGAATTACACATCACATATATTCATTAGTGAATATTGAAATTCAAAAGATTGAAAGAAGTTACTCTAAAACCATTTAAAAAGAAGTGATTATTTATTAGATGGTCATTAAATACACTTGGTTCTCAACCAAGAAATTTTTACAACAAAAGCTATTAATTATTTGATGAAATTCCCTAATCACATAACAAATGTATATTTTTCTAATATACTTTGATATATTTTATCTATGCGGGTTCTTGAAAAAGAAAGTCCATTGATAAAGTTTGTGACAATGAAAAGACATGCATTTTTCAATACAGATAAGGATATACATACATCAACAACTCACAATTTTTGAATAAATGATCAAAACATATCACATTGAAATTGGAAAACGTCCCCCTCTTACAAATTTGTTAGTATTTATTATATTTTAAGGTTCATAGTATGAATATTATTAAGTTTTAGAAAATCACCCACAAAATATTACACATACATTTAAAAAATACACTATCCCTTGCATTCCAATAATACATGGTAATAAAATACCATCACCAAATTCTTTCCTTTGATTTCTTGAAAGTTATGCATGTGATATTTGCATTTTATTCACGCTTTTGGAGAATTTACAAAAATACTAGACAAACAATATGTATTTCATGGATGGAAAATTTAAATGTCATTTAATATCCACACATTTCATCTGTTGATGAACGTGTTATAAAAAACATTCAAATATTGCATGAATGCAAATAATCAAAAGATGTCGAGAGGATGATGAGGCAAAGTGAAGATGAATGTCAAAATGGAAAAATAAATATAGATAGCTTGGTAGATCCCCTTCACAATAAAAGTGATGATGTTTATGATGATGATCTTAAAGGCATCTAATGATGGCAATGTAAATACAAAATCTAACTTAACATAAAATTTAGTACTTGACATTAAATAATTTATGTGTTGCACAAAATTATGTATATGACATATCATAGTTATTTATTTCTATGCATAAATATGATGTCCATAATCATATAAATAAACCACATGCTTGAATAGTCAAAAAATTAAAAACCACTTAACATGGAAGATAATATCAAAATATTAAAAACACTTCATAAAAATGATTTGAATATTGAAATTAAATCAACCAATGGTAATTTGAACTATGGTATTCAACATGGGTTCAATAGCATAATTTAAAAAAAATAAAAATCTAAGAAAAAACTTTATTAATCAATGTGAATTAGATGAAAATGTTAACATTCTAAATCAATGCAAGGGTTAAGGTATTCTTTATGACATGGTCAAAATATTCATGATCCTCCTTCATCAAGGTTAATAAATACTCATAATTCAATTAAAAATGAAGTTTTTAATGTTCAAATTTAATATTTTACAAACTAAACCATTTGATGAATTCATTCATAATTGATCCCTTATTTTCTATTCTTCAAGAACAAAAACTATTATACTTAGGGTGTGTCATTGGAAGTAGAAAAAACCAAAAAAATCAAAACTATATAAATGAATATTTTGAAAAAAGACGGCTACATGATTTGTCAAAAAACTTCATCTTTTATTACAAATGCATATTTATCAATAGGTGGATTTATAATCCATTCTTTGATAGGTTTATCAATTGATCAAAATTTTTATTCTTAGGAAAAAAAACACACACACAACTAAAACTTTGCCAAAAATTCACTATTTGATTATTGATGAAATGTTTATGATGGGTTGCATTATGTTGATAAAAATGTATCTTAAATTACATAAGTTAAAATCTTTACCACTAGAACCTTTTGGTGGATAAAACATTATGTTTTTTTTAGGATGCTTTGTGCAATTTCCACCTATAAGTGATGCACCTTTGTATACAATTAATATTAAACCTATTTCCTCTTTTACAAAATGAACACAAAAAAATAAAAATATTGGCAAAAGTTTGTGGGAAAATTATGTAACGCCAAATAAAATTCTTCTAACACAAAAAAAAAATGCAACAAAATAAATATATTCAATATGTTCAATAGTTTATGAAAGAATAAAATTACTAATGATTATTTTTCAATACTCAAATATCAATTTGTTGTCAAACTTACATATTAATTTGTTTGAGTACCATTGGGATGAGGTTAGATACATTGTCCCTTGTACTAAATTAAAAGATATTAATTAATCGCCACATGATTAAATTTAGTAAAAAAAAAAGGGATATTAATATTGTAAAATTTATTGCACACAATACATATAAAAACAAAAATTTCATGTGAAGATGTACAATTCATCATAAAGCAATGTGTTCCAAGATCTAACACTAATATTTTGTATTTTGCAAATACATATGTGCCATGTGTTTTGTATGATTCAAAAACTCTTCATGATAAATTGCTTTGTGAAAATGTAAAATTGAAAAATACATGAACCGATGCATATTAAATATTTATGCAAATGTAATTTAATAACATAATCGGTCATCATGTGGTTCATTTGTTATTTGCTCGCTATTGAAATAATCCATCATCTTATTTGATTTTGATATTTTTGAACCTTTTTTTTCTCTTGCCGAGTTGTGAAAATCAACCAAAAAATGTTGAATTCAATTTGTTCATTTCCAAAGATGGCAAAACATCCGTTGTTAAGCCATCTCATCAGAAGTTTTTTTGGTAGACTGGAGAAGAAAGGATTTTATGTAAAGCTTTAGCAAAAGCACAAAAGCATAAGGAATAGAGCTCAACATAATCTCAGCTGAACTGCATTGCAACCCAACTCAGTCCTTGGAACTGTGAAAATCAGAAGAAAATCAGTTCCTTTTGAATCAAATCAGAGATCCAGAGGAACAAAAGTGATGAAATCCTATAGACATTTTCTGTTTTGAACAAAGCACTTTTGGCATCTCTTAACAGTTTGAGAAACTAATTTGTAGTTCAAATATTGGTGATTCTACGACACTCCATGTGACAAAAAAAACCAAAAGAGTACACACAATCCACTACAACAGGCCATCTAACCTCATGAGTTTATTGTACAACACAAATGGGTATTTGCAAAACTCTGACATCCCTCGCCTCAAGGCAAATGGGGTATTGGAAAAACTCTGACATCTGTTGCCTCAAGGCAAATGGGTATTTGCAAAATTCCGACATCCCTTGCCTAAAGGAAAATGTGTATTGGAAAACTCTGACATACCTTGCCGCAAGGCGAATGGGTATTTTCAAAACTGACATCCCTTGCTTCAAGGAAAATGGGTATTGGAAAACTCTGACATCCCTTGCTTCATGGCAAATGGGTATTGCAAAACTCTGACATCTCTTGCCTCAAGGCAAATGTAAAAATTTCAAACCAGGATTTGCAAATTGTATTCATGAGAGATTTTTAAGGTATCCTCTTTGCCTTCTTTGATTTACCTTGGTTGCCACTAATCCCATTCTCAGGGCTGGAGAATAAATGAGCAGGCACACCATTACTGGCAGATGATGCGGCTCCAGCTGCTAGCCTTGTGAAAGGCCCATCAATGCCTTCAATGGGTCCACTTTCATCCTGTGTATCTCCACTTGCAACTTGGTATCGATCTCCATGCAGCTCCTCTAGCTGATCCTTGTCTGTCTTGCCACTTTGTTGTGTGCCTAGAGTGCCCTTACCATACAAAGCATCTAATTGCTGAAAGTAAGGACATGTCTTTGCACTCTCTGACCGTTTCTTGTTGCTCTCTTTTGCTTTCCTGTAGTACTTGTTAATGTTCTCCCATTTCTCCTTGCACCGTTTTGCATTGCGGTCATACCCTAAGCAGGTCATACCTGCACTGATTTCTTCCCATAGCATACCCTTAGGACCTGCTTCTTGGAACTTTGACTCCAAGTCCCCACGTAGCTGGATCAATGTTTCAACCTCAGGTTTCGGCCACCTTTTGCTATTGGGATCATACATGCCATCTCTTTCAGGATCCTCTTGCAATGGTTGTTGTTGCTGTTGTTGTTGTTTTTGATTCTCACCTGTTGTGACCATGATAAGGGGATGAGGAGGGCTAGGAATTTTAGGAAGCTCCAATGTCTGTCCAGTTACCTTCTGCAAAAAAGCTACCAGAGCTGCATCCCTTGTAGCTGCAACTGAATGTTCCTGAATACGAAACTCATGTTCCCTACCCAATCGTGCCATCTCCTGTTTTCTCCAGCTCTCCTCTCTTGCTAATCTATCTTCCTCATACTGCTCCATTGACTCTAGAAACTTCCGTTGCATGTTTTCTTGTTTATCCAACAGCTTCTTCACCACCGACTCAAGAAACAACACATCTGAGCTCGATTCCAACTTTCTGTCCTTGTGCTTCATTTTCTCGTTTTCTTCTTGGTCAACTGCATCATCTCCCCCAGCTTCTTCTTCTTCATCCTCATCATTGTCTTCTGAAGAATTGAGCAATGGGCCACGACCCTCACTGTCTTCTGCTGCTGCTGCTGCTATCCTCTGTGCTGCAGAAAGACTAACATCATGCACAGCACTGCTACTCCCACCATGTCCCGTTACCACAAGATTGACACCTCCATCTCCCCCTTGAGCCATCATTTTATTGTGGCCACTGCCACCACCACCCCGCACACCACCACCACCACTACCATATAGAGCATCCAGTTGGCTGAAGAAACGATAGTTCTTCCCATCTTGCCTCCCAACTTTCCCATCTTTGGTTTTCTTATAATACTTGTAAATATTCTCAAACTTTTCCTTGCACTTCTTTCCACTTCTGTTGTAACCAAGCTCTCTAAGTCTCCTGCAAATGAAACCCAAAAACCACCTTCAAACTTCCTGAAGAATTGCTTCTCACAAAAATTTCAGACAACACATTGATCACCTTCATCACAAAACAGTAGCAGTCACGAGCTGCCATTAAAAAAGAGTACTACCATCCATTCACTGACTTCATCAGCTTTCCTGACAGAGGCTGCAGCAGTGGCAGGTGCAGACATGTACACGATAAAATCTGCCCAAAATCTCAACCAAACCCATTCATAAAATTTCCATATCTCCTGAGTTTTATAAATAGCACTTCTGGAAGCAACAAGAAGACTCAGTAATGATTGATGTTGGCTAGCAATTTTGAGAGAGAGAGAGAGATGCAAAGAAACATGTGTGTGAATGAGATCTGCAAAGGATGTTCTTACTGTGCCAATTCTTCCCATAGAGGAGCTTTGAGACCAGCATCACGGAAGTCAGCATCCATCTCGGAGCGAATTTGTATAAGAGCAAGAGTCTCTTGTGTTGGCCATTGATTCCTGCCACCAGTGCTCTTTCCTTCTTCTTCACCACCTTCAAGTCCATCTTCATCTTGGCCACCACTGCCTCCACCTCCTCCTTCACCTCCTTCTGCTGCTACAACAACGACCTCCTCCTCCTCTTCCTCCTCCTCATTGTAGAGAGAATCTCCTGACAAGAGCTGTTGAAAGGTGCCTAAAGTTGGCCTGCTTGCGATTGGCAAAGGCATCGGAGGAGGAGGAAGAGGAGGAGGCTGCTGCTCTGGAGATGATGAATCCGGTTCTCCCAACCCTAATAACTCCACCATCTTCTGTTGTTGCTGCTGCTGCTGCTGCGGGAATTGCTCATGATGCTGCTGCATTTGCAATTGTTGTTGCTGCTGATGAAGATGATGTTGTTGCAAATGTGAAGAAGTATTTGGATGCTGAAAATCATGATGTGTTTGGTGATGATGATGATGATGATGATGCTGGGTTGGGGGAAGAAGCTGTTGTTGTTGTTGTTGTTGGTGGTGATGGTGTTGTTGCAGCTGGTATTGTTGGTGTTGTTGTTGTTGTTGTTGTTGGTGATGGTGGTGGTGATGTGGGATCACATGGCCATGAACAACAGAAGAAGAAGAAGAAGAAGGGGACATGGTCATCTCTCTGGCAAGAGAAGAAAACATGTGAGGGGATTGTTGTTGTTGTGACCTTCCTCCTATCGCGGGAGGAACGCCGCTGCTTCCGCTCACGAACTGCGGAATGGCGTCCGGAACTCCATATTGACCAGATGACTGCATCTCTTGTTGGGGTTTAGTCGATCTTCTTCCGACGACGAAGACAATGATCTTCCTTCCTTCCTTTCCTTTCCTTTTCTTTCTTCTCCCCTCCCCGCACTCTACCTGTGCAAACAACGACAAATGCTCCTCCTCCTTCACCACGACGAAAACGTCATTCCATAGCTCCAAAAGCTTCGACCCATATCCCTAAAACCCAAAATTCCCATCTCCTCCTCTACCAACAGCATCATCGCCAAAACCCAAAAAAGAAGAAAAGACACGGACACAGAGCAACAGAACCCAACACGGATCCCTCTCTCTCTCTCTCCGTCTGTGTCTCTGTGTCTCTCTGCTTCAAACCCAGAAAACAGCCAAACAAAACAAAAACTACTCCTCCTCCTCCGAGAGAGAGAAATGTGATGCATGACCTAGGCCTGCTGCGAACTCATCATCAAGGACTGCCCATAAACTGCGGGATTTTGGTGGATAAGAAAGAAAGAAAGAAAGAAAGCTCCTTGTCGTCAAGGAAAAGACCCAACGCGACGCGCACCAGAAGAAGCCACCACCACCACCAACACCACCACCGACAACAACACCACAAGAGGAAGAGGAACTACCTCAAATACAGCGCCCAAGACAGCGTCATCACCTTCTCTCTACCTCTCTGACAATCCACTCCGCCGCAGTTCCCGAAAACCAGCGGCAGTACCAGCAGCAGGTGGAGCAGATGGGTCGTCGTCGCCAGGCTTCTTCTTCGTGGGTGGGCCCTTGTTCCGGTATGTAAAACCTCTCTGTGGATCTCTCTCTGTCTCTCTGCGTCCCTCTGTCTGTCTGTCTGTCTGTGTCTCTATCTTTCTCTCTTGATTTCTGTATGTGTATCTCTGTATATGTCTCTGTGAGTCTCTCTTTCTCGATTTCTCTCTGCTGTCTCTTGTCTCTGTGCCTCTGTGGATCTCTTCTACTAGAGGTTGAGAAATCAAAAGTTTTCTTTGGATTTTCTTATGAAAGAAAGCAGAATCAGAATCAGAAGAAGAAGAAGAAAGCTGATGTTACAACATCATGTTAGAATTGGCAGGCATGTGCTTTTGCTTTGCTTCTTCTCTGCATTGCTTGAATGTCATTTCTCTTCTGCTTGGATCTCTCTCTCCAGGGTTTCTTGTTTCTTCTTCTCCATCAACCCTTTGGAGAACCCTTTGCTTTTGCCATTGTGTTTTCTGGCTTCATCTTTTGATCCCTAGCAATCAAATCATGCAATTGCAATTGGATCTCCAGGGTTTCTTCTTCTTGATTCTCCATGCAAGCTTCTTGACTGACTCCATGCAGTTGCTCTTGATGGGGGGTTTTTTTTTTCTTTTAATTTTTGCACAGATTGATTGTGGATTGATTGATTCTGCATTCAAAACATTTGCCTTGGATCTCCAGGCTTTCTTCTTCATCAAAGCTTTGGAGAATCTTGACAGGCAATTTTCTACTTGATGTTTAGCAGAGATTGATTGTGGTGGATTGATTTTTCCAAACTCCAACAACAACAACTACCCAAAATCCATTTGTCAGGGTAAGTAGCTGGCAAGAAAGCTGCAATCTCAAGCTATAATTGGCAATGTACTTTCTTCTGCAATCAAAACATTTAAAAAACATTTGCTTGGACCTGGGTTTCTTCTCGATCAACTTTGGAGAATCTTTTGACATGCAATTTCTGCTTGATATTTTGTGCAGATTGATAATGGCAGAATTTTTGTTATCCCTGAATTCTGACAACAACTACTACCCAAAATTCATCTTGCAGTATAGGGAGTTGACAAGGTCATCATCATCATCATCCCAATGAAATCAGAAACGAAGAGAGCTGTAATATTATCATGCTAGAACCGATGATGTGCTTCTCTGCATTCAACACATTTTGCTTGGATCTGGTGTTTCCTCAATGACCTTTGGAGATGCTTTGACATGTGATTTCTGCTTGATAAATACAAATTGATGGTGGAATTTTTGCAAATTCTGACAACAACAGCTACCCAAAATCCAACTTGCAGTGTAAGTAGTTGGCAATAAAGCTACAATTTCATGCTAGAATGCACAATGTGCTTCTGCAATTAAAGCATTTGCTGCTTGGATCTGGTTAAACTTTGGAGAAGCTTAACATGCCAATTTCTGCTTGATATTTTGCACAGATTGATAATGGTGAATGTTTCCAAATTCCAACAACTATGCAAAGTCCATCTCGAAGTGGGTAAGTAGTTGGTGAGATCATCATCAGCCTGATTATATCAGCATTCTCAGACATGGGAGTTTCCTGAATTGGCTATTATGCAAAAATAAAATAGAATTGGACTCCAACATGCGCCTGCAAAGGCTGTAACTTTTTCGTACACTCACTGGTAGGGCCAGCTGTTTTGCTTTTACAAAAATAAGGTTTTACAAAATGGAAATCTATAGAGGATTTTCAGAAAGGGTTCAGGGTTTTCCAACAAAGGGTTTTGGGGTTTTCTACAAGGGTTTTAGGGTTCAAGGTTTTCCAACAAAGGGTTTTGGGGTTTAAGGTTTCCTATAAGGGTTCAGGGTTTTCCAACAAAGAGTTTTGGGGTTTAAGGTTTCCTATAAGGGTTTTAGGGTTCAGGGTTTTCCAACAAAGGGTTTTGGGGTTTAAGGTTTCCTATAAGGGTTCAGGGTTTTCCAACAAAGAGTTTTGGGGTTTAAGGTTTCCATAAGGGTTTTAGGGTTCAGGGTTTTCCAACAAAGGGTTTTGGGGTTTAAGGTTTTCTATAAGGTTTTTAGGGTTTAAGGTTTCTTTTGTATGACTATTGGATTTTTTTCAACCTACCATAAAATCCAATAGTTACCCAAAAAAATCCAATAGCCCTAAGGACTTAAACCTTGACTTAAGGGTTGACAAAAGGGTTAAGGGTTTAAGTCCTTAAGGGTTTTCCTTTAACTATTGGATTTTTTTGACCTACCCCTAAACAAGTGTTTAGGGTTTGACAACTATTGGATTTTTTCAACCTACCACAAAATAAGAGGGGGCAAAAGATGTGCACCTATCTAGGTGCGAGGGGAACCTAAAAGTAGGTGCAAGGTGGAGGGTAAAGCACCCTACAATTACACTGAAAATTTTTTATTGGTTCTTTTACATGTATTTACATTTGTATTTTGGTTGTTTATCGATCATGGTGTATACACTCATGAATTGTTTGTTTTTTCCTTTTAAGAAATTTGACAAGTTTGTCCCTTAACTTTATGTTTGTTTAAATGAAAGTGTATGTATCTCCATTGGAAGATTTTGGTGCTAATTTTCTTGTAATAACCATTTGCTATTGAGAATTTGAAATTGGTTCAATGAGACATCAATCCATCATCAATGAACAATTTTATTTATCTATCCTCTCTATCTATTTACCAAGTGACTTGGTAAATTGTAGACAAAGACCATGGAAATAAATAAATACATCATTTTTCTTGACTCTTGATGTGGTTTAGGAATAGGTGGCCCAAAACATTGAAATTGACATTCTACAATAAGAAAAAATAAATATCCAAAAAGTCAATTATAATCTTTAAATTTCATCTATTAAGAAAATGTTTCAACATATTTTTGATTGAGTCAATATTGAAACTAAGTTTAATAAAATTTAAATGCAATTGAATAAAAAAAAAAAAATGCACACATTGAAGTTGAAGTTTAAACTTTGGCATTTCAAATTATAATGAGTATAAGTTCCAGTACAAAACAAGAACAAGCACATTAAAGAACCTTCCAAATCTTTAGCAAAAGAGATAAGTTTGAAAGGTGTCAACATTTTTCAATGTTTTTGAGCTTTAGTGAAGTAAAATGTGTGTCTTTTGCAAATATCAAAATTTCCCAAGTGCAATATCACAAAGAAATGTTTAGAGAATGCATGATAAATTCACATGATGTGCCATTCAATGTTTTTTTGGGTGTAAAATTTCACCAAAATGCAAAAAGAAAAAGAATTGAATATTTTATCACAATATTCTTTTTTTTTTTAAATCACCAAATTAAAAGAAGTTTTTTTTGGTGTAATTTTTTGGGCAAATTGGACTATGCTTTTTAGTTTCGTAAAAGTTTTTAAAATATTTTATTTTTTGTTTGGATAGATTTTAAAACATGTTATCATTTAATGCTAATTTTTTCTTGGGATGTTAGTCAATGATGCAACATTTGAAATTTGCAAAAAAAAATTGGTGCCATTGCTAGAATTTCTTGTGGACAAATGCATTTTTACATTTTTAAAACAATGTAGATATCCATCTTCCTTTATTTGGAATATTTGGGTTTAGCCTTCTTGCCCCACAAATGATAACCATTTGACAATAGCAACCTCCCTAACACTTGTTCATTTATTCAATTAACATAAGACATAGAAGAAGGAAGAGCGTTGTCAAAAAGGTCAATCAGTTAGGCTAACGATGATAGCCGGCAACCAAGCCAAGCACGTAGTCAAGTGTGTAAAGGAGAAAAAATTCAAAGCATCCTAATGTTTTTTCTTTCAGTTTTTTTATGCTTGTTACTTTTTTTTCATTTACGCTTTGTTGTACTTCATCTATTATATACCTTGCTGAGCACCTTCTTGTACAAATCTTAGTTTTAAAAAGAGAAGAGGATGGTTCGCCTAGTTATAAATAAGAACATCTTCTTCGCCATGTGGCTATTGGACCGTGACAAGTACGAGTTTTGTAGCCTTCTTTAATAAGATTACTTTGTATACATGTGGTTTTTAGAGGTTTGGGATGATGAAAACACATTTCAAAACCAAAAAGTATGTGTTAGCTTGAATTGTTTTGCAAGGAGTTAGGGTTTTCATCTAGGGTTTTTTTAAAGCTCATCTAGGTTTGTTGGTAAAGCACCCAAAAAATTCAATCATGCTGAAACCCACATCCACCCCCTTCCTTAAAAAGAAGAACTAGAAAGGAGAAGAAGAACTAGTGGCAATGAAAGTTTAGGTCGCTTAAACTTTTTAGATTTTCTTAACATGGTGGGACATATGAGAGCAACTGCTTTTTGGAGCAAAGGAGGAGGATAGTGACAACAACAACACCAACATCAATAGACAACAAGACAACAAAGGTAAAGAGGCTAAGGGAAGATAGGTTTTGTGTGTTTTTTTTTTTTTTTTGCTTTTCTTTTGTCTGGGTTTTGTTTTGTGGTGGGTCTTTTTTTTACACTTTTGTCAAGCTTAGAAAGTTTTATTTCTCCAAGAATCTAATCATTATATTCAAACTAAGCATAATAGAAAGTTTCTACTACACAAAGAGAAACTTCACCACAATCTTGGTTTTTCTTGGTTCTTGTCATAGTCCTAAAACAATAACAAAAGAAGAAGAAAATATAAATAAATAAAAATGTGTTGTAAATGTGAATTTTTCAATACTTAATGGCTAGTCATTCACCAATATGTTTTCTAAGATGTTTTTTTTAAAGCAAAATATTAAATCTAGGGTGTTTTTCTGTTATTAAAGTTGGGTGTTACATTAATTGGGTAGTTTAAAAAATAGAAGATTAGAAGTTTCTAGGCCCCTAATTCTTGCATAATAGTTCTTGAAAAATATATCGGTTGTGCTAAACCCAATAGAGTAAGGATGATGATGTCGAAGGTTTTGTCAAAATTGAAATTCAGTTATCTTTTGAAATAAGATTTGTTTGTTTGTAATAATTCATTATTTTTTTCCATTTGATTGGTCTAGTCTTATGTGGTTGGCTCTATAGGTTTAAAATTATCGTGTTGAAATAGGAAATCTTTAAAACTTGGGACCTATTTGTAATTGCACAAATAGGTCCCAATATAATATTTAAATATTAGAGTGTTTAGGTTTTGTTGAATCCAGTAGCTTAGTGGTCGTGACACATAAACCCATAATGAAGTTAAGGTTTAGCCTTGGCATAATGTCTTAGCAAAGGAATTTTTGGAAAGTTTTTTACCTTTTTTTTTTTTTCCGTTTCGTTTAATATTGTGTGATTAGTTTTGTAGATTTAGGATTCCTTGTAACGGTCGGTAGTTTTTAAAAAGTGGGGCCATAATAGACCTCCTACCACATGGGCACCAAACGTCCCATGTCCCCCAACTCATCTTGTGTCGTCAAACCTCGTAATTCCATCACCCATTCGTCGAGGGTTAACCCATCATCAATGTTCCTATCAAACATCTAATTCATCCAATCCAAACCCTTGTGATCATCCTAGCTCAATACCTTCCTTTATTCCCACTCCATTTGCATTAATTTAGACTTGGGTTTCAACATTAGATGTCCTCGAATCCTTTCACTTAAGCTTTTATCGTCTTTATTTATATAACTGCATCCTCACCGTTCCATGGCGTGATGTATAAGTGACATTTTGTTTTCCATTGAATAAATTAGTGTAGGACCCTTATAATGTGGTAGCTTGGCATTTGTTCCTCCTACTACCCAATGGTGTCTTGCTTTGCTTCCTCGTGGTGGGGTGACATGGCATAGGGAAATGCATAAAATAATTCAAGCATTCTTTAGCAAGCAACTGGGAAAACTTGCAAGAGGGGTTTTTTTTGTGGGCCCAAGCTTTGTTAACCAATTCAAACTCCATCCCTTTTCCCAACATGATCCTCTAATTCACAAAAGTTTGTTCTGTAGTTTAACCTTTGGTCGTGTAAGGGAATACTCTCGAACAACTCACGTTTTGCCACCATTTTTTCTTGCACTCACGTCCTTTAACACCACCTCAGTTCTCATCGCATTACACCTCAAATCAGATGGCTATTCCTTGTTTTTCTTTGAAGATTACGAGCCACACCAAGACCTCAAACTTTCTTCCAATTCCTTCAAGTTAGTGTTCTAATGCATGTTGCATTTATTAGCAAATGGTCTTTTTGGGATGGTTTTTGAACACCTTCGAACACCTTGAAGATTCAATGAGTGGATTGCTTTAGTTGTTTTAATTTTATTTTTCATATTGCAGAAGGCCACATTCTACCCCAAATTGCACATGTCCTTGAAATGGCCCGCCTTTTAGCCATGACCAAGCCTTTAGGTGGAATTCATCCCATTGCAGTGGGGGAACCATTGTATCGATTCACAAGCCGTGCTTTATGTCTTCAATTTTGTGAAGCTTTTGTAACACACTTTTCCCCACACCAATTTGGAGTTACAATTAGGGGTGGTTGTGAAGTAGTAATCCACGACATTAGATGCACCCTGGACTTTCACCTCGACTAAGTTGTTCTTTAATTGGACATGGAGACATTTTTAATTTAGTGTCAAAATGGGTCATATTTCAAGAACTTCGTGTAGTAGGTGGGGACATCATATAATTCATTTTCTTTGTTCGTGCATTTTATGTATTCGAGTTTCCTTTGTTTTATAGTCATCGTAATCGTGAAGGTGATTTCACAATCATCCCATTTGCCATGGGGATTCATCAAGGTGATCCTTTGGGGGGGGGGCACTATTTGTTTTAGCCCATTTTAGGGCTTTACGTTCTATAACTAGTCATTTCCCTTCTTGTCTATTTCCATCCATTATAGATGATGCTCACATCATAGGTCCCCCTTCAGTTGTATCATTTGCCTATGAACATTTAAAGACCAAACTTTATGTGATAGGTCTTTTCATCCAACCTTAGAAATGTGTTGCATGGTCACCTTCTAACCTATCGCCAAACTTTAACACCCCATCCTAGTTTACCACCTCATCTAAAAGAATTAAAGTCTTGGGGGTTTCATTAGGCACCTTAATTTTCACATCATCCTTCATCAAAGGTGCCATGTAAAGAGATGTTTGACATGTGGACTTTCTCCTTAGAATGGGTGATGTTCAGGTGACCTTTGGAATTCTAATTCGTTGTTTTGTGCAACGCCCATCATATCTTTTATAATGCACACCTCCATCTTCCACCTTCATGGAATCCTTTATTTCCTTTGATTTTTCCTTCCATAAAATGCTTGGATGCCTTTTGGGTCCAGGATCCTTTGATAGCCTAGAAGGACCTTTAGCTCGTAAACAAGCCTTCTTCCCAATAACTTTTGGTGGCGTCAGGCACATATTGACATTCATCATCACCCTAACAACTTATTTTAAAAATTGGGCCCTTGTCATTTTAGTCATAGTTGTTAGGTTTATGGTTGATCAACGTCCTTTCCTTTTTGAAGCTTTAGCATGAGTTGACAATAACACATTTATTTTCCAGCAACACTTCAAGGCGGCATGTGATCTTCTACCACCCCCAATTCGTGCGTGTCTTCTTCCATTTGAATAACTCATCAAATAACAAATGGTTCAATTTCAAGATTCCATTTCGGAGCATCTACACCATCATACCCTTTTTAACATGTTTTTTGACAGGACATCTAAAGCCCATCGTGTTTGAATTTTATCATGTTCTGGCTTAGGGGCAAATGTTTGGCTTATAACTTGACCAATTTTTTCAGTTTTTTTATTATCTTTTCCAATTTTTTGCATAACACTTTGTATGCAATTTGGACTACCCCATCCCTCAATTGCAAGCATCCCTTGATGTGTGTGCACACATCCCATTGACCCTATGGGTATCTACCTTTTGCATTGTGTTCATGGCAATGAACGCACTGGAACCCATGATGCAATTCACGACACTTTTGCCGCCATTACGCGAGATGCTAATTTCCATGTGGGATGAAAATAATTACATGCAATTCCTTTAACCACATTCAACTCCTCTCATTGATGAGTTGACATTATGTTTACCAAAAATGACATTTGCACCTTAGTCGACATTGTCATTTGCAATTCAACACGAGCAAATTTACTTCCCTGATCTTGCACAATTAAAATTTGTTGCCTTGGATGTAGCTCAAGCCAAGGAAAGGAGTTATCGCAACTAACACCCCACTAATTAATTCCTCATTTTAGCAATTGAGGTATTTGGTTGCTAACACAAACATGTTGATGTGTTTTTACACAACTATGCTAATGCCATTTGGAGCTTGAGGGGGACAAAAGGCCCTCATCTTTTTACCTTGGTCACTTTTTTTCGTCAAAACATTTCGATCACAATACAAAAGATGCAAATGTTTTCCATCTTAAATTGGGCGATAACCATAAGCTTAGCTATTTCCCAACTTCCACCCCTTCAAGACACACCTCCCATCACCAAAGCTGATCTATTGCAATTTGTTGGTTTTTGACATGTAAATATGGCCGACCTTCCATATGTGGTGAGTTATGGACATGCATAGATTTTCATAGCAACTTTGAACTAACTTGACGTCATGTCATTTCTCCCTTTTTCCTTTATTTTACTCCTTTGTATATTTCGTTAATCTATGATGTGTTTCTTAATAAAAATTTACAAGTTTTTAATAAAACATAAGTGTTAAGGATTGAATTATTTTTTTTTCAAATACAAAATTAATTAATTTTTAATTCAAGTATTTAGTATTCTTGCTTTTACCCCTCAAAACATGAAAAAACTTAATAAAATACATTTAGACGTTTCATGAAAAGCTTTTGAAAACTAACAAATAAAAAAAATTGACCTATCTTCCAATATTGTAATTCTTGAATATGGTGGACTAATTAAAAATTTTAATGTTTAATTAGATTTTAAGAAGTGTACATTTGGATTTCCATTTAATTATTTTTACAAGAGAAATATCAAAATTAAAAAAATTAATAAAGTTTTGTTACATACACTAAGTTCAAATGTTTATTATTTGATGGCCAAAGAAAAAGAGGAGGAAAAAAAATCACATCAAAATCCAAAATTTTAAAAAATCTTCCTCTTTCCAACCATCCAACAAAGTAATAGACTTGTTGAAGAATATCTCACAACGAAAGGAGAAATTGAGAAAGATTTTTTTGATGAAATTATGAAAAATCCAAGATTTTAGACATTGAAAAAAGAGAAAATTTGAGGGATGCAAAGAGAAGTTTTGAAATTTTGAGAAAAGAAAGAAGAAGAAATTCAGAAGAAAAATATTTTAAGAAAAAATTAAGAGGAGGAAAGGAAATTGATGAATATCTCACAAGAAGATTTACAAAAGTTGTCAAAGGAAAAGAACAATTGAACAAGCAAAAAAGCAAAATTTGAACAAATTAAGAAAAAGAAAGATTTGAAGAGGTAAATTAAAAAGGAAAAGAATTGAAGAAGAATTTGAAAAAAAAGAGTTGTTAAAAAAAAAATTGAAAAGAAAAGATTTGAAGAAGAAGAAGAAATAAAAAGAAGAAATGATTTCCAAAAAGTCGACAAAGAGAAAACAATTAAAGAATGTAATGAGAAGCTTGAAAAAACATTGCAAAAAAGAAACATTTTTGAAGAAGTTGAGAGTACAAAAAGTTGTTGAGGAAAGAAAATTTGTAAAAGAAAAGTTGAGAAGAGAACAATTGGAAGAAATGTAGAGAATATACACCATATGCAAAGAACAACAACAATAAACTAGTACCTATAATATTATAATATTAGATTTAAGGAAGAGAATAACCCAAGTGACTAGCAATGGAACCCACACACATAAATGTATATTCATTTAACAAGAGTATACTTATTCTTGCAAAAGAAGAACAAAAAGCCTTTGATACCTATATAGTGTAAAGGTGGGAAACTTGAATTATTCTTGAATCATGTTAATTAAATTATTTTTCAAATCCAACTAAACTACTAGCTTTTAATTCATCTTGCACTTGGCATTCACCAAGCATAACTTTTCACCTTTCCTTTCTTGTGCATGCATCATTTGAACATGATGTTGGATATGAATTTAAATTTTGATCCATTAATAAGAATGTTACGTTTTTCATCCATTAATAGGAAGGTTACATGATTTTTCATCCATCAACAAGAAAGTTAGGCTATTGTTCTTGAGCTTCTAAATGGTAGGTAATGTAATTATGTCATTTGTCAATTATATGATCTATTCCATTCATATTATTCATGATCACTTGTTTTACCTCATTCACTTCATTTTATTCATCACACCCACATAATATTGTATTTTGTGCCATCAATTTGGCATACAACATGCAATGGATGAGACGAGGCTTTGCATACCCACCCCCTCCAATAGAAGCCTTGAAAGCCGGTAGATGGGATCAATTTTACACATCATATATATTAATTCACTTGGTCTGTCTGTGACAGTGACTCCGAACGGACAATGGCCACGGACAGTTGTTTGAAAAAAAAAGTTTTTTTAAAAAACCAAAAACATCAACCAAACATTGTTGAATAACACACCTGTGCATTATGCACAGGGTTCACACTAGTATCAATAATCCTCGTTACCACCCAAATCACTTTGAATTTGTACGAGATGTACAATTTGATGATAATCTCATACACATATATCATTCCCATAATACCATTTACAAAATGAAAATTTGCATTCACACCTTCACCCCTTTGCTCACATTGACCAAAATCATTCATGAAATCTGCCCATTTTTCTCTCACAATTTTTTCTATTTCCAAGCACAATTCCAAATCCTACCTACCAGCATTAAAAATTTACAACTCTGCTCTAAACCCTAAAACCCTAAACTCTAAACTCGATCCGAGTTGGAACATAATTAGAGAAAAGAAATTGAAGAATCTGATGCTGCAAAGAGATTCAGAAGCTTTGAAGAAGAAGAAGAAGAAAATTGAGAGAGAAGTTGTTGAGAAGAAAGAAATAATTGAAAGAAGAAGAATTCTCTGGTTCATTGAAAGTTGAGTCTAAGATTAAGAGTTTGTAAGATGATTTTGGAGACTAGTGTTCATCAGAATGATCAACAGATTTCAAAAATTCCCAGGATCTTGCACCAGCTCTAGACATGATGAATTTGCTGTCAAAGAAGTTTGGGAAGAAGAAGAAGAAGAAGAAGAAGAAGATTCATGTACAAATATTGTGAGAATTCATTAATTTCTGGTACAGAGATCTGTTCAGAAAGTGGGAGCCAGAGTGCACACTTTGAAGCAGCTGATGATCCTTGCAGTAGCAGCAACAGGAACAGCAGCTAATTCCACAACATTGCACACTGGATCTTCAACCAGAAAAAAAGAATCTTGAAGAAGAAGAAGAAGAAGTTTCACTCATGATTCCTGGAAGTTCACTCTTCTCATGTAGGACGTAGTAATATAATTTCAATTCTAGCCAAGAATTGAAAATGAATTTGCAGTTGAATTACGAACTTTGTAATTACTGCAGCTGCACTAGCTGCTTGTAATTGATCATCATCCATGATGCGTAAGCTAGCTAGGATCGATTTCAACAAAATGTCAAGAAGGAATGATCATGCAACAAAATGTTTAGGAATTATTGCAGCCAGTTGCAGCTGCAGCTAGCTAGCTGGAGAATCAGTACTAGAGCTCAGCTTCTTGATGAGCTGCTAGCTAGCTAGCTAGCTAGCTTGAGAATCAGTAGTAGCACTAAAGCTCAGCTTGATCTTGAGCTGCAGGTAGCTAGCTAGCATTGAGGAGCATTGGACGTTTGAGCTGCAAAGGGTCCGGGAGTTCCAGTCCATCCTTCCAAGCACTGGAACAAGGGAGCAATGAGTTTGCCCTGGCAGACAGCGTCGTAGACTTTCTCGATCTCTTGACCAGGGGAGATAGGACGTAAGCCGGAGAGTAATTGGGTTCCGAGCTCGGAGCGGATGAATTTGTAGAGAGGGTAAGTCCGGCAGTCTTGGATCCTGTTGCGTACTGGGCCGCCGGAGTAGCTGCCGTGATCATCGGAACTCGGTTTGTCGTTGTTGTCGTAAGCTTGGCGTACTAGTTGTAAACTGGTACTCAATCGTGTCTTGAGCTCTTCCTCGAAGATGGAGATTCTGTGAAACACGGAAGTGGATTGGTCTTTCTCGTTGTTAGGATTGCTGAGTGCATGCTCTGCTAGTACTTCTCTCAGCTTCTCCATCAATGGATAGGTTTGGTTCGTCGCATCGTCCGCGTACGTGAACACGGGTTGTCGCTCCACCACTCGGAGAAGATCCTTCTCGCAAAAGCGTGCAGGTAGTAGCTCACCATTGCTGCCTGTGAAGAGTGTCATCTTTGCTACTTGGGTGACCACTTGCTTCACCGTTGTCTGTAGCGTCTCTTCCACATGTCTTAGATCCACTGCCTGGCAAAGAGCAATCAAGTAACTGGAGCTCATGAGCTTGAGAATCTCTACAGATTCTTCTGTTTTCCTGGCGGAGACAAGTCCCAATGAGTTCACATCTTGATTATGTTGCTCCGCGCTTTGTACATGGGTAGTCACAGGGTTAGCGAGATAGTTGAGCTCTGAGAGATAAGAAGCCATGGCAATCTCTGCTCCCTTCATCCCGTAATCCAAGCTTGGGTTTGGTCCTCCGCTCAGATTTGATGGCAACCCATTGTTGTAGTAGTCATTTACAAGCTCCGAGAATTGAGCGAACATGAGCTTACCAATTGCGGCAATCGCCAAGCGCATGTTGTCCATGGATACGCCGATGGGAGTTCCTTGAAAGTTGCCGCCGTGAAGAGCCCTGCTTCCTGCAGCATCGATGATAGGGTTGTCGTTCACGGAGTTGATTTCCCGCTGAATGGAATGGGTGGCGTTGCGGATCACTTCCACCTGAGGACCAAGCCATTGCGGAGATGTACGCAGAGCGTAGCGATCCTGCTTCGGTTTCTTCAATGGATCAGTCTCGTGTAGCTTCGCAGCTGCTTTCATGTAAGCACTACCATCCAGAACCCATTCCATCACCGCCGCTGCTTCCATTTGTCCAGGGTGATGTTTGAGCTTGTGCGTTAAGGGATCAGTAAACTCCGGCTTGCCTTGCATCACCTCACAGAAGAGAGCGGAAAGAACTTCCGCCAAGATCACCAGCACATTGGCATCAAAGCAAACAGTCGATGCCAAAGCAGATCCTACCGCAGTCCCGTTCACTAAGGCCAAACCTTCCTTAGGCTGCAGCTCGAAGGGCTTCTCAACGCCAGCAAGTCTGAGAGCTTCTAACGCCGAGATTTCTTCTCCATCTTCGGTGATAGCTCGGGAGTTGGGTCTTGCAGTCAAGAGCCCAGCAATATAAGAGAGAGGAACAAGATCACCAGAAGCAGTGATAGTTCCTCGCAATGGCAACTTGGGTGTAACATGTGCATTCAGAATCTTCTCCATAGCTTCCAGAATCTCCCATCGAATCCCCGAGAATCCTTGCATCAAAGTGTTGGTGCGAACCAGCATGGCTGCTCTGGCGGTAGGAGCCGGCAAACTATTGCCCTTGCCCAACACTCCCGCATTCAGAAACCTGATGAGCTCTCGCTGCAGCTCCACTCCTTGTTGCGTGCGGCGATGGGAAGTGGCTCCAAACCCAGTCGTCACTCCATAGATGTCTCCTCCATTCATGATCTTGTTGAGAACCCAATTGGAGCTCTCGTCCACACGACTCTTGGCATTCTCCGCATCCAACGTTACTCTCACTTCCGGTCTGCGTGCCACTGCTGTGACTTGCCCTACTGTCAGATTCACACCCTCGATGGCTACTTCCCGCGACTCGAAGAAAGTCTTCACCATCTCTTTCACCTCATCCAAATGGTTGCCTTCCATTGCTGCCGCTGCCTTACCCCAGTTCAACGGATCCGCGGCCGTCACCAACACCGAATTGCCCACACAAAGACCATCATCCCCATGATCAAAAGCCGTCATGTTCGTCAAGCTACCCACTGCAGCCAACACTTCTTCACTGGCATCTACAAATCCATTTCCCACCTGCGCCATGACGGTTCCTGATTCTCTTCTCTTGTCTATCTCTCTATTTCGAGCTATCAATATGTCTGCTGCCTACCTGCCTATGCTGCTGCTGAATTCTGACGACGGGCTTAAGACCAGCTGCTGCTGCTGCCACGAGGATAGAATCTAGATCTGTTGCAAAGCTGCTCTGCATACATGTATGTCTATGTGTCTGCTGCCTGCCTGCCTATGCTGCTGCTGAATTCTGACGACGGGCTTATGACCAGCTGCTGCTGCTGCGGGAGGATAGAATCTAGATCTGTTGCAAAACTGCTCTGCATACATGTATGTCTATATGTCTGCTGCCTGCTGCTGCTGCTGCTGAATCTGAATCTGAAGATGAGCTAAAGAGCAGCAGAGGCGAGGATCTAGGATGCAGTAAAAGTTCTGTTGCGAAGTTCTGAGCTGCAAACAAAGAAGCGATGAGAGCATGAAATGCGCTGGGATTCTTATATTATCTCTGAAACTCATCAGCTACAAAAGCAGCAGGAGCTTGATGATTTGCAGGCGCTCATGCAGCGGGGGAAAATACTCGCGAGCGAGCGAACGAGGGAGGGAGTCGTGCTGGGGGAGAGGGGACGCGATTCCTGCAGTCAAGAGTCAGTGTTGCAAACGGGGTCAAGCGAGCGACCCGGACTCTTGCGCGAGTCTTGAGTCTTCACTACAACGGCGAGACGATGATGCAATGATCTCTTCTGCCCAACAAACTGCGATTACAAACAAACTGGGATGCAAACTGCGATACTGCGATACAAACTGGGACGCAAACTGGGATGCAAACTGCGAAACTGCGATGCCATGCAATGCGACTGCATACTACTGCCATCATGCCTGGGATTCAACTGCGATGTAATGCATTGCAAACCGGGATGATAACTGGGATGCAAACTGCGAGTTAACTGTGATGCAATGCATTGCAAACTGGGATGATAACTGGGATGCAAACTGTGAGTTAACTGTGATGCAATGTACTGTAAACCGGGAAACTGCGATGCAAACTGCAAAGTGGGATGAAAACTGGGAAACCGGTATGCTAAACTGCAAAAGTAGGATGAAAACTGGGAAAATGCGATGCAAACTGCTACCAAAAAGCAGAGTGACGGTCCAAAACACCAAATCCACCCCTCCAAAATAGATGATAAACAAGAAGAAAAAAAGGATGAAAATCTACAAAAAGTGGACCAAAAGTTTGGACTTTGGACTTTGGACTTGAAACGTTTGTTGGTCTTCTTCTTCTTCTTTTCAAACAACTTGACTCCAAAAACCAAACATTAGGGTTTCATTTTTTTGGGGCCATCTATTTCCGGAGTAACTCCACCATAGAAAAGGGAGGGGGCTATTCTTTAGTAGTTTATGGGCTTTTTTTTTTTCCCCTAGAATTTTATTCACTTAACCCCTACACACCACCAATACACACACAAAGAGTTGTACAATTTTTGGATGTTTATATATTATAACATTGGTTTTGATTTCTTTTTTATTAATTTAATTAACAACACTAAGAAATTAGGAATTTTATTTTTTTTAGAACTTTTTTTTTTTCAAGATGCAACCACATTTGAACCAACCCACAAAGAGGGATCATCGTGACACCAAAAACATGGGCTTGATTTTGATAATTTTATTAATGCCCTTCACATAAGTGTGTGTGTGTGTGTGTGTGTGTGTGTTTTGTTTTTGCTAACTATTTAAATTTTCTTACATACAAGTTGTAAAGTTGATATAAATCACCAAACTTTGTTGCAAAAAGAATTTATTGCACAAGAAGGAAAATGGAAAATTGGGGAGTACCTTACCCTAAGGTTAGTTTCATCACAAAATAGTGAAATGAAATTTTGTGAAAATATGAAGTTAACATGTTAAAAATCATCATAATTATCATAGGCTACATTTTGAAATAATTTCACTACTCATATCACAATATTCTAGTAGATGATGGAAAACATATATTATTTCAAAAAAAATTTAAAATTTTCATTTAAAATTTTTTATTCATTTTGTCAATGTGGAAACTAACCTTAGGCTATGGTAGTTGTTTTGTTGTGTGTGTGTGTGTGTTTGTATTTGAAAGGTTTGTAAAGAATGTCTCATGAGTGACAAATTACAAGTGTTTTGAATGCTCAAGCCATTTAATCTTTAATTGACAATTGACCAAAATAATCTCCATTCAAAAAATGGACCAACCTTTGCAAGCATGCTTCAAAGTCATGCAAAACGATGAAAAGCTGACTTAGTGGAATTGTAATCGCCTTCAAACTGAATGCTTTGATTAAAAGTTCTTATTTAAAAAATTGGATGAAAAATGAAAAATTGTCATCGTTGAAAGTTTGATTTTTTTGAAGTTTTGAACAATCTTCAAAATTACAAGTTTTAAGCAACTTAGATCAAGATGTTGTGCCTTGTTGTTATAAAAATTTGGTGTTGAATAAAAAGCATGTGGGGGGAAAAATGGGGGAAAAAAAAAAAAAAACTATTCAAAAAAGAGTTGAAATGAATAAATAATGAATGATCCTTAAAAAAATCTTTTAAAAAAACATTGATTTTCATTCTCTTTTTGGGGGCAATTGAAAATCTTGGATAGTTTGAGATTTTGTGTTCAATTCTTATTTTCAAAATGTTAAAAACATTGGGTAACAAAAATTCTCACTTGGCTTTCACATTAGTGTTGCATAAAAGTTGTTCCAAGCTTCCTATCATGTTGGGCAACTCACAAAGTTTCTTATAATAATGGGTAACTAGAGACAAGAAACTCTTATCAAAAGAGTGAGCCCAAATTCAATGATGTGTTTAGCACAACCCATATTTGTCAAATTTTGAAGCCAATGTTCCTAAACTAAATGTATATTGAGAGCAAGGTGGACCAAATTTATCATGCTTGACATTTAAGGTTTAAGATTGTTTTGGAGTCAAGGGGCAATGGGTGGCTAAGTCCTTTTACTTGGATCTATTTAATGAATAAATAATAGAATAACTATACACCCTATTGCATTGATATATTTTTCTATTTACATTACCTTTACTTGGTTGGTACATATTCCACACATGACTCGATTTTACTCAACCCAACTCAAGTTTTTTTTTCAATGGCAAAATTTCACCAAAAAATGAAGTGAATTCATTTTTTTAAATGATTTTGAAAGTTTGCAATCACTAAAAGTGAGAAAAAAAAAGATAAAAATTTCCAGGTCCATATATTTGGTTTTCATTGTGTAGCCAATTTTTTTTTTAACGAATAAGGACTTGTACTTTATTTATGAAAATCAAATTTGGCTAGATTTGGCTAAGTCTTCCAATGAATGATTGCCACTTTGGCTACAAACCAAAATTCCTTATAAAAGAAAACCCCTAACTTGAGATGTATATATTCGAGATGTATTTTTACAAGGGGAAATGGTCTATATGGTTTTGAAGTGGGTTTGAAAAGTTGTATGAAAATATCATTAGCTTATATACATTCTCCCATTCGATTTGATTTTGTAACGCACTTTGTTATGATGAATTAGTTGAATCGTAATAAGTGGCAACACATTCTTCTAGTGTTTTATATCTTACTTATTTCCTTGCATTAATAACTTTGAACATGAATAATATATATATATATATATATATATATATATATATATATATATATATATATCCTTGGAACCTTTTAAATTGTGCTACCATTTGCTATTATTATAAGAATCTCGTAATAAAAAGGGTTTTTCAAATTTATTTTCATCTTTGTTAACATTTCCTTTAGGACACTTTTAATGTCATATGTTAATATGTGCAATGTTGATTGCACAATTAATTGTCTTTTCCCCACTTGCTAATGTGTTATACATGTTCATGTATTAAAAAACTACCCTTTCTTTTTCTTTTACATTTACCCCTTCATTTCCACAAAGCAAATGTTGGATAAAAGGCAAATATTTTGCCTATAACCCTACCCTATATAAAGGGTATTCCCCCATGAAGCTTTCAATTTTGTGTATGTATCAAAATGATTTGTTCAAAGATTGTGTTGTGTATGTGTGCATGCATGCATGGACGGGTTGATAACGAATGTTTGTGTTAGTTAGTTATATAGTGTTATTATTTCTATGGTGCAAACTTGAATGATGACGAGAAAGGGAAAGTCAGATTTGTCCCTACACAAATAGGTAAATACCAAGAGAGGATGACTTGCGATTTTCAACAACAAAAAGACTTGAAGACCACAGGTCAAGTCGTGGACCATGATGTCAAAAAATTCCAAATGTTTGATCAAAGTTGTAGCAAAGCATGTTCAAGTCATGATAAAAAAAAATCCTTACATATAAACACACAAACAAACAAGACATCACAAACACGCTGGCCCTCACAATAGACAAGATGTCGTTCATGGACCTACTGACCCCACACTCTGAACACCAAAAACAATTTCCATTCCAATCTAAACACTTTCACCAAAGAAACCAGTTCTAATAAGGTAAAACTTCCAAAAGGTGGATCCAATGCGTGATAGTCCCAGGGCCCAACAAACAAACAAACATGTGCAAACAAGGGACGACTCATAGTAATATTATTATATGCAATTCACCCTTTTAGGTCTATTGCCTTTGTTTGCTTTTTGGATCATCAAAACTCTTATTCATAATTTTCATAATAATAACACTAGTTGACTAATATTATAAAAAAAAGCATGAATATATAAAAACTTTTGTGTGTCGCTTCTCTTAGCTTGTTGGAGTTGCATATTATTATGGTACAATTTATAAGAGAGTTGCCACAATTTTTCAATAGGGCAAATTTGTAAGATCCCAAAGTCAAATGCATAGTGGAACTAGAGACTAACTTAACAATAAAAAGTCAGATGGGGTTTTTTTTTTTTTAATTTATTTATTTATTTTGTTGGCTTCTTCCTTTGTCAACACAAATTGGAAAACCTACAAGGAGTATAAACAAACCTGGGGATAATTAGGCACATGTTTTTTTCTCCAAAACTAGGGACCAAAATCAAAAGTCAGCATGAAAAACAGTACAGATGTGAAAAAAGAGGGGACCAAAGTAGTTTTACACCTACATTGGTCTGTACAGGAGTTTCATCCCCAGTTTTGCTCCCTATTCCTCCTCAAATGAAATCTTGTGAGACCAAAATAGTAAATCTTGTGAAGTGATGATACCCAATTTCAATAAATGGTAGCTAGTTTCCCTCACTTTTAGACTACACACTTTTTGAGTGTCTTACAAGAGGCTACAAGGTCAAACAAAAGAGGGGCTATATAAGGTCAAACAAAACAGGGGACTACAAGGTCTAACTAGGGCCCAAAGACAGGGTGACTTTATGGAAAACCCTAATGCCTGAACACATGTAAAAAGAGTTTCTTAGTATGGTTTTGATTAGTGATAATGATTGACTCAGATTTAAGGACATAAATGGTCTTTATATTTTTTTAATTAATTTTTTAAAAAATGTTTATGGATGAGAAAATTGAACATTGAATATTAAATCATTATTTTTGTTTAGGTCTAGTTAATAATTATAGGATGGAGATGTTCTTAGTGGCTATATTTAACTCATTGACTACTAAATTTGGACTTGGATATTTGCATGAATGTGGGACATTATATTTATAATGCATTCACACTTGGTGTTAAGGACTCTAGTATTTAAGGTGCATTCACACTTGGTGTTAATGACTCTAGTATTAAGTCCCCTAACACCAAGCTAGTCATTTAGAACCTAAACTTATTTACCACTAAGATTTTATGTTAAGTTAAACATTCACTTAATATTAAACAATCACCCATTTAACGTTGGGTACCACCTAAGATGCCACCTAGATTTTCACTTAACACTGACTTAACATTAGGTGTGAATGCACCTTTAAAGTTTCACAAGACTAAAAAGTGTCAAGTATTTATTGTACAATAATTTTGTAGTTTAGAGCAATTTCTTCTTCTGAAAAATCAGCAACTTAAAGTTCACTCAAATGTGAAGAAGGTTTCAGCTCTTTTGAGGTTCTTCCCAAGCACTGATTTTTGGAGTCTCATCTTTTGTGCATTTGTGTGACTTTTGGTGGGGTGGGTTGGTTTCAATTTTAGTGCATATTTTGTTTCCTATGACTTCTGGTAGTTTCAATCAAAGCTTTTTTTTTGGTAGGGAGGGTGGGTAGGGATATAATCTTCAAAAGAATCCTCTAAAAGAAACCAAAATCCTTCAAGATATCATAACTCTGAAATTAGTCTCAAGTTTCAACACAAGCCAAAATATATCATCTTTCAGAAATCCTCGTATGAAAATAGACCTACTACCTAGGGGCCGAAATTCATTAAGCTACTACCAATGGCCACAACTTTGGCTATGTAAGTCACAAAATTGAGAACACGCACATGTGCACTTGCATGCGCACATTGATTCTCAACAGCTTCAATGTGGAGCCTCTATTGACACCAACAACAGCATTTTCACAAAGCTTTGCATAAAGCCTAGTAATTTGATGGAGACTCTCAATAAAACCTCGGCATAGTCACTCACATAGTGGAATTTGATGGAGTATTTCAACCAAAAAATCTGGTGTGACCGTGCAGTAGAGTTTCTCAAATAAAATTCATGTGGAGTCAAGTAGTGTGGAGGTTCGTTGTTAATTCCATGACCCAAGTTTTATAATCAAAGTTTTCTTTGTTGATTGATGCCATTAGAACATTTCCACCACCAGCAATAAAATGGCACACTTACAAACTATTTTGGATGAAGTGCAGCCATTGAGTTGAGTAGTGTAAAACTCCTCTTGGACACATAAATATGTCAAGGATTTGGTTTTAAAAGGGCCACTAAAAGGAGATCATTGCTTTTAATTGGCCAGCCATGTTGATTGGCCCTAGAGGTGGCACTTAAGTAGTCTCCTACTTTATGATGTTCCAATTCTTTTGTGTTTATGGATGGGGATGGGAACATAATTAGTGGCATAAGTTGGATGCGGTCAACACTAATAGACGCCCAAATGGGGGGTGTGGTTGGAAATGCCCTTAGAGACAATGGAACCTCAATAGTGAACCCATGCAGTTACCTTGTAACAATCACAATCGTTTTTCTTAGCAGGAATTCACCTTGCCTATCAAATTCTCTTCTACAAAAGCAAGGCACGCCTCACTAGAAAATTTCATGTCCTGCAAATTTGTAGAGTAGTATGGTCCCACAACACCTGGAACAATCTGACACAAGGTATGAATAAAAATTTTACAGGATTTGAAATGCAGATTGCTTTGCGGTGTCAAAGAAATATAGCCTCTGTAAAAGGTCGGTAAGTAGGTTTTGTGATCTTACATATTCAGCAATGGTATTGTCACCTGGTAACAATCTCCTATGATTCATCATTCCCCCTGTTTATCATATCTTGCATTTTTGTCTTCTCTGTTGGTTGCACTCAGATAGCTCCACAAGAAAGTGATATGAGACCCAACAACATGAGTTTCGTTTTCACACTTGTCCTGTGTTCTCTGCAAATGATGCCCTGAATAAAAGAATGGAACTCTCAATTGTCCCCAGAGAATGTGGTCATACTGCAGGCGGATCGCTCAGGTGGAAAGGTGAACATACCCAGACTGGAGTATGACAAGGAGTTGCAAATTGCAGTAGATTTCAGCTGTTGCAGAAATTTTGCAATCCTGAAACACTCAAGATTCTCTACAGCTCGTGACCAACTTCAAAGGATCGCAAGGTACTGATACATACCTCTTGACAACAGCTAGCCAGTGTGTTTCTTCCAGTGGCTTCTCCAATTGATACTCAAATTCTCCAAGAGAACTTGATGAACTCCAGAAGCTTGATCGAGCTGCTTCTCCAATTGATAGCCAAATTCTCCAAGAGAACTTTACAAACTCCAGAAGCGTCAATCAGTCACATTTCATAGCCCAGTGAACACTACTCTCTCTAGTGAGCTATAGTACAAAATCCTTGTAATTTTGAGATCATCCAACACCAAGAGTTTAGCCAACATGGAATCTGTGTCAACTCTCTTATCTCACCAACATCTGTTGCCACACCATTGAGCCCAAGATTCCTCATAGAATCTTCCAACAAAATGGAAGCCTACACAGACTAAAGAAAGTTCAGAACAGAATTTCACACAGCTAAAAAGGTATTCAGTAGTTGAGAAGTTCAGAAAAGGTGAATATCTTGATAGAAGACAATCAAAGATGAGACTTGGAGAATCTTGTTACATACAAATCTAAAGCCCATTGGCTTCAAGATTCCTGGAGTCTCTGCATCAATGCTTCTTATGAATCACACCATACAAGGAAACCGACAACCTCAACAACAGGGTACAAAGTACTTGCCAGCAGGAAACATTACCTGCTTGAGCACTCTTTTCTTTAACAGCCTTACAGTGAGAATAAATGCCATAACTACTCCTTTCCCCTCATTATTCCAGTTCTGACACATTGAGGCAAACCTTGAGATCAGGACATACAAATCCCAAAAGATGAGAACCCCTCATCTCCCCTTGAATAAGAACACCAATCATCATCGCACTACTGGACAGTTGAGAACTGTGACTTCTTTGAAGCAAAATATATGGCTTAATCAGAACTACATGCTTAAGATCCTATGAGTACAACCTGCTTGTGCTGAATGAAGAGACAAACATCTTTTTGCTTGATGATTTTCTTAAGATTCATGTTATTTTTATCCACAACATTTTGCTATGCATCCATAATAATGTTGAAATTTATCTTGGGCAGGCTAAATGGATATGTATTCTAAGACAAATTCAATCACTGAAACAGAACTTCTTTCCTGAGTTGAAGAACAACTAAGAAGCTCATCAGAGAGGTTACATTCTATCAACTTCAAAAGAAAAAAAGGCATGACTACCCAAATTTGTAGCATCCAACCTTTCAGTAGAGAGGTTCATAGAGCTCCTGATACTCAGCCTCAACAGTTACTCTTTCCTTGTGAACATTGATATGAATGCAACCGCAACACATGAACTCCGACCACAACTCTAACAACCACCAGTGCAACAATAAAAAACCACTGCCCAAATCTGGCTCCAAGCAAATCATGGTATGGCGCGGTTGTAAGGCATATCAGATCCCAATTCAGCATGCTCCTTCCTTTCTTCTTTGACCTGTGTCCAAAACAGGCAAACAAACAAAAATCATTGCACAAATTAAGCACATATGTAGACAAGACAATCACAGTCCTCCACCCCCACAACCCCAGCATGTAGAATCATGCAAGGTTGATCTTAAGCAAAACAAGCAAGCACACATCAGTGGTCAAACAAACTCTGTGGATACACAAGCTATGTGAACAGATACTCTCTTTACTGCTAGTGCGTTAACTCAAGCAAAGCAAGCTGAACATGGAAAAGCTGGAAGCTTACAGAGGAGAGTGAAACTGAGAAAGATTCCTATTTTATCGAGAACTTGATCCTCAGATCTGCCTATTTAGCAGGTGGTCACTCTCTTAGGTACCCCACCTATGTGCCACAGTGCAAAGTGTGGCTCATCTGGTAAACAATGTCAACATTTACATCCTGATCTCCATGGCCCTCATAAAACCTGGTTTGTGACAATTATGGCAACAGAAAGACTAACCAGCTGCAATGTATCCTGCAGGTATGATAAGTACGGAGTTTGCTTTGCCTGCATAACATCCAAAAAAGCACCAATAGCAGATTTAGAAGGAACCCAGCAAAAGACAACAGAACATGGAAAGGAAGAAGAGGAAACCACATTTGGCTGTGCCTCACAACTCCCTACAAGAGAAAGAAGTTGATAGTCCTTGATACTTGCCACAAGGCCTGCTCTCAGCCAATAACAAAACACTGAAGAAAGTAGGGACTAGCCCACAATTGTATCCAAACCTATGCACCATAGTCCTCTCTTTCCTGTCTGCATCCTTGAGCAGTTCCAACATATCAACTGCATGATCAGAGTTACACAAGAAGGTGAAGCTGCAATGCTCATCAATGCTTATTTCCTCCAACACCACATTCCCTCCAGAACACACATAGATGTTGCTGAAAGACAAAGACACCATACCTGTAAAGCCTTTGGCATATAGGTATGCTTGCCAGAGTAATCCATTGCACGCTTCAGGCGTTGGTTGCGAAGGTCCACCTCTTGCTGAGGTAACCGTGACAAGGCCTCCTTAATGTCCAAATCGTACATATCATCGAGGAGGTCATCGTACCGGAGACCTTCCAAAACAAAACACAAAGCCACTTTCAGAATTAGCAGAAGTAAAGACAGACCTTTTGACGACAGGGTCTGCGACATCACAAGCATCATGTATATGTCACAATCTTGGTTCAACACATAACTCACATGCACAGATACCACAGTTTCCATAAGGATGTTTTGACAACATCCTTTGTGTGGGAAAAGAAAATGGCTAAAGTGCTTCCATTCACCTAATTCTCAATCTTATGCCACATTGTTGATCTAGTTCAAGAAGAAAAAAGAAGGCATCATGCTAATGAACATCTGTTCAGCTAAAGCAAGGATTTATCTGTCTCTTAGATATCAATTTGACTGGCTCATTTAAGTTAATCAGATTGCAGAAAAACCCTAAAAACCTGAAACCACAGATCAATTATCGATTCCAAACTCCTCCTCGTCCTATTCCTTCTCCTAGATTCAGAAAACCAAACGACTGATCCAACACACAAAACACCATAATAAAGAAGATTCCACATAATGAAAGAAGAAGAAGAAAGCTCCTCCTTCGTCCTACTCCTTCGCAAATCAGATAACAAAAACAACTGATCCAAAACAAAAAATCACCGTAAACAATAAAAACAACAAAAAAAGGAAATCTCCAGCACCGCCTGAAATCCATCATTCTAAAAGAAAAATTTCCAAGCCAAAAACTACGGCCAACAAAGAGACTTGTACCACATCATCATCATCATCATCAACTTCCATCAACATCATCATCTTTGTCTTCATTTTATCTTCATAATCTCCATTGAATCTTCCGGCAAGACTGGTTAGAGTTTCGGAGAGGAGGAGTAGTACTACACACCGTACTTCTTCAGCTCCTTGGCCACCGCTGCCTGGTAACGGCGAGATGCCCAGTTCCATATGGGCTCAAAGGCCTTCTCCAGTGCCTTTGCCATGTCGCCGCTTGCTGTGCTTGCTTGCTTGCTTGCTTGCTTTTCCCCCCGAGAAATCCTCCTTCTTCTTCTTCTCCGCAGGCACTCTAAGATCGCAAACCAGAAAAGCTTCGGATCTCGTCTTCTTTGCGAAACCCTAGTTCGCTGAAAACACGAGTTCTTTGAGCGAGCTCTGGACCAAGGGGTAGGATGAAGGGAAGGAAACGGAACTACTTAGATGATGTGTGAATAGGGATATTATCAAAGCTCTACTAACAACGCCCCATTTACACTTGGAGTCAAGGCCAAGGTTGAATCTACATGGAGCAATTTTATTGGTGAAAATCACTATAATTAGTCCCAAGGCCTTTTTACACTATTTTAGTCAAGGCCGACTTTTTTAAAAAAACAAAGCTCAAGCCACTAAATTGTTGTTAGATCCAATTTATTTTTTTTTTGGGCCAATTTTTGCATCATGAACAAAACATAATGGCGATTGCAAATGGTATAAAGGGTATTTTTGGGGGAAAAATGAGCCCATGTCAATACTAGGTTCTAGAATGTTGCCAACATGTAGGATTCCTACACTTTTCTACTTTCCTTTCTAACCTCTAGCCAAATTTGGCTAAGCCTTCTTTTGGATGGTTGTGAACCCACCTCCTACCTCAAGAATTTGAGGGAAAAAAAAAAGAATTGGTACAACTTACATTCAAATTATTATTTCATTCCATCACATTAAATTGATTGTTTCATCCCATCAAATTTTTTAAAAAATCATCCAATCAAATTAAATTATTTTTATTGTACAAATTTATGGCCGTAAAGGGTTAGCCTCTTTAAAGGAAGGTGAACTGTAACATGAAAAAACAAAAGCGAAGTGCATACATGAACATATAGGTTCAATCCCATAGCTATATATCTCCAATTATGTGTATCTTTAAAAAAAAACTTGAAATGTTATTCGTTGAATCAAAAAAGAATGTATGACAACAATTATAACATCAATGCCAATGCTCTCACATGGAAGAGCAATTTGAAACATTGATTTTACCAAATTATGCATACATAACATGTGAGAGTATCATGAAAGTACACAAATGAGAACTTGCATCCTTTAAGATCACATAGTTGTGTCCCACAACGTTTGAATGTCCCTATGTCAAAACTTTAAAATCTTACACAAATTTATAAGCCTTAATTATTTGCAAGTTTATGAAGTTTTAGTTCTCTACCTAGTAATGTATGTTGATGTAATCATGTTGATATAAACATGCGTATGTAAACACACCTAGTTTGCATTACCAATTGTTCTCGAGTTTAACTAGTTGTGTATACTAATTTATAGGAACATATTTAGAACATTAGTTTGTTGCCACTTTTTTTAAATCTAGATTATGAAATGGGTATGTAGCCAAGTAATATATTTTGTTTGGCTCCTTTACATTTGTTTTGTGTAATAGTCATGTAGACATAAGATGGCTTTTAGTACTACAATATTCAAAAGTTAATATGATATCAAAGTGCATGGAGGTTTTAGTGACTTATATGTTGAACCCAACCTAATATAAAGCTTAGAAAATATTTGTTTGAGAGACGTATGTGAGCATAGCTCCATACTTCATTTGAATCCTTCTTGAACTACGACGAGGAGAAATAAAAAAATGTGACAAATGTTTTGTATGTGCCAAGTCTCACCAAAAATCTCCTTTCTATAGGAGAAATTGCTAACATAGTAAATTTAATTTTTAATGCTAATAGTTGTTAAGTTGTGAAATTAAAAAACCTTAAATTATCCAAAACCAAGATTAGATAGTAGTTGTAGGAACAAGCAATATAAGAAATGGGTTGTATATTAAACTACAAGCCTACATAATAGTAGTCTAGTTTAATTTTTTGGAGTCAAATCTACAAATGTGCATCTTTAGCACAAAAAGATCAGGCATTTCAACTTCCATAGCCTACACTTCACAACAAATTGTGGAGTTGTAGAAGGAATTCCAAAGCTACCATTCACCAAAAAGTTTTGTAGAAGGTGCCTCATGGGTGGACAATATAATAGGGAGTGATTTCCCAAAGTTAGTATGAACAAGGCAATAAAGGTATTATAATTAATGCATTTAGACTTTTGTGCATTGCTTTCAATTTTGGTTCCAAGTATTTTTTCACTTTCACTAATGATTTCAATAAAAATAATTGGATGTTATTTCTGAAAAAGAGGTCTAAAACATTAAACACAATTAAGATGTTCAAGGTTGTTGTGAAAAACAAGACTTATAAAAAAGCAATCAAAGCATTCAAGAATGATCATGGTGGTGAGTTATGTCATGGTCATCCACACAATTTTGTGAAAACCATGGCATACAAAGGTAGTTTATGGCAAGGACCCCACAATAGAATAGAATTTTGAAGCAAAAAAACTTAACATTAATCAAAAAAGCACAAAGTCTTTTACATGACAACCAAGTCCCAAAGTGCTTGTAGTTAGAAGCAAATAACATTGCAAACTACCTCACCAACTAGTTGCCCACAATGGCAAATGGCAAACAACACACCAAAATTACTATTTTTTGGAAATAAACCCAACCTAGGCCATAAATTGTTGGATGTGAAATATTTGTTCGTGTTCCTTGCGAAGAAGAAAAAATTGGACTCAAAAACATGTTGTTGCATTTTGTAGGTTATGATGAATAGTCAAAAGGATTCCAATGTTATAACCCATCAACAAAAATAATAATAATTAGGAAAGATGTCTAATTTTTTTAAGAACCTTTTTATCTATCAACAACTTCACTTCAAGAGTTGATGAAGTTCATGAAGCTGCACCAACGCAAATAGGAGATTCAAGGGAAGATGTCATTAGTTCCAATGAATAAGAAATATCTTCAACATGTATTAAAGATGATGTTCAACCTTTTGTCCCTAGAAGATTCCTTAGTATTGACATGGAAGAATTAAATCAAAATTCTTCAAAACTCATGCAACCAATTACATTACTTGTTATTCAAACACTACCCCAACATCACAAGTCCAATAAAGTTTGAAAAACTTTGCCCAAATACATTAATGTCTTTGTGGTAAAAGCTATTGAACTACCCAAGGAACTTAAAACTTTCAAGAAGTTACACAACAAGGAAGTTAAATGCATATTATAGAATAGGCAAGGAATCCATTTCCAACAATCAAACTTGGACTCCTATGGACTTGCCACTAGGTAATTGACATCATAAGGCCTAATAGTCCCATCACAAGATAGTAGTTAGAGTCCTAAAGCAAAATAATTAAAAAGTAATTTTGGATTGGAATAAAAGGTTAACTTGTTAGTTTGTTAATCTCTTAGCCTAGCTAGCCTAGTATTTAATAATTTCCTAGTTACTAGTGGTAGGCTTTCACATACCATTTTCTATTTACTCAGGGGGTGAAACTATTTGGGTAGTTAAATAGATTTGTGTTTGGTTTGTTGATTAATCACATAGAAGAAATTTGGGGAAGATTCGGATAACATTTGGGTGGATGTCAACTTTGTTTGGTCTTATGGAATAAATTAGAATAAGGTGGGGAAATCTATTAGGGTAAAGGAAACCCTTATGTGGTGGGGAACCACTTTTGGTTTCTTCTTATCACTCGGGTAAATTAGTCCTTCATTGAGAATTTTCGTATTATCTTGGTTGATTTTTAATAATGTATCTTTGTGTTGTTTTGAAATAATGAAGAACAAGTATTCTAATGTGAAGAAGAATGTGCATTTATGTGAAGGTCATGGACCTTAAAATAGGTTTTTCTTTTGTTTAATTTTTACTTTCACTACTTATTAATGTTGATAGTAGGTTTAGTTAATTTGATGTAGAAAACTATAATTTTCATGATAGTTTAATATTTTTTCATTTCTTTATTTTTTATTTCATCTTTGTTATTTGGACAAGTTTTTTGAACATGACAATAGCTAATGTAGGATGGTAGCAATAAACCTTCAAGTGATTTAGAGGATGGAAACAATTTTATCCAAGCCAACATAGTGTCAGAATGTAGATTTTAACCATAGGAAGGTATAGTCTAAGGTTTGGAAGGTAGGTACCTTCCAACCCCCCTTTTTCATTTTTATGTTTTTCTAATGTTTTTGGAATAGTTTAGTTTTTTTGGATAGAAAACAAATCTACCCTCCAAAGGGTAGCCCATGAACCATTTGCCTTCCTACCTTGGAATTTACTCATTTTCCTACCTAAGAATTGTTTGCCTTCATCGTGGTAGGCCTATATTAGGTTCACAATTAAACATTCATCAGTTGAAACTAACAGACATCTTGACAAGTACCTTAGGTTGAAAAAAATTCACTAGATTAAACATTGATTGATGTATTAAAATGAAGCACAATCCTTGAAGAGTAGGACTGATATGTTAAAATTCATGACAATGTGTTTATGATGATGATCTTGAAGTTGAAACATTATTTTAGTTATTAACCCACATATTGACACTACAAGTTGATGTTCATTGACCAAATAACTGGTAGTGGCGCTTGTATTAGTGCAGTTACTATTTTGTTGCATGCAACATAAACACCATGTGCACATGTTTTTTCATTCTTTAATTCAAGTCTTTCAAGATTGAAACACCTAGGGAGGGATTTCCAAGCATGAGATCAAACGATGTTGGGTGTGAAGGAGGGTGTTAATGTAATCATGTTGCCATAAACATGTTTATGTAAACACACCTAGTTTGCATTACCAAATTCAATTATTGTTTTCAAACTTAGTTAGACAATTATGTAGGCTAATTTATAGGACCATATTCAAACATTAAGTTGTTGCCATTTTTTAAGATCTAGATTATGAACTAGGTATGTAGTCAAGTAGTATACTTTGCATAGCTCCTTTGTGTTTTTTATGTGTAATAGCCACATGGACATAGCATGGCTTGTAGTACTAGAATATTCAAAAGTTAATAATTTCAACAAACAAAGAAAACATCAACATCAACTTTCAATTAAGCCATGGAACTAAATTTTTGAGCTTATTAATTAGTGATGCAACACATGAAATTTTTGTTTGATGATGTAATATTTATGCATGAAAAAAATATCTTGAAAATTGCACACATGGATTTCTCAAATTTTTACTAAACTTGAAAGTTGACATTACCTTGGATTTCAATTTCCATGGATTTTATCATTAATTTCTTCCACCTCCAATTTATCAATTGCACTTTGATGTTAGTGGAACAAGAATTTATTCCATGTACTAAATGAAAACATAATTAAATTATTTCTTGGTTTAATTTTAACATCCTTAAGGATGTCATTGTAAATCATGAACTTTAATCTACATCCTAGTTTTGGATGAACTACTTATTGATTTACTTGGTATAATGCCAAATCAATTTTGACTTTTCATATATAAATACAGTGAAAACTAGGGTGATGGATCAAATATTCAAATAATACCTATGATGTAATCAAACCTATTCTTTATGTTAAAGTTTCATTTACAACAATATGGTGCATTCATGAACCAAAAAAATTATTTTTATTTTTACATATCATAATCTAAATTTTTAACTTGATGGTTGGGGTGTGTGCACATGGCTTTGAATTTGTGATAAAAAATCAAACAACAAGGTTAACCAACATTTGAATTCATCGTTTTTGTTTTTTTGTCTTTGGAACACACCATAATGGTATAATCAAAATGTTGATTAACACCATAAATGAATAATAAAAATTACATATCAATTTTATAATCTTATCTTTGTGTTTTTTTAATTGAACATGTTTTAAATGTCATTCAATTTATGATGTGTTAAAATTTATACTTGCATGTATTCTTAAATGAATGATAATGCAATTTTATGGAAGATTCATTCAAGAGTTCTTTTTGGCATTTTTGGGTGCATGCACAAATGGGTGGACCAATTTGGGTGTCACATAAGCCAATTATGCCTTATGATTGCCATTGCAGTGCCCATGTTATTTTATAGATCTTGAAATTTATTAAAATGAACTTGGTTTAAAATATTAACTTGAATATTTACATAATGCACAAAATCATTTATTTATTTTTTTTAAATCGCAAAAGCCATAGACTTCTGAACTCAAAACTCATGGATTGTACCTCTAACTACCATTTCTTTGTGGATTATGATATAGTCCATTGATTGATGGGGTGTATGTTAGGGATTTGAAATTAATAATATATCATATTAAAGAAGCTAAGGGTTTTTTAAAAATTTAATTGAATTCTAGAATTATACTTATGGACTTTGAATGGGCTAATTAGGAGTTATTTAAGTACAACTTCCAAGTTCATCTTAATATACATCTTTAACCTATTTTTTATTTAGTAATAATTTTAATTTTTTTTCAAATTTTAATTAATTTTTTATATTAGTTAAAATTAAATTTACATTTACGTTTTTAATTAAAAACCTACAATATTGAAGCAAACTATTATTAATATAGATCATTTCAAATTTTAATATTTATTTACCTTTTTATTTTTTATTTAATAATCATAATAAAATTTTATTAAATTTTTTGTAGATTAACACATAAATTGTCTTCATGAAATTGTTTTCAAAGTTCAAATTTAACTACAGGTACAATTGCCCAAATACTAAAATGGAAAGTTGCAACTTCAACTTTCCAAATAACCAACTTCAACTTTCAAGTTACATGTGAGACATACTTTCAAAATCAAATCCCAACATTATATTCAACTTTCAACTTCAACTTTAGAATTCAAATTCATTTAAAATTACAATTGCCCAAATACCAAGTATAAGTTATAAGTTCAACTTTACAAATAACGACTTCAAGTTAAAGGTGAAAAATACTTTCAAAATCATATCCCAATAGATATATTCTTAAACCTTGGTCAAGAAGAAATCCCATTATTCAAGTTCAAAGTCCAAGTTCAAATACCCAAACAATATGTTCTAGTGAGTTCAACTTTCCCAAAACATACCGACATACCAAATTCAACTTTCCCAAAAACAACTTTTAAATACGTTATTATAGAAGTCAAAATTTCAAGATACCAAATCTACAAGTTCTCAATACCAAAATGTCTCCCACATTATAGCATGCACGTACAAAATATGTATAAGAAAAATTAAGTATGTTTTTTTTAAATACCAAAATGATGCTCAAAACCAAAGCAAAGTTTGAAATTATACTTTAAACTTCTACTTAAAACATGTCCTAAAAGCTTGAACTTCAAGAAATTATCCTCTGGTATAGGATGTGTATACATGATATCTACAAGTTGAAAAAAAAAGTCCTAGAAACAACCTTGAATTTCAATACAATTTTAGAAGCCTAAAACTAAACATTAATCAAAAAAATTCTAGGTGTGGATTTTTTAAAGATGAAAACCAACTATTTCTACAACAAAACTTAAGACAAATCTACCTTCAAGTTCTTAGCCTTGAAAAAGTCACATAAAAAAATATTGAACTTCCTTATAAAGCTATTGGATTTGAGCAAATCGTAGTTAAGTAATGATTTGACCCAAGAACCACAATGAACACAATCATGCTCAACATTGCCATCTTGCTTAATTTTGCAAGAAATCAAAGCTTGAATCTCAATTGAAATTTTGTACTAATAATTGTAACAATAAGAACCACCAAGTCCTTGTTCGTTATAGACAAAAGGTGACATTTGGAACAAATATTCTCAAAGCACAAGGCACCAACTAGTATAATTAACTTCCCAACAACTTGTAACGACAAAAATAATTAATAAACTCTATGCAAAAGGTTAACCACAAATAAAAAATAACAAAAACCAAAAACAAAAATTAAATCAAGCATATGTCAAAGTTGATGGCGGATCCTAACCTTAAGTCCTTGAGCTATGTACTTCAATCAATTTTTCAAGGCTAACATGATTAGAAACAAGGATCACAAAAACACTTGAAAAATTGGTCACAAGTTGTTGGTTCCCAAACAAAATGCAATTATAATGTTCTTCACCGAAAAGGTCATTATATTTGCTAGCACTATATATACATATCCATAAATTGAACATATTGTCCATAAAATTCAAGAAAAAAAAAAAACAGCACCCACTTGTCATTAAGCTTTATTAAGTCATATGCTACAACTAAAATAAGGGTATTTATAAATTAAAGTGGATCAATTTTGTGTAGTGGATGACACTCTAGCTTGCAAACACCCATGAAATTTTTTGATCTATCGGGACTCCAACTCTCAAAGTGGGAGGTCACTTGGGAATGTGGGGGTTCATTCCCTCACACTTTCCTACACTCTTGGGAACATGAAATGTGACTCCCGAGCTTCATTCTTGGCCCGTACCTTTACGAGCCCTTGCCTTGGTCGTGAGCCCAAGGCTAAGGTTGTGACACTTTCCCCCATTAGAAAAAAAAGTCAATGCCCTCATTGACATTTATAAGTTATTTCCTCAATGAAATTATTTTCATTTAGATCCTTGGCCATCAATTGTTGACTTCTACGATAGGACCTTACTTTAAGCTAACTTAAGTGTCCCCAAGTTTCCAACATTTTCTTGGCAAGTCCAAAGGGGTCTCATGAAAAACCCTTAACCTTTATTTCGTCAAAAAACCTAAACTAGTTTAATTGATGAAGCCCTCATTTGGGAGGCAATTATTCCAACCTTCCCCTCATGAGGAACTCAAGTCAAGTCTAATATTGACTTAAGTTATTTGACATGACTCCTTTCGAAACCTTGCGCCTTGATCACAATAATCAAGCCTAATTAAAGGTATGCCTATCAAGGTACGAAAAGTGACATTTAGTTTTTGCGAAAACCTAAATCCCAAACTACGTAACTATAATACGTGAATGGGGTCATGATTTCCTGTGTTGGCCGCCATTACCAATTAGCCCTTTGGGATGCACTTTAAGCATGTGTGTGTCCCTGCAAGCTCACCTTACTTACCTCCTCTTTTAGGTCGAAGGTTTTTTTTAGCCCCAATGTGGGAGTTCGATTTTGATTTGGGCTTACGCAAGAAAATTCCATTTGTCCATGCCACTTGATGAATTTTTTAATAATACTCATTATGTTTATGATGCAATCTCTTGAAAGTCCTTAACCTTTATTTCACTTGCAACTTGATGTGGTACATTTGTATAATTTCTTGCCCCACTAAAAGAAAGGTGATGTCCTCATCACATTCTATGTTTCTTTTGTTTCTTTGTCAGTCTATCGTGGAATTCTTCTATGGCTTCTTGGGCATGTTACATATTCGATTCATTCACCCAAGATGCTTCTATTGGATGGTATCCTTTCCACTTGACCAAGTACTCCCATTCTCGCCCCCTTAGTTGCCTTGATTTAAGCATGGCCTCCACTTCAAATTTTGGTTCGTTACAATGAGGTCAAGTGGAGGCCTTGAGTTGTGATCTCGACTAGGCCTTGACGAATCATGGGTGACCGACTTAAAAAAAAACATGAAAGATGGGATGAACTTTAAGATTTTTAGATAGTTTCAATTTGTAAATGTCAACAAAAAAAATTTCCAACATTTTGAATGGACCCGCATATGGGCCCATGAACTTGTGGCTCAAACCTTCTAATAACCAAATTTTATTGATGTTCAATCACATTTCATTTCTTTCCTCAAAATTCACCTCTTATTGGAACTTGTTCACAAAATCCTTGTACCATTTATATGCCTTTTCCAAATTGGTTTTTGTCATCTCCCATAAGCACCACCTCTCTTCATCAAGTTGTGTGACCATTGGCATTTCCTCATTTGCATCACTTGGGGGTTGCCCATGTGTAACCCAAGTTGTAGGCACAATTGGTGACTTGCCCATCACCATTTGAAAGGGGCTAGTCCTTGTTGCTGAATGTTCTAAATTGTTGTAGCAAAACTCGGCCAACTTTAAATGGTCCACCGAATCTTGTTGATCCGTCACCACATAATTCTTTAGGAATTGTTGGATAACCAAGTTCATTCTCTCGGTTTGTCTATCCATTTGGGGTCAGAATGAAGTGCTCATTTTGAGCTCTAACCCCACGCGCTTATACAAGGCTCACAAAAACTTGTTTGTGAACTTTGGGTTTCAATCTAACACAATATCCTTGGGGAGGCCATGATGCATGAACACATGTGTGAAGGACAACCTTCTCATTTCTTGGGTCGTGGCACTTTCTTTGGTGGGAATGAAGTGTGCCATCTTGTTAAATCGATCAACCACCACCACGATCGCATAAAAACCCCTTGATGGTGGCAAACTCACCATGAAATCCATGGAAACACTTTCCCACGACCCTTTAGGAATCGATAACAATCATAATAATCTTGTTTGTTTATTATTAAGTGTTCGATTTTATTGGCAAGTCAAACAAATCTTCACGTATTCCTCTGCATTGTCTTTCAAATTAAGCCAACAATAAGACTTCTTGAGGAATGTTATGGTGCGTTTTGCACCACCATGGCTTGCAAGTGGCCCATCATGGCACTCCTTCAAAAACATATCCCTAAACCTCCTTTTCGGAACATAAAACCAATTCTGTTTATACCACAATAGTCCATTTCGCAAGTGGAAATGTGACTTGATTCCTTTTTGAATGTTTTATTTTATTTCCTTGGCCAACCCATCATGGCGGCTCGCTAATTAAATTTCCTTCTGAAATTTTGTTTCCCCCACATACACCAATTTAAGTTGGTGTTTTTGACTTAACGCATCGGGCACCACGTTTTCCTTTTGAAGTTTATATCGAATGTCCACATTGAATAAGGCAAACGTGTCTTGCCATCTCACTTATTTTGATGACAAGTTTGGTTGAGTGGCAAAGTATTTCAAGGTGACATTGTCGGTCCACACCACCACATCTTTGGAGCCTATGTAATGGCCCAAGTCTTGAAACAATGTATCATGACTCACATTTCCTTTTCATGTGTTGGCCACCTTCGTTCCATCTCATTCAACTTTTTACTTTCAAATGCCATTGGCTTTCCATCTTACATTAAGACTCCTCCAATCGCAAAGTCAGAGGCATCGGAGTGGATCTTAAAATTTTTGTCGAAGTTGGGCAACTTCAACATAGGCACTTTCACCAAAATGCCTTTCAAGGTTTCAAAGGTTTCATTGCATGTTTCATCCCATTCATAAGTTTCAAATGATTTATTTACAAGGTTTGTTAAAGGCATGGCTATCTTCGCAAAGTTCTTGATGAATTTGTGATAATAGGAGGCCAATCCTAAAAATGATCTTAAGGCCAGAACCAACCTAGGTGGTTCCCAATCCAAATTTGCTTTCACCTTGTGGTCAACCATCTTTAAAGTTTTTTGGGTGATCCTATGTCCAAGGAAATCCACTTCCGTCATCTCGAATTTGCATTTCTCGAATTTAGCATATAACTCGTTTTCCCTCAACCTTTGGAACACCTTTTGGAGATGCTCCACATGCTCCTCCATAAAGTTGTTATAGACCAAAATGTTGTCTATGTATACAACCACAAAATCATCAAGTCATTCTCAAAAAATGTCATTCATGAATGTGAAAAATGTGGTGGGTGCATTAGTGAGTCCAAAAGGCATCACCAAAAACTTGTATGAACCATACCTTGTGCAACAAGTGGTTTTTTCTTTGTCCCCTTCTGTAATTTGAATTTGGTAATACCCTGAACGTAGGTCAATCCTACTAAACATTTTAGCTCCCAATTATTAATCAAACAAATCATCAATTCGAGGTAATGGGTAGCGATTTTTCACTAAACCTTGTTGAGGGCTTTATAATCCACACACATCCTCAAAGTCCATCCTTCTTGTGAACAAAGAGGACGAGTGCCCCATATGGTGACTTGCTAGGTTTGATGTATCCCTTTGCGAGGAGTTCCTCAAATTGAACTTTAAGTTCCTTCAACTCTTCATGATTCATTCGATATGGGGCCTTGGCAGGAGGTGCCACTCTTGGCATCACCTCAATTGCATGGTGCATTCGTATTTTCGAGGTCAACTCTTTAAACATCACATTCGGGAATTGATTGAAGACTCGCTTAATGCATTTGGGAAGACTCACCAAGTTGGTAACTTCTTTTGGCTCAAACTCTTCCAACACACACATCACACACAACATGCCATAACCTCCCATGCATTTTTTTTCTAAAGTTTTTCCCAACATCAAGTGGATGGTCAATCCACCCACACTAGGCATTTCATGTGCCTTCACTTGAACAATCCCATTTTTGGATGGGATTCTAACTAGCCTATTGTGCCCTTCTTTGAGCACATTGTTATGGGTGATGAATTCCATTCCCAAAATGCATTCCATTCCCCCTAAGGTGGAAACCAACAAATCCACATTTCCTCTCCAATTCCCTAACTTAAGAGGCACGTCTATTGTTTGTAATGTGGTGGGATGGGGAATTCCATCCGCAAAGTGCACTTCAATGGGTGCCTTGAGCTCCTCCAATTGGAGCTCCATTCTTTTGGCACTTTCTCAAATTATGAAATTGTGGGAAGCCCTTTTGTCCAAAAGACATAACCCCTCCTACTTAAAAACCTTCCCATTTAAGAAGATAAGGTGATTATGTTCACTTTGGGTTAGGTTGATGGTAAGGGCAATTACCTTAAAGCCCTCATTCCCGAGTTTGGGTTTGGGGTAACCTTTGAAATAATGTCCCACTTCATTGCAATTGAAACACATTCCTTTGGGCTTCCCATTAACATCTCCTTTCGGTTGGCTCCCTTTTAAAGGAGCCCCCTTCTTGATGAAAGTTCCTTTGGGTTTGAAACCCGAGCCTTGAAATTGTTTGGGTTTTTCCCCTTTTGAAGTGTCTTATCCTCGGTTCCATTCCCCTTCATGGCATGCCTTCTTATGAAAGAATTTGTTCTCCTTTTTGAACCCGGACTTTTCACCCCATCCCACATCCGAAAAGCCTTCCACTTTCATGATGGCCTCAAATAATGAGGTGGGCCAATTTTCCTTAAGCTTGCGTTTGGCCCAATCAAGAACCCCATCACAAAATGGCACACACAATCTAATTCATGCATATGCCGGATCTTAAGCATGAGTTCAGAATATGCCTTCACATATTGGCGCAAGTTGTCATTTTGTTGCATTCACAAGGTCATGGAGTTTGCATCTTGAAATGTAGTCGGAATTTTTTGGAATGAATTTTAATTCAATGCGTCCTTTGAATAATTCCCATGTGTAGCCATGGGTTTTCCCTTCCTTTTGCCTCATTATCGTCCACTATGTGGAAGCAGAGCCCTTTAAATAGGATTGGGCAAATTCCACAACTGAATGTCACCCAACTTTGGCGGCATGAAAGTAGTCCTCCATTTCCACAAACCAAACATCTACCACCTTCTGATCTCAAACCCCGTCAAAATTCCTAGGTTTAGTGGACTTGATTCCTACACCTTTCAATAATCCTCCTTTGAGGGCCGCAACCAATTCAGTGAAATTAAGCCTATTCATTTAAAATAAAACCTCCAATTTTTCTGGAGTGAAAAGGATTGTGGTTGGTTACTCCTTTTCATTTTCATGATCATCGCAGTTCTCACGGTTTTCTTGTTCTTTAAAATCCTCTTATTCCTCCTCCCTAATGGTTTCGAATGGAACATTTAGGTCATGGGTGGGTTCTTCTACCATGGTCTCCTGCACTAACTTATGGGTCCTTCTCGGTGTCATCAGAACTCCCCAATAGGTGGATTGAGTTCTACCAGATTTTTGATACCATGTGACGCACCTCCAAACTCCTTGATGGACTTAACTATGAATCCAAAGGGTGAAAACAACGAAAGGATAAGGAGTTGGGGCACATTGCCTAACTCGTAACACTTTGGGGGTAGAAGGGCATGTTGGAGCTTCGAAATGGGGACTAGGAAGAGTGATAAGCAAGTCAATTACTCACACAAACTTGCACAAACAAAACAACAAGTTGGTTAGTGCATAGTTGAAGCATTTTTGGTGCACGGACGAGCCATAGACAAACATAGATTCACAAGACTCACCACAGCTCGGACTTGAGGGAAGCCACCACCTTCCCCCTTATAGTATTCTCTATGCTTAGCCACAAGGCCAACACCCAAATGTCATTTTCTTTTAAGACTCCCAAGTTGAAGTCGCGAAATTTTCAAAATTGAGACTCCCACGACTTTGGAAGCCCATAATTTTGTGTGGAGACCTCTGATTAAGGTGAGGTCTGAAGTAAAGTTGTAGCCCTTGTCAATAGCTTTCAAACAATATGTGTCTTGTCACTTGAACATAAGGAAATTAGGACGATTCTTGACTTTTAGTGGTCGAAAGTCAAATTGGCAATTTGACTCCCGGCCCTTCTTTTGGCCATAATTTATGTTTTAAATACCCGAATGGGTCATGCAAACACATAACATAAATAATTGTATTACATTTCCATCCATTATTAACATTACACTAATTTGGGTTCTGTGCTTCTACGCATTACTAGTGACGATAAACATCTACAAGTGCAATCATATTAACATGTACCAAAAACAATTATAACCATTGTTTAAGTTTTTGAACTTTGGATTGTAAAAATAATAAAAATAATATTTTTTTAAAATAAAATTTTATTGTGAATACATTATGTTCATATCATAGAAATTTGGAATTAATCTAATGAATGAAAAATACATATAAGGATTTTTAACACCTTATAATCATTATTTTAAAATAGTTTTAAAGTAATTTTGACATTAAATTGATAATTTTTTAAAAAAAATTAATGACATATTTTGGGATTTTAAAATATGAACCTTAACATAATAGTATTTTTTTAATTAAAAAATTTTAATATTTTTAAAGACGTATTAAAGAAATTCTAAAAATGTTTTGAAAATAAAGTAGTGGTCAAGGGGGCACATGTGGCTCCTAATAATGTGGTTGGACGCTTATGTGTATTTGGAATTGTGATTATGAAACAAAATTACAATTTAAAAAAACAAAAAAATGTTCTTCAAAATTTTCAAAATGAAATGTGTTTTCTTTTCTTACACTATACAAGTAAAAATGAAAAGAAAGGCCATGAGTGTTGTCAAAACAAAAACATAGCAAGCTTCTAATAGAAAGAAAATAAAGAGATTTCAAAAGATGCATGTAACCAAAAATTAAAAAAACAAGAAATCCAATAGGTTACAACCATAGAAGAGGTCGTTATATAATATGTCATTAATTATAGGTAGTTATATAATAGATTTTGAATCAGAATAATTCATTTCAGCATATTATGGGAAGGAACATAATAGGACAAAATATTATGAGAGCTTATTGTCATCCTATGTAAACCATCTTCGATGAAAATTCATCATCATTGGAACTTGAAATTAAGTATGGTTTAACACTCAATATTAAAAAACCATATGATGTAACTAAACATGGAATCCTTATCATCAACATGTGGAAGGTTAAATTGTAATTTTCTATTATCCTCATCATTATAAAAGGCATATCCCCAATTTTCCCGAACTTTGCATAGATTCATGGAGATGTTTGATGTCCCCTACAAGTTTTGGAAATAATCCCAAAATGAATGAATGTAAAACATTAGCCAAATTATCGGCATATAGTTCTAATTCATTTGGAGTTGCCCATGAGTGGTTGGTAACATCATTCTTTTATTTCTTTGCCTTAGAGGGTGAGTGTACCTATTATTAAACAAAACAAAAAACCAAATGTTAGTGATTGATATCATCAAATTACACCATCACATGTGAATGAAAAACAACTATAAACTTACCTTCCATATTCTTATGCATATCTCCAACCAAACATTGCCATAGGATAAAATCCTTACACTTTGAATGTTCCACCATTGTGAAATAACGATGAAGCCTTTTCAGCACAAGATAATGCCATGTCTTTTGGAATGAATTTATGGCAATTGCCACAAGATCTTTGCCATCCATGACGAGGACATATCCAAACAATTCAGAATTCAAGCTTAATTCTTCATCTTGATCAAATGATTTGTCTAACCCCTTGAAATTTAAAACTTTTTGTACTTACACAACAACTTGAACACTATTTGGAATATCAAACCTCGAATCCCATTTTGTTTGGATAATGTTTCTAATTTTAGCAAGAAGCAAAGAAACCACCAATGGCCTCACACCTACACACAAAAAATTCATAAATCTATTGAACCAATAGTTAAAATGAAAACCTCGTCACATTCCATTAATTAAATTTTATGTGAGATGAAATTGCAAATGAATAATTGACACATAAATATGAAAAGGGAGTTTGACTCACCATTTGAAGACCCAAAACATTATCATGCTCATCCACCAAATAATCCATCTTGTCATGATTTTTAGGCATGCTTAATTGTTTCAATGTGTTTTTTTGTTTTTTGGAGTTGTTATGTTCTTGCATCGAACTTGGTCCTTTCTAAAAAATGTTGTAGTTGATGCAACAATGACTAATAATGCGAGTTCAACATCACACCTATTAAAACCATTTCACAAAACAAAACAAAAATCATATTTGTGAAAATTAATTCACCAAGCATGAAAATAATAATTTAATGTTTATGGTTTAACTAACAAAATGCATTTGTAAATTAGGCCAGCATTGAAGGAATGAAAATCATATACAATTTGCATAGACTTTCATCACCTTCATGTTAAACACACAAAATACCTATGCTAGATAACCCATCTTGTTCATGTGAAAATAGACCTTTAAAATATACTACTTTACACATTTAACAAAATAGGCATCCATGCATTGCATAATTAATTCATGTGAAAAGGCACAAGGAATTATTAAGGATTAAATGTGTTTTATGTCAAAGCCATTTCACCTCAAAAGAAAGTTAATACACTATTTTTACTTTTGAAAAAATACATAGACAAATTAAGCCAACATTGAAAGAATGAAGTTTATAAGTATAAATTGCATAGACCTTCATCATTGTACACCAAATGACATTGGACCAATTTAAGGTTTAAATTTTAATTTGACAAAATGCATTAGTAAATTGGGCCTACATTTAGTTTAAGTATTACTAAATTTTATTATTCTATTATATAAATTCCCAAAAAAGGAAATAAAAAAGGATTAAATCAAAAACAAAGATGATTCACAAGGAAACACATTGAATTAGAGCTGCAAGAGATGCCAAATTTTCAACATGTTGGGCAAATTGAATTAGAGTTGTAGGTGGTTTCATTTTTTCAACATTTATAGAAGGAGCTATTGCATTATAACACTTATGGCCTATAACATTGGGAGTGCACAAAAAATATATGTATTTATATTGCTTGATCTAAATCTGTTTAATCTGAATCACCAAACTCTGTAGGAACTTAGACAAAAGACAAATGATAATAGTAGGAGTAAGGTAGATTGGCATGTCGTCAATTGTGACGCACTCCCAAGTCCCTTGTTGAACCCACTTGAGGGTCCAACTATGTAGAATTGCGGAAAGTTGGGACTTGAGGGTCGCTCCCGACTTCCAGCATTAAAAGGGGGTAGAGGGGCATGCTAGAAGTCCCGGGATTAGACTAGGAAGAGGGACTAGATTATCAAGCTCGAATCTGCATCCAAAACCAACCACAAAAGGGTTAGTTAGCATTCGGGAACACCCTTGGATGTTGGGACAAGCCACGGGCACTTTCACACACAAGATTCACCATGGCCCGGACTCAAGGGAAGCCACCACCTTCCCCCATATAGTATACTCTGCAGCTCTCCGCCGAGGCTACATCTAAATGGCTCTTTTTCCCAGGACTCCCAAGTTGGAGTCTCGAAATTGTCCCGGGTTGGAATCCCAAAATTGTCCCGGGTTGGAGTCCCGAAACTTTGAACGGTCATAGCTCCTCACCCCGAGCTCGGATCGGGACGAGGTTTAAACCAAAGTTGTAGCTTTCGTTGAGAGCTTTCCAAGCCTTGTCGCACTCCTTGAGGCGACGTCGGGAAGAGGTCGATTCTTGACTTTTAATGGTCGGGAGTCAAACTGATAGTTTGACTCCCGACCCTTCTTTTGCCCATAACTTGGGCTGCATATGTCCAAATGGCCAATGCGAGACATTTTGGGCATCTACGCTTCAAAACCTTTCCATTGATATCAAGAACCTGCCAAGGTGAGGAGATTTGACCCCTCAAATCGTCTTCTGAGTTTTCGGGAGTCCCGGAGGACTCCATTTTCCCACTTTTGGGAGTGTGAGTTGCATTCTCACACTTAGCCCCAAAGTGGGGTTGCGACAAATTGTTTGCTTATGACCAAACACTTATTTATATCTTCATCATATGTGTTTCATTTTGAGTGATTTAAAATGTTAAAGGAGCACCACTTCAAGCTCTAGAAATAATTGTTGAAGTGCAAAGGAAAAGGAACAATGAAAAAATATCAAGAAGAAAGATAAGCTTTCCAACTTACAAAACACGTTTTTTTTTGTTTTTCTTCTCTTTGGACCCCTCCTACTTTCAAACCTCACAATTTTCTTACTTGTTATTCATTTTAAACGATTTAAAGTATTATAGGAACACCATCTAAAGTTTTATGAATCATTTTTTAGCTCTAAAAATAACAAAACAACATACAAGGAATTTTTTGGGTGTTTGCAAATCGGCCTTCGTAATGTTTGATGGTATGTTTTTTTGAGTTTTTGACCCATGTATTTTGGGGGGTTGTAACTTTCTCATTTCTAATTTGTTTTTGATGATTACTAGTGTGTCGAAATGAGAGGTGTTCATGTTTTGTTTGGACATAAAAAACAACGAAGGTTTCCCCTTGGATTTGGTTTACCTTAAACACTTAAGTGTTTGGTCACTGATTGGTTTACCCTAGGGGTTTTAATAGGGTGGAATCAACCCACCTATTTTATATTACAATAGCAAATTAGCTCTAAGTTTTAAAAAAAACTCCAAGCCCAAGAAGATGTTGAACCAGCAGAGAAGAATGGCATTTGTGGCTATCAACTAGTGATTCACATACTAGATTAGTCTCAAAGATTGTTCTCTATCGGTACACACACCCACATAAAAAGATTGAAGATTCATTGAAATATATCATTAGCAGATTACATTGCAAGTTATATCATCAAGATCCATAGTTAGAAATCATCATAGAAAAAACTAGATGCTTTGAAAGAAAATTATAGCTTGAGTAAACTATATTGAAAAACACCTTTTTTTCTCCTCTTGCAACAATATTATTCACATTTCTCAACAAAATTGAGTTAAACAATAATAATAGAAGGTGACTTTCAATTGAGTAGCTCACATACACCATAAACCTTTGTATTTATTATTTAAAGAGACTGTCACTCATGTGGGTTAGAAGAGAACATGCCAAAAAACAATTGAGGGCTTCAAACTGCTACTACATTCCATTATATTAATAACACCCAAATCAAATTCAAGAAAAAATGAAACTCAAGTATCCTTTATAGATCAAAGCTTCACTCCAAACATTATTTATGTGTGAAGATTAGGAAAGAAAATTATCCTTATAATACGGGAAAATCTTCACTATATTGTGGTACCTTTCCCAATAGATTAGTAAAACAAAAATTACTGAACTTTACGTTGCAACTGAACACACCAATATTTTAAGCCCTTGCTTATGAAAAAAAATCTCATTATTTTTCACAACTTTAAGTTCACAAAAAAACATGTGCACATGTTATAAAAAGGGTTGGTTAATAATTCAATGTCATTATGTCCTAATGTGTCACAAGTAAGAGTTTTGCACTCAAGTGAAGACAACCTATACACCTAATCTAAAAACACTATAGGTTTGAAAAGATGAACAAGAAAACCTTATAATTGGAAAAGAGAAGAAAACAAATACAATTTAGTCCGCAACCCAATTTCTAGTCTTGACATCTTCTTATCGTTGCTACAACTCCAGTAACCTATATGTGCCCAATATCATCATGAACAAGTAGCAAATCAACACCACAACATGCAACTCCAAAGGAAACTATACATCACTACTAGTACCACTATCATCATAAAGTCCATTAGAAGCTACTAGAATTGGACCATCTAATTCTAGTAAGATTGCTACCAACAACAAAAGAGATGGTCATAGTGTTTACAAAGAATGCAAGCAAAACCAAAGGCAAAGAGTGGGAAAAGAAACATAAAAAAGGAAGAGAAGGGAAGCAAAAGAAAAAACTTTAGGGAAAAAAAAAAACTAAGGAAAAAAAGAAAAAGAGTACACTATCCCATTTTTCAAGTTCTTCTCTTGTGTGAATTCCTTTGAAGTCTTGCTCATGGTTGTCAGCATTGTTGGTGTGATGTGAAATGGTCTTACAATGCCACTCATAACCATTGATTTTTACTCCCTCACCCAATGCCTTTGGTAATAGGTAGATCGATGACAAGGTATGCCTTTAGAAATATATTCGCCTCTTCCATCATCAGATTGCCATAGCTAGAAAACAAAACAAAACCCCATGCACAAAATCCACAACAAAAAAATAATTCCAAAAACATGATCAACATTCTTCAATAGCCACGTACATTACAAAGCAATGTCCACATGGGTAATCCTGATGTATAATAGAAAATTTATATGAGGAATCTTAAATTCACAATGGAAATCTTACATTGATAATCATGATTTGCAACAAAAATCTTGCACAAATAATCCTCATCCACAATGCGAATCTTACTTGGGTAGGTTAATACTAAAGTATACTAGCCAGTGACCAAACATTTAAATGCTCATGACAGGCCAAATCCAAGGGGAGGGCTCCATTGTTTTAGGTGTCCAAAAAAAACTTGAACCCCTTCTCTTGGCACATTTGACACATTAACAATCATAAAAGATATTAGAGTTGAGAAAGTTACGGCCCCCCAAAGTAAAGGGAGTCAATCATTCAAAAAACAACCATTGAACATTACAAAAGCCGGTTCCCGAACACCCAAAAATTTCCATGTATGTTGTTTTATTACTATTAAAGTCCACAAATGATTTATAAAACTTCAAGTGGTAGTCCTATAGCATTTTAAATCTTTTTAAATGAACAAGAAATAAAAACATTATGAGGCTTGAAAGTAAAAGGGGTCCAAAGAGAAGAAAAAAGGAAAAAAATTCGTTTCGTAACTTGGAATTTTTTTTTCCCTTTTTTTTTCACTTTAAATATGATTTTAAGAACTTGAGGTAGTATTCCCATAAGATTTTAAATCACTTAAAATGAAACACATATGATGAAAATTGTTGAGTCATAGTCAAACAATTGGTAATGGGCCGGTCTATTCTAATCCGTAGATGGAAATCTATGGTGAGTTACATGGTGAATTGGTTTAAAATATTGGTGTTAAAACTATTGAAATGTAACAATGTTAAGATTAGTTGTTTTAATTTTGCAAACATGATCATATATAATTTACAAATTTTTAATGGGTCCAAGCATGATTGGGGTACCCCATTTGAAACATAAGGACTCATTCCTAAGACTCTTGAATTCACTTTTTTCTTCACTTTTCCCATGACCAATTTTACATCTCATGTGAAATGAAATAATTGTGTTCCAAATTTTACGTGGGCGTCTAAAGTATCAATTGTTGTCACTTATGAAAGTGAGAATAATAAAATTTATCCAATATCAATGGCCCAAAATTCCCAAAAAATTGAATTTTTTGAAACTTTTTAAATTGCAGTAAGGCATTTGGTTCTTGTCACATTCATATATTTTATACACATTAGCACATAAGATGTTTGTGGTAAAAATCTTGGGCCAAATTTTTTTTTTAGACATTCCTTATGAATCCTCAAATTTTATTTTTCTCATGAGACAAAGTCTTGGACTTTTTTCAAGGACTTGGTAGGAATCCTTAAACTTGTGCAAATTTGACATTCTATGCATAGAATAGTATATTTATAATATACATTTATCCATGAATAAAATCAAATGTTCAATATGAATGTGTCATTAAGTTTCAACGTGTTTAAATGAGGGGGTTTAGTCAATATAAAATGAGACTGTCCTTTTGGATACCCCAACCATATTATGTTACAATGTTAAAATCTTGAGGATTAAAATAGACCATTATTTTACAATGTTAATTTGTGTTATACAATTTTATCATTAATATTATAATATGTATGTAATATCAAACAAAAATGTTAACATAATATCACAATATATTGAACCATAAAGTTATAATCATCATGTGTATATTTTGAAATATTGATAATGTTCATTACATCATATACAAAATGATGTGTTAAATAATGTACATACTTGTTTCATGTTGTGAATGTTTTACATATCATCCATTTATCCATGGCTAATTCAACATTAACAAATAATATTGTCAACAATTTGTTTTGGTATGATTTTAATCCAAATTTTGAACATTATCATGATAATATGCTCATGTAATTAAAGCACACAAATTGCATTTAACATTTATTCTCAATATTGAACTCTTGTGGAATTTTCATTCGAATGTTCACAAATTGAAAAAGGTTGAGCTTCATTTTATTTTTTTTCAACTACAAGTATTTTGTCGAAAAAAAATTGAGTATTTGTTTACACTTTGTAAATGGGAATTATCTCAATGTGACATTTGAGAACAAACACATCCAAGAAATTTCCTGGATTTGATGATTCACACACATTACATGAAAGACAAATTGGATTAAAAGAAACAAAGTTAATCACATACTATAAATAGATATTTTACAAATTGAAAACATGGAAATTTATGTTTCATTCAACATTTTATTTATCTTAATCCATGCAAATTTTAAGAATGTGAGTTGTGCAATATGATCAACATTAATTTTGAGCTTTTAAAAATAGTAAATAGACATGATATGTAACATCTTTCTTAATTTTATGATTGTATTCTTCTTTGATTTGTGAAAATAAGGTTGATCATGTAATAACCTTTTGATTTTGTAATTTATGTCTCCATGGAATGTTTACTAGATACCCTTGTAACAATATTTATATATAACACATAATTTACCTATAGGCTATATCTATTAATGTGACATGTTTTGTAACCTCGTACTTCTTCATTACAAACTAAACATTATAAGATTATGTTGTATTAAATTATAACATTTGACATAGGCTACATATCTTACATGTGTATAACATGATATAACATAAATGTTCTATTGACATTACAAAACATGGTTCTAAAAAACATGTTAACATTGTGTTATTAAATTCAAATGATGAAATAAAATAATTCAATGGGGAATAATGCAATTAAATATATGTTACATCCATGCAGTTTCACATCATGTTAACATAATTTAATCATGTTATTTTCCATTGACATAATAAAAAAATCAAAATAACATAGTCATAATTCAATACTGCCTCTTCAAAATTAAATGTAGGTTGTTCAAAATTGAACTCGTGACCTACAAAGAAAATTCAATAAGGTAATCAAATAATGCATGTAAAAAATTCTATGAGACATAACACATTTGCAACTAGTTATATGTTACAATTTGATGTTCACTATGAGAAATTTCATTCAACGAAACCACACTACCTTGCAACTAAAACTTTAAAAAAAACTCATATATAATTGTTGTGCCACTATCCCTTGGGTATTACAACTATTATGCAACTATCCCCTAGAAATAAAGGGTACTAATAAATAAATTGCCATGTAAGAAAATCAATTGGTTATATTGTAGTTGCAAGTGAATTAAAAATCGGTCTTCTATATGATAATTTATACACATCATACATAGATATGTAATCAACCATGTTAGAGTTTTTTAGGAATTGTGTTCTAGTTACATGTGGCAACTACTTCAAAACAATTGTAAATGTGTCATTAAAACAAAAACTATGTTACAACTAATGTATAATGTACATACATGTGATCATGCTACATGTCCACATTTTCACCATGCATTATAAAATACATTTGCAACTAGTTATTGATTACGATTCCCATTTATATAGTTAGTATGGCCACTAGTGCGCCATTACTAAAATATTATTGTTCAACTATGTTATGATTATAGTGCAACTGCTTATAATTTAATAAGGATACATATTCATATGCAATGTTTTATAAAGAATTTATGTTTCAATAATTTGATTATTAGATATTAACTATGTTTAATACACTTAGTTATTATGAACTTATTGACTATACTAAATAATTGACTATTAATATGAATAAATTTACATGTAATTCATATAATTAATTTTACATTAACTAAAAAAATAATTACTTATTAAATAATAATCAAATAAATATTTATCCAAGTTGGGGTACTTCATTATGAATTAGATCGATTATTTAAAATAATTATTAATTCATCAATAATTACCAATTCATTAATTACTTAAATTCATTAACTAATTAATTATTTGGATACATATAATTAATTTAGATGTGATATTAAAAGCAAAGTGTATATTATATTAAAATTTGAATTTGGTGTAGACATGGATATGCCTATTTATACCCTGATGATTTCTACCCAAATTCATATTTAATATTTAATATTTACAGTGAATTTTTTAAAATAATTGATTAATTATAACTTACTAACTAATATGTAATTTAATTAATTAATTATTATGCACTTTATTCATATAATTTGTTAATTGATTAAAATAACTAATTGTTTTTCTCAAAATTCATATGATAAATGATATGAATTTAGATCATTAATCATCTAATAATAAATTAGCTAAAGTCAAATAATTAATTATTTGAAATAATTAACAAATAAATTAGATTTTCTAATTCAAATAATCAATCCAAATAATTATTTATCATATATTTAATTCAAAACTGTATGTTTCAATTAAATATTTATCATAAAATCAGATACACTCATTATTACAAAATGTGGGTGTAGTTCATTAGTCTTCGTTCACTAAACCAGTGAATTCATTACTTCTTCATTGGTCCATGTTCGCTACAACCAATGAATTCACTCAAAATTCAGTGACATCACTTGGCGTATAGGGACATCTTTTGTTGTAGTGATTATTTTGATTAATTTATTTTTAAAATTATTAGTTCAATTAAATATTTTTAATAAAATGTTCAAATAATTAAATCTTAATTATTTCACATATCTAATTATCTTATAACTAATAATTTAATTGTATAACTTACATAATGAAAAACAAACACAAAACATGTGGGAAAATCTTTCTATAATTGCAACTCAATTTGCAATGAAAAACAACTAAAAAATTGAACCCACATGTTTTGTCTTTGAATCCGATGTTATAAACTATATAAATAAAGCATGTTCTCTTATGTTCTCACATTAAAATAAATGTGTTATTTTGGGAAAAACTTAGTTCGAAAAGCAAAACGTAAATTTTTTAAAAAATAAATCATAGTTATTCTTTAGTTCACTTAGTCTTGTGTTTTTCTACCTACTTAACCTAGGTGATTAAGTAGGTTTTACTTATGTACCTACTTAGGTAGGTAAGTACATAGGTATGTAGGTCCTAAGACCTACCAACCTATTTACCTATGGTTATATACAACCTACCTAAGTACTATATTAATATTAATATTAATTTATATTTCCAAAGTATAATTAATATGCCATGTGGAAATTTTTTGTTGTGCCACATGTCACAATCTTGGACCATCATTAACATTCACAATGGATGATGGAGATCAATATTTCAAAAAAAAAAAAAATTGTGTCCAAAAATCTTCATACATTACTACAACATGTGGATGTTGTTTACTATTCCAAGTTCACTAAACTAATGGATTCATTACTTTCCAACTAGTTCCCATTTACTAAGACCAATGAATACACTCAAAGTCTAATGAAATCACTTGGCTTACAAGGACATCTTTTGTTGTAACAATAGTGCGACCTGTTAGATTTTAATGGATGGATGACAATTAATGACATCAACATGACATGATGGGTGCAATTATAATGGAATTGCATAGTTATTGAAAATGAGTTGTTTTAACAAAGTTATAATTGAATTACAATGAATTGTAATGTATATATGGTGAGTTGCAATTTTGCAACTCATGTGATTTGTCCATTAACATTCACAATGTATAAATATAGTGAGCTGCAAGGCCAGTTGTGAAACACCCCTTTCTCTCACAGTGGTTTCAATGCATTATAACATTAGGTTCACATACATGATGTCTAATCTATAAAGAAAGCATTTTAAATATATGTATATCAAAATGTTCACAAAAAACCTCATTAAATACATTTGCTAGTAACCTACTCAATGTTCATAGCCTAGTGAAATGGTTATAATAACCTAGCCTATTAATTTAGTCCCAAAATGACTATAATACATATGTTGATGGCATGTCAATGCCGCAACATATCAATTCAATTTGGATTTCCTTGGATACTTATACATCTTATTATAAAATATATATGGCTATGTGGCCATACATTTCATGAAATGTGGCTAGAATAACATTATGGATAGTATTTACATTGGGAAGATTATTTATTTGATATCAGTTCAAGGTGCAAAAATTGTATATCTTTGTAAATAATTTTTTTACAAATATGTGCTATAAGCATAAGTATATGTGGTAACTACATGTTACATATATTAGACATATTTGATTTACAAACAAATAAAAATGACAAAAGTTATAACCTATATAATTCCAAAAAATTTAATTACACCACTTGATGTAACAAACTTATTAGAAGCATAGACAAATAAACCCTAAGCATAATTATTTGGTAAAATTTGCATCTATTTATTTTATTATTTTTCTTAAATTGTAAATTTTTATGCTATTCCAAAACTTCATTCAATTTTAAGTGTCATCTTTATTCTTTTTAGCATACCACTTTCCTTACCATTCAATGTTGTTAGCATCCACCATGTCCATCTCAAGCAAAATGTTTATTTCCTTTGCCATTTCCATGGCTTGCAATTACTAAATTCTATAAAAGGTAAATAGATATATTAACAAATTGCAAATTTCAAAATATCAATGGAAGTAACAACAAGTAGACATGATGTACAACAACACATTACTATCACAATTTACAAAACAAATCAAAATGTGAAATATAGTGGATTGGTCATATATATGTTGTGGGGGGAAGGTTTCTTCTTACGGTTCAATTGTTTTGATTCACTACATGGAGCCATTAAAGTCAATACATTTGAAGTTTGTTTTGTCAAATTGTATCAATAGGAATCAAATGTAGAAAAATTTTCTTGTTCAAATTTTATTATTATGTAAATTTATTGTAATTAATCTAAATGTTATAAGGTTGATGTAAATATTTGCACTAGTCTTACCACCTTTGTTATGTTAAATTGTAACTTTAATTATAATTTTAACTTACCTATCTTACTTAGCACAACTCATATATTCAAATATCAATGTTAGCTCATTCATATTATGATGTCATTAACATAATTCCATTATCAACTCAAGCTTCAAGTCATGATTAAAATTAAAGCAACAAGATATGACTAAATTACAAGTTCATTCTTGGCCATGTTACCTAGCACAATAAGTTCAATCTAAATTTTTTAGGGTTTAGACATGTTACAAAGCTTCCAAAAATGTTGCAAAAGATTACATACATGTTACAAACATGTCATGTGCAACACAATGTAACATATGTTATGGAGCAATGTCAATGTAGTTTTGAACATTTGTAGCATGTAGTTTTGTGAGTCTATGGAACGTAACTTACATGAATTGAAATTTAAAAAAATAGATGACATTCGCACATTAGATTATAAGTAAAAATGTTACATGGCCTAAAGTTACATTTTCAACTAGTACATGTGCATATGTTATGTGTGGGTAGAAGTTACATGGGAGAATGTCCATGTACACAAAACACAACTATTGAATTTGTAAATAAACATATGGCATAGTAACATACCTATGTACATATGCCTAATAGAAAATATTGTAAATGGCAAACTGTTAAAGGTCCACCAACTCCCCCATTCTTGGAGCTTTAGTTTCTTCCCAAGTTGGGGTCTCCTTGCCTCCACAAATAGAACAAACTTACATGAATTAATGGCGTTAGATATTAAAAGTCATTGAAAATAACTAATCTAAACATGGATAAATTGTAACATTCAAAATTTACTAAAATATGACACAAAATAAGGTTATATATATAATACCAATCAATTAGTAAACACAATAACTATAAAGATCCGATTTCCTATGGAAAAAATAATAATGGTCACCTAAACTAGAACTAACCTTATTTCATGCTTGAACCCTCAAGGTTGTTAACTTGCAAAGTCAAATGCACACATTACTTCATATACTTTAATCATGACAACCAAAGAACATAGAGGTCCTACAAATCTTTCAATTTCACCAGATGATGCATTACTAAGGTCAAGACAATGCACAACAATTTCATATAGTCTAAAAGAATGTTTAAAATATTACATCACACTGTAACTTACAAAAATGCTTCAATCAAAGCATGCCTAAGAATCCTAAAGGATTCTTATGAAGGTGTTTAGTTCAATGTATGGTTACCCTCTTCCTTAACAACTTACCCCTTCTTTAGCTCCACGACGTATAAGTAGTTGTACTTTATATGTAATTTCTCCAAAACAACATCAACAATAATCCAAATACAACATTGAAGGCCCAATATAATATTCTAGTAACTTGCAAAAACATAACCACAGTGCAAGAGAAGACATGCAAGTAACAACATACATTACATCAGATTACAAGTGCCACCACATGGCAAATGCAACATATAATTTGAAGGTGCTAAAAATATGAACTTCCTCATTTTCTTTTGCAAGGGGCATTAATTTTTTGACATCTACCCTTATCTAGACCCTTTTTTGATTTGTTAGCTTGGTTTTTCCCTTGAATGTCCTTTAAGATGGCTTCTTACACAACTACATATGTCACAACAATTATCACACTAGCACCAAATTGTGTGTCCTTTGCAAGCAAAACACGTGGAGGAACATAACTCTTACTCTCATTTATCACACATGATACTATTATCAATTTCCCATTTTGAAACATGAGGCCATTCACCTTGCCATGCACATTATGAAGCGCTATTATATAAAACTCTTGTTTCTAGATTGTCAAATGTTACTAATGGAATAGGGTGTCCATGTTATAGATTTGGGATAGGGTGGCATGTTACAAGTGAAAAAAATGACATTAATTGTACTAATTTTATGAAGGCACAAGATTATGTAACTAGCTTTTTGTCTTGATAAACACTCACATCAAAAAATAGGTGGCATGTTATGGCAAGGGAAAAAAAATGGCATTAATCATCTTAATTTTCCAAGGTCATAGGGTTATGTAACTGACTTTTTGTCTCCACAAACACATACATGTTACATCACAAAATAGGTGGCATGTTACAAGAAGGGGAAAAAAAAATGGCATTATCATCTTAATTCTCCAAGGTCATACTTGGATACGTAAATTTGTCTTGATAAACAAAAGTTTGTCCCTCAAATTAGTAAGTAGGTAGCAAAGTTTGTAACAACTTGATGCCCACATTCCCAAACACTTATTGATTATACACCTTGGGAATACAAAACTCCACCTTCATGAAATCCTCAAAGTTTGCATCATTTGCCGAAGTCCTTAGAGATAGCCCAAGCTCTACACACATTGTTTGAAAATTGCAAAGTTGGCTTGTTATTGTGGTGCCTTGATATACAATCCAAGTGAACGGTTCACTTCTCCTTAAATATGAACAAGGACCAATGATTTTGAGCTAGATACAAGGCCACCACAATATTATAAAAATTTGAACAATTTTTGAAAAATTTGTTCCCCTACCTAGCCACATGTGTCATTCTTTGCAAATGTAAGTACAAACATGAAATCAAACCATGTGTTATTTAATTGTGCTTGAAAGTTTGACACTTTGAACATCATTAAAACTAATGTCAATTTTCATACTCTTCAAACCCTTGAAAAATACAATGTAATCAATTATTTCCACATTCACACATTTCTTCAACTCCATTAATAGATTGTTGACCTTGCAAAGTGATCCCATTATACTACAATGTAAAAGAGCTAGATGCCATATGTGGTAGATTTTCTTAGCAAATTACATAGTAAGTCATGGCCCATCGTTATGGTCAATGAACACATCACAAATTGGTGTAGTAACATGGCTCGAGACAATAATGGAAACATGGTAAGGCATGAATCAAGTAATACCTACATGTATAATAGGAAATGTACACAAATTGTTGTAACATATTTTTGAACATGCAGACTATTTCAATGTATGTTACAACTCTTTTCATAAGCAACCCATACATTCAATATGTAACTCATACATTACATGCATGTGAAACAACTCTTTTTGTAACAAGGTGTAAGTTACTTGGATTCCAAGTAGCTACTATAACATATCCAATGTATGTAAATCAGGAATAACAAGTAGGGTTCATTGCAAAGAAACATATAATTCTTATAGCCGATCATCCTTATTAACTTGCATAATTGATTTGAAAGACTTTGGCACCATTGTCTTTGATGACTCTTTAGTTCCTTTGCACACATCCGTGCTGGTAGAAATTGGAGGTAACTCAATAAAAGTCGAGGTAGATACCTTATCAATGGGGACAATTAGTACGTGAATAGAAGGTGAAATTGGTACCTCAAATGGTGGTGGATCAATTAACACCTTAATAATGGTTGGAGTTGGTACCTCAATAGGAGGTTGGTGTAAGATTGTGGTAGATGGTGGAGCGAGGATGTTACTTAGGGGTTCCATGGGCACCTTTGCATGGGAGGGAGTTGCCACTTCCAATGGGAATTGGGTCATCACTTTAACTAGTGAATGAATGGGGGGTTGCTCAATATGGGATATAATTGTCATAAATGGCATCTTTGTTTCAAGCAAATGTAACATAACAAGGACAATAGTTGGCTTCCCAACATGTGGAGATGAAATTTGAATTGGGGGGGGAGTTATTAAGACATGATTTAATTTTATTATATCAAATTGTTGACTCAAGTTTTTGGGGGGGAGCAATTTGTAAGGGTGGTGAACTCTCAAACTCTTGGGATGGCATATAACCTATGAAATTTTTTAATTGGCTACAAATTACCCCTCCTCCCAATTGGCTCAAAGTATGTAATTAACTCGTGTCAAAATGTGGTGGGAGTTGGGATAATGGGATTATTAGTTCAAGGCGAACATATAAAATGCTCTCTATTGTAATTATTGGGTAAGGGGAGACAACATCCTCTCATGTAGGTTTTGTGTTACCTGGTGTGTGGTAGTGATCAATCAAGGTAGAATAAATTAGGAGAATGGTAGGGATTAAACAAGGCAGTGAATGAGCTTGATAGGATTAAAACTATTGGACATTTGATTTTGAATTACTTTTGGAAGGAAATGACTTAGGATGTAATTATGGAAATTGTCGGAGTGGAGAGATTGTTTTTTTTACCCATAGAATGAAACTTAGAGAGTTGCTAAAGTTAGACATAAAGACATAATATGATTTCAAAGTTCTATTGATATTTGAAACCACAATTTTTTTCATGTTTTCAATTTTGATTTCTATTTTTTAAACTACAGAGTTTGATATGATTCAATTTTGAGTAAAAATAATAGTGTGGATTTGATGTTTGTATTTATTATGTTTTGGCTTTTTGATAATTAAACTATATTTTGACCACAATTTTTTTTTATAAAAGGAAATATAATTTGAATAGAATGAATAATAGTTATAAAAGAAAATTTGTGTGAAACAATTTACCAAGATTGTTTTGAAGAATTGAAACCACATATTTTAAATGTTGAAATGAGTAATTGAAGAGAAATGTGTATTATTTTAAGTAGACATAGAACAATTATAGGATAGAATCTATGCCTACCATCTTACCATAAAATTATTGTTACCAATATTTTTCCTAGTTTTTTCAAATGTCTAATGGTTGGGTCACGATTTTTTTGAGTGTCCAACTTTTTGTATGTATTCATAATCTTTTAGTATTTTCAAATGCTAGAAAAAATTTACACATTTCCACCAACCTTATCACTTAAACATATGACTTGCACAAATTTTTAGGTGTCAAAATTTTCAAACATTCAAACCATATGACATGTGACATTAGTGTACCCACTTTGGGTTCAAATATATGAAAGCTATTGGTATTTTATGAAAAGAAGTCATATTTCATGAGTATTAAAAAAATATGGGACCCTTTTATAAACCATATGACTACAACTTCAAGAATATAGGTCGCACTAATATACCTCCTTGTTAACACCTTCCAAATTGGTTTCATATCATTTCTTAATAAAATAAGGTATTTTCCTATGGTACAATTTTCAACAATTTCAAAAGGATCCAAATACACAAGTTTGCATAATCACTATTAATCAACGGGCTAAATTGGTGAAAGGATGTATCTAATGGATACTGATGAAAATACACCAATTATTTTTCAATATATATATATAAGAAATCCATACATGTATGAATTATTTGTTTTGCAGGACATAAATTTGGTGTTTTTACAATACTACCAAAATACCATTTGTATTCATAATTATGGATATGTCTTAATATTTTTGTGATGTGTTTGTTGCATATTACATTATTGTGATTTCAAATTTTAGAAAGCACCTAACATTGCATTATATGGTATTTTGTTCAAAAAATCACATAGAAAGGTATGTGGGACAATATTTTTTAAGCATTCAAGCAAACCATGACCTAGTCATCTCCTCCCATTTCATTTTCATTAGCATCAAAGGTGTTCAAGGAGGTACTTTGAACTAAATCATGGTGAGTGGCAAAAGGTTATTTTGTTGCAAGATGCTTTAGTAAATGGTGATTTTGCAATTTCTTCAAGGCAACCACCCTAACATCTTGTTTAGTTGTTTCAAAATTTGAATGCCTCTTGCAAAAAGGTATATTTATTTGTAAGAACACTCATAACTTGTGACAAAGCTAATGTACAACACTTTCCATGTTATAGGGTACTTTAACTAAATGATTATTTAAAGAATTGTCCTATAATTTATGTTACAATTATAGGTTAGGAATTGTGCATATTTACCTATCCTAGTACTAATTCAACCCAAGCCAATGTCTTTTCTCTGTATTAACCAAATAGTGAAGGTTACATCAAAAGTGTAATGTTTTGGATCTAAATGAAGTTGCTGCCAACCAAAAATAAATTCCTCCCTATTTTGCAAAACAAATTCATGGACAACTTGCAATTGCACACGATGCATCCACTCTTTAAACTCCATTTTCCACTCAATAGAAGAAAACAAGCCTTCATATGCATTGATGGCTTGGGTTTGCCAACCTTCCCCAACTAACAACCCCACCTCTCTTGCAAACAACACTAGTAAAAAAAACATCATTTGCGATTGTCATTTGCAACTAAATTTAAGTCGCAAGTGACATAACAACTAAAAATCAACATAGTAACAAACAACAAGTTGTAGACAACCATTAATTGCAGAAAATAGATGAAATATTTTTTCGTAAAATACGAATATGATAAGTGGGACAACACAAGCAATCAAGTTACACCGAATAACTAATGAGGTATAATGCATGAAGGAAACTTTTACAATGATATGGAATGTTTCATGGGAATCACATTGGATGAAACTTCATCTAATAATACATGTTACAAGAATAATTTCATTAATGAAAAATGGCCAAAGGAAAAATGGGGAAAATTGTACATAACACATGGCATGTTACAAGGGAAACCCTAATGCTAAATGGAATGAATACCTTGTTCAAATGACTTGTGGGTTACAAGTTGTGGCTCAATTGATGTCTAGGGGCAAAAAAATTGTGAAATGTTACAAAAAATTGAAACTAGCATATCAAGACAAATGGAATTGGTTACAACACAAGCTTGATAAGATTACATCAACTATCTAATGGTGTACAATGCAGAGGGAACCTTTTACAATGATAAAAAATGTTACATGGGATTCAGATAGAAAAAGATTTCATCAATAATAAAACATGTAACAACTAGGATTTAGTGATGCAACAAGGCAAAAGACAAAGGTACAATTATACCCAGTTTGTGGGCATATTATCAAAGATTTAGCCTAAACCTTCATTGAATGAATGGCTTGTGAAAAGCTGTGTAGGTTACAAACTGTGTTGCAACACAAATACATAGAATTATACACCATTTGTGAACATGTATAACAAGGAAAGCTTCATGTTACAATATTATAAATAGCTAGTATGCTCCAAAAATCTATACCAAACAAATAACCACTAGTAAATTCGAAATAATAACAAATGCCTAAGGTTTTTAACCAAGTATGTGTATAGACAAAGGTTATAAACTTGACCTTAAGCTTTTTTTAATAGGCTTCCACTACTACAAAATGTGGTGCAGTTCACTAATCCCTATTCACTAGACTAATGAATTCACTACTTTTTCACTAGTCCCCGTTCATTACAACCAGTGGATTCACTCAAAATTCAATGAAATCACTTGGCATACAAGGACACCTTTTGTTGTAGTGTTCGGGTATATAACATATTAAGACAAGTGGAACTAATTACAACACAAGTTTGAATAAGTTATATCAACTATCTAATGATATACAATGCAAGAGGAACCTTTTACAATGATATGGATTGTTACATGGGATTCACATAAAAGGAGACTTCATAGATAGTAAAACATGTAACAACTAGGATTCAATGATGCAACAAGACAAAAAACAAAGTGGGCAATTGTACTTAGTTTATGGGCATGTTACACAAAGTTTGTGGACATATTATATGGGATTTAGCCTAAGCTTGCATGGAATGAGTAGCTTGTGAAAAGATGTGTAAGTTATAAACTATGCCACAACACGAAAACATGGAATTTTACACAATTTGTGTGCATATAACAAGGGAAGCCTAAAGCTACAAGGAATGAATGCCTTGTTTAATGTCTTGTAAGTTATAAACAACAATATTAAAAACAAGAAAAGGCGTGAAAATGACAAGACCTTAAACACACATTTCAATGGTAAAAAACATAACTTAGGATGATGCATGAACCAATAAAGCAAATGGAATTGGTTTTTATAACTTCAATCATGAAGTCCCACAAAATTAATGCCCATGTTACAAAAACGATCAAAAAAAAAACCTATGAGTATGGACATGTTTTAAGGGTAGAAGATAGTAAAAATAAATTACTAGGGTTAACGCAAAACAATGTTGTGCATACCTGAACTGAATAATAGGGATGAGATTTGGAATCAAAGCCTAGTAGAAAGGAAATTGGAGTTTGAAATAATGCATGTAAGAAACAATGCAAATACACATGATCAAGAGGATGAGAACTTATCAATTTACTAATCAAGAGCTAGCATCTCATTCGGAGATGGAACAAGTCAAGAACATGGAACATGTTTGATGAATGCAAAAGTGAAGAGAAACAAAACATATGCAATGTAAGAACATAAGACACGTTTAGTAGCTTTGGAAAAGGGGGTGAGAAATGATGTTACTACTAGCAATTTTGCAATGCAAGAACTCTATGAATTGGGAAATGAAAGCACTTGAGGGTGGATCGGAATTTGTAAAACCACCTACAACAATTAAATAACTAATGGATGCGATTAAGCAACTGCAAAGGCAACGAGAAGAAGGATGGGTTTACGTGCATAGAGGAATAATGGAGATGGGGGAGTATTGTGCAAAATGGCTTAAAACAAGCATGTCAACGAAAGGTGACGACAATGCCCTAAAAAATAATAATTGGAATTTTTAAAAAAAATAGTGTCTAAAGCAACCTTTTTTTCAATTTGTGATGTAACTTAGATGAGGATTGTACATAAGTTGCTTTAAATTTGGCTATAAATGAAATTAAAAAAAAAGTTTTAATATCCTTATGTTTTTGGTTATTTATTTGAACCATGTATAAAAATGTGGTGATTTTTGAAGATTATTTGAATTTTTTTCAAATTTTGGTGATTTATTTTTAAAAATTGAATGAATTTTGGACAACATTTTTCCAAAATTCTGTACTAAAAAAAAAGCTTGGTCCAAAGTTATCCCAAGATGGAATGTATTTTGTTATTTTCAAGTTCATGTTTACATCTTAAAAAGCTTTCATGGCTTTTTATAGTGTATAATTTGAGATACACTATTCCTTTGTGCTTGGAAAAAAAAATTGCAATTTCAATCATGTATTAATATACCAATTCAATAAAAATGAGACAATTTACACAAATATTAGAAAAACATGGATGGCAAATTGGCATTTGTTCATAATAAAAGTACACTCATTGAATTAATTTTTATTATATAATTTATGTTTAACTATTTTATGTCATACATAGCAATTCCCACCAATAGCAGGTCGATTTTCAATATGAATCAATTTGCACCTTACACCCATTGCATGAAAGTTTAAACAATATTTAACAATTTTTTTGGTTTGTTCTAGGATTCGCATTCAAATATACACTTGACACAAGTGTGATGAGTTGAAAAAATAGTTATTAGTATTATCATACAACTAAATCATTTTAAACATACAAATTTTCATAGGTAATATTAAGTGTTTCCAAGAACTAGATTTTTCTTGCCATATATCCAAGGTATAAAATGAACACCATTGATAAAACTTCAAAACATATACTGTACTACCTTTTTAGGTTTGGCATAAATTAAATTATTTTCAAATTTGCCGAATTTTTTGGATATTAATAGTTAGTTATGACAAAAATTAAAAAAATTCATGCAACCAACTAAGTTTGATTGATGAACCTCTCCAACTGGCTTTCAACAACAACTTATTGACCACCTAACCACAAAGCACTAAACTTCTCTTCTATTAGCATCTGGTTATAGTAAATTTAATACAAAATGCCAAAATTTTAAGAATTCAAATTTTAATCGCCTAATTAAAAATTGAAAATTAAATTAATTATTCGGCACTGAGGTGCCAAACTTTAAAAGGTACTACAATAACAAAAGGGTCTAATGTCAAAACAACTATCCTCTTCCCTTTTCTATTCTTCTAGGGACATATTTTTAAAGTTTTTTTTTTGGATTTTTTTATGGCACAAGACAAGTATACATTTACTGTTATGCTTTGAGCTTCAAGTTGTATCAAAATTTTAAAGGAAATCAATATTACTTAAGGGAAATTTTTATTAAAAAAATGTGTATCTTTGTTAATGCAATTTCCAATCATTTAAATTTATTCATTTTGAACATCCTTAATTATATTATTTTTCCTCTTTGTTAACTTGAACTTAGCACAACATTGGACAACGTCTTTATAGTTTACTATAATAAACTATAATAAAGAACTCAAACTTAACAAAGGCATAATCCTAAAATCAAACCTTGCACATAACCATATTTTGGCATTAACATGATTAGTAAATATATGAACCTTAATTGTGTGATGTACAAATTATTATTGTTTTGATTTTTTGAAAAGAAGTCACCATTTCTAATTGCTTTTTTAATTTGAAGGTTTTTTGTCACTACTTTGTTATTACTATATTCCCTAAATGGATTAGGCATTCATTTAATTTAATTTATATATTTTTTGAGTTTTTGAAAAAAATACTTACCTCAAATGCCAAAAATCAATATAATTAATTTTTGTTGGATCTAAGAGTTGAACCTAGGTTTATGGGGCTACGCACCCCACACACATGGTTTAAACACATTGCACATTTATTACAATTTTTTGCCTCTTGTTAACGATATTGTATAAATTAGAATGTTCAAAAATTCAAAATCTCATGCTAAAGTTTTAAATTGCAAATATATTAATTATTCCGCAAACAATTATCAAATTTGTTGAAGGATTACAATATTTGGAAAAAAAACTTTGGACAATTTTTTCTATCACTAATAAATTTAAAACCTAACTTTGGGATGTTTATCACCTCCTCTTATTTTATAAATTAATTAAATAAATAACAATCGTGAGATTTAGGGCATGGAACTAAAAACCTTTTACATTTTATGAAAATCACATTTTGATTTGTTATACTTATAACATTTAGAACACCTTATTATGTTATAATGATTTTGAAATTCATAACATGACATGATATATTATTTAAAAGTGACCTTATGCAAGTAAAACAACTTTCAAAGTTATTTTTAAAATTAGACCTTTCAAATTTAATCTAAATTATTTACATGAAATATCTATTATATTTTAACTTTGTGGTTACTTAGATTCTTTAATTTACTACATTTGATGGACAAATATTATTGTAAAGAATTTAATTACTTTGATACACCCAAATGGGCCATTAGTTGTGATGCACCAATTTAAGAGATTTTTTTTTACAATTGCTTCTAAAAAATCAATATGATCTTGCATAAATGTTTCACCAAAACATTTATTCATGTTATTTTTAAATGTGTTGTCAAAAAAATAAAATGTCACCAAACATAATAAAAATAATGGTGGCTCTTTATTTGTGTTATTCAAAACTACTTACAAACTTAATATGTCTCCCGTGAACCTACTATGTTTACAACAAACCTACCATGTGCCTTTTTATAATTTGATTGTAAACTTCATTGAAAAAAAACCATGATGAATCATTCAAATTATTTCCTTTCACTTAAAAAATAATTTCATTCACATTTGTACCAATTAAATTTGGTACGAGTAACAATTAAAGCAATGGTAAGGAAATGAAGAGAATGCCATTACATATATGAAATATTGATGATAATGAAAAAAATTCCAATGGTGGCTTGCATCATATTTTGTATGAAATACAACACTTAATGTCAAATTGAACTAGTAAATGTCATTTGTGCTAATAAATCTACACAAGATCTTGTGCTTATGGAAATGTGATGTGCAATAAAATGATTACTATTAATTAATCAACTATAATTATTAGTTTAAATGTATCACCTAATGTTGTCCCATTTTCAATGTTTATAGTTGTGGATCAAGAAACAAGTGTATATCATGATGTTGATTGTGATAAAAAATATAAACAATCCAATATAAAGGGATGCATGTAGCTATTATTACAAATAATGCATTGAAAATAACAAGTAAAAAGGTGAAGAGGGATGCAAAGCCTTTTTTTAAATGACCAATAGTTAAAAATAAAAATAAAAATAATGGATTGATGAAAATAATAAAAGTGATGACAAGATAATGAACAAAATTAACAATTCACATGAATTTATTTTGTCATAACAATATTAATATCGTGTGCAATAGTATTCCACCTTCTTTATATTAAAAAGTTGGTGATTGGACAACTAATCTGATGTTGGCAAACACAATGAAATTATGATAGGGCTTTAGGGGTGATAACTTAATGGTATGCCTTTTTTAAGTAATACAAAACTATCCAATTCAGACCTATTAATAAGGGGTAAAAAAACTCTCCCATGTCTTTTACAACTAGTTTAACTTGGGGTTTGATGATAGTTTGTGAATTGAGTTGTGTTCCTAAAAACATTTGTGATAATGGTGATGAAAAAAAACATGGGTTAATTTTTTAAAATTGTATTTTCTTATGAATAACCATGCATAAAAATCACATGAAAACTTTAATTATTGTTTTTGAAGGAGCAAATTCACAACACTTCTTGCTTGAACCTTGTTCATAACATTGATAGATAATAATGAAATTCTTTCAATATTTCAAATATGTTAAATCATAATCAAGGTTTATCTAGTACATGATATGCACAAATGTTATTATGAAATGAGTACTAATGCATATTTGGGATTTCATTTTGCACTTCAAAGTAAAAGCACAATTAGGTGACTCACTTTTGACATTTTGAATAATTCACATCATACATTGTTTGAATTCATACAATCATAATAATTATCAAACTATAAATCCTATAATTATTTGTTATGTTGTTGGTCATAAATATTGATAGGCCACCCTATTAATACCTTTAAACATGTGATTTGTCAAAAAAATTGTTATGAAAGCTTGAAGATTTCAATGTAAAATGGACCCAAAAAATAATGAAAAAAATCATAACATTTAAAATCTTTGAAAATGAGATATTATTGTATTAAACAAGTTTCAATGCATTTTACTCTTAAATTCTTCATTTGATGGTCAAGTTTTTTTCACATTAATATGATATATATTTTGTGTTCACATTTTTCATTTTCTTTTTGTGACAAATGTAATGTCATCATGATTTCAAAAGCTCATTATGAATTTCCATTATGAATAATGTTTTTCCTTAAAATTCATCTATAATTTTTAATATGATTTTCACTAAAGTTTATACTATACAAATCATTTTTAAAATGACAATGTTAATGTTAAAAATGGCCTCACATTTTTAAGTTCATTTGTAATCCCATAAAAACTATAACTATGACAATCCAAACTATTCACTTAATTGTGCTTACCCCCTTTAAATGCATAATTCTCAAAGAAGTCAACATAAGAAAATATTGTGTGAGGTGACAAATTTGGCACAAAAGACTTTAAAACTCTTTTTCATGTTTTAATGTAAAACTATGTATCACAAACTTTTACAATTTAGGCTTCAAGTCACCTATGAATTGACTTGATTATGTTTCACAATATTCTAAAGTCATAAAAACCTTTTGCTCACATCCATTTGCATTTTTTAAAACAATGTAATTAATTTTGTGTCAAAGTCACAAGTTTTTATGAATTCAATTTAGATAAGGAAATTCTCAAGGTATAAGCACCATAGTTTGGAAAATCACCCAACAAACATTTCTTTCTATGAAATGATGAAAAAACATATATTTGGGGCATAAAATGGACATGATCACAATGTTATTTATTTCTGAAATTAACATATATGGAATTTCACAATAAATTTTTGCACATGAAGAATGAATGCACTACCCATGAACCCCTTTCCCATGACTTATCATACCATTAATTTATTCCTTCAACTCATCGATTTTAGTGTGATACCTTCAATAATAAGCATTCCATTCCTATAAAATTTTGACAAACCAAGGCTTGAAGGATTCAAATGCTATTAGCTACATTTAAACATCAATGTGCTTCTCTTTAAACAAGGTAAAAATATTCAAGCTACAAAACAAAATCATAGCACATGGTTTTGAATAATTATTCAATAAGCATGAAAGGCCCTAGTTTTTCATAGAGGACTTAGTCATAGAGGACCACTCAAGTACCCATGGGCACCATTTATTTCATAAGCACCAATGACAATTTACAAGCATGCATACAATTTGATTCTAAACATCCATACATTTTTCATAACATTGTTCACTACTTCACATTAGAGGCGACGCCTTTACTTCAAATGGATAAAATATTTTAAAAAGACCCTAGCTTGTATCTGTTATACACCTAACCATCACTTCTTTTATTAGCACCACTTAGGATTTCAACACATCCAATCGATGCAAAATAAAATTAAACCACAATCTATTCAAGTAATTATCCCAAAAGGACAATCATTTCAAATAACACAAAACATTGAATCCTCTAACAAGTAATAAAATTGTTATAATCTTTTTCTAACCACTCCTAGCCCCAAACATGTATGAAGTGTGGAGTCACCATATGTAAAGGCATGTTAACTAACATAATCCAAAAGTTTTCATCTACAAAACTTTGGCACAACACAACTATGTCACTCACAAACACAATTTTTACCATCCCTTCCTTAACGCACTATTGCAAAAACATGGCTTTTAACACCCCTTGCTTTTTTACTACAATGATTATGGATTTAACCATATTTATCCATAATCACTTATTTCATTTATTTTCAATAAATAAAAATGTAGGTATGTACGATTTGGACTAATTCCAAATACTATTATAATAAAATCAAACATACTAAAATATATTTGGAATATCCAACACATATACATGGACTATATAAGCGATTAAAAATAATCATACACATTTTGACATGGACTATGACATGTCAAATGTGACTAAATATAGTCATAAACATTTTGATGTGGAATATGATGTGTCACACATGATTAAAAACAATCATAAACATTTTGACATGGAATATGATAGGAAAATAAATATGAATTTCATGTTCTGATTTATTGTTTGTAATGTTTAATATAAAAATAAAAATTGAGAAAAAAGGAAAAAATAAATAAAATGACATATGAATTTGTTTCCATATTTTTAATTGTTAAAAAAAACAACACACGTAATATGCATGTGCAACTTGGATTAATTTAACATCTTTAAATTGCATATTAAATTTTTTAATTTAAAAATAAAAACTTGAAAATTAATTATATAATCAGAAATTTGAAATTCAATTCAGTGTGAATTTCTAAAAAATAGAAATTTTCACACATTATTATTATTGGTTTTTTCCCTAACCCTACATATAAAAAATATAATATAATATTTTAATATTTTTAAAAGTTAAAAATTATTAAATATATATTTACGGAAAATTTCAATAAATTAATTGGAATTAAATACATTAAAAAAATGGAATACATTTTACATTTTCAAATTCAATGGCACTATAATTTTCAATGTAATTAGAAGATTAAATTATGAATTAAACTAAACAATGATGTTCATGTGTGATCAATTTCATTACGAAATCACTTTATTATATAATAAGATTTCAATGTGAAATATTTAAAAAATGATTCAATTTTAAAGTTATATTTGAATGGCATTCCAAATTGAATTATATAAATTTAAAACAGGAATTTATTTCTTTATGATATTTGAAAGAAAGAAAAAAAATTCACTCAATGAAAAATATTAAAAAACTGAATGTTTTACAGTTTTGGAAACTGAAATATTTTGGAATCTAGTTAATTGAAATTTCGACTAAACTAATTGGAATTAAATGTATTATAAATTTAAGTAATCAAATTTTCATTTTAAAATTTAAATGCATTATAAGTTTCAGTGTAATTATGAACTTACCTAATTGTGTAATAAGCTTGGAATGGGAAATATTCAAAAAATAATTTAATTTAATTTAAATTTAATGACATTTGAAGTTGAATTGTATAAATTTCACAAATGAAACTCATTTCATTATGAGTTTTTGAAAAAAAATTGACTAAAATTATTATTCTTGTTTTTTGGCTGAAGTCAATATATGATTTTTTTTTGTTTTAATCTTACTGGAAATTTAGTTAACTGAAAAATTGAATAAATGAATTGGAATTAAATATATTTTAAATCAATGTAATACATTTTATATTCTGAAATTAAAAGGCATTATAACTTTATATGTATTTATGAAACTAAATTATGATGTTAATGATGTACATTTGTAATCAATTATTATTGGAAATTTAGTTAACTGAAAAATTGAATAAATGAATTGGAATTAAATATATTTTAAATCAATGTAATACATTTTATATTCTGAAATTAAAAGGCATTATAACTTTATATGTATTTATGAAACTAAATTATGATGTTAATGATGTACATTTGTAATCAATTTCATTATGAAATTAGTTAAATATTTAGAGAGCCCATAATGTGAAAATATTCAAAAAAATAATGATATAATATTTATGATAAAAAAACGTTTTAGCATGTGAAGTGATGGTTGGATGGTAAAAGCATTAGGTCATGGTTGAGAAGGTGAAGGTGTAACCAAAAAGGAAGGCTCATAGAACACCCTCACAACTTCTGTTGAATTTCCCTTCAGATCAATGAGGATGACTCCTCTTGTCTGTATAGACAGACTTACAATTTCCTAATCAAAGTCCATAGTTTCTGCACCCTTAGCTCTGCTAATTCCCAAATGCAGGCGCACATCCAATGCTTCCAAAGACGCATTACCAAAATTCCTACTAACCTCACTTTGACGCACGACTCTACAGACTCAGATCACCTTCTGTCCCTCTCCTTCTTCCATACCTAACCTTCCTTTGTCCTCCTCCCCTCAGATCAAGGAGCTGCCTTCCTGTAGTTGCTAACGCAGCGGAAGATAATCAGCAACCAGCAATCCTCCAGGCTCTCCTGAATTCTACCAAAATCTCCCTAGCTCTCTGTTCTACTCTCTTCCAAAAATCTCCTACCTCCTCACTATACAATTTTTTCCTTTGCTAGCACATTGTGCCCCTACCAAACTCTCCAGACCAGACCTCCATTGCCGCTCTTTTCCTCCTCCTACCTCCCGCTTGCCTTCCCGATCGTGTCGTTCTACCTAGTCCTTCCTGCTCCTTTTTGTCCATCAATGCACCACCACACCTCCTCATCATTTGCGCCGCCATTGCCCTGTACACCCTCCTTCACACCCCAAACACAGACCTTCCATGCATCCCCATGCAGCCATCATGGAGAGTTATCCGCCGCCAAAAATCAGGACAACTAATTATGCTCATGGCAAAGCCCAAGTCCCCACTGTGTTCACACTGTGAGCCACCCGTTTTCACGTTACAAAGGTTCAAATCTCAATTTGGAGTTGTCATGAACATGATGTTGACAATCATGGGTTAGTTTTTGAATCCAAGCTTTTTTTGAGTGGTGGAGTCATGGGTAAAAACTATGGATTTGTCCATAGTTCAATTTAGACTTTTAAGAAAAAGATATTATTATTATTATTATTATTATTATTATTATTATTGATAATTCAAATTTGAAAAAATAAATAGTATTGTCATATTTTCAATCATCTTTGTCATAATGGACATGTACATGTCATTAGACAATTTAATCAAAACAAACACTAATAAACATATAGTCAAAATAAAATTATTCAAATTTTTGGCCTAAACAGTTGGTATGTTTTGATTGAATCATCTTTGTCTAATGCTCTTATATAACTAATAATATGTCCATATTTAATGAGAAAACTAGTGTAAAACCTTTGATTTGTAGTAGAGCCATTACAAAACTTTGTTATTTCATAAGAATTAACCATAACTTTCATTACTTTTACCCTATTGATAGGATCCAATTGTGTTAAGGTCCATGGTTGCACATGGGAAAACTATTCACATTCAAATTGTTCATTTGCACCTTCACATTTGGGACATTGATATGACAAACTTTCATGTGAAATGGAGCAAACCTATTTCAACTTGCAATTGCCATGGATTGTTTGACATTCATGGAATTGAGTTTTATTATTATCACCTTTTTGACTTCCCAAAAATATTTGAAGATAGTCCTCCTTGCATTGAAGTAGGTCGCATGTTGCATCGTAACCTCATCACTCCACACTACATAACAATCAAAGAAATAGCCTATGTTTTATAAAAACTCCAAATTCAACATAAAAACATGTTGCATCAACAAAGTGTCATGCTCATTCTCTATTTGCCAAAACCACAATTATATATATATAGAAAATTATATTATTCATTTTATGTTGTTCCAAAAATAATAATCAATATATGGAAAACTTCACCACACAGAAAACTACATGTGATGACAATGGTGATAATTAGGATGATGAAGAAGATGATTAAGGTAATAAGGATGACAAAATTACTAGAAAAACAATTGGGGAAACAAAAAGATGAAGGTAATGAAAATGTTAATTAAAACAATGAACATTAACAAACCATATATATGGGTCAAAACATTCCAGTAGGAGACAAAAATGTTATTGGGAGTCTTTGAAATTTTCAAACTATAATAGATATGTTTTTGTTTCAACATTTTAAAGTTTTGTTAATGATTCCTAGTTGTGTTAAACAACTTATATGAGTATTGAGGATCTAAAATTTAAAATTCATTAAACTTAATTTTGAGTTTGAATTTGAGTAAAGAACTCTTGAATTTGAACAATTGTTGCATTAAAAGTAGTTAATTTTGCAAAAGATTAAAGTACAAGAATCTTTTAATAAAAATAATTTAGATGATAGTAACCTCCACTAAAAAATCATTCACAATTTAAAAGTTATTAAATCTAAATGTTTTAGAAGTTTAAAATATGTTTCAAAATCTCAAATTTTCAAGAGTCCTTTACCACATGTAAACGAAGTGTAATGTGCATGATAGATAAAACAAAGTTGTATTTTATGATACAAGAAACTAATCCCTAAATTAATTATTATACTTTGGTATGATTTGAACTTATGATAAATTTTCAAATGAAATGCAAAATCAAGCAAAATTAACACATTTTGAAAAACTCATATTTATTCAACAATGAGTAACACAAAACATGTGATATATTAAGGCAATTATACGTATTTTTAACAACAAGTTGCAAAAGATTTCATTCAACTATTCCTTTATATGAAAAAGTAAAAAGGACTAAAAAATAATTCACAATCTTTTTATAATGTAATCCCATTGCCTATTGTTAACATCTTTTGACCCACTATATATATTGAAAAACATATTATTAAAGTTTTAAATGCTTAACGATTTATAAAATTTATGAAAATCCCAATCATGTCCCAAGATGCCTTTAGAAAATATGTTGAATATGGGCATCCTTTTTATAAAAACATTTGATATCATTACACATTTTGCATCAAATACTAGGTGCGTCATATTTAAAATGAAATTCTAAAATAAAAAAGTTTCCATATAAAATCAATAAATCTTAGAGAAAAAACCCGAAATTTCTTAAAAATGCAACTTATGATCAACAAATGGTGTTAAAAAGATTTATTTGCATTCAAAATGATTTTGAAACTTGTGCTTGAGTTTTTAATTTCATTGTTGTACCTTCACTATTGGTCATAAACTATTCATAGAAACTTTAAAATCATGTGTTAAAATTTGATGCAATAAATATATAATTATTGAAATTGTGTTTCAATTTTAAAAAATTGACTTTGCAAATACACAACCTTTTTGGGGTGAAACATGAGTCGAAAACAAAGACTTTGCGCATTTATAACTCTCATGATTTATAGTGAAGCCAATTGTTATGTGTATGTATACATTACACCAATATCATAGATTTACAATTACATATATGATTATGTTTGTTGTTAGATGTGACATACATGAATACATGACATCATAGTCTAGTCAAACATGTCATTTTTACCATGGCATTTACAATAATATCCATGTGAATGCCATTTTTCATGGTTGTAATTTAAAGGGAAAACATCCAACTGATTATTATGATATAGATTATTATTATTCATAACATTGGTATTTTATTTTCATAAATCCTAGTTGTGAAAGTTGTTAACCACAAGGATTTTTTTTTTTTCAATTTTCTATTGGAGGTTGGATTGTTAATAGTAAGCATTCCAAGAGGAATTTAACAATAAATGACAATTTATTGTTATAACATATAAAAAATAAAATCCTTTTATAGTCTGGCGACCAGGATAAACATTTAGGGAAACTAACCCAAAAACAATTACACACACACACACATTTTACATTCTTAAAATACAGGGACTATGACAATGTAAAATAAAAAATAATAAATTAATAATAATTACATTGCAATATATTCCATGGTCAAAATCATCATCCAATTTAATTATAATCACGTAGGTCAATTTAATATCAATTATAAGAAGAAACTAAACTTTCAATTACATAGTTGTAAACCAAATCTTTAAACAATTAATCACACACCAATTTTTAGCAAAAGCAAGATTGGGTGGACCCACAAGCAATGTCACACTAAATTTTATTGAACTTGTCAAAATTTAAGAAACTATAAAAAATAAAAATAAACAAGGGTTTATTAGCTTTTTTAATGAATATATTTACCATGTTTCATAAATTTTGAAACTTTTAATGAAATACAAAATATTTTGAATTTTGATGTTCCTAATCATCGCATTTGCAAAAAGTTTCAAGAAAGTAATGGTATTTACTAATGTAGAACTAAAAGTAATTAGAAAGATTGTATGATGAATGAATTGTTTAATAGTAGCATGGAAAAATATTATAATAGACCAAAAAAAAAGATTTATCCATTTGGATCATGTATCGTGGATATAAAAATAATAAAGTCCAAAATGGGTGAAGGTACAATTAAAATTCTTTCATGCTTTCCGATGAACTTATCTATTTCCCAAAAATGGGAAGTAATTCAATATTAAAACTGAACAATAAATAACTTAAAGTGGTCAATCAAATTTTGTGCATGGGTATTTCGAAATAAAATATTGAATTGAACATATATATAATGGTTAACACATTTAGAATATTTTACAAAAAAAAGATACCATAAAAACTGTATATTCCATTTTCTAATTGTTAAAACATACTTAACACATGTTTTTAAAACAATTCACATTGCAAAAAAATGATTTACAAATACTTGCATTATAATCAAGTAGATAAGTAAGTTTTAATTTGAAAATTAATGTACAATATTGATTAATTATATTATCTTTGATCAACGAAGTAAGAAAAAAGACATATAATATATTTATGACAAGTTTTGTTGTTTAACCCAATTATTTTCAATCTATGTTTTTAACCTAATTAAATTTGTTCCATACTTGTAATCAATCTATGTTTCAAAATAAGGTTGAATTGAATATTTTTCTTGCATATTATGTGATCTTATTTTGGATTATTGTGATGAGTGAAAACATATTTAAGTGGACTTTTTAAAACTATCACAATCGCAATATTGTAGGTGAATTAGAAATTTAAAGGTATAAACAAGATAAAGTGAACAATTTTTTTAAAAAAAATTTCTACTTACAAAATAGACATAAAATAGTAACAAAACCTATAATAAAATTATCATACATTGAATGTTTTTACATGAATGATCAAACATAAATTAATTCTTCACTATTGGGCATTAGTTTAAAGAATTTCAAATAGATTTTTCAAAATACAAATAATGTTTAAATTTTGCTTTTTGAAGTGTGGAATTTTGTAAACTACATTTCAAATAGGATTTTTTAATTAAAAAATACAATTATTTAAAACTGACCTTTTTTTATTGTGAAATATCTTTATAAAACATTTTTTTAGTCTTTTTTTTTGTAAATGAAATTTCAAGATTTTTTGAACTTAAATTTCAACTTTGTGATTTGAAGGATGGGCTAGAAAGTGGCGGCGTTGGCTCCCCTTGTCACCTCATTATTCCCTTTTTCATTTTTCTAGGTCATCTAACTACTACTTTTTTTGTTTCAGTATTCATGGGTAATTGGTCCTATTTTGTTGTTAATTAATTTGAGGATTGATTTCACTTTTGAGTAACTAGTTTTGACGTGTGTTGCCATTTTATTTTTAGTTTTTTTAAAAAAAAGGCCACCATTTTTTTTCTTCTATTTTTACATTTTTTGGAGCCACCTTGGTTTTTTTAAAAAAAAATCCTTAGAAAAACACTAACCTTAACCTTAAATAAATAAATATCATTAAGTATTTGTGTCAAATTTCACAACCATGATTTTTCCATCCATTAAATGGGGATACTTTTTGCGTACTTGCAAATCATATTTGTTTTCAATTTTTTGAAAATACATTTTTAGAAATGTTAGAAAGAGGACACAAGGTTTCTTTTTATTGTACTTGCACCCATTTTGATGCTACTTTATTGTTTTCATATGCAAAATGTATGATACAAAATGAAAATGCATTTGTAGTAGTACGTTTGTGTTCACTTTAACACGCTTACACCTCTTAAAATCATATTCAATAGTAACATTGTCAAATCTTTAATTATTTATGTTATAATACACTTTAGTGGGAAGCATATTGGAAAATATGAATGTGTTTGGAAACAAAAAGTGGATTCATAAAGACTTTTGAAATTATACATTGTCTTGATAACATAGTAAAAATTTGACATGTAATTTTTAAAAAATGACATTAGTAAGGTCAATTTATTTTCTTTAAAAAAAAATGATAACATCAAATGAGGCATTGAAAGGTAAGATGCAATATTAAAACTTTCCTTCTAAACAAAATCTGACTTTTTTGGCTTGAATATTGCATTATTAGGTTTTATTAACAAATTTCTCATTCAAAATTTTATATTGTTACATTGGTTTTTTTAACCAAGTATATGTCTAGCCATGTACACACTTGTGTTACTCATATTTTCTAATGAAAGCATAGAGGAATGTACATTGGATGTGTAAGTTGTTACTTATCATATTGTAAACATTTTAACATATATAAAAAATAAACTCTGACAAGGTGAAAAATGAATCACCTAACCATGCTTTTACTAAATGTTATGTGTTATTAATTTAAATTAGGCTTGCTTTTGCTATGGTTTGTCCTAAATTGTATGCATTATGGAAAATCCTTGGTCATGGTAGTCATTGTGCCCATGTTACAAGCACACATAATCAAATTAATAAAACATGAACATGTACCATAATCATGTGGTCACAATGATGATTAAAGATAGTTGATCATGCATAACTATATGAGGCATGTGATTAGTATATGATTAAATTTGGAACATAGTTGTAAATTGTTTTGATCATGGATCCTAAAATTTGACATAATGATATGTTTAGTTTCTAAGTTTTGCTTATGAAATAAAGACTATGCATTGGTGTAAGATTTGAACATAAAACTTTTGCTCAAATTTGACCCAATGTTGACATGGTTATTATGTATGCATATGAAGGATGGGCATGTTCAAGGACAAGACAAAGTATCATGGGGAGAACTAAATGGGTTTGGCAAAATTAAGAACTCAACAATGAATAAGAACCATAAATTTTTTATTGATGGAACAAGGCATGATACAAAGCTAAGTTTGAAATAGTATAGTAGGAGGGCACAACTTGTGTTGGCAAGATCAAGGAATCAAATTTTTATGACCTATAATTTTACTTTTTTTAAATTAAAAAAAATATTTATCAATATCTTTAAAATAATGATCAATATTTAAAAAACCTATGTCAATTAAGCCTTTCAAAAACTTTTGCCAACTAGACCTTTAAAAAGTTTCATCAACTAGACCTTTTAAAAACTTACGCTAGTTGAGCCTTTTAAAGCTTGTGCCAATTAGACTTTCTAAATAGTTAGATCAACTAAATCTTCTAGAAACTTTCACCGATTGAGCCTTCTAGAACATTCTAATCACATTCCATAAATATTTAATAAAAAATTCCTTCATGTTTATTGGCCATGACAATTACTAATTAGTTTTAAATTAACATAATTGATCACAAAAAAATTCAATTAATTTCATTTGGATTCATGAAATGAAGATGTGCCATTCATTTTGAAAATTTTACTTTGAAGTCTAATATAGTCCTTCAAATTTCCTCCTTTTAAAGTTTTTTTGGGCATGATAAAATTCTAAATGTATTATTAATTTGAGTGTGGAATATATGAAAATAGATTTAACATTTAAATTCGACTAATTCATTTGATTAATGTGTCATACTAATGTAAGTTGGCCAAGCTTCCATTAAATTACATCACAATTGCTCAAAATGGCACATCTATTTCCCATCAACCAAGGTATGAATTATGAACTATAATTAAATAGCTTAAATGAGTAAAAATTTGAGTAAGAAGGTTGTGATTTCTGCCTATTTTAATATGATGATTTACATTGAGATTGAGCTTCAGAATTATTAGCTTGTGTATCTTCTCATTTTTAAAATTAAGATTTTCTTTTTTCTTGGCAAGTTTGCATATTTTTCGCTTGTCTGCATTAGAAAATTGTTTTTTTCTTTTCTAGTAGATAATAGCCAAGAGTAAAGAAGGGTACTTAATTAAAATTTTTTTTCCCCCACTTTCATATCTGATATTTATAGCCAAAATTGGCTAAATATTATTTTAGATGATCAATTTTTTTTCTTCATTAAATTAAAAGAAAGTTATAAAAATTTATAAATTAGAAAAAAAAACATTCACATAAATTTATAAATTAAAAAAAAGACACTGAGATGCCATGGTTGAGGATTCATCCAAAATGAAATCAATTGAACCACTCACTCACTAACTAACTTACTCACCTGTCACCACCTTGAGCACCATGGATGGATGAGCATCCATGATTATTTTGACATATTTCGGATGTGAGGATGGTCTGGATGAGGACCCATGATTATTTCGACATATTTGGATGTGAGGATGGTCTGGATGAAATGAAGTCACCTTCTAAAATTTTGTTTTTTTGGGGCACAAGACAACAAAGTCAAGTTCTACCCCAAATTTTTTTTAAAAAATAAATAAATTGTTACATGCAAAATCATTAGGTCACCTTCTTCTCTGCTGCTGATAGAATCTTCTTCTTCTTCTGTGAAAAGAAAGAAGAAGGACGGATGAATGGACAGAGGATGTTGCCTCCAAGGTTCCAACTCGTTCATCATCACCAAACAAACGACCGGACCAGACCAGACCAAGACCACACCCACAGTGGTGGCATGCATGCACATTCTAGTAACCGAGGGGCTAATCGCGGTTGTTGTTGTTGTAGATTCGGAACCCACTCGGGAGGCCTTTCCTTCCTTCCTTCCTTCCTCTTTTCTTGGTTGCCAACAACAAGAGCAAATGTATGTCGGATTGGGTTGGTAAAAATTGACCCCAATTTTGACAATAGAAGAAGAAGGAAGAAGAAGAAGAAGAAGAAGAAAGAAGACCCCCCAATCTTGACTAGAGACCAAGAATTTGGACCCCCCTCCACCACCACCCCCCCCCTTTTCTACACACGACATAGCATAACATCATCACAAGTCCGTGTTCATCTGGGGGCCCGGGGGTGAGGGAGGGATTTTTGATGATGTGAGGAAGGAATGAGTGTTGAATGAGCTGAAACTTCTTCTTCTTCGTCGTCTTCTACTACCACTACTACATGATGTAGTTGTATTGCCTGTACAATAATTATGTATAATATATATATATATATAAAACTTATGGCATTTTTTGTTGGACGGAAATGCCCAATTCTGAACTACATGTATAATAAGGAAGTACCTTTTTTCCTTTACCATGCAAGCTTTAAAAATATGCGTCTTTCTTCTTGTCCAAGAATCATTTGGTGTCTTTCGCTCATCCCAAATATTTATCTTATCGAGAGAGAAAGAGAGAGTGTAGGTTACTTACTTAATTTTTTTGGGGGGTTTTTTGCCCCTATTTTATTTATGATATCCAGAATTATTTGGCAGATTTTTTCAACAAAAGAGAGGAAAAATTAGTTGAATTTTTTTAACTGTAAAGAATTTTTTTGGGATGAAAAAAAACATTAAAATTTTCGGGAAAAAACACACTGAAACAAAAAAAATTCGAGTTTTTTCCCCCCCCCCCCCCTCTATTTCTTTCTTCCAAGAAGAAGAAGAAGAAGAAGAAGAGGGAAAGAAAAGTATACACCAAAACAAAGTCTAGGAATTTTGATTTTTCCCCTCCCAACTAAAAGCCAATCAATCATTATATTATTATTATTATTATTATTATTATTATTGAAATACTTGGTTGATTTAAAGATATAGAAACCAATAATATATAATATAAAATATATTTAGGTGTTTTTTTAGGTGCACCATAACATTATTATTATTATTATTGTTAGTGATTAAACTTTTCCAGCTGAACTGAATTGAACCAATTGCATAGCCTACTACTCAAAAGAATAAAATGTTCTAACTTACTTAGACCACTCACCAAGAAATTGTACAACAAGGAAGGAAGGAAGGAAGAAGGTGGGAAGGGGGTGGGGTTGGGGTTTTCAGGCTATGGTGGTGTATTAGGTCATCCTCTGAAATATAAGGAGTTGTGTACCTACTCACCCACCAACCCATTGCTTGCCAAAGTTGTGTCACATATGGTCTTCTTTTGTTGAACTATCCTCCCCAAATGCCCACCACTAACTAGGTAGGTATACTTGGCAAACCGTTTTTGAAATCATCTCCACCACTTGGTGGCCCCTTTACATGCACCCATCATGATGGCATGCATGAAAAAACTAGTCTTCCTAAATGCATTGACAATCCTTGATATGGTCTCTCAATGCTCATGTTCCCTGGCTAGGTTGGCCGTTTGTTAATCCCATTAATCCCTATAGTCTCTTGGTGGTCACATTCCCTTGCTAGGTTGGCCATTTGCTAATCCTATGATCTCTTGGTGTTCACATTCCCTTGCTAGGTTGGCCATTTGCTAATCCTATGATCTCTTGGTGTTCACATTCCCTTGCTAGGTTGGCCATTTGGTAATCCTGGCTATGGTCTCTCGGTGTTCACATTCCCTTGCTACGTTGGCCATTTGGTAATCTTGGCTATGGTCTTTTGGTGCTCACATTCCCTTCCTAGGTTGGCCGTTTGTTAATCCTTGCTATGGTCTCTCGGTGCACACATTCCCTTGCTAGGATGGCCATTTGTTAATCCTTGCTACAGTGTCACGGTGCTCACATTCCCTTGCTAGGTTGGCCGTTTGTTGCAAGGGGGCATCCCCCTAGCCCAAAATATGTCCATGCATGGAAGAAAGGGAAAAAAAATGTATGCTTGGTCAACAAGGATGTGCCTATCTATATGTGCATAGATAGGGTTGATACCTTACATGGATGGAAATGATGTTCAAATGCTGCAAAATACACCATGTGAAAGATGTAATAATACATGTATGATAAATTTCATGGAAACTATGTTTGGGGATACGTGCGACAACGGGACATGTGTAAAATATGGGGACTAAAGAGGGGAAGGTGTGCAACATAAGGGCGGAGGTCAATGGGCAAGCCGTGATGAGAGACTTGGGAAACAATAATCAAGGAGGACGGTCATTACATTTAGAAATTGTTTTCGTATATAATTTAGTATAGTAAATGTGTTCTCACCTTCTTCAATAGAAGAGTTATGTTTATAAAGGTGAAAGTTTCCTCCCAAATGTCACCCTTAGTTACATTTTGTCATCCCTTTCATTGGCCTTGAGTGGACCGTTGTCCCTTGAATGAATTGAGTCCAATTTAATTAATTAAAGTGGATCCATTTTTCTCTTCTTTTGGGGGAGCAAAGAGAGGAGCAAGCCTTTTTGTTGAGCAAAAGGTAGAAAGAAAAGTATGAAGAATGGTTCATAGTCATAAAGTCGCCTTACAGACTACTAAACGGCCACTTTAGATGAGGGTCCAAGGTTCAGGGTTCAATGAAATAGAGAAAATCCTATTGGATGAGAGCCATAAAAATTGGACCCAAGGTCTTTATTCAGATGAGAGACCAAGGCCACCTAAACCTACATGGCACCACTTTTGAGAGAGAATTAATTTGGTTTGAACCCAAAAGAAAAAGAGCTTAAAAGGGGGGAGTTCATGATTTGAAAAACCAAGATGCAAACTAGAGTCCAAGGCCCCGTTCAACTCAAGGATTCAATTTGCTTCAAATGGGTCCAAATTGGTCCCTAGGAATTTGGACCCTGGACCCCATCTAACTCAAGTGGGCCTAAGGCCCCCCTTTCCAAAGCTAGACAAACACCAAAGAACGTTACAACATAACATAGTATGGTTTTCCCTATGGCAATAAGCATTACTATAGGCTTTTATGGCATTAAGATCATGACACATGCGAGAGATAAACTTCATGGTTTCAACCAATTTAATTAAAATGTTAAAATATGTGTGGTATATTTATCATAATTTATTACTATCACATCTCTCACACTACTAATGTCAAAACTACCATCATCATAAACATCACAAATATTTTGACATTGAGATGAATGAATGAATGAATGAATGAAAACCCACAAAAGTCTTTTTTCCCTCACACATGTGTCGGAAAACATGTGTACTAAACCTTACTAACCACTCTTGGAAAAACAAATATTTTGTTGCACCTTATACAAGTTGAATGCAAATGATAAAGTCTAGTGAAAGGGAGGGGGGTAAGGGGAGTGGAGGGGGTGGGTGCAATTTCCAAAGCTGGACAAAGCTGGAAGATGAGTAGAAATGAGAGAGAGAGAGAGAGTACTATACTACTAGGACTTGAGAACTTTAGGCTAGTTTCTCAAGTAGAGAAAAGCAATAGAAACCACTACACAAAAATGTCTATCATGGAGAGTAACATGCAAAAGATGTGGATATATATATATGCATAAGTTATTTACATTGGCCTTATGATTTGGTCTCTAATAATGCTTGGGTTGTAAGATGTGACGATTGGGTTGTGACTCACCCGTTGGGTTGTGACTCACTCGTTGGGTTGTGACCATGTGAGTGGTAATCAACATAAAACATTCAACTAGACTCAAAAAAGAAAAGAAAAGAAAAGGAAGGGAAAAAAAAAGGCCATTATCTTTTTTCTTCAGGTCACACATTACTCATTACAACAAGAGAAACCGAACGAGTAGGTAAGTAGTCCAAAGTGGCAAGGATATGGGCATGTAAGCTTTAAGCTGGATGATTTCAATAACAGACGAGAATCTCATGCTCATCATCATGCTGGACTCGTTTTTTGTCATAGAAGAGAGAGAGAAAGAAAGAAAGAAAGAAAAAAAAAAGCTGGTCATGGGTTGTGGTTGTCCTCCTCCTCTTTCCTCCTCAAGAAGAGAGGGCCAAAAAGGATGACCTCATTTAAAAATAGACTAAAAAATCACAAAAATTATTTAATTTTTGGATTTTGTAAAAATTGGATTACCTTGGGTAGGCAACAAACTCATTGAGTCAGTAGGTGATTGGTTGAAGGGGTTGTTTTTTGTATATGGGCAGGCACAAATGTGTTGTAAGTATGTCCCAACCAACTCCCTTCTCTCCTCCTCTCACCGCCCTCTCCTCTCCTCTCCTCTCCCAAAAACATTTATGTAAGTTGATCTTAAAAACACTCCTTGCTTTGACAGATTGGGTCTGAACTCGGTCCCCAATTTTTGCCAATAATTGGGCGTTCTCACAATTTATTGGCGCGAAGCATACACATACATTACATACCATGAAATCACACATTTTCAACACTAACTTTGGTTGGATAAGTCAAAGAGTATATAAGTGTCAGGGAATACCATGAATCTTGCAGTGTTCCAGGCTGGTTTCACGACGCTCCCTCGCGCACCACTCGCCTTCCCCCCCCCTCCTTCTCTTGCACCCATGTTGCTCTCAACCTTATGACAACTAAAGTGCCATTTGTCCGTCTGGTGGGTATGATTGATCAGCTTAACAGCCAGCCAGCAAGCAAGCAGCCCAGCAACTACGGAAGCACCACCTCACTCCTCTCCCTCTTCCTCCTCCATCTCCTCCAATGATCATGTTGAAATTGTGTCAGTCACACAAAATGTTTGGTCATGAAGGGTTTTTGTGTAAGTAGTCAGCAGCCAAAAATTTGCCATCATGAAAATAACTAAGTACCTCATACAGAATCCAATGGGGGGAGAAAAAGGGGGGGGGTGGTGGCTTAGGGTTTAGGGTTTTAGCCTTTGAGAAACCCATGGCTTGGTTTGTGTTAGAAACACACACAACAACTTAATTTCAGTCTACTAACCTGAAATCCCCCCTCCCCCTCCCACAAATAAATCAATATTACAGTTTATTTGGTTATTTGTGAACTACCTCCAAACTGGGGCTCCTAGAGAGAGAGAGAGTCCCAGTTTTGCCCAAAATATGAGACAAAAGAAGAAGTGAGGAAGGAAACAGGGCACAGAAAAGAAAACAAGGGAGGACCAAACTAGTTTTTTTTCTGACCTAAACCCATCATCCTCAAGATAATAATTTCCACCCACAATATTGGAATTATTTGTAAAGTACTCAAAACTGGGGCTACAGGGGATCCCAGTTTTTTGTCAAAATTGGGACAACGGACGAGAAGTTGGGATGAGAACCAGACATGAAAAAAAAAAAAAAACAATGGACCAAACTAGTTTTTTCTCACCTAAATCTCTCCTCGAGGGAATTTCCACCCACAATATTGGAGTTATTTGTAAAGGACCCTGAACTGGGGCTACAGGGTCCCAGTTTTTGTCAAAACTAGGGACAAAATTAGAAGTTAGGATGAGAACAGTACCTACACGGAGGGAATAATTTTTTAAAATAATAATAATAATAATAAAACAGGGGACCAAAACTAGTTTTTCTAACCTAAACCCATCATACTCAAGGGGGGGGGAATTTCCACCAGCAATATTTGGATTTATTATTGGGCCTGTTTAGCTGTGGCTGGCTGGACTGCTGACTTATATATTCTTCATTAAATCAAGCCTTGTCAGAAGAAGATTTCTGTAAATCTTTCTGCCCCCCATAATACCAGTTTGATGAAATGGTATTGAATTTCAGTGGCTGGCTGGCTGGCTGGCTTTCTGAATACAAAGGTGGGGATGGAAAAGGTGTGGGGGGGGGGGGCGGGGGGGGGGCAAATTAGGGGCCAAATTAGGGACCAAACACAGGGTGAATTTTTAAAAAAGAAAAAGAAAAATGGATAATTGTATTTAAAAATTTGTATTAAAAATTTTGGACCCTGACTATTAACACCTGGTTCTCATGATGCATTCCGACCTGTCCGTCACTGAAGTTATGCCAGCCAGCCAGCCACTTTCTTTTTTCGCTTGTTGGTTCTCTTCCCCCCCCTCTTTTCATTTTTTGCCACTTAATACGAAACACAAACAACCCCAAACCCCGCGTGTGTCGGGTTTTGCCAGCTTTTAGTAATGCCAAGGGGCATCCAGTGTCAAGTTCCGTCATAAATTTTTAACATACTCGCTTGTACAAAAATTGGATACCTTGGCACGAAAGGAAGCTCTGGCAGAATCCGGCAGCATAACAAGTGGGCCTGGGCCTGGCCCTGCTGATGACTTCTTCTGACTTCAACTCCCTCGCTTCGCTTCGCTTCGCTTCGCTTTACTTTACTTGAC
>Ga0209611_10000037_pt1 | contig 125224 bp, 85 predicted proteins | sample S1TSphgellanicum_3_FD_187693 | JGI IMG/M metagenome (GOLD analysis project Ga0209611, IMG submission 187693) | Host-associated microbial communities from peat moss isolated from Minnesota, USA - S1T2_Fc - Sphagnum magellanicum MG (SPAdes) (version 2) | ecosystem: Host-associated > Plants >... | reverse complement strand
GCTACAATAAATCATCAACCACACCCAAGAGAGTTTTATGACTCTAATGAGGAATAAGACTTTGAAGGTTTTTTTTGTTTTTTCTCATGTATAAAATTCTATTTCTTGCTCACTTCTACGTTTTCAGGCTGTGTGACAGTGGACACACTCTCCGCAATTCCACTCAAAACTTCAGCTAAAACTGACAGCTCTTTTGTTTTAGGTCTTCTTTGTTATCTTTGATTTTTGTTCATTTGCTTTTGGTTTTTTCTTTTTTTGGGTGATATCTACTTGTGTTCTCATTTGCCTTGTACTTTTGATGAATGGGTTCCCATCCTTGATTTTTATTTACGAGGTTTTCATTTTTGCCAGGCAATCAAGGTTGAGATCTACCTTAGTACCTTGGCCAATTAGATGCTAATTATATTATTTTTTAAAATGTTAAAATATTCAAAAAAAATTCTTCCAAATAAAAAAATATTGTGAAGGATAATAGTGAAATATTTAGGGATGTTCCATTTGTTGAAATGAATTTTTCAAAATTAATTAATTATTCGATGAACATGTGTTGAAATGGCCAAGGTACGCAGTATTAGAAATAGAAAGAGTTGAGGAAGCATAGTTAACTGTTCTTTGCAAGATAGTTCTTTGGGTGGACAATTACCAAATGAAAATCAATAAATGATTTTCTCACAGTTCAAAAAATAAAAATCTTTCAGTTCTTTATATGAAATCGCTTTCTCAATTGCCTATCAAAGAATTAAAACCAAGAGACTAAATTTAGCAAAAGTAAGGAATGGATCGTGTGATGAAGAAGAAGATGATGTTGAACAACATAAGAGCAAAAATAGTGAAATAATCATGTGATGAAGATGAGACCTAAGTAATCAAGATGGTGATGAAAAAGATGAAAGTAACATAAGAATTGATGTGATTAAAAAATATATGATGATGAGGAAGAACATGAGACCAAAGTAAAGACTCATGTGATGAAGAAGAAGAAGATGATCAATGATGATGATGAGAGCAAAATAATGAAAGACTCATGTGACGAAACCAAGAAAAGAAGAAACTTATGAGACTTCCTTGCTTTCCTCTCATGGGGCTTTCATGTGATGAAGATGAGATGACTAAGATGAGAGCAAACTAAGGAAGGAATCATGTGGTAAACATGAGATGACTAACATGAGAGTAAACTAAGGAAGGAATCATGGGATTAAGAAGAAGAAGATGATGATGACCATAAGATCCAAGTAAGGAAGGACTTATGTGATGAAGAAGAAGTTGATGATGAAGATGAGAACAAAAGTAAGCACGGGGACGAGCATTCGATGGAGAAGAGTAAGATGACGATGAATTTCATGCGAGCAACGTTAGTCAGGAGCAAAGTAGGTAGCGATTTGAAGTGTAGGACAAAAATAGCACAAAGGTTGGCAGTCAGTGATCAGTAGCAGCCAAGTGCGGAGCCAGAAACACAAAAGGCTCCTTGCACTTTGAGCGGCGTCTCTGTAGGACTGACAGTACGACGTGCCAGCAACAACAATAGAATCGGGTTGCTCTCTGGTTGTTATTTCTATCAGGTTGTAATCGAGTATGTGGCTCTCATGATCATCACTACTACGGTAATATCATGCCAAGCCGCTTGATTGTTGGGACCCGCATAAATGAGATTACATACCTGATCGGCAGATAATGTCAGCAAGCTGTTCCGTTGATGACCGCAGCAGCTTGGCGGGTGGGGAGAGAGAGGCAGCCTGGAGAAAGTAAGATCTCACTCTCTTCTATCTCCCACTGGCTAATGGGTCTTTTATAATCTGTACGTAAGAATCTCGATATTCTCTTGTCAGGTCCAGAATCAGCTGGGTAAGTGATGAATAGAATTTATTGCAGATTAGGAGGAGCGAATTTTGTTCCATTTGTCCAGCGTATTGTGATCGAGATCAGCCAATCTCAGCAGCTAAAATGCAAGAAGCGTTTTGAGAACAGCTCGTAGCCTTCGTTTGTATTTGCTTGAAGGCTACGATCTACGTCAATGTAAACTTGTGTTTTGATGTTTGAAAGCAAAGAAGCCGAGAACTGTTACAAATTTCCATCCGAGATCGACTGCTAGAAAGCCTTGATCAGCGTAGTCCATTGACATTGGAAGTTCAACAGCTCTGCATGTTCTGAGGAAAAGCTTGAAGAGAAAGAGAGAGAAGTGTTTAGAAGCTCCGGACAGGAGATTCATTTGTCGAGAATGTTGCAAATCAAATGAGATTTCTACCAGCATTGCGCCTCCGATCCATTGACCGTTACAAGCTCGAATCCGCACATTAGAAGACAGATTTCGCTTTGTGTTTTCACACGATAACAAAAATCTTGAGCCTGATTATTCTAGTACACCTGACACAAAGAGTGATAGATTTGGAAATTGAGAGAGCTTGAGAGAAATGGGCGACAATCGAGAGTTTGGGTTAGGCGCTCTGAAATTGCCAGACGGGAACCACAAACTGACTCGGGTGCGTAGTATGGACGAGGAGTCAGTGAGATCGATGGGGTCGTTGCCTCTAGAGCAAGAGGAGAGAATGCAGTTGCTCCTGGTGAAGAACAGATCGGGTATAAATGCATCGTCATTTGTCAAGCCCGTCGACGAAATTCTCCACAAGACTACTCATAGTTTGGTGGAGAAAAATGGTCGTATCAATGGCGTGGACGAAGCCAAGTCCAGCGAGTCTCACAAAGTTTCGTTCTTCAAGCTTTTCCAATTTGCGGACCAATTCGATGTCTTACTCATGCTTCTTGGGTTCTGCGGAGCTGTGGGCGATGGCGTTGCATTCTCGGCGATGTTGTACGTGCTGAGTGGTCTAATCGATGTTTTCGGAAATAGAAGCCTCAATTCTCATGAGTTCATGCACGAGATTACCAAGGTAAATAGTTTCTCTGCACACATTTGAATGCAAATTCAAAGCAAGCAATGAGCATGCAAGCAAGCAAGCATCGCGTTGAGGATGGTTCTCCAGCTCAACCACAATTTCAAATGTTTGCTTCAATTCCTGAGGAAATCCAGTTCGCAAGGAAATCTTTTGTGTTTGTGTTGATGTTTATAACATAGTTCAGGATTGCAACCAGCTGACATGGTGGAGATTGCCAACTTGGGGATGGATGGGCATTGGGTGGCACTAGTATGCACTTTACTTCACGTATGTGGCGGCCTTTGCATTTCTTGCTTGCTATCTGGGTAGGTCCCTCACTACTAAGTATACATCTTCTGTGACTGCTACTCCTCCCTCCCCACGATTTCCACTCATGCCGTTAGAAAATCTAGCAATTTTCTTGCTTCAAAATTGGTGAAAGAACAGTGTGTATAGTCTTGAAGCAATGTGTCAATGTCTCTTGTAAGATCTTTGTGCCTAACACATTCATGAACCATGACACAAGCTTTCTTAGTAAGAGTAGTCATTCATCATCAATCTGTTTTGAAGAAATTCTTTGCAGTTTGGCACTAAATCAACACTTTGTACTCACAAAATTCTGGGATCATGTCTCTTGTGTTTGCAGAGGCCGCTTGCTGGCTTTGGACAGGTGACAGACAAGTCTCTAGGATACGATCGAAGTATCTAAGGGCAATTTTGAGGCAGGATGTGGGGTTTTTCGATATGGCAGGAGCAAGTGTTGCAGAGGTGGTGAATAGTGTTTCTACTGATGCCATGGCCATTCAAGATGCAATTGGAGAGAAGGTTGACAATCCTTTTCTCTGAAACTTTTTGTCTACTGCATTACAAGGACTACATCTCCTTTATGTCTAGCAGAATCTGTAATCCGAGCTTTTCTGTCAATCATGAACCAAAAGTTGCAGTAGCAAAAGCACTGAAGATTACTTTCTCAACAGCTATAATTGACATAGAAATCTATCAGAACTTCACCTGACACACTTCATCTTTCTACTTCACTGATTTTTGTTGAAAGAATTTGTACCTGATCACTTGTTCAAAGAATTGCATGACAAAAATTTGGTTGAGTATTTTATGAGCAAGAAGAACTCAAGACTAATGATGATTTGTACTTGGGGGGATACAGATTGGCAATTTCACAATGAACATCTCTGGATTTTTTGCTGGATTTGTGGTGTCATTCCTGTTGGTGTGGAGATTGGCAGTAGTTTTGGTTGCCTTCTTGCCAGTGTTAATTATCCCAGGACTCTTGTACGGGCGCACACTCATAGGCCTCACCAAGAAAATGCATGCTGCCAATCTGAAAGCAGCCACTATTGCTGAGCAAGCTCTCTACTCCATCCGAACTGTTTATTCCTTTGTTGCAGAGCAACGGACTCTCACTGCATATTCAAATGCATTGGAGACAACAGTGAAATTGGGACAACAGATGGGTATGGCCAAGGGGCTTGCAACAGGTGCCAACGGCATCACTTTTGCAATTTGGGCTTTCATGGCTTGGTATGGCAGTGAGCTTGTCATCAAGCATGGCATTGAGAGTGGAAGAATCATCTCCACTGGACTTGCTGCGTTGATGGGAGGCCTGTAAGTGTTCAAATCCTTCACGACTAGTCAAAGATGCCTATCTAGAGATATGATTTTAAGAAAAAAATTTGGAACTTCTGTGGCTGGAACCCAGATTGTTGATGCTGTTGTGCAGAAGATTTGATGTGTTGTTGGTTATCTGTTGAAATCCATCTATGATTCTGTGAAAGCTTTGGAACCTGGGTGGTGGCTTTGAGCTTGATGGACAAACAGCTCATGGTGGTGGTTTTGTGTATAATTTGTTTGTGTCGCAGGTCTTTGGGGATGTCTCTTCCAAATCTGAAGTACTTCGCAGAGGCACAGATTGCTGCACACCGGATATTCAAGATGATCGATAGAGTGCCTGAGATTGACTCCAATGACACAACTGGATCTGTTCTCAGAAAGGTGAGAGGCAATTTGGAGCTCGTGGATGTTGCATTTGCGTATCCCTCCAGGTCGGAGCAGCAGATTTTCAAAAGTTTGAACCTGACGATTCCTGCAGGTTTGCTGAAGTGTTCTACCCTCTTCCAACACTGATGCAGTTGAATCAACATGGCTAAGCTTCTCTCACCTTTGTGAAGAGTTTGAGTATGTGATCTGAGCTGCTGCTGCACAATGAGATTTATCTCTGCTGTAGTAGATCATGGAAAGAAACTTGCTGCATCATACCTTGACTTATTGTGATATTGAAATTTCAGGCAAAACCATGGCAATAGTAGGGAGCAGTGGATCAGGAAAATCAACAGTGATAGCATTGCTAGAACGCTATTATGATCCTTCAAGTGGCTCAATTCTACTTGATGGGATTGATATCAAGAATCTTCAGCTGCGATGGTTGCGCACTCAAATTGGGTTGGTGAGTCAGGAGCCCAATCTGTTTGCAACCTCTATCAAAGAGAACATCTTGTTTGGCAAGGACGGAGCATCACTTAAGGAAGTGATCGCAGCTGCAAAGGCAGCCAATGCACACAACTTCATATTGAAGCTGCCCAATGGCTATGAGACCCAGGCACGTCCTGAATCCATTTGTACATCAATCATTATCATCATCATCCTCATCATCATTTCACCTTCTTTGGAGAAGTTGGGAAGCAACAAATGTTTTGCATGAAATTGCTGCAGATGGTGCTTGGTGCACAAATACCCAATGTGTGTGTGGTGTTTGAAGTGCATGCATGTTGTGAATTTCAAACTAGTGCATTGAAACTTTGCGAATGTGTTTGGATATCAGGTTGGTGAGAGTGGAGTACAGATGTCTGGTGGGCAAAAGCAGAGAATTGCGATTGCACGAGCAATGTTGAAGAACCCTCCTATCTTGTTGCTTGATGAAGCCACAAGTGCCTTGGATGCAGAGTCAGAGGATATTGTGCAAAGAGCTTTGGACATGGCATCTGTTGGTCGCACCACAGTGATGATTGCACATTGTTTGTCCAGCATACGAAATGCTGATACAATTGCTGTGATTCAGTCTGGGAAAATTGTCCAGATTGGAACCCATGATATTCTTTTGCAGGATGAAGGTGGAGTTTACGCATCGCTACTCCACTTTCAACAACAAAGAAACAACAACGACAGCAGTGTTGACAGCCACAACAATCAAACCCTTGGCTCTTTCTTCAGGTATCTATTGCTCTTTTTGTCATTGCTTTTTGTTCAAAATCCTGCATCAAAATGGCATATGCTCCTGCACACTTTTTTCTTGATGAAAAACACTGAAGTATGCAATCACAAGACATATTCACTGTCCCTAAAGGTGACAGCATCAGAGATATGATGATTAAAATCCTCCATCAAGCTGATTCAAGATGATGGATTGAATCTGCAAATCTATTTCTTTACAATCCTTGATTAAAATGGTATATGCTCTGCACACATTTTTCTTGATAAACTTACAGAAGAAGTATTCACTGTCCTCAAAGGCAATGCTGAGAGATGTGATGATCAAAAAACTGCTCTCTCAATAAGTTTACAAGCTCTTTGATTCAAGATGGTGGATTGAGTCTGCAAATCTTTTTTCTTTTGAAATCCTGCATCAAAATGTCATATGCTCTGCACATATTTTTCTTGATGAAAAAGTCAGTAGTATGCAATCACAAGACATATTCTTATATGAAAAAGACAGAGTCAGAGATGTGATGATCAAAACACTCTTTCACTAACTCTTCAAATTCTTTATATCAAGCTGGAGGAATCAGTCTTCATATCTGAGATTCTGAGGGAGCAAATGCCATGCTTCAAACTGGAAAACAGTGGAAGACTTTTTGCACTTGTTTGTTGTATTGATTATTGATTGACCTGTTAATGATGCATCCAAGTGGTGGAGATAATCTTCTGGCAAGCTGGACCATGCACAGATCATCCTGCATTGGCAAGTCATCGAGCTTTCGAAGGTCATGGAGCTTCCAATCTGCTGGGAGTTATTCACCAGATAGATCTATGCAGACAAGCGACTTAAGAAAAGCTTCAAAGGCAAAGCCTCCATCATTCAGGCGGCTTCTTGCTCTAAATAAACCAGAATGGAAAGCAGCAATCTGGGGAGTCCTGGGAGCCATTGGTTTTGGTGTAGTGCAGCCTTTATTTGCTTTCACTTTGGGGAGTATGGTGTCTGCATTCTACGAGCAGGATCGTGACGAAATGCGACAACAAATACGAAAATATGCTTGCATCTTTGCAGGTCTTAGCATGACATGCTTTGTTGTGAATCACATGCGGGACTACAACTTTGCAACCATGGGTGAGAATTTAACAAAGCGAGTGAGGGAGCGGATGTTGGGCAACATCCTGACCTTTGAGGTTGGCTGGTTTGATGAAGACCAAAATTCAAGCAGTGTTGTTTGTTCAAAACTTGCCTCAGAGGCAACAGTGGTGAGCTTCCTGGATATTACCAATGGCTTCCTTACCATCACAGAAATCCTTGTGGTGATTTTTTTGAATCAATTGCTCAACTGCTCAACAAATGGAAAGACCTGGTTGATTTCATCAGGCCACTTTGCATTGATTAGTTTCATGTGAGGCGGTGAAATGAAGAGTGGATGGTTTGTGCTCTGTGGTTGGTTATCAGTGCTTCATCAAACTGAAGATTTTTAACCTCATGATTCTTGTAGGTGCGGTCTCTTGTGGGGGAAAGGATTTCTTTGGTGGTGCAAACATTGGCAGCAATTTCTGTTGCATGTGTACTTGGGCTTCTTGTTGCATGGCGCCTGGCTATTATCATGATTGCCTCACAACCGATCATAATTGTCTGCTTCTATGTAAAGAAAGGTTTCCTCAAATCTGTGTCTGCAGCCAGTTGCAAAGCACAGGAAGAAGCTAGCAAGGTACAACAAACCCCATTCTTACAGATGATTCTTTGCTGTTGGCTTGAAATCCTAATGTTCCAATTTCTTGAATTTCATATTTTGATTTACTTCTCCATTGGAACTTCAATTTCTGCATGATCCTTCTAATCTATACACATGTTTGACATCGATTTTTTCAAGGTGGCAAGTGAGGCTGTAGCCAACCATTGCACAATAACAGCCTTTTCATCTCAAGACAAGATGCTCAAATTGTTTGAATCCCAACAAGAAGCACCTCGTAAAGAAGCTCGTTACCGTTCATTTATTGCTGGAGTTGGTCTTGGAGCTGCCCAGTGTGCCATGTTCTGCACTTGGGCATTCGATTTCTGGTATGGTGGAAGGCTTGTCTCCAAAGGGCAGATCACATTTTCAGCCATGTTCAAGGCTTTCTTCATACTAGTCAGTACAGGTCGTATGATTGCTGAGGCAGGAAGCATGACCTCTGACTTGGCCAAGGGTGCAAGCACTGTTGCATCTGTGTTTGGCTACATGGATCGTGTGAGTCAAATAGATCCAGATGATGAAGATGCTGAAAAGCTTGAGAAAGTGGAGGGGCATCTTGAGATTCGAAATGTAGACTTTGCATATCCAATGCGTCCAGACATCTTGGTTTTCAGAGGTACAAATCAATGCATCCCACTTAGAAAAAGGAGCTCTGGCAAGTATACATTAATGCATTTGAGCTCCTGCAATAAAAGCTTAACAAACTTGTCTGATTTTCACAAACTTTGCTGCAGGTTTCACAATGAAAGTGATGGCAGGACGCAGCATGGCACTGGTAGGGAAAAGTGGGGCTGGTAAATCAACCATCATTGGGTTGATTGAGAGGTTCTATGATCCACTAAGTGGAAAGGTAAAAGTGGATGGTATCGATATCAAGAAAGTGCACCTCCAAACCTTACGCAATCACATTGCTTTAGTTGCACAGGAGCCTCCAATCTTTGCAGGCACCATACGATCAAACATTTTATATGGAAAGGAGGATGCAACAGAGGCAGAGATGATTGAGGCTTCAAAGGCAGCAAATGCCCATATGTTTATCAGGTTTGACTGTTCTCTTCACAATATCTAGAGTTGTAAAAAAAAATATAGCACACAGAAAATTCTAAGAATTCTTAAATCTTAGTTGTCTCCTCAATTCTTCATCAACAATTTTCATGTCAAACAACTTATAACACTCACAAAACAATCCCATTTGTTGCAATTACTCGTTGAGGAGGAATGTAAAAATATGTAGATATGTTTTTGACAGTTCATTACAAAATGGATATGAGACAAGTACCGGAGAACGGGGTGTGCAACTCTCAGGGGGTCAAAAACAACGAATCGCCATTGCCCGTGCCATTCTGAAGAACCCTGCTATCCTTCTTTTAGATGAGGCAACAAGTGCCCTTGATGCTCACTCAGAGAAAATGGTACAAGATGCGCTTGATCATATCATGGTGGGACGTACAACAATAGTTGTGGCTCATCGACTCTCAACTATCCAGAATGCCAACACTATTTCTGTCCTTCAGGTAAATACTCTACTCAGCATCTTTTGATTCCACAAGTAAGAAATTGTCAAGCCAGGAATCCTGAAATACCACATAATAAATACTCCACAATGGCAAAGAAAGGTTCAGGAAGTCAAATATGATCATACACAACTTTGAAACATCCCAGGAGAAAGTGAAACTATTTGATATCTCATTCATTTTTGTACCTGGCTTGCTGTAGGATGGTGCAATAGTAGAGCAAGGATCTCACTATGAGCTACTTGGCAAGGGAGAAGGTGGGGCCTACTATGAGCTTGTGAAGTTGCAAAACAAGTTACACTGATCCCCAAATTGTCAATTCAGTATTGTTAGTATCTAAGTAGCTTCCAACACTGTTATAAACATTTTGGCAACAAAAGGATCTGGCAGATTTGAAAGGAGTTTTGCATATTGCAAACTTCCAACTGCTAGTGCAATTCCATAACATGTACATAGGGAGTTTATAAGAAAATTATATGAGGTGATAAGCTCACCCTGAAGTATATATAGTACTGGCTCTTTCTGTAGATGAGCATTGAACTTCCCATTGTACTTCCCTTTGTACTTTCCAACACAAACTGTTGGGAAGTTTGTGCTAGACTTGCAAACACACTTGTGTTTGTGATAACTGCACTTATTGGAAAGTCCTCAATTTCCTGAAGTTTTTTTTCCATTGCGGAATTGAGATAAATATGAGATTTCAAACTTTCTATATATCTGCAAAGCTTTTTTGCAATTTTTCCAAAAAACTCCGTGAAATTGCACCTGTTTACTTTCACATTTTCTTGACCTCATAATCCCACACATGTTTCCCTTTGCACTTTCTTGACCTTGGTAATCTTAGGAAGTGGAACTGTGGGCAGAACTCGTTATTCAAAGGTTAACAGCATCAACACTAAATCTTACCTAGTCTCAAAGAAGTCTTCACTTTAAGAAAGGAGTCTCCACTTTAAATGTCTATGGTGATAATAAAATTCTGGCTGCTGATCTAGAAGTACACTCCAAGACCTAAGAAATTTTGAAATCTCAAAGTCACAGCCAAAAGTTTTAGTAGCCAAAAGTTACTAAAGCCTCCTTTAAGAACAACAGTTGCATATGCCAGTAATTAAATTAGCAATGAATTTTCATTTCTGGATCCAGTTTCCAAATCCTCAATATGAGAATGTACATTTGAATGGAACAACAAGGACACAATACCAGCTGAGAGTATACCACTTTGCATGAAGTCACCAAATGAAGCACAGTGATCTACCTCTGCATTTGTCTTACGAATGAAGGAAAGTGAATTTCAACTTCCCATTCTGGTTTTCAATAGGATTGCTTTGAAGATCGCTTTATTTTTCTGGGAAGAGGTATTGTAGACATGGCTGTTTCAGGTTCTAAATGCTGCACCTGTTCTAGCCGCCGCAAGACATCCAGACGTTTAGGACCATATGCACTCGGTATCTGTGACAAACATAACAAGTAATCTCTCAGAAGACAACTACACCACACCCAAATCATATATTTGGAAGGCTATTGAAGCTATCAACAAGATAATATCTACACTGACATCCTATATAACCCATGGACACAAACTCATGCTGCAGAAAGATACACCCCTTCTGTGTGCTCAAGCCCACACACCATTCAAAATCAATGATCAAAGACAATCCCATGAGCATAATCCAGAATGTGGAAAGCGAAGATGAAAGATAAAATTAACTCACCAGGGCAGGGACATATTTTTGAATGGCAGCAAGAATAGCAGCATGCCCAACAGCAGTGACCTGTGGAAAAACCATAATAATCATTCACTCTTGACCATAAATAGTTCAACAAATGAACATGTCAGTGCACTTTTTTAGACAACTACTCGGCACCAACTTTGCTGGTTGAAGTTTTCATAAGTTGCAAAGGACCACAAGAAAGCCAAAGTGGAATTGAAGGATGGAAGAGCACAAGCCTTGGGCTTACCGGGAGTAGCATGAGAAATCCTATAGGTATAACAGAAGCCAAATCCATGAGTGTCCTTCTCAAAATCTTTTCTTCCCGATCAGTAAGCTTTTGTCCTAAGACAGCTCTTCTGAGGAGCACCATTGCCACTCCCACATCTGTCCCTAACAGCTTAGTGCCTCTCCATGCATCCTGGACAGCCCACCATTGCCAGATAACTTTAAGATGGTGACATGGCAATGGAGATAATAGAAGTGCCAATAAAAGAAATGTGATATAGGCTTGTTCTCTCTGTTATCAACACCTAGATGAAAGCACTAAAAAGCTAAAACAAGACAGGAATAAAAATTGCTTAGGTAGATCTTTCTCTCAAACTTTCCACTCTAATGCTGCTGCCTGACATCAAGAAACCAAGAGAGAGTTGTTAGGCAGAGTCTCACAGTGCTTGCATCTTTGAGCTTCTCAATTGACTTGCTGAAAATGTCCCCATATGCCCGAGCCAGTTCAGTATCAAAATCCTCTTCTAGTTCAGTTGATAAGCTGCTACTTAGCACCTCTTTATCTAATGTAGATGTCCATTTGTCTTCAGACAAAGGCTGCATTGACCACCATTGACAGTAAATTTGACTGACAATGAAGAAGACAGAGATAGAACCTGTCAAAATGTGGAGTTTACCAATGGACAATATCAGAAAGCAAACCTCAACCTGCATAGAAACACTTACAGCTTGCTGACCCAGGACATGCAAGTAAAAAGACAATCAACATCTGACTACCAGCTTAGGGAGCCTTCTGAACCAAACTGGAGAAGCAAACATGCTCCAAACTTGTGATCAATTATGACAAATAACATGCTAAGGAATGAGACAACAGAATAACAGCTGCAGTATTATCCCAAGGATTTGGAAACCCGAAGAGAATGTTGTGAGGACATGGTAGGAATTGCAGAGAGAGAAGCAGTGATGAGAAGACCCACCCTATCAACACCTGCTTGCCCAGCACATTGCCAAACTCGAGACTCTAGTGCAGCCAACTCACTCCTCAGCATCTCAAAAGTTTCTGCTTCCACTGAGACTGTAGCTGCTTCCTCTAGAGCTAGTTTCGCTGCCTTCTCATCATAAACTTTGATATCCTGTTTCAGAAGTTCCATTATGGCTTCATTGAACCAGCGCCATGATGTACACAAAGTAGGACATTAATCTAACACTAATTATTAGTACCCTCATTTGGGGCTATGACTGATTGGAACTAACATGAAAATCTTCAAATCAGGTTACAAAATTGCACCAAAAATCTTCAGAATGACACTTTGAAGTCAACAAGGGGTGCAGTCATAACAATATGAGAGCCACTCACAAAGTGTCAGACCATCACCTTCATCACAAATGGCAGTGACGAGCTACAATGATTACCCTCTGACTTCATCAGGCTCCCAACAGTAGGTGTAGATAAGTATACAATAGTCAGTTCAAAGTTTTGAGCTAACCATTATACAAACATCTGCATCCTGAGTTTCTGTTGCATTTCTGGAAGCAATGGGAAGACTCAGTCATGCTATTGATGAGCACTTAAGGGACAACATAGCTAATAAAAAAAGTCAAGGTATCCTCCTTGAAACTGCAACAAGCTTTTCACGGTGAGCTTCAGTTTATTCTAGCTTGTCCCTGGCCATGCAAGCATCTAGGTGCCCCAAAAGAAATGTCCATTTTGGTTCAATGTACTTGCAGCCACATAAAACAGAAACACAAGCTGGCAGCAAGGATGCCTTACTTTTGTATTGTTGGCTGCATATGGATTGCCATCATCACTCCATGTCCTGAGAGCAGAAAGAGGGAAAGTTGACATTTTTATTTGATCATCCAAGTTTGCAGCTCTTCACACACATAAACAGTCCCCATACAAAAGCAGAAAGATGACTTCGATCTGCCACATACTACATTCTAATTGAGGCATGCAAAATTTCCTCATCAAACTGACACTCTGATGGGGTGGCCATAATCATGCTCCTGCCAAAAATAGTGAATCTGTGAACACACTTGTCATGTACATGCAGAACCCTCACTGTGTTCTCTGGTCAAATATCCTGCCACCTCTAAATAGCAAACCTCTTCATGGTGAGAGTGTCTTAACATTAACGCTAGTGAGTGATACTAAGGGTCTTCTTGAAGAACAGACTTGGTTTGCATTGCTCCAATCTCATATCAGAGAGAAACCTTATGGGGCCATACCTGTTCTCGACACCTTGATTATAGTCTTCGGACTTGCCAACTATACCACCTTCAAAGGCTGAGCTCCTTTGTTGCAGCCTTAGTTCATTTTCATGCTCTCCAGCAACCTGCAGTATGAAGACACAGGTACTTCTCAAATTTTGACATCAACATGTCCTTGTATGACACAAATCTAAAGTCAACAACATCTGGCAGGAAACTGCTAAGAAGATTGGATTGGCTAAATTCCAGTATACTTGGTTATCACTACATCAAGCACACAATCAAGGACATCAACGTTCATGGGCTCCAAAGGACCTTGCACACTGAGCCTCATAGCAACTTATGTGAAGGGCATCCAGGATAATGAACAAAAACCCACTGGAAATCCACCTCACCTGCTTCTTCAATACAAGCTTTTCCTTAAGCCCTGCCTTGAATTTCAGAGATGATTCCAAGGCTTCCACTTCCCTCTTCAAAGATCGAATCTTTTCAAGGTCAGAACATGCTGCAGACAGTTTCTCCTTTCCACATGGAACACTTGAAGCTTCAGACTCCTTAACCAAGGATTCCAGTTTCTTCATTGCGCACTCGACACTCTGCAACTCCTGCAGCAAGGCCATTTCACTGTTAAATGCTAAAAGTCTTCATTAATGTGGATGGTGGAACTTCAATAGGAGAAAATGTCACATAGAGAGAGACTAACTCAACCAATGACATATACTTACCTGGAAACAACAATACCCCCATAAGCTTTAAGAATGCAGATGTTGAATGAATACAGAAGACAAACTCAACAAAATGGACCAAGAAAACAGCAAACAACAACAAGATGTTCAGCACACAACTGTTGCCCAACTCACTCTAAAGAACAGTGGTTGAGGGAGTAGCAAAGCAAGCTTGCACCTTATCGAAGAGCTTGAGTTGGCGCTCCATCTCCTGCAGTCCTACACTATCTGATAAACGCTCCTCAATGGTGTTCCACAGTATCCTGTCGGGACTATCCTCTAAATCATCTCTAACCCAACTCTTGTATGCCTCTTCTGTCAGAACTTTCTTTTCAAAGTCCTGCAAAATCAGTCTCTCCATTTCACTACCAACTTCCACTGCCCTGTCCAAGGGTCCAACACCACACAGATGGTACACATTAGTAAACCAGAGATTTGACTGGCCATACCTGCAGATGATTTGAAGGTGATTCTGTATAATTGTTGTCTACCTTAAATGCTTGAAATCCTGGGGATAGATCAATACTTTGGATATGGATAGCCTAGATACCTTGCTCCATCACCATTTGCTTCTCGCTTTACAATGTTGTACACTCTATAGCACTCATCCAAGCGTTGCTTACTGTTCTCATTCCAACACATGAAAGTTATGAGCTCCATGCCTAATGTATAGAATATGGCAGTTTCTGTCACTCCTGCATGACTCCAAATGAAATCACTGACAACTCTGCAGAACTGTGGGACAAAGCAATTCTGAGGCAAGAAAATCTCAATCACACCTGCATCCTGGACCTTGAAAGTAGACACTGTCTAGATTTAATTAGCTCCAGCTTCTACAAGATGAATAAGAAACCTGCTAACCCTCTAGTGACTATTGATTGAAACATCAACAAGACTATTTGAGGAACATGGCCCAGTGATTCAGCTGAATGTGAGGTGGCACAAACATTGCAGTTCCTAAAACAAGGCTATCAAATGCCATAGATAAAGAATAAACTACTTTGTGCATTCTGTTGTAGGATGTAGTCCTTGTCAGAAAAGTATGAACTGAGAAATGGGCATTGCCCAATTCAGGGGTTGAGCAGTCAAAGTTTGAACAGGAACTTGGCTGAGATCCCCAAACCATAAAGAATATGTAAAACCTAGTTTGAATAGATTTACAGTATTCAATGTCAGGACTATGTGGAAAATATCCCATATGTAACAAAAGCAAGATAATTGTGAAACAGAATCAACTACATATTCCAGCACAAAATGGCTTTCAAAACCCTCCATTGCTACAGTGATGTCAATGCCTCTGGTGGAAACCCTTACATCTGGAGAAAATGCCATTTCCATGTCTTCAACCCAGTCAATCACATCGAACTGACTACATTCAGATAACCTCCAAAATATGAATCGACCAGTGGCATCAGGATATGAAAGTGGCAGACGATGGAAAAACACTGACCTCTTCTGAAGAAATGTGGCAGAGAGGATGCCCTGAGGTTGCTGCACCCATGTACTGTGCTGAAGGAAGCTATCAACCCACATAGAACACACTTGAAGTGCAACAATAATACCTGCTTGCTTCTCCACTTTACCCACCATGCCCATCACATTGCCATGCTCTCCATGAGCGGCAGATTGTGGACTTCCTGGATAGAATGGCAACCACTCCATCTCCTCACATACCACCTGAAAAAGAAAAGTGCTTCTACTCAGAAGTGCTTTGCCATTGCTCCAAATTCCAAAGTTCTTTAATGACTCACATTAAAAAACTTCTGAATTTGGAGCTGCAGTTTCAGCTTCCTGCATGTACATCAATACCAGATTGAGAGATAAATGTAGTCCAATTTACATTTGGGTCAGTAAGAACTGTTGACCTCAATGAAGAGCTGATAAGTGGAGACACTGGCAAGCTGTGGGTAATATAGGACACTTCCACCCTCTAGGTACCTGCACCAGCAAGGAAACTTTTATTAGAACATGTCTAACAACATGGCTGCAGGAAGACATTTTAAGATTGGAAAGCCCAAAGTGTGCTGTGAGTTAAAGTGCCTTCAAAAGATGTCCGTCACAAAGAAGCACACCAAGGGCACACCAGCTTCTTCCCCTCTCACTTTTGCAGTAAGCTCTTCCTGCTCCCATGATCACCTTCTTACAAACATCAGGCAGCTCTTGCCTGCTCTGTTTTATATTTTCAGAGGCCCTAACCTTGCTATTACTGTTCTGACATCAAAACCATCATTGAGCATTCTGGCTTGCTATTTTTCCAATCCGTGTCTTTTGCTTTTCTGACCAGCACTAGAAGATCAGCTGGGAAAACTTCTGCTGTTTGATGAAAGAGAATGCATGGCAACAACCACCTAATGGGTGCCAAGCTTGTCCATTTCTGCTTCCTGGGTTTACGGAGTGTACAAGGAAAAGTGAATGCATTTAGTGAGAACCACAGACCTAAGTAGACTTGAGAGAGATTCTTCTGCATCTCTTACACCTTTGGCAGCTAGGTAAGCACTAGTGCTGCTCCCCAAAGCTGCGAAAAAGCCAAACACTGCTAAATCCATTTCCAGCACCTGCATGCCCCTCTTACAGATTAAGTATTGACCATCCACATGCAATGAACAATGGCACTAAAGCCCCATGGATGTGTACATAAATATTCAAATCCAAAACTAAGCTCCCAAAGAAGCTCTGCCCTTCATAGGTAAGCACTTCTGATGCATATCTGTTGAGATACTGACAGAGAAATGGATACGAAAGAAAAGCAAAGGCTAGCATGAAAATGCCCGCTGATCCAGTAGAAAGGTTTGAAGGAACACCCTCCCACAAAAGGACTCTTCATAAAATAGCTGGCTTACCTCAATGCTGTCAAAAGCTTTCAGTTTTGACACAAACCCTTCCCTGCTTAGAGCTGCCCATAGCAATTGGTGCACCAGATTGACCCAAAACACTCCTTCTCTCCCGCTCTCCTGCCAATTCTGGTCATTGGCAGCTCGCAACCCAAAGATTTCTAGAAACTCCTGCTTTAATCCCACACTAGAGGAGAATGTGTACAGTTGATCCATTGACATGAATTCTGGCAGTTTCTGCATTAGTCGCTTGATTTCTTCCATTAGGGAGGATGAAAAGAGAGGGCATGATACTGCTGCTGATCCTAACTTCATCACCACTGCACTGTTGCTCAGTGCCAACATAAGGAGGGCCGTGTCACTTGCCTTGCTAGGGCCCACACCAACTCCTTCCCAACCTCTAAACACAGGCAAGAAAATGGCACAAGGTAAGAGGCTAGAGCAATGGTGCCAGGCTGGCAAGACAGCATTCCCAATGAGTTCAAGGCTGAAATTGTCCATAAGCTAATATCAAAACTGCACACCCATTCCAATGGATGGAAGGTTTTCTGCAAATCAATTTCCAGTCTTTCTGACCTCATAACTATGAGCAGATAAATGTCACACATGGAGGTTCATATTTAAGGTTAACATGGTCACAATCATGAGATTTCCTTCCAACTGCTTGTTAGAAACTGGCTGTGCTAAACATAAAAAACAAAGGATTGTACCCAACTAGATATCTTCACTACAACACAAATGAAAACAAACAGTGATATTTTTCAGTGATAGAAGTAAAGCATAAAAATATCTCAGGTCCCAAGTATCTCTACAGAAGACACAGTGCAAGGGTGGTTACCCCAGGATTGAGAGGCACATACATGGATGTGACAGCAGTAAACCAGTTGTCTTTCTCCAAGAATCCGACAAAATTTGCAACAGCCTGGGGATGCTGCTTTAGCCACAACCAGTCATATGCAGAGGGGTCTCTTGATGACAACTGGAGTTTGATGGAGTCCCGCAGTGGAGCTGATTGACGGATGAGGCTGCACATCAATAAGCCACACAATTGGAATGATGCTCTGAGCTCTGTAAGAACTTTACAAGTTTTGACTCCTTTCCAAGAAATTAGGACTGTCCCAATTCAGGAGCCTTCTGGAGTAGGACATCAAGGAGCATATCACAAAAAGTAATTGTTAGAATGAAGAGAAGGCTTCATCTTTGCTGCCTCCAAACTGAGCTTACAGGCTATGGCTATGAAGAAGCAGCAGATGAAGTCTTGTGAAATCATAACTCCCTGAGTGAACACCCTTGTGGCACCCAATATCATAAGGACTTGAGCTTGAGCTTCCTCATACACAAACTACATCTTTCCAGAAACAAATCAAATCACAACCCCATATGTGGAACAGCGTCATCATCTGTCTGTCTCTCGTAGTAAATTTTCTCGAGGTATTTAGGGTTGTCAGCCAAGAACCCACAGCTTTGGGAAGCCAAAAATTACCCCATGCTCTACATACACCTCATTCCTATAGAATTTACCTGTGATGTACAAATATGCAGGTGTCACTGTCTCGACCTTCACCCCGTATCACAATCTCCTCAACTGCTTGAAGCAAAGAATGAACTGCAACCTGCAAGCATAAACTAATAATCAGCACTGTGAAGAACCCTAATTTACACACTGACAAAATGATGATCCTCCACAAGGATGATCCAGGAATTTGATCTCTGATCCATGCAAACCAACTTGAGGAATGTCCAAGAGATGGATGGGGTACAACAACAAGGTATAAATTACTGCTGCTGCTTGTAAACATGCATCTCTTATGTCCAGACACAATTGAGCAAAGAATCATGCCCAAATCTTCAAAGCTTGTTGCTGCGGAAGATAAATGAGTTGCATGGGTTCAGGAGGATACGGTGAAAGGAGTTTGCCTGATAAGCTAGTGACTTCAACCAAGCATTTTTATCAATGCCGAGCCACTTCTGTGCAAACCAGGGGCCACGGGTGAGTGTGCTCTGTTCCTCCATAGCGGATTGAAGCATACGAGCAGTCTCATGTAACGCCTGCACCAGGTTCTTGCCCTGGTCTCCTCCTCCGCCATTCAGCATTGCTCCATCGAATTTGGTGGACTGCGCGTCTGCCCCCCACCCATTCTCGCTCCTGCAGAAACTATCGTTCATATTAACAATTCCTTCTTCTTCTTCTGAGGTCTCGGGAGACGTTCCTAAGTAAGTAGATTCTCCCGCTGCTGCTACTCTCGTTATCGTCCAGCAAATTCTAGGTCTCTCAAACATCGACTTCCGCATCGCGAGACGGTTGTTGGTGGTGTTGTGTTCATCCTCTACCTTCTTCTTGAGCTTCCCGAACCCTGAGCAGCCTCCTCCTAATCTGCTAACCCCAAGCTGCTGACACTCGTGTCGATGGTGCGCCCTGCGCGCATTGCAACAGCCCCAAAACAATCCTCCCTCCACCGACGGCCTGGCTACCGTTACGGAAACGCTGCTGCACACCGCGGAATGCATAGCTCCCTCAAAACCTCACGACTACTAAATGCTCCACCGACCAACCCATCCAAATGGGTACGTTTCTCACGAATTCCCTCAATTCTGCGGCAACTGGGCCAGAAAAAAGAAAAAAAATTCAACCCAAATTCCTACCCAAAAAGCCAAAAAGAAAATCATAAAAACTTCTGCAATGAACTCCACGGTTCATTTCCCATTGGTGGTGACTCGACTTCCTGAGGCGATGGGTGCACAGAAACCCATCAAACCAAAACACCAGGACTTCAAAGGAAAAGATTTTGATCACTCAGACAGATCACAGACAGGCGTTCCAGAGGCAATTGCTTGCTTGCAAAAGCAGCAAGAGCTCTGGCGACAACTGCCATCTGCAAAATCTGTTCTTCTCCGCGCCTCTTCTTTTCTCCACTTCTCTTGCTCGCTCTCTCGCTAGCTCGCTCGCTTGCAGCGCAAGAGAGACGGACGACGTAGATAGATGGTCGTTCGTCGGAAAGTAAACGAAGTTTCCAAACGCAATCCTCCGTCGGCGAGACGAAGAATAAATGGTGGATGTGTTGTGGATGGATGTACTACGTGGTGATGATGCACATACGCGGACATCTGTCGATTCCATGCTAGCGTCAGGTTACTTAGAATCAACGGTGGATGTTACACTGGGGAACAATCTTACATGGTCTTGTGTCCAATTACAATGGATTTATGGAACATGGAGCATGTAATGCAGTATGATGTGGTTGTTGACCAAAGTGATGACAAGGGTCGAAAGGAATGCATTCTTGTCTCTGCACAAAGTCAATAACAATGTTGTCAAGAAATGCTTGAAGCTTGGGGTGGAAGAACAACCATGCTCCCACCTAGTTTAAGATCTAGTAACTAGCCCACATTTAGGCCAACTTCTTCAGGACCAACTTTATGTAAATCATGTCATGATCTAGTCTGCTTCTTCTTTGTGCAAGGGGCTTACTCTTCTTGTTGTTGTTTGAAAGGTATCATCTCTCATTTTTGACAATAATTTGTTCCCCGTCTTTTGTCCAAACTTGTGTTGTATAGCAAGCAATGGCTTTGCCCCTCCCCCTCTTCCAACGCACTAACTTGCATTCTAGAATCTTTATCTTTTGGGCCCTAATTTGGTTTAATCAATTTTGACTTCCTATGTATGAGTTTTGATGCATCTTTTACTTTGATTGTACAAAGGGGCTTTCCACACCAAGTTGTTGGATGCAATACAACAACATCATCTTACTTTGTGCACCAATTCATATGAAAAGCACATTTTGTCATGCACAAACCTAAAGAAAAGAAAAGAAGTATGTATTGTATCTACATACAATATGATGGTTTAATTAAAAGTTAATGCATACATGACATTAATAAATCAAATGTGTGAGCTCATGAAAAATGTGAAAAATAATATGAGGTTGGATCATGTCATGACAATCAACAACTCATAGTGTTATAACATCACAAATTCATGCCTGACAAGCCAATGTTTCTCTTCATTAATTTTTTTCAATTATTACAATGTGGACAAATATATCATAGTTTAAATTGGTGATGTGGTTTATGCCTCTTCAAATTTCAAGTTATAATTCAACTCCTATTAAGAAATAAGAATATTTTATTTGACAAAATAATTGCACACATAACTAAATGTTATGATTTTGAAAACTTAAGTTGTGGCACATTGTCCTACATGGCAATCCTTTCATTATTTTGAGGAATGATCAATAATTGTGTGTTATCATGCCATGAAACAACACTTGATGAATTTTCCATTAGTCCATGTTCTATTTTTAATTGAGAGGTCCAAAATCATTATTCAACACATTAATTGATTTTTTATTCATAAATAATGGTACCAATTTATTTTATTTCTTGTCATCATTATGCCCATGTCACATATATGGGGTATAAATATATGAAGAAGGGAAACATTACTAGAAACTACCTTCTAAGAATTTTATCGAGCATTGCTTCTATGGATTGTGCATCAATTTTCACAAAAAACAGTTTGTGACAAAGGCCATGTCCTTTATTCATTGGTGCACAAATTAGTTTAAAGAATTATTCATATGACCACACTTGTGATGGACCTTGAGCAAATTTGAAAATCATATTAATATCATGAAATAGGTGGAGTTATAGCAATGTGTTAAGTATCTAACACAAATAGGAATGACAAGGTGATACTTAACATTGAAATATGTGTATGAGTCATATGTGTTCCTTGGAGAACAAAGTGTGGTAATTATACATGTGCATCATTTTCACCATTCCAAGCAACACCAAGGTTTGATTGAATTTTGAGATTTGCTTCATTAAATTATATTGTAAACCCAAGCCTATTCAGATGGCAAATAGGTTGATTCATTCATAGATTTCTTTTTCTTTTGTCATCTTGATATTTTTGGGTTACATCTTCAACAAGTTTTTGTTAAACTATGTTTTTTTGGAGGCACAAACTCGTTGCAACTAATTTTCAACAAACAATTTGTAAGTTCTAGAGCTATTGACTTGGACATGAAATGATTTGTTAACCTTTTTTTCATTGAAATGAAATTAGTAGATAATAAAGTAAAATGAAAACATGAAACAAAATGGTCAAAAAAAAATTCTCACAATAGACCACATCACTTTTGTAGTACACAAAAATGATTTGAAATATATAAAATATGTATGAGCCATGGATTTCTGGGTATTTGAAAGACTTTCAATATTGCTCAACAAAACATTTAAACATGCATATGAGGAGAAAAACGGTTGGTTTCCCAATTTCAATGTCGAAATTATGATGCCTCTAGTTTTTACTTTCTTATTGGAATAATTGGATAATTCTCTTCACAATACATAATAGTTTTGAAACAAATCACAAGACATCATTCGAATGTCACAATAGTAGAATTTACAATAATATGTATTTGTAAGTGCATGGGATCATAAATATTTGGAATGGTCATTGTATAGTAGGTAGGTATTAATGGAAATTAATTGGACTAATGTTGAATGTTTTGAAATTTTTGTGACATCAAATATGTAGAGCTTTCACCCCCATAAAAAATCAATTTAAGCAAATTACCTTAGTATTCCATTTGACACAAAATTTATTATGTTTTGGCAATGGATGATGGATTGAACCCATAGGTACATCCTCATGCTCCATCAAATTACATAAATGTTGAGGGGAATTTTGATAATATTGATCCTATCAATAATGAAACTAAGAATGAGGAGGGCAAGTTGGATCGAGATTTTACAAGAAACCACCTTAATATTAAAAGCAATTTCAATCACATTGATCATTCAAACAATTTACTAAAGATGGTAGGGCCAATAGGTAAGTATCACATGTTATGTAATTTTGGAAAACATCATATTAAGTTATAAGCTTCTAATTTTTCACCCAAAAATGGATTCCAAAAAGTACATTGTAATATTTACTATTGCAATATGCATGATTCCATTATTATATATGGATGTGTTTATGATTAATAAACATGCACTTACATGGATCATAGACTGATATGGTTTTCTTTTTAAAGGAACATGTGACTTAACAAAAGAGAGCTAGGTCCCTAACATGGGTAACCATTTTATAATATGTCATGCCCATTTATTTCAATGTATTCAAATTGCCTGATGAATGGGCGACCTGATTTGGAGTTCATTCATTTGAAATGGAAACCAAAAGATTGTGAACTACTTCAAATACATCCTAAAGCATTCATGGAATCAATGAGAGGTCGATTAATAGCTTTTGTTGGGGATTTTGTTAGTCCCAACCAATTTCAATCATGATTATGCATTTTTGCTCATGTTATTATTCTTCCAATTATAAACAATTAATTATTGATCCTTTTTTTAAAGGATGTGAATGTAGAATTTCTTTTCTTTTCATATTATAATTGAACACATATACAACATTCATAAACAAATATATATAGTTTTCAAAATCAAATGTCATGGTACATAAATGTGGCATTTGTAATTTATTTTAAATAAATTATACCAATTTAATACATACCTTGAAAATATTATCTTCTATATGTGTTCAATGGATTTCTAAAATCTTATGAAAATATTTTTCAAATGCTCAGAATTTAAATAGGTTTTGTAGTTTTAGGTCTAACGTGTTTGTTGCATCTTCAAATGGAAAATCCTATCAACACATTTCATATTGAAGTCAAAGATGAATTTGAAAGCTCATTTAATCAAGGATTTTTTTTCCAATCTTTTGTTCTCTCTTTCATTTTATTGGTCCAACTTCTTGGTACAAAAGACTAATAAGTTGGTTCATATGAATGATAATACAACTCAAAATAAAAACATATTGACATAGATATTATTGACAAAGACTTGATGCAAAACCTTGTGGGAATAGATGTATTTATAATTTCTACAAAACATTGGTATAGTGTGTTAAATCCATATATATTTTTAAAAGGAAATCAAATTATTGGAAGGTGTAATTGTGACAATGTCCTAGGTATGACAAAACACAACTTGCTTGCTTATGCATACAAAAAAGTCACCGACAATGTCTTAAAAGGAATCTTATCAATCCTTCAATTTTGTAGGAATAATTCTATTAAAATCATTTTCACCTGACCATTTTGGGCATAAACATTTTAACAATGGTGGGTCATGTAATTTCACTATGCCATTAAAGATTCCTCTATATTCACATTTGATGTGGATGTATAATGTCCAACTTGAAGAAATTTTGAATGTTTACAAAAGATTAAATCTTCTACAATGGCTCAATTCAAACTTCTTGATAAGTGACAATATCACTTATAGTTTTCAACTTTGAGGTGATGACCATCCTAGTAGTTATCGATGGTCAAAAGAAATAGTTCCCATCATGGCCAACATCACAATTGATATCATTAATTCCGATGATTATGTCCATTGGTGCCTTCCTAGACCAATAGACATGTGGAATAACATGCTTGTGGAAACCTTAAGGTTGTTAAAATTGGAAGATGATATGTAATAATGTCAAGTTATGATTAAAATCCCTTTCAAAGCTTGTGTATGGTTAATGGAAGATTATCCTTACCATAGAAATGGGTTTTCTTCAAATTTTCAATAGAAGCATCTAATCATGGTTTCATGAACCATTTCTTAGTAACATGGTGTATCAACTAGCACATAATTTAAACACCTAGTCAAAAGTTAGAATCAAAATTCAAATGATAGTTACATTAACATGTATAACTCAATATTAAATAGAGTGTTGAGACCAAGAAATGATCAATAATGGTGAATGGTTCTTGGAATGTTATGAGATTAAAATCTTCAATCATGCAAGTTTAATGAAAAAATTTCGCAACTTGTTACATGTTAAGTTGAGTAATTTGTTAAGACTTGTTATTTGTAATTGGAAAGGCATTAAAGGTATTCTTAAAATCCCCTAATTGGACATCGGATGAAATGTGTAACAAAGTGTGAAATCAATTTTTTTTGCATTGAAATTGGTTCAGAAACTATTTTAGTCCTTCATTTCTTTGTCATTTTTTAGTAGGGAAACAACATGCAAGCTCTCATGCGAGTACTTCAAAAAAAATCGTGCAAGTATGTTTGTAAATGTTTGTGTATGAAAATGAGTGTGAGGATCCAAAGAGCTTTCATGAGGTGGGACCATGAAATGTAATAGCATAGAGGCTTCAGGATTGTGTGGAAAAATTCATCACCGTTGTGGCTTCATAAAATGAACTACCCTCAAACCCTATGGAACGTCTGAACTAAAAAGTGCACTATTATAACTTTCATTTCAAGAAGTTGCAAAACAAAATGAATGTCCATTTTTCAAATTTGAAAATGAGGATTAAATTTGCATTTCAGCTTTCAAATCTCCAAACAACATTTGAGATGGTATTAGTAGATAATTTTGGGGATGGTGATGAAATTGTTCTTTATTGTGATGAATTTTTTTAAGCCAAAACAAATTTAGAATTAGGTTTATGAACAATTTAAAAGTTAGGATAATAGGTAATATGGTTTTGTGATGCACTTTCAAGTCAAAATAAACTTGGATTTGGGTTTGTGAATGACTTAGAAGATACAACAACATGTTATGAAGCTATGTGATGAACTTTCAAGCCAAGACAATCCTAGATTTGGGTTTGTGAGTGATTTGGAAGGTAAGGAAACAAGTAATAAAACTTTGCAATGAACTCTCAAGCCAAAACAATCTTGGATTTGGGTTTGTGAACCATTTTCAAGTTAGGGCAACATGTAATGAAGCTTTGTGATATTTTACTTTCAAGCTAAAACAATTTTGTAGCATCATGCTTTTTTGTTATTTTTCATCCATCCATCCATCCATTAATGATGAACTCTATTGATTTCTAGTGCAATTCCTTTGCAATTGTGGATGTGGCAAAAACACATTTAATGGTTTCAACTAATTGGCAATTATGCAACACGTCACATTGGCACAAGGTAGTCCTTGCATGTGTACCAAATTTGCAAATGGCATTTAAGTGACAACTAGATCCAAATTCTTTAAATAGTACCAAGCAAGATGAAGTAAAGGTAGTCCTTGACAGAGTCCTTAATTTTGTCTTCTATTTTTTATTCCTATACACATTACTGAATAATATATTTTCATATTTTGAAATATGATATGTTAAACCATCATATATTTTTAAGAATTAGTATTACACACTTTATGTCCATGTACATTATGAAAAAAGACTAATAAATAATATAGAAAAGGAGTACAAAATGGTGACATTGTGACAAGTTTTTTGGTACACCTCAAAGAATTTGGACCCAACTATGGAATAACTATTAAGCAAGTTCATCCATTGACAAACCTATTACTTGTATGATTTTTTATTCATCCATTGATAAGTTTTTAATGTTGCATGATTTTTCATCATTCATTGATAAACAAAATTTGTTAATGTCCTTTGCAACTAGGTGTTTAGTTATGGGTTCTAATGTAATTGTATGGTAGTTGATTTTAATAATAATAAACAACTAAATTGTAACTTACAGTGCAAATGTGTAAACTTTGCACACACATTATCATTGTCCAAATTATGATAAATAGTGCAAAATTGCATTCCATCATTATTTATAAACATGAAATGGATCTTAAGTTGTATGCATTGACATTCAAGGTTAGAAAATCAATTACAATAACTTTTTTTTTAATTTATTGAAATATAAGGTGACTATAAATATTAATATATTGCCCAAGTTATTTGTAACACAAGTTTTTTTTAACCTAAAGAAAAGTTCATCACAAAGATGATGAGCCATAACAATCAAATATTGTCATTTAAAGCTTCAACCATAATTTCTTCATTCCACCTTATATGCTTGAAATCTGCCATATTATGATATTTAATGCCATATGTGAAATGAAATCAATAACATATACATAACATTGTAATGCAAAAGATATCTAAATGTTCATACTTTCAACTTAAATAAAATTGGTTTACAATTACAATGTCACTAATAGAACTAATTTATCACTAAAATGTAACATACATAACATAGTAATGCAAAAGATATATCTCTACATGTTCATCCTTTCAACATAAATATAACTAGTTTATAATTGCAATGCCACCAATAAAACTTAAATTTATCATTAAAATGTAACATATTTAACATTGTAATGCAAAAGATATTTAAATGTCCATCTTTTCAACTTAAATAAAATAAGTTTACAATTTTAATGCCACTAATAATTCATTTGTTTATCACTAAAATGCAACATACATAACATTAACACAAACTAAGCTACAATTAGTTATGCTTGTATATAATGATGGTTTTCAAATAAAATGCATCACATATTTTGAATATGGAGGTTGGAATTTTCCATAATTGTCATAAACATCATTTTCAAATGATGAATGGAATTCATCCATGACTCATAGTGAATTCTTAGTTCACTTTTAATTCATTTTTAGTTCACTCACAAGTTCTTATAGTCCACTATTAATTAACTCTTAATTGATTCACATTTCATTATTAGTTCATTATTAATTACATGATAGTTAACTCATAGTTCACTTGTAGTTAAAAAGCCTTTTAAAAAGCTTCCCTAATCGATGGGCACATGGAAACCTCCATCCAAGCTTTCTTGAACTAAGTCTCCAAAGGGGTATAAATAAAGGTAAGACCCCCATTGCTTTCAATTTGTTCAACATTACTGTGAAATTTACAATCTTGTTCCATAGCCTTGTTATGTTCATTTTGTGTTTACATTTTCATGTTTTATCACAAAGTTGTTTGCACTTTTTTTTTGCATAATTCATGTTCTTACCTTTAACATCTTGTGGTTTTGTTTTGGTTTCTATGTTATGTGTTTGGATTTAGACTTAGGTTTGTCTTTTCATTGTTCGTTTTCATAATTCTCATGCCCATGACAATACCTATTAACAATTTAATCAAATTATATAACATCACATGTGCATGCTATTTTACTCAAACCTATATTTTTCAAACAAAACCACCATTTTATTTTTGAAAAAAAATTACATTATATGCACAACTTTAATGTCAACATATTCAAACATTATAATGCAAATAAACATTCCACAAAACATAAGTCACAAACTTTCAACCTCCAAGAACAAAAACAAGAACCTTCGACCTCTAAGAACAAAAACAAAGCTTTCAACCTTTAAAAGCAAGAACAAAAACCTTCAACCTTTAACTTTTGTAAAGAAACAAACTTGTAACAACCTTTTAGCTCTATTTATAAACTAGGAAAAAAAAATAAAAATCTTAATTATCTAGCACATGATATGATGTTACATCACCAAAAGACTAAGAAATGTACAAAATGTTTAGGAAAAAAAAACTTTTACGTTTTAATTCATTTTGAGTTTCTTGAAAATAGGCATAGGTGCATGAGGGTTAGCAATGAAAGGAGGAGATCTACTAATTTATTACCATGTGTCACTTGATTAAACATTTCCCACCCAAATTTCACATTTTCAAATTTTAAATTCAAGGTTGAAATCTAGTTGCATACTAGTTGTCCACATGTTGGCTTCATTGATTTGGTTATTTTGGTTTACATGTTTACTAGATAGTAGTTGTTAAAATATATATATCCTTTGCAATTCATCTTAAATTTTTTTATAATAAGCATAGGTCCATGATTAGTTTGAAGGAATCAAACCTTGTCAATGAAGTAATTAAACATTTAAGGTCTAAGACATCAAAATATATAAAGGTAGATCCATATGTACACCCTAATTGAATTTGTAATACAATATACAAATAAAATATAAAATATACAAGAATAATGTACGACAAAATATTTAAATATAATCTAAATTTGGACTTTGTGATTTAAGATAAATTGAAATGCCTTTGATAGAATATTGTTTCACAATTGTGTACAATGATGTGAAAAATTTGATCAAAAATTTTTATTGAAAAATATTTTTTAATCCTTTTATGCCAATTTTCTTTCTATGTTTTGTTTTTGCAAATTAAAATTTTACTTCAAAGATAGTTGCATCATTCCTATGTGCATTAATTTGACAACATTATAATAGACTAAGATGAAAACTGCCAGTCATTGCACATTTTCTCCATTAGTGACATGAATTTTTGCTAATAGGTTAATTATTTTTCATCTAATTGATTCAAATCTAGCATTTTATTGTAAAAGCCAATTCTATTTCTTATAACTTACAAGTTAAGATATAGTTGTTTCAATCCAATTTTGAGAAAGGTTTTAGTTTGCAAACAAGTATCGAGGATATGTATGCATGGAAAACAAGTTATTGCTTTCACTTTATTTAGTACAAAGTTGAAGGTTATCCTTCATGCCTAACATCAAATAATCCAATTGTTGTAGAAACAATGACAAAAATGGATGGCCAAGGATTTGTAAGTTACATTTAATGATGCCAATTAATTGATTATATTTTAATCTTTTGTTTCTAGTTACCTAAAGTGCATCATATGGTCCAATTCTAATTATGTAACAATATGGTCATTAGGGATTGGGTATACTTTGGAACATGACATGACTATCTTCTTGACCAATGTCTTTGGCCATTAGCAAACCTCCCCTTATATTGCTTAAGATTGGGTTCTTAATCATGTAACTTTTAATGTTTAAAGCACAGATTAATGGTTGTGACGAAAATGACATGACCCATATTCCAAGGATAGCTAGGGACACCTTTGATCATCTAGATTTTCCAAAGTGAAACCTAACATAATACATGATTTCATTTTTCCTTTGATAGAAAAATTAGAAGCATTCCTTATGTCGAAATATGTGGAATTCATTGAAATTCAAGAGTATGAATTAAAACTTATGTAAACTTTAAATGATATTACCATAATGGCTTCACTTCCCATTTATATGAAAAGATGACATAAATTGGACATCATATATGTATCTTGTATAATCAACTCACATTTAGTTTCAAGCATGGATTATGCTTCAAAATCTGAATCTATTGATATTCAGAATCCAAAGAAATCACCTTTAACAACATGGACTTGTGTGGACAAAATATATTCTACATGGAGAGCACATATATTTGAGGTTATCCATGATTATTTGTGCATTTCTTGGTAGGACAACTCCATATCCAACCTCATCTGTCCACATAATATGCCCTAAAACCCTCCAAAACCCCATCAGCTAGAGCCAGGGTTTTCTTTCTGAATTTTGTCAAGTAGGTGTATTGGCGATCATCCTCAGCAAGAGGAACGAGCCAAATTTGGCTAGAGGTCAGGCAGCCAAAGTATAAATCTTTTAGGATCCCGCTTTGTTTTGGCAACCTTAGGAACTCATTGTCTAAAGGTGTGTTCACACTTGGTGTTAGGTACTCTAGTGTTGAGTCCCCTAACATCATGCTAGTCATTTAGGACTAAAATCTTACTTACTATGAAAATTTTATGTTAAGCTAACATTCACTTAACATTAAGCTATCACCTATTTAACATTGCATGCCACCTAGGATGCCACCTAGATTTTCAATTAACACTGACTTAACATCAAGTGTGAATGCACCATAAATACAGTGACTTCTGACCTTTTCTTTTCCCTCAAAACTATATAGCGACTTTTGCACATTTTTCGCAAAAAAGGCTCTAGTACAGTTCGGACCAGATTTGGCTTTTTTTTTTGGTAGCTGCAGTGCGAAAATTTGCCCCAAGAAAAAAACTGCTTATGCTTAGTCTCCATATTTTCCTAGAATTTGAAGATATGTTTCAACTTTCCAAAATTAGTGGTTCAAGTTTCGGTTATGATATTTTTGTGGAGATATTTAAAACAGATGTCAAAATTCAGGGTTTTTTTTTTTCTTTTTTTCTTTTTGCCAAGTACGTGGGCTGCCCCGTGATTTTTGCAAGTGGGCCTAACCAAATTTGGCTATAGGTTGTTAGAGAGGGAATTCGAAAATTTTAGAAGTTTTTCTGCCTCGCAATATGACGAATTTGGTAGATTTTTTCCAAAAAAATCCTTTTTTACCCTCAATTTTTAAGCATTAAATTTGAAAAAAAGAGGAGATGTACAAGTTTGGATTTGATTTTTGATTTTTTGATTTTTTCCCTCTTTAAAAGACAGCAGGTATTTTCTATTTTCCAGTGTTCTCCTCGCCGTGGACAGTCCAACGACACCGTCCAACTTCGGCCGGACTCTCTCGTTCGTCGAAGAGATCCGTCATCTTTCTCGTCTGGCTATCTCTCTCTCTCTCTCTCGCGTCCTCACAACTTCGACGCATGTCCGCGATGGATTTCGTACATTCCAGGAGCCTAGTCGATGCGCGAATCTCCTCTTCATTTCCCACAAAGGGTTTCCCGTCAAACTGCAGAAATGTCTAAAGGGAGAAAGCCAAGGTATTTCTTCCTCTTCTCTTTTCCTCTCCTCCTTCTCTCCTAGCCTTTTAACACATTCTCGTTCATAACTCATTCTTCGCAGCTAGAAGATTAGGAAACAAAATGCTCAATCATGTGGAGCATGTGCAGGTGGAGGCAATGCAGGCTGTGGGGTTCACGTACATAGCTATAATGCTAAAAGTGCTTGGGCGGCTGAAATTGCTGTTGAGAGGAGAAAACTTGGGCTTGATGTGCCTGCTGCCCCTTCTCAAAACGTCTCTCTTTCTGTTGCTCCCAAGGGGTATGCATGTTTTGTAGTTTTCCTTGATGTATGTGTCAGTTTTCGTCCTCTCTAAATCAACATTTGGAAACCAATTCTTAGATGGGAAAATGCCACTTGGTTTGTGGCATATGAGTTTGGAGGGGTTGATGTAATGGGAAATTGTGTGTTGCACAGAGGGCTTTTATGTTTGCAGAGATGTGCATGAACGGCGATTTGGGAGAGAAGCTGAGGGATGAAAAAGCCTTGTGCCAAAGATGTCTTTGGGTGTACCCTTTTAACTGAAGAGGAGTTCCCAGCTTTAAAGGATGCCCCCAAGTATGTACTCTATGTATGTGTTTTCAGCTATCACAAAATCACATCATTACACAACTCTGAAGGCCTTTTAGGTCATATCATTTTCAGCAAATGGTGGACTGGCAGAAAATTCATAGAGGGATTTTCATATTAATGAGTCAATCTGGCAGTTTTGTAATATGTGCAAAGAAAGTTTGAATCAGTTTGAGGCCAATATAGTAATACAGGCATTCTGGAACTTAGGTTCTAGTGAACCATACATAGATTTGCATGACAAACAAACAAAAAACTGAATGCCTGGGAATCATAGCCTTCTGTACTGAAATGTCACATCATGATTAAAACCTGTCTTAGCCTCAGTAAGCTGCATTTGAACTTCTGTGGATATCAGTAAGGCCAGTTAAACTGACACAGAATCTTACTCACATGACAGGAAGATTTTTGTGTCCAGATCTTCAAAACTGAGAACCGGCATTGTTACAGTTGAAACTGGTGGAATATTTCAGCTATTTTGTGATAGGAGATGTCTAGAACTCACCTGGTGTATTTTGATGTCAAGCATTTTGCGTGTGAGTGTTGTATTCTGGATCTTTTAGTAACATTGAATGAGATTGCTCTCTCAATGCAGCAGTTTCAATGGGAGCTTAAACTGCATCCAGGTGCCATGAGTCCAGCACGCGGTGGATTCAGGCTTGATGACCCAAATCAACAAATTCCTGCTGATGAGGACATATATGATGAGTATGGAGGTATGCCACCATATTTTATTCAGTGGTTCCAGAGTTTTCATTTCCTGAGAAAGAGTAAAGTGATAGGAGCAGATAGGATCAACCTTGCAGCATTAGCAAATTAACAAAATACTTAAATAATTTTGCTAGTCAACCATCTGGATGCCATTATTATCACCTGTTGAATTTGAGATGCTTGAATAGCAGAACACTGTTGTTGGATTGTCACATAAAAAATTGTATGGTCTGTATGTGTTTGTAGGGTTCTTGGGCAGGGTTGGAGGTGAGTAGACTGAGGACAGCTAGCTATGAGATTTTTGGCCTTGCTCACAAAGGCACAACATCAAGAGCTTGGAGCCTTGTGGAAGGATGAGACAAGATGGAAGAAAAAGGACCTGAAACTCTGTAACCACAGTAGTGAGTCTGACATTAGTGATATCTCTGTAAGGATTAAACACTCAGGGAACAAACAGAAGAGCAAAAAGTGCCACAAAATGAAGTCCAAGGATACAAGTGGAACACCTCCAAGAAGCGAGGAGAAGAAAGCAACCCTGTAGTGAAAGTGATTTGGATGCTTCATCTGCTGAAGCTAACCACAGCATCAAGCATCAAAAACATTGAGGACATGCAACAAACAGCAGTCAGAGAATCTGGAGGAGTCAACTAGGTCAAAAAGAGCAGATTGATCTAGTGATGTTGATAGAAGTTGGCAAAAGACAGTAGGAAACCACATGTTGATGTTGAAGGGTTTGAGAGGCATCGGGAAATCAGGCGCACACATGACAATGCAAGGGAACAGCACAGGCAAAGACACTAGAGTAAAGAAATTTCATTCAGTCTCAGATGAAGATCAGAAGATTGTAGTATCACTAGGATTCAACAGTGTTGGATTTTATGCAAGGACAGTGCACTTGCTTTTTCTAAGTCATTTGCTATAGTGTGTTGTTATGGGTGGGTGATTTTCTCAGATCATAAAGAGGTAATTTGTTGGCATTTCCATTTAGAAACTCCCCAGCCCTGGGGTCTACCAAAATTTGTTGCTCTAAATTCTGCCACATTTTCAATACAGACCCATCCTCAATATATGCATAAAAAATCACTAGTTGGAAACTTATCTTGCAACATGTATATTACTCGAGTTCAGAAGCATGGCTACAGACTTAAAGCTTTCAATGGATGAAAATTCATCAGCAACAAAATGAGGGAAAATTTACTTTGAACACAGGAGTTGCTTGACAGTGAGAATATTGCCTTACTTTCTGCTACAGTGAGTGTAAATTGACTTAGTGTGCAAGCTTGCAAATATATTCCAAACCTCCATCAGCATCTAGTGCTATTTGCACTCCAATCCATTAGGCTATTGTAATATTGTCCTTCCTGATTCCATCCAAGAATATAGTATTGAATTGGATCTCCAACCAATCAATTTTACAAACTTAAGTCAGGCTCATGTTACACTTCAGCTCCACTAAATCACTTTCAGAAACATCAAAGTTATCAACAGAAGCATACATACATTTTGTGCACAGATGCTGATCAAGGGGTTCCATTTATGATAAGCTTTTACAGAGTCTAGAAACAGATAGGCATTACTGTGCAATATCCTAACAGTTGCACCTGCCACATACATTGCCATCAACAGATCACCAAGTAGATATAGATTTTATGATCATGTAAAAACCTGCAACATGACAGGTTCATGTTGGATTTTGGTTTCACAACTAATAAATTTTCTAAGACTTGGTCTCAAAATTCTTTGATAATTATCATGTTTTCTTTGTTCTTCCATCTATCAATAAACCATCATTCTTTGAAACTATTTGTGTTGAAGAAGAGGACAAAAAGACACAAACAATCAAATACCTGGCAGATTCTGTCTTCATAAACCTGCACAATCAGTTCATGATGGTTCGTTCTTTGTGATAATGGTCCAAGGCAGATGAATAGGTCTTGACAGTGCACATAAATAAGTATTCTTCAAAAATCAATGTCTGTGTAAAGCACATGAGCGAGTAATTTAAGCTCAGCCATAGATTCCTTGGTTGCTTGTAGATTCATCCTCTTCATCCCCAGCTTCTCCATATTATACAAAGATGTCACAGGTTGAGTGATAAAACAGCTGATGAAAAATTCCTAGGAAAATAATGGATGTCAAATGCTCTTTCAGTCTCCAATTTCTGCAGCTCACAACAGACGCACATTAACTCCTCCTCCTCCTCCTGAAGGTGCTATTTCCCAAGCATGGGCACTCTCATCAGATGTGTGGTTCAGAGGAGGAAATTAGAGCTGTGGATGGTACAGTGAGCCAGACAGATCAATAATTGGACAACACCCCAGATTGCCTTTGGATGAGAGGGAAGGCTAAACTTCTTCTTCTTCTTCTTACAATCATCTACAGCAAAAAACTTCTGTCTCATCTCCAACTTTACAACTGGCATTTCTGAGAATGAGCAGTGAAGGAGGAAAGAATTTATAGAGTTCTGTAGAGGAAGAGTCATTTCCACATTCTCTGAAACTTGGCATGCCAAATAAGTTCACAGTACCTGTAACTGAAATGCTTCAGCTAAATGAGATAAAACTATGGGTTGGAGAAATACAGTGCCCCCCATACAAAGAAGTGACACCACAAAGAACAAGGGACCTTGTAGTAAATGAAAACATCAATCAACATTTTCCTCTCAAATGCATAGAGGTTGTTTCAATCTTTTGTGTGTTCATCTGGACCAGCTTTTCAATCTCCCCATTAGATGTTGATTAAGTATCCTCAATTGTACCAGAGACAGACAACATTAACACTCTTCTTCACCCTGGGATATGTTCTTTGAAAGCTATCTTGGAAAGGGTTGGACAATAACTTGCATGGTATTCCATAGCACCACAATCTGGGATCCTCATTCCAGTTAAATAGAGCAACATTGCTTCTAGTTTACCATATGACCTTGGCATAACAAATGCCTGATGCTCTCCCAACAAGCAATCTCATTGGGATGTTTATCACATGCCTTCCTCGATAGGTCTTGAGTCAAGAAAATTCTTAACGAATAATAGCCATTGTGAATCAAACCATGCGATATTGCTGTTGGTATGAAATCTACCACCTGACTTACTCAGTCCATTCCTGCAGAGGTCCTTTCTAGATATGTGTGTTGGCTTCTGAAACCTTGAACAAGCTCTCAATAGCAATTTTCCTTGCATGTGTGTCCTTGGCCACTTTGTTCATTCACATTGTGTTGAGTGAATGAAATAAACTGGGTTTTTCAGGATGGAATCTTGGGACATAGATTAGTTGAACATTGCATTAACGCAGTTTGCTGCATTTATTACAACGCCCTCCTGAACACATTTGATATGTTCTTAACAGAAGTTAAAACATAAATCTGCTTGTTTGGGGGATGACATTTGCTTTGCAACTTTGCATTCTTCCAAACATGACTGACATTCTTTCTCACTGATCTTCAGGTCAGGTCATGTTCAACATTCATTACCTATGTGCTAGTACTCAGCTACTGTTGAGGATTCTGTAGTCTTACCATATCCTTACCACCTTCCACATGAGTTGTATCCATCTGTTATTTGTGTCAGGACAATCCAAATTTCTGCACATGGGTTCCTGGAACCCAAAACTGTGGAACTAATTTGGCTCCAGTGTATGTAAGAGAGAGAGAGAGGCAATCAGAGACTTGTGTCAAGGAACTCCTTATGTGTGCCATGAGTATGTAATTTTGTCCCATAGTCATTGCCAGAAAAATTCCATTCTTCTAGTATAAATACCAGGCTGAAAGGTGACATCTGGCATCAGCTGCGTGGTCTGTGCAAAGCAAATTATTCTTTCGCCTTTTACTAAAGAATACCGTGTGCAGGCCACACCTAGCGGCATATCCCAACTTTTAAAGCTGGATTTTAGAGCTAGTATGCTTTTGGTGGATTGTGCTGAAGTTGTTAACCTGCACCTCTGTTTTTGGGGCATTTGAGGTAGCTCTAGATCGATACCAAACTCCTATACTAATGCTGCAAGGGCTAATCTACTAGGATGACAGTGTTAGCTTCGATTTAAGACCGTCGACTTGCGTTAGATTTGGTGCTGTCGAAGAAAATTGTTGGACTTAGGAATCTATGGCCCCATCTTTGTGCATAGTGGAAATGTTGTTGGGTAGCTGTTTTGAGTGACTACAATGCCATAATTATTTCTGCTCAAGTTTGTATATTTTCTGTTTCACCTCTAGGATGTAAATCCTCTTGCAAAGTGTTGATTAAGTCATGGAGAAATGATTCATATCAATCCAAGTGAGATCAAAAGCAAGTGGCAGACAGAAGTGACAAAACCAAAAATGAGGGAGGTGGATGTTAGTTAGAGAAAGGAAAGATGTTTGTCTGATGCTCAAACTGAGCTGTACCTACTGCTTCAGCCATCTGTTTCAAGCTAGTGGAATGGAGTGGCCATCCCCACATGATGGAAAAAAACTTTTGCAAGCAGCCAGGAATGGTGAACTTCAAGAATTCAAAACTCTTTTGGAATATCTTTGATGTGAATTTTCAGGCAGGTGCGAATGCACACTCTGAAGATGACCAGGCACCAACACTCAATAGCTATGCATCAGAGCATGAGATTCCTATAGAATGGCTGGGGCATTTCTTGGAGAATGCTTTACCTGCTTTCCATGAGGGTAGAACATCACTGCATATGGCTGCCTCCAATGGACAGGTGGACATTGTGTGCTACATATGCAGCCTCGAACATTCAAGAAGAGTGAATGTGAACATTGTGGACAAATTTGGTCACACAGCCTTGCACTTGGCTGCCCACTCACAATGTCATGGCAGCTGCAACAAGGTGATCACCAAGATGCTAAAGATGACCAATGCTGACCCCAATGTTGTGGCCATATAGATGGGAAATAGGAAGTTGTCAAGCTCTCTAGACACAGTCTTAAAACAAAACAGCTTTGCACTTGGCTACATTTTTAAGATTCACAAGAACAGTGGAACTGCTGTTGACCTGGTGTCTAACCTCTGGGCCCTATGAATGCAGGACCATAAATGTCACTGTGAAGAACAAATGGAGATTTACCCTATCATCAAGCTGTTAACAGTGCTGAAAGGGCAAGTGCAGTTCCAACCACAACAATGCTATGAAAATACATAAATGAGCACAAGCCAGATGCTATAAACATTCTAGACAACAAGAGACAGACTGCACTCCATATTGCTGTAAGGCATGCTAGTTATAAAGTAGTGAATGTATTGCTACAAGGAGTTGAGCATATCAAGGTTGATGAAAAGGACAGTGGTGGTATGGCACCTATGGACAGTGCAGTTCAAGCAGCTGCTTACACAATGGTGCTTATCTTGCAATTCATATTTTGAGGCAACTGGGTTGTATGGAGGATAAGGCATATATGCCAATGCTGCCAATGCAATTCTTGTGGGTGCAGCATTACTTGCATCTGTCACATAAGCAGCACGGTTACAACCCCTGTCTGGCATAGATACCCAATTTTCAGGTTCACCTATTTGTGAAGTGATTGAGCAACATTGGGAGATTCAACTATGTCATACAATGTATTCAGTGATACTGGAGAACAAAAATTTATAAACCCAGCTGGTGATCAAGAGGCAGAATGTCAAGAAGAACTATTTGTGTACAGCTTCAAAGTTCTGGAATATTAGAATCCTGAAGTCTCAGAAAAGAAACGAAAATAAGACCTGAGTGCTATCAAATTTGGGATCTAAATGCCTAAACTAAGATCAAGTCACTCTGATTCCCACTCACTTGATGCACTGGTTTTCCTATCATAATAATCTCAATGTAGTTGAAAACATTGTATATATAGTTAGAGATTTGAGAGAATCACAACAATGTCAGCCACATTGTCACAAAAACCTTATTCAAATTAGACCTGAATGCTGCTGCAGTAGAAAAATTGTGGCTGTGAGGAGTTTGCAATGAAAATCGAGTGACAGCAAACTCACCAAGTGATACATGAGCACCATGTCAATGCTCTGAAAGCTGTGTTAACTCCACCAATAGTATTAATCATAAAGAGACTAGATTAATATTCTAGTTCAAAGCTATGATTGCATCATTGCTTTCTAGACTCTAAACTCTGGAGTTTTCAACTCGTGTCTATCCAATTCTTGAGATATGAGAATGCTAATTAGGGTGGAATGCTACTAATTTGTTGACCGATGCCTCAGAGGAGCTGGTTTTGGTGCTGACTTAGTTTTGTATGCGGATATGTAAGATCCAAACTGCTCAACTCAGATATGCACAGTATTGCTCGCACGCCAAACGTTTCCAACTGTCAGACACCTAGCCACAGAAGCAAATGCGGCACACACGTTCTTGTGGGCAATAAATAGTCCTTCGTTGTTGCAAGATCTAGCTATTTGTTCATAGAGAGTTCTATCCAGGCTGCAAAGTAATATTTTTAGAGCTGCTGCATCTGGTGGTTGTTACTCGGTGCATTCCATATCACGAAGATCTAATTGGCAGTGTTTGATTTGCCTAGTGGTTCTTGCTTTAGATCGAGCACAATTAGAAACTCTTTTACGATTCCGTGTGGGATCATCCAGAAAAACTTGAATTTCCCCTATGCAAATATGAAGTTGTTTGTTTGACAATGTGAAAATACAATGATCCCTTTGTTTCACAATGGGAAAATTAGAATTTAAAACATCGAAATACGGGTCCCAGGATTCCCTTGAAGAGCTTTCCGTATGTTTTGTTAAGTCAACTTTGATTCATCAAACGTTTCCACTCTGTTTCCTACAGGGAATGCCAAAAAAGTTTCTTGTGAAGCATATGCTAAGAAGAAGGAAATTGCAAGGTTTCATGCTGCTACAACCACCGAGTTCTTCTAATCCCAGCCTGCGCGACTAGCAAAATTACTGGAGGGTCATAACTTGAATCCCACCGACGATTTCTCCAGGGAAACAATCCTTGAGGTACGGTAGAACATCCACGACGGATCTACCACGCAACTCAGGATCATCGTAGAGGCAAGACAAGTATCTCGCTGGCACCCCGTAACAAGCATCTACGGTTGGCCCTCTTACACAACCTACGTCATTCGATTGTGTTTCAATCACCCATGGTAGCAATGCTCCGTATGCCTTAGCAACACCCCCAAATGTAGAGCTCGGAGTGACAATTATGTCGTCACATAAGCTCAGGAGAATAATCTCGGTAAGTGCTTGCTCATCTTCTTCTCTGCTGTTCAACGTTTGTTCAAGTCTGTTACTTAGCTGGACAACCGTCACGTTCTCTCCATTTGCTGGTGGGTTTCGCAAGTAATCTGATCTCAGAGATAACTCAAAATCGTTGTAGAGACAAGCGATGAACACGGTGGTGCGATTCACATTATGTGAAGACTCGATGACCGATTGAACAGCGGGGATCGACTCTTCTGTCGACGAAAAATTGGTGGATTGCGAACTTTTATTAAGATCACTGGCGGCCAACCCGAGTTGAGGCAGCATCCCGTTGTCCAAAGCGCATTGTTTGATGCGCGCTTCCAGTATAAGGTGCAGCTCCTGGAACTGCCGGTTCGTACGAATCTGAACACCGAGGCGCCGGTCTGTACGATCTGGCTGCATTGCATGGACTTGTTCAACTCGCTGCCAGACAACGTCTCCTGGGAGTATGGAATATCTGAGCGTGTGCGTGAGGACCATTCGAGTAGGAAACAGAGCCTCTAACGCCATGCGGAATTTCGGAATTAAATAGAGCTTGGGAAGAAAATATTGATTGCTCGTGAGATAAAGCCATGTCACGCCGCGCAAGAGATTCTGTTCGGTGCCACAAAAGAATCTTTTATCAGGGTGAAACCGCAACTCGGCTGTAAAATCTGTGGCATGAAGTTTAATCGCTCGGTTCGGTATTAGAGTATCCTTCAAGAGAGATCCCATGGACGAGTCCACAGCAGAAAGGAACTGATCAGTAGATGCCCAGAATTTTGACAGCACCGGAAGATCAATGCTTCCCTCATTCACCTTCCAAGAGGAGCCCTCAAAAGGCTCGCACATGACTTCTGCCAACAGACTGAACGAAGGTAACAACAGGACACGTTGCGTAAGAACCCCGTAAATCATACAGGACGCAGCGGCGAGTATCCTGTTTCCTAGTCCTGAGTTAGCCGTCGGCTCACAAACTAGATAATCACAACCACTTGTCGTATCTCTCTGGTGGAGGTCACTGCGGGAAATGTTCAATTGACCCTTCGTAGTACAAGTCCGATGAAGAATCTCGTACTCCCGGAAGACTGCGTCCCATGCAGCGCTGACATTCAAATCTTTCACAAATTTCCTCGCAGCATACCTCAACGGAAGCTTCTCTCGACTCATGCAAGGATTGTTTTTGTGCCACTCGTTCCTCACAGTTTCAGTAAGAGGGTCGACAGGTTTACCTCCATTAGCTCGGAATGCGGCTTCTCTAAGCTTGCGGGTTAGATCTTTAAGAGCACCAGCAGGCAGTACACTATCAGTTTGTCGAACTTCCGAAGCAGCAGTTTCAGATATTAATACGCCTGGTGGAACAGCCGACGTAACTGGTGCACCAACCTGCATTGCTTGTTTTCCAAACTCTTGAAAATGCGCCTGCAGATCGACAACCTTCGTGTTGTGGATTAGCACAATGCAGACAAGCACAGTGGAGCAAACCAGAAGGATGACCAATTCCTTGGCACCCATTGCTGGTAGTGGGTTGCCCCTGTTGCAAAAGCAGTACTCACACAATCAATCAATCGATTGCAGTCTGCACACAACATATTGGCAATGAAGAAAAGCACAGCTTGTGGGCATTATGCTCCCCTTAGCTCACCTAATCATGCTTCTCTTGGACTTTGGCATTCAGTGTAGGAGAAGGTTTCGTAACCGGTACCTTCCGGATTTAAGGTCCCGTCCGAGGCCGGTAACTTTTCGCTTCTTTCCGGCTGTGGAAGCCAGCGTTGAGGATGATGTACTATCATGGCATGTTTATGGACATCAACATGTCCTCAACATGCCATGTCTGCTGTTGACTTTCACACTCCATTTAGATTAACCTTTTAGATAGTTCTGCAGATAAGATATTAGATGGCAAGACTTGTGGTAAACTGAGTTTCATCTTGTCTTTCCCTTTTCCAAAGCGCCTCCACTGCTGCCATATATATTTTCACTGCTCCTACCTGTACAGTTACTATAATTAGTCTCAAACCTTATGCATTAAATGCTGAGTTCCAGCATCTCATATCTAAATTTAATAAAATTTCATTACTTTGCGGATACCACTCAAAGAGGGGTTGGGGGGTGAAAGGAGGCTGAGGCTATTTCAACGACATGTTGTAAATGCGTCATTGGTTTGGTTTCGAGGTAGCCTGGCTTGAGTTTTGATGCACAGGCAATGCAAGCCCCAAAACATAGAGTCCACCGAAACATGGCAAGTTTTGAAGGCTATGTTTCAGATCCGCATGATCCATGTGCCTCCCATCCAAACCCTATCCATGCTGAAATGGACTTGTAAGCCCATATGTCCTACTTTATATTTTTTCTCACATTGACATCGTCCAGTTTATACTCACCTATATGTTTCAACATTATATGTTACATTACTTAAATCTAACTATGTAACATAATTAAGTAGTACATGTTACAAAATAGTTTGAAAATATTTGCATCTTTCTTGAAAGCACATGTTTTGGTTGGGTTAGTAAGTTTCTAAGTTACATTTTTCTATTTTGTTTTCTGTACACAGGTTTCGAATAAAGTGTATATTTTATTTTCGAGTTGCATGATGATTTGGAATTAGTCTTTTAGAAATCATGTGGTCAATGTTTCCAATACATGTGTTTTTAAGTAGTTTTCTGTATTGTTTTAGTTATGTTTTTGATTTAGATGATCAAAAGCAAGCTTAATCAGAATGACCCTAAGTGTTCAACCAAAGGCAAATGGATGTCTTTTTTTTCTTGGTGAAATAATTACCAAGTTTTTCAAACTTTCTTATTGTAAGTTCAAACCATGAACAATTCATCCATTGTTTCTTCACCAACTTTCTATTGCATGTTTCTTTGAAATTCTTATTCCAAAAGTTACAATGTTCCATTATTTCAATCAATCCAAATCCCTTCATAATTAAGAGTCCTTTCACAAATGGAAGTTCATTGTTGAATGTGTTATCACATTCAATGATTACCATACTTAAGGAGGTTATTACTTCTATATTTTAGGGAAGCACTTGAGATAAAAGGATTTTAAAAAAAATTCTATGAAATAACGACATATTTTAAACATATTCTAAGTTTATTAAAATATATATGAAGTATATTGTGAGCCTCGCTTGACCACCATCGTTTCCCAAGGTCTATTTATTAGTTATTCGTTCGAGTATTTTTAATTTAAGATAGGTAAGAATTGCATTTAAGAAAGTTCTAGCCCATATAATCTTCCCAAGTCAATCAAAACTTATTAATTTCAACTTGAATAAATTGTGCGGGTGTTACGGTTGAGAAGATGCATCATACTCACCATCCTAGTAATAAATTAAGTTGGAAATCTAGTTAAGTCGTTCACAAAGCAAAGGAACATCATTTTCTTAATGTTGTTAGTAGGTGGAAATGGGTAATGCCACTAGTACAAATTCTCAAATCTATGGCTCACTCTATGATTGGAGATCTAATATAGAGGACATTTATGATTAAGGGCCTCAAAGTCATTATAGATGAGTTGTTTAGGACAAGTAGTCATATATTGTTTGACATGGCACATTTCATCCCCTAATCAAAAAGGACAATTCTTTAGTCATAGTAGACAAAAGATGCCATGTAGATGGGCTCACAAAACATGTCAGCACAAATGTCCATCCTATGTGGCTTGTTTAATTGTTTTTGTGGGGTCCACAATATGATTCAGCATCCTATGTGTCAACAAAATTAATCACTACAATATGAATATCTATACTTCTCAAATTATGAAATGTGGCCAATAAGGATTAATCCATGTGTAAATATCTACTATGTTAAATTTAATTGAACATGATCTTGCAACTAAAATAATTAATCAATTACAATAGGACTAGAATTTCTTGTCATTTTGTTTGATGTGGTTTCTTGAAATTGAGACAGTGAATATATTCTAATCAACCATGTGTACTAACTACATTGAACCACATGGCTGTATCTTGGGCGTTGACATCAAAGTTGAATTCAAAAAAATAGTCAAACATTAAGTGAATGTAAAGTGAATTATTGTTTAACAATGATTTTTAATTTCCATGTGGCAAACAAGAAAATGGACATGTGACAAAATGGTGGGTTGACATGTGTACATAATGCAATATGTGAGTAGTCATTTAAAAATGACTTTAAGTAGTGGCATATATAATTATTGTCATATTGTAGTGATATAACTATCATTATGTAGTCATTTTGTTTCATGTTGAACTGAACTTTCTTAGTCATTTGAAATTCATTGATTAGTTATTAATAACTTGCAAGATTGCTAAATCAATGACTTGGTAAAACATCCATAGTCATTGTTTAGCTTTCTATCAACTTTAAAATACTTACAATTATTGGTCATACATGTTATGAATCATATAAATGTAGTCCTAGAGTAATTCTAAAACACTAGTGGAAAAGCTAGTTATTTTTTGCACTGAAATGTAAACCATTTCATACCATTGAAATTCAGTTGTCAAATGTAGCCCCAAATCCAAATGCATGACACAAACCAACTAGGTAGTGGAGAGAAGTTAAAAATAATAGGAAACAAGTGATCCAATTCAAATATATCATATTATAAGTTCTAGAAAAAAAATCTCATAGTTTCTTGTTTTTCAAAGGAACAAAGTGACAAACATTGCATATGAATGCCATAAGTTTGAAAATCATCAATCAACCTAGACAACTTTGATGTACTTCTAGTTCCACAATGCACAAATGCCTACCACATCTTGCATGAAAGCCTGGTTATCAACTTCATGTGGGTGCATAAGTATCCGGTCATGCACATGAACCTCCTCAACATCTACTTTAAACCAAAATTCAAGAAGATTTGCACCATGGAACTTGTCTTCCCCCTAACAACTGTTGATTTTGCTGGATGCAACTTTTTGCCTTGAGTTCTTTGGATTCAACAACACTACATGATGTCTAATTGGAAACTACATTCATTACTACAAAATGTGGGTGCAATTCACTAGATTAGTGAATTCGCTACTTTTCAATTAGTTCCCATTTACTAAGACCAGTGAATTCACTCAAAATCTAGTGAAATTGCTTGGTGTACAAAGACACATTTTGTTGTAGTGATTCCACCCAACAAGCTAAAGCATTATCATTCTTAATGACATTACAACTAGAACATAAGTAAAACCACATGGGAAAACTAAGAAAATGCCAACCACAATGAAAACAAAGGCAACAAAAAGCAGTATGCACTTACTTGTTGTGGAGATGTTTTTTTTTTATTGCTTCTTACAAGTGTAATCACTTTCCTTTGTAGTTCTTTCCCAACGATGTATGGTTCCAAATAATATTTCTAATTAAAATTATCACATTAATGAACATCCCACATGGTATCTAAACATTTGTAGAAATGAAAGAATGTTAGTTAACACCACATGAAAGTGGGTATCATACCTATCCCACATTTTGACCAATAGAGGCTTCCCCCACATTCAATTTGGAAGGAGATTTTATCTTGAAAAGTTTTTTTTGTTGGCGATGTTCTAAGTTTTAGAACAACCTAATCCACACCCTCCACACTTGTAGGTGCTACTATTCGCTTCTTCATTGGAGTGTTTTTCACCACCTTCTTTGTTGGTGCTACTATGGTAACCTAAGGTGGTGATTTTGCTAGATCCATAGATTGGAATGTAGTCTTTGTGAAGGATTGGGATTGTGACCTTTCATTGCCACTCCTTACCATTGATGTTTCTTGTGGCTCCATAGTTTTTTCAACCACTATCTCTTTGCATTCACAAGAGGTACCACTTGAGGTTGTTGTTTAGTTGCAAGTTGAAGTTCCAATTGAATTTTTTTAGTATTGTCCCTCTACCTTCCTAGAAAGGTAGAAAACATACTTTTAATATCATTGAAGGCTTGGGTCTGAACTTGTTGACTATCCAACATAGAAGCAACTCTAGCATCCAACTCATTTTGCTTAGCTTCCATTATTGTCATTCGAGATGATAGTCTTGCTGATAAAGTCTATTACACATAACGGATCCCATTGCATGATTACACTAATTTGTTATAACTATATACATTCACATAGGGATATAATAACAATGCATTTGCAAGATGATGACATAATGGGCTCAATTTTTTGTCACATGATATGCAGCACCAAATGAAGACACATGAAAAAATGTAATGATATAGAATAAGTAGACCCAACTACTCTTGGCACAATTGTCATAAACAAATTGGTAGTATGTAGGCTTTGTATATGAACTTATACACTTTTAGTACATTGGAAACTCTATGGAAAACATCTCAAGAAATTTGTGGAAACATTATGAGGACTGGAAAACATGCAAAAGTTTGCAAGACTAAAGACTTTGAGGATTTTAGGGCTAGTATGAAAAACATTGGGAAAAACAAGAGGATTGGATAGTCTAGAAATTCAAGACTAATTCTAGTTATTAGAAAGTTTGGAAAAGATTATGAGGATTACAAACTATGAAATGTTTTGAAGGGAAATGTTGATGCAAAATTGGGAATTTTAAAAAAAATATGGAACTTTGGAAATTTATGAAAAGATCTTGCAAAATTTAGATTATTGGAATCTCTAGAAATTATAGAAAATGATTACACTCATATCATGGTTGAAGACATTGGAAAATTTGATTAGGCAAAATATGTGTTAGGGGTTGTAAAAAATATGTTGAAGTGTATCACCAAAAAACCTTAAATTTTGGTAATATATAGTCCTACACATGGAGATTTGGAATGAACAACACTTGCTTTTCTATGATGTTCTTAATTTTAAAATGATTGATGTTCAAGCTAATAAAAATTTGAAGGAAATGGCATTGTCAAATTTGAAAAGCTTGAAATTTATTTGAAGCTTTTTTTTTTTTTTCATGAATTTTGGAAAATGCCCAAGCAATAGTCACAAATTTTACATATTCTTATGTTTAGTGGATAAGGTGGATTATACAATCAAGTTATTTTATGAGTTTTTGAACAAGAGTGGTGAAATTCCCATGAATGTAAAAAAATTATTTATTGATTGATACCTTGAAATAAGGCAATAATGGTATCATTCATGGGAATCATTCCATTGACCCATCCATGTGGTTGTTTTCATCCTCCATCTTTTAATTTGTGGAAGAAACATGATGGAATTTCTATGGCACTAAAATCACATAGCTTGTTAAAATTCTTACATTGATGTAATTTTTTTGAGAATTTTTGGATAAAATTTAGTTCAAGAAACTTTGGTGACAAAATTTCATATTTGGTTTAATAGGAAAACAACTTTGGGAAAAGTTTTGATAACTAAAAACTATGGGTCATCTTTGCAAATTGTGGAGAATTCATGAAGATTGGAAAGTTTGACAAGAATTTGTTCAAGGATTGGATATTACAAGGAAAAGTTCTAAAAGAATAGTTTATGACAAACTCTCACAGTTTTTGAGGATCAAAATGTCCAAAAACTCAACACCAAAGATTAAAATGGAAACACAAAAGGAAAATTTCCAAGTATTTCAAAATTCAAAAAATGTGTAGATTTCAAAGTGGCCATTTGACAAAAATCTCAAAAAAATTAGACTATTAGAAGGGTTAATGTCAAAAGCTTTCAACCACTTAATGATGTCGGACAGGTTTGTTCTGATCCATGAAGTTCTTCCACAAGCTCTATCAATCCTAAGTTGCATTGCCTCTTCTTCCTTTGCAACAATGAATGGAGCAAGAAGCCCATCACAAATCCATTATTACATAAAAATAACAATGTGACAACACTTATGATACTAATGTAAGTTTAGTAGGGTTAACCAACAAATATTAGTCTCACCTCTTTCCCTACTTTACCTAATCGCCCCACATTGCCCAAGTTCTTCACTTTGCTCCTAATGTTGGACATTTGTTTTGCCTTCTTCTTGGTCTTAAGTTTTGACCAATAGGATTTCAACCTCTCCCATTCAACTGGTTCAATATTTAATGAGCAATCCCTCTTCCCTACCATCACAAGAAAAGATCTTGTCCTTTTCCACCCCTACACATTGTTATTATTGTCCGATTTGATTACATTCGCCATCTTAAGTTTGTAAATGACTTATTGCACTAATTAATGGTCAATATTATTCATAGTTGTTACGTTTAGTATGTTCACTTATGAATATAATTTGGACCTTATTTAAGAATTTCAAATTGTTGACATGGAAATTGAGGTAACTTTTGATTTCATTTACACCATGCATTATAATCGGTTAGTGAACTTTTTGACATTTCTTTAACTATCAACATGGTACATGAGTTGAACTATCAACTTTTAACATGTTGAAACCATTACTTAAGAATTACATTTTACATTTACCATAATCTATTAAAACACAATTTTCAACCCCACATTTATATTGGAATGAATTTGTGATTTTTTTCACATCTTTTCAATTATCAAAATTGAACTATTCATTTTTAATATATTGAAATCATTACTCACAAATTGCATTTTGCACTTATTATAATATATTAAACACATGTAACGCAATGTTTTGTAATTGTACTTGATGGTTTACTAATTTTTTCGCATTTTTTGAACTATTTTTACATGAGTCAAATCATCCACTTTGACTTATTGAAATCATTATTCAAACATCGCATATTGCATTTATTGGTATATATCGAAACACACATAACAATTTAATGTTTCATATTTATATTTGAATGGGTTAGTGAATTTTCTCAATTATTAACATTTGCATATGAGTTGAATCATTCACTTTAAATGTTGTTAAATCCACTATTCATGAGTTGCATTTTGCACTCACCATAATTTTTGGAAATGAATGTATACAAATTTGGGAAGACTCACATTTATATTTGAATGGGTTAATGATTAAGTCAAATTGTTCATGCATCCAAAGTTTAGGATGCATGTAAACCTCTAAATTATGATTTTTTCATATATTAAATTCTTGTACATTTATGTAAATTAGAATGTATACTTTTCCTTTAATTTTTTTTAGGTATCATGGACAAGTTTATTATTATGAATATTGATGATGCCAACCAAAACAACCTCAAAAATAATCCTTAATTTTTTCCCTATTTTCTTCTTGGTGTATGAAAACAAATCCATGTTAAAAAAATGGATTAAAACTTAAAATTTATAAGTATTATTATTATGATAAAAAATATATCAGTATTTTAAACTTATTATTTATATTTTAAATATGGTTCATCAATATTTGTAAGATGGTTTTGTTATAGGATTATGTTTAAATATTAAAAACAAATAAAAAAATTTCATTGAAGAAATAATGAATGAATGAATTATAAATGGCGATAATAACAATGACATCAATGATTTTTTAATCTTTTCTTTTTTTCAATTTTGTAATCTTCTTCAAGATCATCCATAAGAAAATTTAACCATGTTTTGCCTATAAGCCATATATGGAGACACAAATTTGTTAAAATATTTTAATATTTTGGATACAAATCCTAAAACCATTGTAGAATTATATCATTTTTAAAATATAAAATTTTAAATATCTAAAGATGTTTTGTTGATGTTGATGGCTTTTTTTTTGTTTGCAAGACGGTGAAAATTCATCACCAAAAAAAAAGTTACATCCTTAATATTTATTTCAAATTTTCAAAAAAATTAGATAATGTTTATAATGATCTCAAAGAAAAAGCTAAAAGTTTTCAAATAAATTTGATATTATAATTTTTATGTGTTTAATGTTGAAATTATTATAATTAATTCACTCATTAAGAATAACCTTTCTTCTTTGAAATTTGTGATTTCAAATTTTTGACAATATTTCTTGTTGTTTACATTTTTAATTGAATTTCCATTTTGTTTCCATATTTTTCCCAACAAGTAGTGCCAAATTTTAAAATTTTGAAACCAAAAAACTATGTTGGTTGTGGGGTGGGGGGTGGGGGGGCGGGGGGAGTATTCAACTATTTAAACTACAAATTTCACCAAATTAATTTTTAAAAAATTTTTAAAAGGAAAAAAATGTAAAATCTATTCTTATATATATCTTACTAAACAAATATGGTCTTGATAATTAAATAGTTATATTGACTATTTAATTAAATTTTTTTTGTGACCAAATTTTTTAACATAAGGGAACAACAACATTAGGAAAGGATTTTTTTGAAAGAATTTCTTTTGTCAAATTTTTACAATAAAATATAATAATTAACCATAATATTGAAAGATTTGAAAAAAAATTTAATTACACAACTTAATGTGGCAATTTCTTTTATGGATGATTACCATTTTACCAACATTGTAAAAATAAATTTAAAAATTTATTTAATTATATTGGGGAAAATTAAAACTTGCAATTCCACAAAAAATGAATTTATTTTATGTATTGAAAATAAAATTGTAAAGTATTTAATTAATGCATTTTCGAATTGACATTGAATTTACAAAAAATTTAGGTCAATTTAAACAAAAACAAATTTGTAGATTTATTCATGACATTTTTTGGTTACATTTTTCCTTGAATTTGGACTATTGTTTTTCCACTTGTTTCCCAAAAAAAATTGCCAAGTTAAGAAATTTTGAAACTAAAAAAATATGGTGGTTGGGGGGAGGGGGGGTTAATCCAATTATTTAAACTCAGAATTTCACCAAATTTAATTGTATTTTTTTTATAAAAGAAAAAAATGTAAATTGTATCATCAAAATGTATCTTACATCATAAAAAAATTTTAAAATGTTGTGATTTTTAAAAAAGTTGTGTAATTATCATTGGTATTAATGTATGATTAGTCCTACTAAAAAATGGACTTTATAATTAAATGACTACATTTATTACTTAATTAATGTTTTTTCTTATGACTAATTTTTGCCAATTTAAAAGGGCAACAACATCAAAAAAAGATTTTGATTTTGAAGGAAAGTTTTTTTGAGGCCAAATTTAAAGTGTATATTATGAAATTATTACAATAAAATATAGTAAATAACCATAATATTGAAAGATTTAAACAAATTTCCAACTACGCAACCTGTCTATAACCAAATGTGGTAATCTTCTTATGGATGATTACCATTTTAAAAACATCATAACAACAAATAAATAAATTTATACTAATTATTTTGGGGAAAATAAAAATTTTCCATTCTTCAAAAAATAAACATATTTTATGTAATTGATTTTTTTAGAAACTTAAATAAATGTATTTTTGAATTCACTTTGAATTTACAAAAAACTTAGGTTAATTTAAACAAAAAGATATTTGTTTATTTATTCATAAAATGTTATTTTAAGTTGTTTTTTTTACATCGTAAATTTATTTTTTGTAAATTATATATATGAATACATTATTGAATAAGCTTGAAGATCATATTTTCATTTTGTAGCATTTGAATATTTTTTGTAAAAGAAATGTATGTTAAATTTGAATTTCCTAAACAATTTCATTCTAAACATGATAAAGTTAAAACTTTTTCATCCTTGTTTATAAAATGTTGAAGTGGTTTGGTGGTTAAAACTTTGGAGTGTTTCCATGAGGTCTTTGGGCTCAACCCTTGATGGATGCATGCTTTAATGTATATTATACAAATGTAATTTACAGACATATACATCATGGTGAATATGCAAATATGTACATCATGCTTAAATGGTGTATGTCATTACATGTTTGCATGAGTACATGTATGTACATGTAATCTGTGACTCCTCAATCTAGCCCCAAAAAAAAAAAAAAAAAAGAAAAAAAAAAAAAAAAAATGAAAAAAAAAATTGTATGATGACATGGCATGTTATTCCACATCACAGTATCTTGCAAAATACCAAAAAATTGCAAAAAACCAAACAAATTGCATATTAGTCAATTTTGTCCTATTTCATTAAAAACCTAACAAATTTGGGTAGTGGAAAAAGACAAGATTTTTTCTTGTGCATGTACCATGCCTTCAAGTTGTTCCGCTCTATTTTTAACCACCTTTTCACAACATTCCTAAATCCAACTATAGATAATTCATGGTCCACATATTTTAACTCTGAGTCCAAAGATGCCCCTCAACTTTTCAAGGACTCAATATTATGCCCTTCCCAATCCATGACACTAATATTTAATATATGAGGAACCAAGGTTGTTATTCTTTCATCCCAAACATTTTTCCCATCACATCCCTAAGCTATGTCCCCCCCTAGACTTGGGGCAAGTCTATTTGCAAATAATCTTGAAAATCAATCTCGCTAATGAAATAAAATATAACTGAAGGAAGATCCCCGTAAGGTATATGGCAAAAAAAAAAAACATGAAACTATGTAAACCAACCTATTTAATATGAACCATGAAGCTTCAATTGGTTGTAATGTTGTTGCACTTGAATTGTACCATTGTTAGGTTTATTAACTAAACAACATATATCAACTTTCAAGATATTCACCATATACAATAGATCAGATCTCACCAAAAATTTGTTTCAGAATTATGATTAATTGATAGGAAATAGAACATTTAAAATGCACTACCTGCAACTTAAGTTGATAATTTCTTAAGTGCATTTAAAAAATTAAATCCCACATACACTAGATTTCTGGAATTAAAGAATTCATAACTGAACTAATTTGTTTAGACAATGCAGAAGTGAAACAACATATAGTTTACAAAGATTGAACTACACATTGACTAGACACTACAACAATGTAAACCTCTTTGTGCCTCTAAAACAAACCCCTATTGATTGTGGGAAGAAAGAGTGGAAAAAATAGGCAACTATTTAAAACATTGCAATGATCTCAAAAACTCCTCAAAGGCGCCTCTAAAGCAGACTAACATCAAGGGGACCAAACAATTAGAAGATGTTGCAGTAAATGGAACCAAAGATTAACAAAGACTACTATTAACCTCACTACTCAAGTTTTGCAAGTAGATGTGGAGCAAAGTTCTCTAGATGACAAAATCATCTTCAAGACTAAAACCCAAGAAATAAAATGGTTTCCATAATTTTGAATGCATTTAGATCTACATCTTTTTTCCATAGAGAAGACATAGAGAAAACATTTAGAAAATATTTACCCTTTGTAGACCCAAAACACACTCCTAAAGATTCAGATGTCTACAACCCACAAAAAACTCACTCACTAGAAGAAATCCCCCAAAATGCAACCAATGCATTTGCAACCACATGCAATTATTTGTTGTTTGCAACTACCTTTAATTGTTTTCTACAACTATTTTGCACCTTTAACCATTCTTGCAACTATCCTACAACTACATTTGCAACTAACGACTTCTTCATCTTACACATTAAATTTTTTTTCATTCATGATCATACCCATATGTCCCATTATTCCAAATGCAACCACACTTAGTCACATTACTAAGGTGTCAAGATAGCCCCTAGTGATATAAATAGGTGTATTAGGAAACATTTGAAAAGTATGTGTACTTTTGTTAATTTCTATTAGGGGTATAATGGGGATATGTTTCCATTGGTGTATTTATTATGTTGTATTTAAATTTGATTTAGAAACATTAACCACCTAACTACCTATATATTTTTTACCCACTTAACCTAGCTTATCAACCTATCTACTTATGTTTATCTACCTGTTGATCCTATGTTACCTACCTACTGAACATAAGCTACCTATTCATTAATTAGTTAATTTTTAATTAATTGATAATAAATATTTCATATGTAGTATTTGTAATTAATATTTCAATATTATTCAATTTTTTTTCTATATAAACTATTAATCAATTATTTATAACTAACTATTTAGTTAATTTTTATGTAATTCATAATGGTTAATGTAATAATATTGTAGTTATTTTAAAATATATTTATGAATTATTCATCAATAATTTACAATTCATTCATTAATTTATTTTTGGTTATTTAATAATTAATAATTAGTTAATATTCTAATCAAGTATTATTCATTTATTTATTATTTCATATTTTGATTATTTATTAAATTATTATCTAATAAATCATAATTAATAAATTGGCTAATTAATTATTATTTTAATCTTTCATTTTTTCATTTTCGAACTATTAATTAATAATGTATAACTATTATGTTAGTTGGTTATAATTTAAATATTAATTATTGATTGTTTAATATTTTCGTTATTTACTAAATTATTAAATTATTTAACTATTTAACGAAATTTTATAATTAATAGTTAGTTTTTTTTTATTAATTTAGTTACTAATTATGCATTAGTTAATATTTTATTTATTTAATTTTAAAATAAAAATGTTAATAAAATAATAATAATAATAATAATATGATTATTTGGTATTAATTTTTTTCTATGTGAATTATGAATTAATAATTCACTAGTAAAAATTCTAAGTTATGCAACTATCGTTTGTAATTAAAATTTAGTTGCATTCGACATATGCAATTACAAATTCATGTAGTTGCATAAGATAAGTTGCACATGACATTCAATTACATGTGACACTACATATACAACATGTATATACAATATTAATATATGTGTTTGTCCATACATTCCAATCCAAATGTAGTTACACCTTATGTGTAACTTTCCTTGCAATTGTAGTGCAACTAATCAAAGTATGACATGTGTTTAAAAATTAGACGACTTCCTTGTGGACATGTGTCATTTTAAAATTATTTTTATGTTTACAAATTAAAAAATCATTGGATGAATCTTAATCATTAAATTTTTTTACCAGTAGGATGATGACATGTGGCACACCAGGGAATGTTCATTGACCATTTGACCATTAAAGCACACCTAGTTTTTATTTTTAAATATTAATTAATGAAATCTAAATCATCCAATTTAAGGTTAATGAGGTGTTAACACATAGTGCCTAGGTAGGTAAGTAGTTATTACACCCTACTAGGTAAGTAAGTTGAAAAGTAGTTAGGTTTAGGCTATATAGGTAGGTTTCTAATAATCCAATTTTATTTTTAGATTTAATCATTTAATTAAGGTCAAGTTTTTTTTTTTTCATTCATCCTTAATGGCATTTGGTCTTTGGTTAATACAAGGCATCTACTTATATATTGTCCAAAATTGGATTAGAAGCCAAAAGACAAAGGAAAAAAAATTATGTTGCAAATTTCATGAACGAACTTAGTTGCACATTAGATGCAACTAATGCATTAGGGTAAAAGGTAGACCAACTTGGGGAGGGCTCCGTTGCTTTTGGTGTCCAAACAAAAGTTGAAGTCATCATCAAAGACCTATAAAGCTTTATTAAGAAACACATCATAGATTAGGGAAATGTACAAAGGAGTAAAATAAATAAAAAAGGAGAAGTGACATGATGTCAAGTTGGCTCAAAGTAGTTGTGAAAATCTTTCCATGTCCATAACCCATCGCCTGTGGAAGGTCGGCCATATTTATATTTCAAAAACCAATGGCTTGTAATAGATCGACCATGGTGATGGGAGGTGTTGTAGTACGAAATTAGGTCGCCGCGCAAAGCTAAACGCTGGCTAATCTTGAGGTTTAAATTGCCTTATCAGCCGTTATCTTATAGCGGCGCCCCATTAACTATTGCATGGAGTTGCATGGCTTGCTTGGTATTTGTTGGTGTGTGCTGAGTGGTCCAAGAAGATTGGCGGTTGGAAATTATGAGGAGGGATGGAGTCGAATTGATGGAGAGGAGCAAGCAATGGCAGTTGACGGTGGGAGCTGGATGGAACGGAGTGGCAGGAGATTCGGGAGGCTTCAGGAGGAAGCTAACGGAAGTCTGATGAGCTTTTGGGGTAGCTTAAATTACAAGGAGGAGGATTTTTGAGGGAGGATGATCAGTTGATCTTGAGAATGAGGAGGCAGAAGAAGCGATCTTTGTAGAGAGAGCAATGAGAAGCTCTGTTAGCTAGGATAACTTGGCTGAATGCTCGAACTTTCCGCTGCGCCTGGTAGTCGGTCAAGCTAGTGCAGAGGAATTGGAAAGAGAGAGACTAGACAGCACTGGGAATTTGGTGTTTTTGTGAACATTTGATGGAAAAGTGAGCTTGTGCTTTCGAGGAATGTACATAGTCTGTAATGTAATGAAAGAGTTTCCCTCACTGGCATCTGTGTGAATGGGCGAGGCAAGAGATGGATACTGTAAAACCTGCTTTGTTGTTGTGTGGAATGCAAGACACTTGTACGTCTTTGATCTTGTGATGTTCGTCTGCAAGTGTTAGTAGGTAGTTAGTATGTTGTGTGAGATCGAAGGTCTGAACTATGTGGAGTAGATCAGGAGAACATGGACACATGGGTTCGTTGAAGGCAGGCTGTGTGTTGTGTGTTTTTGGACCCTCTCTTTTTGGTTACAGTGTGTTTTGAAGGGGTCGAAGTCAAAAAGTAATTAAGCCTACGGCTATCACCTGACTTAAGATGGAAAATGATTGTATCCTTTATAATGTGATCAAAACTTTTTGACAAAGAAAAGTGACCAAGGTAGAAAGATGAGGACCTTCTATCCCCTTCAAGCTCCAAATGGCATTGGCACAATCGTGTAAAAACACATCGGCATTTTGTCTAAGCAACCAAATACCTCAATTGTTAAGGGGAAAAATTGATTAGTGGGGTGTTGCTTGCGATAGCTCCTTTCCTTAACTTGAGTTGCATCAGAAGTAGTAAATCCTTGAATTGCACAAGATCAGGGAAGTAAATCTGTTCATGTTGGGTTGATAATGACAATGTCGGCTAAGGTGTGAATGCCATTTTTGGTAAGCAAAATGTCGACTCGTCAACAAAAGGAGTTAAATGTGGTTGAAGGAAATGCATGTAATTGTTCTATCCCATGTGGAAACTAGCATCTCACATAATGGTGGTAAAGGTGCCACAAATTGCATCATGGGTTCCAATGTGTTTATTGCCATGAGCACAATGTAAGAGGTGGATACCCATAGGATTGATGGGATGCGTGCACACACATCAAAAGACACTTGAAGGATGGGGTAGTCCAAATCACATATGAAATGTTATGCAAAAAACTAGGAAAAATAATTGAAAGACTGGGAAAACTGGTTAAACTATAAATTAAATGTTTACCCTTGGGCCAAAACAGGATAAAATTCGCGCATGATGGGCTTCAGATGAAAGCATGCTGGAAAGGGTATGATGGTGCACACGTTTCGAAATGAAATCTTGAAGTTGAACCATTTGTTGTTTGATGAGTTGTTCAAATGGAGGAAGACATGCATAGGTTGGGGGCGGTAAAAGATCACATGCCGCCTTGAGGTGTTGTTGGAAAGGAAATGTGTTATTGTCGACTCGGGCTAAAACTTCAAAAAGGAAGGGATGTTGATCAACCATAAACCTAGTAACTATGACTAAAGTGATAAGGGCCCAATTCCATAAATAGGTTGTTAGGGGCGATGATGGATGTTGATATGAACTTGACACCACCAAAGGTTATTGGGAAAGAAGTTTGTTTACGAATTGAAGGTCCCTCTAGGTTATCAAAAGATCCTGGACCCAAAAGGTGTCCAAACATTTTATAGAGGGAGTAATAAAAAGAAATAAGGGATTCTATGAAGGTGGAAGATGGAGGTGTGCATCGTAAAAGATATGATGGGCATTGCACAAAACAACGAATTAAAATTCCAAAGGCCACATGAACACCCCCATTTTAAGGAGAAGGTCCACATGTCAAGCATCCTCTTGCAAGGCATCTTTGATGAAAGATGATGTGAAAATTAAAGTGCCCAACAGAACCCCCAAGATTCTAATTCCTTTGGATGGGGTGGTAAACTAGGATGGGGTGTTGAAGTTTAATGGCAGGCCAAAGGGTGACCACATAACACATTTTTGAGGTTGGATAGAAAACCTATTACATGGAGTTTGGTTTGGAAATGTTCGTAGGCAAATGATACAATTAAAAGGGAACCTATGATATGAATGTCATCTAACACTAAATTGAAGGCATTTGCCACATTGAGTTGAAGAACAACCCAATTGGGGTGAAGGTCCAAGGTGACCCTAATGTTGTGGATTATTGCTTCACGACCACCTTTAGTTACAATTCCAAATTAGTGTGAGGAAAAATGTGTTACAAAAGCTTCATGGAATTGAAGACATAAAAGGTGACTTGTGAGTCAATACAATGATTCCCCCATTACAATGGGACAAACTCCACTTAAAGGCTTGGTCATGGCTAAGAAGTAGGCTGCTCTAAGGACGCGTGCAATTTGGGGTGGAATGTGACCTTGTGGAGTATGAAAACAAAGTTGGAACAACTAAGGGAATCCACTTGCTGAATCTTTAAGACGAAAATAGACCCAAAGGTATTCAAAAACCATCCCAGAAAGACCATTTACCAATAAATGTGGCATGTGTTAGAATGTTAACTTGAAGGAATTAGAAGAAAACTTGAGGTCCTAGTCTAGGTTGTAGTCTTCTAAGAAAATGGGAAGTAGCCATCTAATTCAGGGTGTAATTTAGTTACAGTTGAGGTGATGTCGAAGGTGGTGGGTGTGAAAGAAAATGGTGCCAATGCACGAGCTCCTTGAAAGTATTCCCTTGCACAACAAAGGGTTAAACTATGGAGCAAACGTTTGTGAGTTGGAAGATCATGTTAAGGAAAAGGGATTAAGTTCAAACTAGCTGACAAAGCTTTAGCCCCCAAAAAAAAACTCTTGCAAGTATTCATGGTCGCCTACTAGAAAACACTTAAGTCAAATCCACATTTCCCTATGCCCTATCGCTACACCACAAGGGGGCAAAGCGAAACACCATTGGGGTAATAAGAGGAATAAGTGTAAACTTGCCACACAACATGTGTCCTATGTTAGCTTATCTAATGGAAAACGAAATGCCATTTGTACATCACGTCGTAGAGTGGTGGGAATGTGGTTAGACAATCAAGGACAACAAAGGCCTAAGTGAAAGGACCCAACAACACCTAATGTTGAAACCCAAGTTTAGGCTAATGTAGGTGGAGTGGGAGTAAGGGAAGGTATTGAACTAGGATGATCACAAGGGTTTGGATTGGATGAATTAGATGTCTGACATGAATGTTAATGACGAGCTAACCTTCAACTAGTAAATCGGTGCCCACAAGTGGGGCACAAGATTTTAGGTGGAAGTTAAAGGCATGTTGAAAAAATGGGGGTAGGTTGGGGGTTATGATCATGGCCAACTGTAAGGACCAATAAAATGGGAGGGGGAAAATGTCCTAGTTGTGCATGCTCGAGGGGGTTTGGGAAAAGGTAAAGTTAGGACCCCACACTCACAAAAAGGTTGGGGACTAGTAAGGGACACTAGTAGGTGGTGTATGATTTGTTAAAATTGGAGGGGTAACTAGTGGGTGGTTTGTGGTTTGCATGGGGGATGAGGTGGAGGATAAGTTAGTGGTGGCACATGATGAAGCGAATAGGTGATGGGAATTATGAGGTTCAATGAAACGTGATGAGTTGGGGAACATGCAACGTTTGGTGTCCATGAAGTAGGAGGTCTACTATGAACACATGCCCCATTTTCTAAAAATTGTTTATTGTTATAAGGCAATTTTAAATCTACAAAGTTAATCACACAATACTAAATGAAATGACCTTTGTTATTTCTCTAAAATTATGACAAGAACCAAAAAAAACCCAAGATTGTGGTGAAATCTCTCTCTATAGTAAAAACTTTCTATTATGTTTGATTTGAATATAAGGACTAAATTTTTGGTGATAAAAAACTTTCTAAGCTTGACGAAAGCATGAAGAAAACGACCCACCACAAAACAAAACTCAAACAAAAGAATAGCAAAAAGACAAAACCTATCTTCCCTTGGCCTCTTTACCTTTGTTGTCTTGTTGTATGTTGATGTTGGTGTTGCAATTGTCACTATCCTCTTCCTTTGCTCCAAAAAATTGTTGTTTTCATATGTCCCATAATGTTAAGAAAATTTAGAAAATTTAAGGGACTTAAACCCTCACTAACATTGGTTTTTCTTATCCTTTTTGGTTCTTCTTTCTAAGGAAGGGGGTGGATGTGGATTTCAATGTGATTGAGTTTGTTGGGTGCTTCGCCAACAAACCCATATGAGCTAAGGAAAAACCCTAAATGAAAACCCTAGCTCCTTGGAGTCCTTGGAGGACAATTCAAGTTGACCTAATCACTGAAATGACATTGCCATCGATTCAAGGTCCAAACTGGAAGTGCCTCTTATTTACTAGTGTGTGAAGATTAAAAGAGATCGAATAATGTTGCCAAGGTGTCAAATGGGCTATGTCCCATGGTGTCAATGGAAGTGACATGAACAATCTAAGTAGGACCTCATCGATTGTTGTAATGGTGTTGCTGGTAGTGTTGGTGGTGATAAGGAGGGATAACATATTGTGGCAGCTACTGCCTATGCACATTCCCACCACTTTGCTAAATCCCATGCCCTTTTCCTCCCCTTGCTACTATTGCTACAATTCCTCTTCTTCCTATTAATCTTCCTCTTAACAACTTTGAGAAAGTCTAAGTCAAATCCTTTGCTCAGGAAGATGCTAAACACTTCCCACCCCTGGCCCCTCCTACCTCATGCCCCAAACAAAAGGCCTTATGGAAAGTTGAAGTTTTTTTCTTAGTGCATTTAAGACACCAAGAATTGTCAAAAGTGGATTAGAAATGAAAAAAAGTTATGGGCCCCCAAAGTAAAGGGGTGAACAACTTTTTTTTTAAAAACCGTTGGACACTACAAAAGCCAGTTCTTAAACACCCAAAAAGTTCTTTTTATGTTGTTATGTTACTATCAGAATTTTGAGATTATTTGTAGAATTTTAGGAGGTACTCTTATAGCACTTTAAATTGATTAAAATTAATAAGAAATAAGAAAGTTATGAGGTTTGAAAGTCGGAGGTCTAAAGAGAAGGGTTAAAAAAAAAAAATGTTTTGTAATTTGGAAAGCTTATTTTTTCTTCTTTTTCTTCTTGTTAATTTTTCATTACTCCTTTTCCTTTAAACTTCAAATATTATTTTAGTATTTTTTAATAATTATGATGAATTATAATGAAAATATTATTACCTAGTTTAAATTAGTAATTAGTTTAGGATGTTTGGGTATTTGTAGGTTAATTAGTGTACCCTATTTACCATAAATATTTTAACATAAATAATAAATTTAAACATATATATATATTATTGAATATATATATATGTTATTTATTTTTATTATTATTATAAACATTTAATTAATAATTATGATAGTTTAACCATAATTAATTTAACCATGTTTAATTTTAACCTAATTTAATTTAGCCAAGGTTAGTTTAAGCTAGCCTTAGTTAGCATGGGTTTAACCTTAATACTAAAGGTACATAATGCTATTATACATAGCTTATGTAAATATATTAAATATATGAATTTAATTATGTATTTGTTTAGCCCATTATTTTTATAACACACTTCCATGTTGTACACACTTAGTTGCACGTTAGTTGCACACACAACCATATGGCCCAAAAATTATACAATACCAAATTTGTAGTTGCAAACATGATTAAAATAATTGCAAATGACAATTAGTTGCATGCCAATTGCATAGTGGCTAATTACAAATGACAAGATTTATATTAGTGGGTTAACATGGATGATACCACACTAATCAATCCCCTTTGATGTGCACAACCCTTCTAGGTGATTCTTCTTCACATTTCGATAGTTGCATCATGTTCAGATATAGTGTTTTGAAGTCGATCGAATTTTTTCATTGGCTCATATGGCTTCAACTTCATGTGTTTAAAAGTGTTCGCCATGTGTTGATGCAAAAAAAAGTTTTCATATTATAAAAATTCAATTCAAATAAACTTGTAATTAAGGTTCAAAAATGATTATTGATCGTTGATGCAATGGTGACCAAGTATCTCCAAGTAAAATGCCTTAATTTCAATGATAGAATCATAAAAATTGATGGTGGAAATGTTAATAACTTGATTTTTTGTTAATCCAAAACCTATATTTTAATTTAACCATGTATTGCAGAAGTAATTAATACAACTAGGGTAATAGTTAGTAAGTGGGTGCATTCATGGTTGGGGTACCACAACAAGAACCATGACACCCATTTGTCTTGTGTCCTAAATTCTAAACTAAGGACTTAAAAAAATGAATGTTCTGAAATGCAAAACAATGAAAGGGGGATATTTATGTTTAAGCTTTCAACCAATAAATGTTATAATGAATTATTCGAATCAATTCAACAAATTTTGAATGTCCTATTCAAGTATAAACCAAAAAGGAATGCAAGATTATGTAGACATTTTAGAATGACATACTTTCATTTGGAGTGCCAAAAACCTATTAAAAATATCAAATTATGTCTTTTTTTTTACATCCATGTCTTTACTTCTTTCCAAACCTTTGGAATGTAAATTTTTAATTAACAAAATTAATTTGATTGTCCTTATTAACACATTTGTTTTATGAAAAAATCCAAGATTCTAGCATCAATTCCATAAAATTTGGCAATTGATCACATTAAAAAATTGTGCCATCAAATAGAACATACTTTATTTTATTTGTGGTTAAAATATGGGGAAATATGAACAAATATTTCTAATCGTATTGAGTCCTTTTTGACAAAATTACATAGTGGGACATGGTTTTTGAGCCATCTTTCAAGACACTTTAGGACATGTTTTAAGCATCCAAATCACAAAAAATCACCACCATTTTAATCAAAAATTATATGAGTATGTAATGAAAAAATAAAATCTATCAAATAAATTATTTTGTAAATGTAATGGTCATTCAAAGTAGTGTCTTGAGAGTGGTTTTGGGGCGAGACATTCCTTTTGTGTACCCCAACCGTGAATGGACCCAAATACTATGTATATAAATATTACACCTTGTTAAAGGATTGTGGAAAAATACTTAAGTTTCCATGTAGTAAAAGGAAACATACACAACCAAAATCATCATTTCTTACTTCAAGGGTAAATTATCCTTTAAAATAATTACTTTGAATGAGCAAGGATGAAAAGGTGTTAAAGGATGGTCAAGCTGAAAGGGATCAAAGAAGTCAAGATGAGGAAGAAGAATCAAATATTCCCATTGCATGTGGGAATTCCATTCTAATTTGATTAATTAGAGGATGACTAATACCCCCCAGTTGTCATTCATTCATGGGATGTATGAAGGCATTTGATTGGAAGAAAAGGAGAAGGAAGGATTCTTTGCACCTTCATTGGCCAAGGGGAGGATATTCATTCTTGGAGATGGAAAGTTCCTTAAAGGAGTGGGAGGCAAAGCTTTAATTGTCTTTTTGTTTTTTTTGTGATTTCATATTTTTCCTCTTTTAATTTGAGATGAAATAACCATTACTTAGAGAAAGAGGTGGCTTGAATGGGTAGGAGCATTAGAATGAAGAAGACCTAGACATAAAAATAAGCTTGAAAGTGGTCATGCTAGTCATCAACCCAACCACCATCCAAATCAAATGTATTGAAGCAAACTTGCATTTAGGAATATCTAGATGGCCAAAGGTGTCCCTATCTATCCTTGGAATATGGGTAAGTTCATCTTCATTCTCACCACTAATCAAAGGTGAAAACTTACATAATCAAAAACAAAATTAAAAGCAATATATAATGGGGGACCTTGAAAGGGCCAAAGACCTTGGTCAACAAGGTCATGTCATGGACCTCATATTCTACTTATTCCCAAGTGATGTTATTAGTACTTAATTACCATATGATGCACTTTAGATGATTAGAATAGAAGTCAAAAATCACAATCAACAAATTACCCTCATTGATGTAACATATGAATCCTAAACCATCCAATTTTTCTTTAATTTAATAATTGAATCACTATACATTGTTGGGCATGAAGGATATCACCCCATTTTTTCATATTATGTAAATTGAAAAAAATAAATTTTTTATTTTGTACATACATATGTTACTTGTTTCCAAAATGAAACCTTTCCAAACAACAAACTGAAATAAACTATGTTTTAACTTTGAAACTACATGGATCAAACAAGTGGATATTTTGGATTTGAAAAGTTGTCCAAACATTATTAACAAGAATTACATTATTAGGATCTAAACAAATTACTTTCAAAATATTGGAACTTAATTCAATATACAAACATAACTTTGATGAGTTGGTTTCATTTGTTCAACACCCTTTTCAAAATCTTATTATTTGCAGGCAAGGTGAAAGCACATTAAGGGTGAGCCACTTTTGTTCAAAAAAGGTGATGTATAACAAGTATTATACTACACAATAAGCTAAAATTTTGATGGCATCCTTTGGTTATTTTAAACACATGTAAAAACCTTTAAAATTTGCACAACAACATTTTTAAACTCAAAGTTCATTTTGAGTTAAAATTAATTTTGATCCAATAGTTAGATGAGGAGGATTGGATCAAATCAATGTACATAGAGTATATAATTTACAATTTTTCAACAGCCATAAGGCCTCATGTTTATGATTCATGAAACATTACCAAATAAAATAAAATTGAAAAAATAATGCAATGCCAATTTATAAAATCTCCTCCTTTTTGATATGGTAGTGTTTTTTTTTTAAAAATAAAATATTATTATCTATTCATTACTAAACAAATGTAAGAATACACATTTTTTGAATGGAATTTCATCCAAAAACTTTAAATTTCTAAATTGTCCTATATTTAATTGATGTATATCAATAGCATACAACATGAAAAAAATTCACCCAAAAATTCCATCCCCAACCCTAGTTCGGAAATATATATTTGAATTTTCAAACTTTGTGATGGGTATTATTTTGTTACAAATATATTCCATACGTTCAAATTCTTCAATGTTTATTGAGTTTTTCAAAATAATTGAATAGATGAAGTCTAAAGTTAATTAAATATACTTTTAAAAAGTAAAAATAATCCAAGATGTGATGTCCATACATTACCAAAAAAAATTAATTGCAAAAAGATTATACATGTGACTACAATTTGGGGGGGGGCTTAGTGTACTTTCACCCAACAACCAACTTATTAGGTTAGATTAAATTATCAATATGGCATAATGCAATGTCATATTTATTTATTTTTTCAATGCAAGTTGGTTTAGATTGTTTAATGGGCAAATCCATTTAGTGTGTAAATCCTCATAATCATCATATTTTGTGATTTTTCTCCCATATGGAATGTGGCTTTTGGAAAGATAAATGTATTACAAAAGGTTTTGGACCTCATGAAACCTTTCTAATGGAAATATTCTTCCCCTTAGAAAGCTTTATTTCTCATTTACGAATTTGAAATTATTTGGAAAAGCATCATGGTTGAAAATCACAATAAGATTTCAATATCATCTTTGGTTTCCTTGTTGTTTTTCAATATATTGTACAACATTTTCAAGAATTAATGATAAATTAAACTTTCATGGTATTCATCTCAATGCGAGGTTGAATGTCAACTATGAGATCCATTGGCCGCCATGGATAAATGTTTTGAATTTCAAACATGCAAAATTCCTTGCAAGGCTAACATGACCAAAATGTCTCACCTCTATCAATACTTTTGGCATAATGAAGAAATTCTCATGCTTTGTTTCTATATTGTCACCTTCCCAAGTTAATTATTTATATGCATATGTGACGTACTCAACGTTTCATACACACATGAAATGAACCATGTATATGCACTTTCAACCAACAAACACAAGTCAATAGTTATTACAAGGCAATGAACAAAAGTGAGTTGAATAGTTGGTACAATAGCTTAAACATTTTTTAAATCTCCAAATTATAAAGTGAGAACAAATGACTGTGCTATTGAATTTAAAATCTAGATTTTACCAAATCCCAAGTCACACCTTTATTTGAGGAATTCAAATTACATTAATGTCAAGTGAATTGCATTCCTCCAAAACCTTAACCAAGGTTCAACCATCCAAGTCAAATGCACTAGATACGCACCCTTAACCTCAATGAAAAGTACAATAATGTAATGTCATGCTATCAATCATGTTTGGGTTCTAGCTTGTCAAAGGCATTTGAATAAAATAAATATATTTTTCCATTTCCATGATCCTCCCAAAAATTGTTTTTGTTCTTCCAATTTTTGTTGCACAAAGGGGGCATCAAGAAGATGCAACCTATAGTGGACCCACTTGTCACTATTTTCTACCATGTTTTTTCAAACTTTCTTAGCAAGATGCAAACTAAAAAATACTTGATCTTGCCATGGCTAGATTTGACATTTTGAGGCCAAATGTAGTTTAAAGTTAGTTCATCATGTGTAAATTTTGACAACTTTCCCATTTTGAACTCACAGCCTTTCTTGGAATTTGGTATACCCATGTCTTTCAATTTCAAGAGGTGCATGTTGTTGATAGTCCCTCAATTCTCATTTCTCTCCCAACAAGGGCAATACAAAGGTAGTAGCTGCTTTGTACAAGACAACTTGCCCACCAAAGCTTTGTGGTCCAACCTTGAAGAAATTAAAGAAATTTTTTTGAAGCATTGAAAAAAATTCCCAACATATATGATTCCCATCATACCAACATATATGCCTCATTTTGATGATAATGAAATTGTTTCATTTGACTTGATCAAGTATTTAAAATGTTCAACATCCATATCTTCTAAAGACGTACACCTCTTTTAAAAGCCTCTACAACTACAACTATAAAATAACACTTTAAATTTTGCATTTGTAATAATCTCACAACCATCAACTAATGGGACTTACTTGAGGAAGGAAAAACAAAGAACATGATCATGATTGCCTATGTCAATATATAAAGGAAAAGTTCAAACAATGGGATGGATGTTGGTGAGAGCATGCAAAGACATATTTAGGGTGTCGAGAGGAACAAACTTGTGACAAGCAAGTTCATCCTATATATGTTCATTTGAAAAAGGCCAACTATAATGCACCACATGGCACCAAGAAAAATTAAATCACTTGTGCCACATGAACTTTTTCTTTTTTACAAAGTAAACATTTTAGCTTATTTCAACTCCTCTGGATGCAAAACACTAATTACAACCCTTAACAAATATGTTTGAGTATTTTATATTTGATGATTTTCATTTCAAATTTATTCAATCCTTAAGGCTTATAATGATATATTGAAAACATTGTTCTATATATACATCACACTTTTCAACATTAAATCAATTTACCACTTGAAAACATATAAAACAAACAATGTATTGTTGTGAATGATTCAATTATCAATATGTCATGATAGGTTGAAATTCATGACCATTTTTGAAACTATCAAATAATTGCAAGCAACAAGATTTACTATATATTCTACCATTGCAACGTTTGAATGATATCATATGATTTATTTCAATTCGTCTATGTATAATCATGAAAATTATGTAATTGTCCAATAAGAAAGTGCAAAATTAGAGATATCACAATTAGGACATTGTAATTGGCAAACCAACCTTTTATTCTTGCATATGTTCAATGTTTTGCCAAGCAATATTGAAAGTATCTCAAATACCTATAAATCTATGACCTATAGATATTTTTTAATATTTTAAACCATTTTTTTGTATTGCAAAATAATATGATCTAGTATGAAAAAAGGAAATTTGATCATTTCGGTTCATGTTTTGGTTTTACTTTATTACCTACTACTTCAATTGAACAAAGTCCAACCAATGAAAAAAATGTCAACAAATTATTTCATGTGCAAGTCAATAGCCTTAAAACTTATAAATTGTTTATTGAAAACTAATTGCAATGAGTTTTTCCCTCAAAAAGGTCATTGATGAATGAAAACTTGTTGAAGATGTAACCCAAAAGTATGAAGAGGAAAAAATAAATAAAAATCCATGAATGAATAAACCTATTTACCATCCAAATAAGCTTGGGTTTATGATATAATTTAATGAAGAAAAATTCAAAATTCAATCAAACCTTGGTGTTGCTTGGAATGGTGATGCACATGTCTAATTACCAAAAAACAATTCCAAGGAATGCATATGGCTCACACACATATTTCAATGTTCATTTTCACCTTCTCTTTCCTATTTGTGTTAGATACTTAACACATTGTTATAACTCTGCCTATTTCACGATTTTAATCCAAATTGCATGATTTTCCACATTTGTTCAATGTCCATCACAAGTGTGATTAAGCAAGTAATTTTCTAAGGTAATTTCTACAACAATGAGTCAAGGAAATGACCTTTATGCAAATTGTTTTGTTGAAATTGATGAGAGTCCCTAGAACCAATGTTCAATAAAACTTTCAATAGCTACTTTCTACTAATGTTTCCCCTCTTCATATACTTATACCCCATAAACGTGAGATGGGCATCATGAAGGCAACAAATAGAAGTAATTGGTACCACTATTTATGAATAAAAAATCAATTAATGTGTAGAATAATAGTTTTGGACCTCTCAATTTAAAAAATTGAGCATGGATTAATGGACAATTCATTGATTGTTATATCATGGCATGATAACATAGAACCATTGATCATTCATCACAATAATGAAAGGATTGCCATCTAAGACAATGTGCCATGACTTAATTTTGTAAGATCCTAACACTTAATTATGTGTGCAATTGTTTTGTCAAATAAAATATTTTAGTTCTCAGTGTGAATTGAATATAACCTGAAATTTTACAAGGCAAAATCATATGACCAATTTAAACGTATAATATATATTTTCACATTGTAGTAACTTAGAAATTTTCATAAAGAAAAGCATGTGACTTGTGAAACATGAACATACTACTATAACACTATGTTTCGTTGATCATTATGACATGATGCAACTTCATATTATTTTTCATATTTGATTTATTAATGAATTTATGCATTGACTTTTGATTGGACAAACCCATTGCTAGGTGTTACCATTAAGAACCACCATAAGGAATGGTTAAGGAACCAAGAGTGGTCAAATCATTTTTTGGACCCTTTCCTTTAAATGTTTTCACAACTATATTTTTTTCTTTTTCATGTTTATCCATTGCATGCCTTAATATATGGCGTGAAGTTTATTTTTGAATATAAAAAAGTGAAATTTTTTAAAATTTTGTATTCCTAATTAAAATGGCCCCTTTAAAAATCAATAGCCTTAATTTTGGAAATTCATAATTAAATTATATTTATTCAATTAATTTCCTGATAAAAACCTAAAAATAAAAATTCCTTCAAAATTAACTTTGAAAAACAAATTCCCTAAAAAAATTTCAATCATGTTTCAAATTTGTATTTCTGACCAAAAAGTTCAAGGAAAGAAACTAGCGCTATGTTTGTGAAACTTTTTCTAAATGTAATGATTAGAAACATTAAAATTTTGAATATTTTTGATATTATTGAAATTTCAATATATAAAACCTAATAAATTGGCTCATTACAAAATTATGAAAATATTTATTTAAGTGTTTCCTATGATTTTTCAAAGTTCAATGGGTCAAGGAAAATCAAAGTGTGATGTTCCTAATGGTACCACCCAAGGATGGGTTTGCTTGATTAATCCTTCATATGTATGTAAATTCAAGATTGGTGTATGTCATGATTAATTAATTCAAGAAATTCATTCGTGAGGTAACTTGTAATTACAACAGCATGTTTTTGGGTGCAAGCTTGAAAATTGTGGCACTTTTGAATGTGAATGCATCTTATGTAAAGGAATATGTTTCACATTCAACACCCATTTACTAAATCTCAAAAAGGTCGATGATTCACAACCTTTTGGGATTATATTATATTTAAAATTCAAGCATTTAGACAATATCTTTGAGTTCAATGGCATTGCGAGAAATATTTAGGCTTCATTCATCACAAAGGTCATGTTTGACAATATTTACAATAAACTTTCAGCTATAATGGGTTTTGATAGGTCATGGTTTAAATTCATTAATCATCCAAAGTTGTGGAAACTTGTTTTTATTATGTTAAGAAATGATCATAAAAAGGGAAAAAAATAATGTGTGACAAACAAATGCCAATGTCAATAATTGTGTTAATAGTCCATCCAACACCTCTTAAGTTATATTGGACATGTGATTTAGCCCAAAATGAACAATTATCAACTCTTAATGTATCAAAATTTTGTCAAATATTGTAGTGAATATATCTATATGATGTCTTTGATCTATGTTATCCTTTCATATAAATGGCAAGGAAAGCCACTATGGTAATATCAATTAAGGTTTACAAATGTTTCAATTCATAATCTTGAATTCAATGAATTTCACGTAACTAACATGGGGAATTTTTTATATTTTGTATCAAAGGAAATATACAATCACATACTATAAGTGATCATTCCTTTATATGTTGCTTGGTGATAGTTGTGCCATCAACCCCTTTTAGTTCATGGGTCTTATGCCTTGACATTTCATTATCCAAAGCAACTACACCTTGAAGTAATTAAACTCTCAATTCCTCATTATCATATGTAGTTTGTGGAAATGGAGGTTTCATTTTGTTGATATAAATCCCAACCCAAAAGACATCAATTTTTTCTTTTTATTTACTATAGGTCAATTACATTTTCTTGATTACTTTTCCTACCAATACTTGTACACCTACAACCAATTCCCCCCCAATTTGTCATTTTCCTCCCTTCATTGATCTAATGGCCACTAGTTTTTTAATGTGCTTCAACTTCTCCCACCAATCTTCAAACTTAGTTGAACCATTCTTTAGGTTTTTTTTTTTTTTTTTGGATGCCATTTGGAATAAAATGGAAGTGACTTCCTTAGGCTACCATAGAAAAAAATAAAAGTTTATTTTTAAATAATTTCTTATTATAACATGTTAAATCGTGGAATTCATTAACCTAGTTACCATCAAGGAAAAAGGTTGCCAAATAAAAAAAGGAATAAGAAAAACACATGAAAACACATGAGAATAAGATTTGTTTATTATTTGCTTACCATCTTATAGCAGCTACCATCTTGTAGTAGTTATTATCTTGCAAAAGTTATCATCATGTAATAGTTATAATCTTTTATATATTTGAAAAAAACCCACATTTACTTGTAAACCTCCTATAGCTTCTACCTATTTTCTATAGCACTTACAAACCTTTTGTAGCTATTAGCTAGCATCTGCAACACCTACAGACCTTTTGTAATTGCTGCCTATCATTTGCAACACATGCAAAACCCTTTGTAGTTGTTGCTTACCATCTACAACACTTATAAACCCTTTATAGTTATTGCATATCATTTGTAACACTTGCAAACCTTTTGTAGTTATTGGCTACCATCTACAACACTTATAGATCGTCCATCATAATTGCCTACTGTTTGCATCTACTTTCCACTCCCTTTAAATATTAAGTCCACCTCTTTGCCGTTACCCTCAAATGGCAATTATTTTCCTATGGTAAAAGGTATTTCCTACCCTAAAAACTATATAGAAAGTGGATGGCACATAAATATTATAGAAAAGATGATAAACTCATACACAAAAATGACAAGATCTATATAAACTTGATATGTACTCTCCTTTCCTTTATCACATTCTAAGTTGAACACACACCAAGAAGAAATGTTAGAATCCATACAACCTTCAACGATTTTCCATTACATAAGGGCAAATACAACTTTTTCCCGTGTTCTTCTCGTTTTTTCTCACACAAGAATGTCACACACAAACATCCTCTTAATATTAATTACTCATGAAAAATAATGAATCTAAGCATATAATCTTTTGATGAAATCCTTCATTCCTCCCAAGAAATAAATAAGGAACTTGAAAAGGATGTTCACCCCACAAAGGTTGAATCTTTATCCTCCTAGATCTCTTCATCCTAATCCCTTCCACACATCCTAGTCATGAGAAATCCATCCATCCATTATCCACTTGGACTAATTAACCTAGATGGCTTCACCCCCTAGTAAATAGAAGATGGTAAGTAGGATATTTACCACTAGTAACTAAATAGTTACTAGGATGCACTTTTAAGCGAATTAGACTAAGATATTATCTTTTATAATTAATATTAGTTTTATTAGAATTCCTCCCAAAATTAACTTTTGAATATTCTATCTTATGAAAGTAGTTCACTATAATGATGGTACTACCGTCAAAAAACATTTTCATTCTAGAATTCTTTTGAGATTTTTTTGCCATCTAACTATAACTACCATCCAGTGATGATACTATTGTCTCTTAACATCCATGGTGTTTAACCAATAGAAAAAAAAATTCTACCATTAACATAGTCATTATGATAAAAAATTATTGATTTATTTTAAACTTTCACATTTATCAAAGGTTGTACACCTTTTGTTGGAATCTCTTTTTCATTGTCACATATTGTTATAACTATTGTTGTGATGATAATAATCACATTTGTTTGATTTCTATTTAGTTTGTTTATATTTATGTTCCAAATCATCATCAAAGTATTATGTAATGGCCAAAAATTACCAACTTTTGACCTAAATTGGGGTTTGGCTCCAACTACACTAAAATTTTAAAGGTACTTTTGAAGCAAGATTGTCAAATTTCTCCATAACTAGCCTTCTCTTTATTAAATTCAATATATAACTAATGTTTAGGCCATGAAATAGGTCTACATATTGGCCATGTGATTTTGGCAACTTGCCAAAACACACTATTGGCATTAAGGTGTTTGTAAAAACCTAAAAAAAAACATTACTAATCATCTTGACAATTACATACTATATTGTTAATATACATCATTCTCACCTCAAAAGGTCCTTTCCAAAGCATTTTCAATTATCCCATTTTTATTTTTGGATCCTTGGCAACCATAACATTATGCACCAATGTTCAAGATCTAGAATTGTTTGTTAGAATAAAATGCATTGCAAAAGGTAGACACTTGGAAGACATTATTAATTAATAGTTAGCCATACTAGTCGAATAATATTTGTTTAAGTGAATGTCAAGTTTCAATTATATACCATAACAAGTCCTAAAAAATCTTCAATATATCATGTAACAAATCATGGAATATCTTCATTGAACTCTCATGATTGAAGATTTTAATCTCACAAACTTTCAATATGCATTAAAGCCATCACTAATCTTGTGTTCTGGTCTCAATACACTCCTTAATTTTGAAATATACATGTTGTAGCTATCATTTTGAATTTCAACTCAAATTCATTTGTAGACATCTAGATCTACATTTATTGTATCATGTTGCTAGGAAATGTTTAGCAATACCCCAATTAGATGCATGCATTGAATGATTAACTCAAGAATAGAACCCATATCTATGACCTAAGGACAATCTCTCATTGATCATACAAGCTTTCAAAGAGACTCTAACCATAACTTGTTGATCATGGCATTATTACATTTCGTCTTCTAGTTTGATTAATCTTAAGGTTTCCACAAATATGTCATTCCACATATCTATTGGTCCAGGAAGGCACCAATGGACACAATCATTGCTTCGATCAAAGTTCTTATTATTGCTAAACATGGTATTCACTTCTTTTGAATATCGGTAATTGTTAGGATGCCCATCACCTCGAAGTTGAGAACTAATAGTGATATCAAGAAACTTGAGCCGAACCATTGTCGGGGAATCTAGTGTTTTGTAAACATTTAGGAACTCTTCAAGTTGAACATTGTACATCCATATTGAATGTGAATAGATAGGATTGTCTAATGGAGTCGTGAAGTTACATGACCCACCCTTGTCATGACGTTTATGCCCAAAATGGTCAGGTGAAAGTGATCTCAATAAAAGTGTTCCTTTGAATTCAGGGGTTGATAAGATTCCTTTCAAAACATTGTGTATGACTTTTTTGTATGCATAAGGAAGTAAGTTAGGGTCTTCTATCATACCCGTGACATTCTTACAATTATGCCCTCCAATAATTTGATTTTTTTCTAAAATCATTATTGGATTGAGTAAGTACCAATGTGCTGTGGAAATTATTAAGATATCTACTCCCGCAAGGTTTTGCACCAAATTTTTGTCAATAATATCTATGTCAATATGTCTTATATTTTGGGTTGTATTATCATTTAGAAGTACAAACTTATTAGTCTTTTGTACAAGGAAGTTAGACCAATAGTATGAAAGAGAAAGAGCAAAAGACCGAAACAAGTAACCAAGATTATGCCTAAGGGCTTCATATTCTTCTCTGATTTCAATTTCAAATAAGGTGATAGGCTTCTCCACCTACACATGTCAAGAAACATATTAGATTTAAATTTGTAAGACTTACTTAAGTTTTTTATTTTTTTAATACATTGATGTAAGATTTCATAAATTTTCTTATCACATAAGTAACATAGTATTTTTGTGATATGTAACATGCTTGTGGAATGTTCTAAATATCCATTTAAATGCCAAATCATGTACATGACAACAATTTGCACATGTGTCATCATTTTTTGCAAAATGTTGTTTATGTTCAATTAGGAAATATAAAATTAAAAAATCTAAATGTTTGAAGATAGATAATTAAAAATTTATTGATCAACATTTGGTTTTTAGGGATTGAACAAATACAAACCTGAGAAAGAATGCACAATAATGATTGAAAATGGTTGCGATTAACAGAATCACCAACAAAAGCAATTGATTGGCCCCTCATCGACTCCATGAAAGCTTTAGGATTGATTTGAGGTAGTTCACAATCCTTTGGTTTCCATTTCCAATGAATAAAATCTGAATCAGGTCGCCCATTCATCTCACAATTCGAATATGATTCAATAAATGGGCATGATGCACTATAAAGGGGTTTTCGAATGTCATGGACCCAATTCCCTTTTGTTAGGTCACATGTTCCTTCAAAACAAGAACCACATCCAAATCTATGATCCCTGTAATTACATGTTTACTATAATCACAAGCTCATCAAAATATAAAAATGAAATTGTTCATATTGCAAAAGTAAAAAATATATTGTCCTTCAAATTTTTATGAAAAATATGAGCTTCTAACTTAATATGATGCAAGAAAACATTGTATAATATGTTATACCAACCTGCAACTTTGAAACCAAAAACGTTGGCCTTGTCATGTTCAATTTCCTTCTTTAAATGATCGCTGTTGTTGAAATTGCTTTCAATACCAACGTAGTTACTTATAGAATCTTGAGATAGCTTGCCCTCCCCACTCTCAAGTTCATCCTTGATAGGATTGATATTATTGAGTTTTCTCCCGATATTAAAGTAATCGGTTGTTGATGTTAGAAGAAGTTGATTGTTTATATACTTTGATGGAAATTGAAGATATGCCTATGAGTTCAATCCATCATCCATTGCCAAAACATAAATAAATTTGGTGTCAAATTAAAATTTAACATAAACATCAAATAAACTATTTCGACCTTTTTTTTGTTCTTGGTAAAAAATTTTGACATGTTTGATGTTATGAAACTTTTTTTAAAATTCAACATTAGTCCAAATAATTTCCATTAATAATTGTAATACTCTTATTAAGATCTAAATATTCCAAATATATATGATCACATGCACTTAAAAATAAATATTATCTTCTATAATTACAACATTTGAATGATGTTTCAAAGTTATTTCAAATATCCTATGTATATTCAAGACAAAATTGTTAAATATCAAAATTAGGACATAGTTGGAATTTGCAAACCAACCTTTTTTTTTTCCATATGTTCAAACATTTTTCCAAGCAACATTAAAAGTCTCTTAAGTACCTTTTAAATATGTGACACACATTTCTAATACAATTTAAACCATTTTCTAATATTCGAAAAATTATATGGTCTATTATTATAGAAAAATGTTCATTTTGTTTCCTATTTTTGGTTTTACTTTCTTTAAATTTGCTAATTTTAACTGAACAAAAGTTCAATTGAAAAAGAGTTGCCAAATCATTTTGTATGCAAGCCAATTAATGGGCCTAGAACTTACAAATTGTTTGCTGAAAATTGGTTGAAACCAAGTTGTGCCTCCAAAAAGGTCATCACTAAACAAAAACTTGTTCTTGTTAGAAATGTAACCCAAAAGTATGAAGAGAACAAATCCAAGAAATATCCATGACCGAATCAACATAGTTTCCATTTAAATAAGCTTGGGCTTATGATATCATTTAGTGAGGCAAGTCGAAAATTCAATCCAACCTTGGTTTTGCTTGGAATGGTGAAATTTTTATAAAGGCCTAATTACCACAATTTGTTCTCCAAGTAGTACATATGGTTCACACACAAAATTCAAATGTTGCCTTTCCCCTTCTCTTCCTATTTATGTTAGACACTTGACACATCTTTATAACTCCACCTATTTCCCACATCTAATTTGCATGAGTTTCCACATTTGTTCAATGTTGATTACAAGTGCAATTATACAAGTTATTTTTAAAATGAATTTGCACAATAATTATAAAAAGAAGTGGCCTTGTTTACACAAGAATGTTTGTGGAATTTGATGGTAATCCCTATATGCAACATGACTCTTAGCAATGTTTTGGTAGTGTTTCCCCTTTCATATATTTATACCCCATATGTGAGATGGGCATCATGAAGTTAACAAACTAGAGTAATTCGTAGCAATGTGGGATCTAATTATATTATATTGTTGGGTCTCACTAAAAAAATTGATCTTGGACCAATAGACATCTCACTAATTGTTCTTTCATGGCATGATATCATACAAGGCCTTAAATTGTTCGCCAAGGTAATGAAGACCGCTTGCATTTATGACAATGTGCCATGACTTAATGCAAACACTTAAAGATTAGTTATGTGTGCAATTATTCTGTCAAATAAAATATTATATTTCTAAATGTGAGTCAAATTATGAATTTCAATGAGGCACGAAACACATGTGTCCAACAAAAATATACATTAATATGTACTTTCATGTCATAGGAATTGACAATTTAATGAACACAAGGACGTGCCTTGCCAAGCATGAATTTGTAATGGTATAGCACTATGATTCATTGATCATCATGACATGATCCAACCCCACATTATTTTGAGGCACACTTTTACTTGGGAATGCATCTTATATTGGAAAGAAATATGCCCCACATTACTCCACCAACATTCACTTTCTCGAGAAAATTAATGAATTACCATCTTTTGGGGTTATATTGTAACTAAAATTTAAGCATGCAAACAATATCTCGGAGTCAAATGGCATATGAAAAGTATTTGGCTCTAGTTCACAACTAGGTCATGATTGATGTTACCCATAATAATGGGTCATGCAATAAAGTTGATTGATTATCCAAAGTTTTGGCAATTGACACAATCTTTTTTATGAAAAAATAATTAAAAAGAAGAAAAAAATTATGGCATGACCAAAAAAAATACAATTTCATTAATGGTGTCAATAGCGCACCCAACACCTTTTGAACTATGCACAATGTGTGATTTAACCAAAAATGAACTTGACTAAAAATTAGTATTTTTTGGTGGCAAAATTTTGCAACTTGGCAAAATTGTTTTCAAAAAATGAAGATTTTTTTGGGGTTTATTTATAGGGATTTTTTCTTCATTTTTCGAAATAAAATTAATTAGATTAGCCACATCTAGACCTACGCACTTCCTAGGTTGCCAATTGTAGCAATACTTCTATAAAAATGTTGGAACCCATCTAGGAAATTTTCTATTTAATGCTAATTAATGCTAGGGACCCTCATCAATGGACCTACTTGAAGAATTGTTTAAAAAAAACCATGCTACTAACTTTTAACATCCAAAATTTTTCAATTATTGTTAATGAATAATATCCTTCTATATGCCAATCTCTTTCACCCTTTCACATAGATGATATGAGAAGCCATTTTTTTAATATTGACTAAACTTTAAACATAAGTACCAATTCATAGTCTAAAAATCAATTAATTCCATTATATTAAATCAACATGAGATTTTTCTAATTCCTTATAAATGCATTCAATAAAATGTACTAGGGTAAGCTTGCATTTTGGAAGATCCAGGGGGCCAAAGGTGTCCCTAGCTATCCTTGGAATATGGGTAAACTCATCTTCATCCTCACTACTAATCCATCCTTCAAAGGTGAAAACTTACATAATCAACGACAAAATTGAAAGCAACATATTGGGGGACCTTTTAGGAGCCAAGGGCCTTGTTCAATAAGGTCATGTCATGGACCCCATATTCTACTCATTCCCAAGTGATGTTATTAGTACTTAACTACAATCACCATATGATGCACTTTAGAGACAAAAGCTGAAAATCACAATCAACTAATTGCCATCATTGATAAAACTTATGAATCCTAGGCCATCCAATTCTTCTTTAATTTAACAATTGAATTTCTATATGTTGGGCATGGATGATGACACCCCACAAAGTGCAGTGAGCAATAAAATGAGAGCAATAACAACTTTTTTTTTCATATATACATATGCTACTTGTTTAAAAAATGAAACCTTTCCCAAAAGCCAACTAAAATAAATTATGTTTTGATTTTGAAACTATATGGATTAAACAAGTGGATATTTTGGATTTTGAAAAGTTGTCCAAACTTTATTAGCAAGAATCTATATTATTAGGAGAAACAAATTAAATCCAAAATATTGAAACTTAATTCAACATAACCTTGATGTGTTGGTTTCATTTGTTCAATGCCCATTTTTTAAATCCTAGTGTTTGAAAGTGACCAACTTATTAGGTTAGATTAAGTTATGTGGCATAATGCAATGTCATATTTTCACTTTTGTTCAATGCTTGGCTTGAATTGTTTAATGAGAAAATCCATTTAGTGTGTAAATCCTCAATCATCATATTTTGTGATTTTGTTCCCATATGGAGTGTGACTTTTCAAAAAGACAAATGGGATTCCAAAAGGTTTTGGACCTCATGAAACCTCTCTAACGGAAATATTTTTCTACTTGGAAAATTTTTATTTCTCATTTACAAATTTGAAACTAGTTGGAAAATCATCATGGTTGAAATCACAATAAAGATGTCAATATCATATTTGGTTTCCTTGTCAATAATGTACTAAAGTACTAATGTCATTTTACCAATCGCACTTGGATTCCTTGAGGGACACATTTGAGTAAAACAAATATTTGTTTCCATTTCCATGATCCTCCCACGTTTGTGTTTTATGTTCCTCTGATCTTTGTTGAACAAAGGAAGCATCAAAAAGATGCAACCTATAGTGGAGCCACTAGTCACTATTGTCTACCTTGTCTTTCCAACTTTGTTAAGAAGACGCAAACTAAAAAATACTTGATCTTGCCATGGCTAAATGTAGTTTTAAATTAAATCATCATGTATAGATTTTGACAAGCCTCCCATTTTGAACTCATGGCCTATTTTAGAATTTGGTATACTTATGTCCTTCTAACTTCAAGAGGTGCCACCTCTTATTGATAGTCCCTCAATCCTCCTTTCTCCAAGTAAGTGCAATATAAAAGTAGTAGCTCCTTTGTACAAGACAATTAAACCCACTAAAGCTTTGTGGTCCAACCTTGAAGAAACTAAAGGAATTGATTTGAAACATTTTAAAAAATCCTAGCATATACGATTTGACCCATTAGACCAAACATATCCTCATTTTGAGGATAATGACATAGTTTCATTTGACTTGATCAAGTATATATGATTACCAACATCCATTTCTTCTAAAGTACACATCTTCTAAAAGCTTCTGCAAATGTAATGTAACATTTTAAATTTCCCATTTACAACTAATCTCACAACCATCAATTTGTAGGACTTGGTAGGAAACATATGCATCCAAAAAACATTGTGCAAATAAAATCTCAAAATGACAAAATAAAGAAAAGAAAGGAACACAAAAAACTTATTTAAATCCTAAACTCCAAGCATAGACTTTGACACTTCTATCTAATGGGCTCTAGGGAGAAATGTGAATTGCAAAAGCACATCATTGCATTAGAAAGGTAGTGCATAGACATATCAACAAAGCTTCTTTAAACAAGGACCCTTCCTTTAAACCTATGGGTTAACAAGTGCCCAACAATTACTCCAAGGGCTAGCCACTTATCTTAAGTGCCTAACAAAAAAACTAACCACGACCCCAGAAATCTAAGATGGGTCAAAACTTGTAACTAGGAGCCAAAAGGATTACTTTGGAAAAGGACTACAAATCTTTTTTCCCAAAAAAAACTTTTACATGCAAATGAAATTTTGAATGAAATTTTTTGTAACTTGTTATAAAAAAATATTTAAATGTTCCGCAATGCATCACATTTTATTTTTTACTCATTATTGAATAAATATGAATTTCTAAAAGTGTGTAGATTCCTTACATATTCAATGTTTCATCTTGAAAAATGATCAAAATTTTAAGTCATCACAAAAAATTAAAACTTCACATTCTTTAGTTTTATTATACTCTAAGCTATAATTTTTTTCATAAATCTTGTACATTATAACCCATTTATATGTGGTCAAGTACTTTTAAAGCTCTAAAATTTTGAAGCAATACTAAAACATTATTTGATTTTTTTAAGCTTTAGAATTCCACATTTTTAAAAGTATGACTTTTTTTTAGTCAAGCTAGTTTTTTTTATTACTTATATTTTTTTCAATGAAAATTCTTTTATTATATGAATCTTTTTTATAGTCCTTTGCAAAATTGATTCCATCTAACGTAGTAGGTGTACATTTCAAACATCATAAATTAAAACCAAAACTTAAAATTGGATCAAATGAATTTTTACTCTAAGTTCTTCAACATTCATATGAGGGAAAAAGGACTAACTTGTCATGATTACTATGGTTTTAGAAGGATAATGAAAAAATAAATGCTTGATTTTGACTGATTATGTTTATCATCCGACACTATTTTTCCTAATTACATGTTTTGACCTAGATGCAAAACAAATTATTCAACAACCTCAAACACCACCATTCGAATGTAAAAAGGTAGTGATTTTGTTCTACATGAAATTGTGTTAATGTGTGTTGCCAAGTTGCAAGAAAGTTTCAAAGGCACTTATATATAAAATGAATGAAATCTCTAAAATATTAAAAGAACATGAATATCCTTGCTATTTAAATACTCAATTCTTTTCTTTCCAAATATTTTTAACATAAGCAATATCTATAACATCTTAAACAATGATGATTATTATCCATGTCATCTAAACACAATATTTTACAAGATTTTACATTTGTAACGATGTTTTTATCATATTTGGAATATATTTATGCCCATCAACTAAAAGGACTTATAATTGGGGAATACATACATCCAAATATTTGTGCTAACAAACATTCATTGTGCGACAATGTGAAGAAATGAAAGAGAAAAGAACACAAGAAAACTTACCTAAACCCTAATTCCAAGCACGAATTTGACATTTTTATCCAAAAAGCCCCATGAAGGAATGATGTGAATTGAAAAAACACATCAGTGTATTGCAAAGGCAATGCAGACACATCAACAAGGGCACTATCATGATTAACACTTGAGCACACAACAATTTTCTCACCCTAAACCCATGTTGAATACCATAAATAACAAAATTCAAACTTTTTTTAGACTGTTTAGTTGTAACTTACCTTTTAAAAGATTATAACCTCCTTTGATAAAAAACATATCATTCTTTATAATTTCAAATCAAATAGTGCATTTGCTTATTAAAAAAAGAAACAAAATAAATGTATTGCTTATAAGCACATGAACTCTAGTTTATGTTGTTTTTTGCAACCTACTAAGAAGGATTTGGCAATTAAAAAATAATGAAACAAAATGTATAAGAAAAAAGGAGAAGAAAAGTAAAACTAATTGATGGAAAATGAAAAAAAATGTTAAAAAAGAAAAATGGTGAGTGACATGAAAAGACTTCTTACACCTTCAAAACATATTGAAACATGTAAAACATACACCATTTTTGTAGTTTAAACCTCAACTCTTTGTTTCAAATATACTAGCAAAACTTAAGCACTATGGTAGTTAGTCATGTTTATTGCTTACCTTTAAAAGTGGTGACTATTGCACATGCATGGAGAACTCACAAGCTCACTACTCCTTATCCCTTGAATAAAATTTTAATGTGCACACAAGATGATTCCAACATTAGCCACAAAATATGTGTTGCTTACACCTTAAACCTTCATGGTGAGGAGCTTGATGAACTTGTTAGTGATTACCGAAATGATTGTGAATTCCTACTTGAGTGAGGAGAAACAAGGAACACAATTGCAATTGTCTACCTCAATCAAGGAGAAATAAATAATAGGATAAAAACATTGGTGAGCTCATGCAAAGACATATTTAAGGTGTTCAAAGGAACAAACTTGTGACAAGCAAGTTCATCATATGCTCCTGTGAAAAGGGCTAACTATATGCACCATGTGGCACTAAGGAAAATTAAATCACTTATGCCAAAGGCATTAATTTTTTGCAAAGTAAACATTTCATTCATTTAAACTTGTATGAATCCAAAGCACTAATTACAACCCTTAACCAATATTTTTGAATACTTTATATTCATTGTATTCATTGTATTCACTTCATATTTATTCAATCCATATAATGATATATTGGAAACATTACATCAATTTACCAGTTCAAACATATAAAACAAACAATGATGTATTGTTGTGGATCATGAAACTACAAATATGTTGTAGGTTGAATTCATGACCATATTCAAAACTATCAAATAATAACAATGTAATCAAGCAATAGGCTTTAAAATCTTTGTTGGAGGTATGTTATTCCTCCTATTCCTAGGCTAGTCTTCTTGCATATGACCATTATATTGACAAAGATCAACATCTCCTCCAACCTTGAATCATAAGTGAATGTCTGAAAAACAAACATGCCGATAATAAAAACTGAACACAAATAGGAATTGTTGGCCACAAGGTGAAAAAACTAGTCCAAAGCCTTGTTGCAAATTGTAAAACTACTTGAAGGCCATTTAATACATATAATCTAATTTGCCTATATCAAGGGAAACATTTTTAGACTTATTGATTGTGAATTGCAACATTGACAATTCAATTGATAGGTTTAGTTAATGAACCCATACATAATCTTAACAACTATTTGAACAAAATATAACATTTGAAGGTTGTTTATCAAAAAACATGAACATGTTTGAAATAGGCAAATGAATACCATATATGACTTCAATGTTTCTAATTGAATTCAAACCACACATTTGCAAAAGTTAAAAATTCATATTTTGATTTTCAAATGTATTCAACAATGCAAGCAATTACAAGAAATTATTTTTAAACCCAAAAAAAAGTTGGCAAACCATTCAAAATTCTTTTGCACTAACAAGAAATAGGAATTTGGCCACCCAACCTAACAATGATTAAATATTGGCATCAATCCTATAGTTCAAATGATTAAAATTCACCTTGCAATTTCTCAATTGGCCAATGTTCCACCTTGCTCAAATAAATTCACCACAAAAATATATGAAATGTTACCTCCTTTATGCAACCCAACAATAATAAGAGTCACTAAATCAATTGAACACCCAAAACCCATGAGAATAAGGTTGGCCAAACCATATGCTAGGGTTGCGTAACCACGTTGCCCAATTACAACACCAAAAAAACAACCACCTCTAAGATGGAGGCAACTACCAACAACTTGATAGGGGAAATATTGAACATTGATTCACAATAGGCAAATCAAACAAATTTTTCTTTTGCTTTCTTGAGTTCAAATTTTTGTCTGGATGGGTTTCCCCTAAACAAACATTAAATTGGAAATGGGCGAAATCTCTTTGAACAAAAAGGAAAAAAATAGTTCATTGTGTAAGGACCTACCCATTATCTTCTTCTTCCCCTTCTTCTTGAATTGTTCTAGTTTTTAGATGGTGCTTTTGTTTTGTTGGAATAAGAACTTTCCCTTTATTTTCCTTTTCGAAAGATGTGTTGGTGCAACATCTTGTAGCAGAGATATTTGTTAAACGACCATCATTGCAAAGTTGTTCAGTGGGTAATGGCATCAATGATGATGCAAAGTTGGTCAATGGGCAATGGCATCAATGATGATGCAAAGTTAGCTTCCTGCAAAATTTCAAGCATAGACAAAGGTCCAACCACTTTGGGGTTCAAGGTTTATCTTGAATTATTCAATTGTTGTTCACTCAAAGCTAAAGACCTTCAAGAATAGCCTTGATGTCACCAACTTTGCCATTTTGGTTTGTTATATTATCTTGACACACCACTAAACCAAGCTCCTACACAAAAGGATTTAAATATGAGGTTCAATGAAGAGTTTGAGTCTTTAGTGCTACCACTAGAATGTCAATTTATTGGCATCTACATAGCTTAGTTGAGGACCTTTGATAATTTGTGACAAAGGATGTATCCCTAGCCATTGTCCTCACTGCAACATCATAATTTAGGATATTTTTGGTTGGAGCAAGGAAAAATGCAGATGATGATGGTGTGGAGTGGAAATGGAACAATAACAATGGATGATGATGGCAAAAATACAAGAAAAGAAGAAAGATTGATAAGAAAAAGAAGATGGCAATAGGCAACAAACGAACAATGAAAGTGGGTTTTTAAAAATGACAACAATGTGGAGTAAAAAAAAGGTTGGACCTACCATCACCATTATCTTCATTGCAACACCAAAGCTAATGCATGGTAGGTAAAGGCAGTAGTTGCAAAAGGGCGTTGGTCATACAAGGGTGCTTGTGCAATGCATTCTTGGAATTACGTGTCACACCTTTTCTTTTTTCTTAAAGGGTGGGGCTATCCTTGGGTGGTTTTTTAAGTTGCCCCCCTTTTTTTTGGGCTTATGGGTTTCCCTAAGGTGGGTGGGCTTCTCAATGGAAGCCCTACCTCCTTTGGCTCTTGGGCCTCCACATGTTTCTAGTTTGGGTGTGGTTATTCGAACATGTGGCCGATGTGTCTTTTTTTCATCCCTTAAAGGTAAAAGTGGGGCTTAATGCAACGTCCTTTATTCTAGTTGTGACACTTTATTTTCACAATGTGGCATGCCTCATTAAGAGAAATAGTGTTTGGTTTTTCGAACTCTACATTTTGACAACACCTTTGACTCCTTGGTCACACCTTTAACCCTTTTTCCACCCGCAGCAACTTGGGCTTGGATTTTGGCACTAGATCCTTTAGTGCCTTCCATTTGGGCTTTCCTTGACCTTGGTTATACATGCACATTCCTTTTGTTTTGTGTCAAGAGGTGCAAGTTGCCTTTTTCCTTCCCTTGGATCGACTAGCTTGAAACTCATTTGTTGTGACTGCTTAACACCTATTCTTGTTGTTCCCCCACTGGTATCTTATCCTTCCCTCTTGTGGTGGAGCATCTAGGCATAGGGAGATTAGGACATGTTTTTGACAATTTTTGTCCAAGGACTAAGAAGAACTTTAAATAAAGTTTTTTTTTTGGGCACATGTACTTGTGGAGGCTTTGTCTTTGGATCGAATTTTATTGCCAACCTTACCTTTTCTACTTTTTGTTCATGTTGTGCCCCCTTCATGTTGGTTAAGACGGAGCTTAACCCTCGGGCATGTGAAAGAATTTACACATGCAACTAAAGCTTTTGCCCTTTTTGCCTCAATTCCAACATCATTAGAGATGGTTTGCTCATTGTAAGCCCTTCATCTTTTGAATTCGAATTCCCCCTATTCAAATTCCTTATTGGACATTCAATTAAACTTTTCATGGATTATCTTAAGTTAAATTTCTTATGCATATCCCATTTGTAAGCATGCAATCTATCAAGCATGATCTACAAACATTTTCGAGATTCTTTGAACCTCAAAAATTCAACTAGTGGTTTCATTCAACTTCATCAATTGAATTCCCATGTGATTGGCACTAGCTGCATCCTTTAGTCTATGGCTTGCATTTTTGGTGTTGCTAAGCTTTTAGCTTTAGCCAATCCCTTAGGTGGCATTCGACCAAGTGTAATGGGTGAAATGTTTTATTGGTTGGTTCGCAAGGCTTTATGTCTACAATTTTGGGATGTGTTGTTTTTTCACCTATCACTGCATCAATTCGGTGTTACTATTAATGATGTTTATGAAATAGTGGTGCATGGTATTCGAACTGCTTTGGATGTCCACCCCGATTGGGTGGTGTTTCAAATGGATGTAATGAATGTTTTCAACACTATCTTGCGTAAAGCCATTTTCTAAAAACTTTGAGTGAAAGGAGGCCAATTGTTTTAGCTTTTCCCCTTTGTTTATTCCTTTTATGCCTTTCAGCTTCCTTTGTTTTCAGTCATCACTTGCCCTCAAGAGATTTGTTTATCATCCTTCTTCCGTGAACACACATCAAGATGACCCCTTTGCAATCGTTCATTTTTGTGTTTTGTGTTATTCTTCAAACAATTTTCCTTTTGTCTTTTCCTTTCCTTAGTTGACAACACCCATATCCTTGACCTTGCCCTTGTTGTTTCCCTTGCCTTTGATCATTTTGTCTCTCGGTTGACTTTTATGGGGTTAGTTGTTCAATTTTGCAAACGTTCGATTTGGGCCCATTTTGGCTTGCCTTTTAGGTTTGCCTTCCCAACTAGTTTTTGTTGCCCTATCAACGACATTAGGATCCTAGGCATCCTTTTTAGTTCAAATTCCTTTTCCTCATCCTTTTTGTAGGAGGTTTTGGATGAGGATGTTCATCATGTTGATGTGCTCGCGAGGTTAAAGGATGTCCGTGTAGCATTCGGGATCCTCTTTCAATGTTTCATTCAAAGGCCTTCCTATTTACTTCATTATTTCTCCCATTATTTTAAATTTTCGAAACTAAGTTTTCATTTTTTATTAAACTTTATTGGGAGTTTTTGAATGGCTTTTGGGCCTAGGTTCCTTTGAGTGCCCTTAAGCTCCCTTAGCATAATGGTAAATTTGTCTCTGCATTTTTAATGGAGGGTTAAACTTGATTTTTGCAAAAGGAATAGCTCTAATGGCCTATCTAAGGAGTTGGGTTTTCGTTACCCTTGTCATTGCCACTAGGTTTTTGTTGGACTCATGTCTATTCTTATTAGAAATGATAGGAGTGAATAGTTCAAGTTCACTATCCTTTCAAGCCCATTTAAGGTCGACATTAGAGCGAGCTTCTTCTTCGAGTGGTGATGACATGCATACCCCTTTTGAGCAGTTGGTAGAAAGATGAACAAATTGATTTCAAGAGAGTATTTCAAAAAGATTACATGAGCATTTTTTTTTTGGCATCATCTTTGTTTGCCTTTTTGATTTGCATTAGATGCACTTGAAATCTTATGTGGGGCCAAATGCGGGTGTGTGGTTGTTTGCTTGTCAAATGATCCTTTTTTATTATTGATTTTAGAAGTTTTTTCCATTGCTTTATGCATTCGGTTGGGCCTCCCCCATCCATTAGCCCTGGTTTGTCACATTGCATATGTGGTCAGCCTTTGGACCCTATGCGGTTCCACCTTTCAAGTTTTGCCCATGGTGGTGAAAAGATGGTTTCCCATGATGTTATGTGAAATGCCTTTGCAATAGATGAAAGATTTCATGTTTTATATGAGTAGACCCATGTTCTTCCATTGTTTATTTTTCAATCTTCGCATCAATGAGTCAACATTGTGGTTTCAATGAATGGCACCCGAATGTTGTTTTATCGTCATTGCTAACCCCATTTGAACATATTTGGTTTCATGGGCAACTCTATCTTGTGGGGTTGTTGCTATAGTTGCAGCTCAAGCCAAGGATAGTCATTATCGTGATTGATACACAATGGACTAGTTTATCGTTCTAGCCATAAAGGTCTTTGGGTTTTTACATTAGTAGGTTTACAATGTTATTCATCGATGTGTGAACATGGTATGGAGCACAAAAGGTTATGAAGGCCTTCCTCTTTTGGTTTTACATTCATTTCACAAGCAAAGGATGTGAGTCGGGTTATAGCGAACACATGTGGCCTTTATTGCAAGGTGTTTTGTTACTATAAGTGAGGTTTCTTCTAGGCCAAGTGTTCTTTCAAGTGTTCCTCCCCACTCCTTATCTCATATGTTCCTTGTGATAAAAGGGTTTTGAGTACTTGATCTGTTCATGTTCCCCTCATGGTCCACTCTAGTTGGTGATTTCTTCTTTTTGCCTGGATTAGGGTCCTTCCATCTTGTTATTTTTTTCACCCTTTTTTGGGTGCTTTGTTTTACTGACGTTTGGCAAGTTTTCATCATTTATCACAAGCTCAATCTTCAAACTAAAGACTTATTTTGCTAGATCTGGATCTTCTCATCCAGATGGGGGATACTTCTATGAAACATGAACATCCATCATCAGATGCACACATAATACCCAGATGTCACTCATACATTGATTCAAGTTGAAGTGAAAATTTTATGCCCAAATCCTACACCAATACGGAGTCTCTTTCCTGTGGGTAGAGCCAATAAAAAGGGTTTGGCTAGTGAAACTACCAGTTGTTAATTGGTTCTTAAATCTCTTAGAGATTGCTTCCATGTGGAATGAACTCTTTTGGTTCCACATGTATTGACATCTTCTACAGAGACCTGGCAAGAAAATTGTAGTGAAACATCTCTGGTGTTAATGAACTACAACTGAAAAAACCTTCGGAGGCTATCCTGTAAATCCTCCTACTTCCACCTCATAGATGTAATTCAATTGCAGAAGCTTCTGTACCAGTGAAGCCTCTCTGGTCATGATAATTTCTTTCCCCCCACAAAAGCTGAATTTTCATTTACTGATCTGAGGCCAGTTAGAGAACCATCAGATCTGAAACCAACCTTTTCTTTCGACAGCAGTGTTGGCTTTAACATGTCCCATAAACTCAGGAATCAACCGCCACAACAGCACCCTCGAGGCCATCTAGGTTCTTTGTCATCATGGTTCAGCAAGTGTTAGGAAATTGAAGGCTAAAGTGAACAACCTCTTCATGTACAAAACCAGGTCACTTCTCCACTTCCAGTGTGCCAAGTTGTTTCTAGAGTGATCTCCATTGCAGCATCATGACATCCATTGCCCAACCGATTGGGTCACAGGCACGCATTTCTGACACAGCAGCACAGGACAAGGTGTACAATGTACACGGGGAGTTCAAACACCAATTAGGCTTTGCAGTTAGTAGTAAGTACCTCAAACAATTGAAAAAGCAAACACAAGAGATCAACTGACCCACAAAGAGAAGTAGTGAAAAGGTCAGAGTCATTCCCAAAATCATGAAGTATGAAAGAAAGAAGTCATGTGCTACAAGACTGGCAGATTAAGTTACAGAGTAGAACCTCAAAATCATGACCCTAGTAAACCATGGTCACACCTCTTGCTTCCACTGTATTTTTAACTGAAACCTCGTCAAGCTTTTTCCTCTGGGCAGTAGTACTAGCTGGAAATAGATAGCACTAGGCACAACCTGGCTACAGTGAACTTGATCATTGCATTGCCATATGGTACACAACCTGGCTATGATCACAATGAGTAAGATTGAAAAGGACCTAAACAGTATAATGCATAAGAGTTGAGCTGGCTAAGTCGATAACCCGTTTTGATTATGCTCTCCATATTTAACATTCCTGACAGTTGACAGAAGCAGGAAGGTAAACTTGTACAACCTGTAAGTCTGTTTTGATATTTCATTGACATGGATTTCATCCCTTTCAATCTTGAGCAGGAATAACCATGCATTCTGTTAGTTCCACACCAGCTTCCAAGAGTTGCTTTGCAAGTCTCGGTGCACGGTCACAGTACTGGTAGCCCATGAATAATCTGACTAAAAGGGCTGTGTTTTCTTTTCACTCCACCCCCCATAATCTCACCCTAAACACAGTTCACTGGACATTGCAACTCCATTTTCAAAAACAATAACTTGCTGCCCTCAATGCCTGACCCCTCATACCCTTGATTTTGTACAATCCTCCTGAGCTACAATGATAACTAATTAGTCCATACAGTGAGTGCCAACAAACGAGCTATGCCACCGCTGCTGACCTGGAAACCGCCTCTACCAAAAAGTGCCCAACCTCTTATCCACCTCTGCCATAGTCAATAAGCTTGTAAATTGCTGATGACACAAAACTTCACAGGCAAGTCAATTCATTTCTTTGGATTTGTGCGTGACAGAATCCGCTTTCCATAGGGGCTGTTGCGCAAAGCAGGAAGATGTGGTCGTATTGCATCCACCAGCCCAGTGTGCAAAGCCCCCTGCTGAAATCAAAGCAAAAGATACATGAGAACTCTACACATGGAGCCAAAATTTGTTGAACCAAATCAAGGAGAGAGAAACTCCAGAGATGAAAGTTGGGAGGAAGTTGGGGAGATTTGAGGGAGGGCAAGAAGCAAAGCCCATTGCTCAGAACCCAGGCCTGGACAAAACATGTGCTGCAAATTACAGTCAAATATGAGAGAGTGTCTTCCAGACAGCAGGAGTGCTTACCTTGCACACAGAAAGAGCAGACTGGATGACATAATTTGCATACTGGTCTTGAAGTAGCTGGCCTAAATGTGGACTAGTCATCAGTTCCCGGACTAGGCGGGCGCGTGGTTCCTCAACTCCAAGCTTCAAGCACTTCTCCACAACATTGCTGCTGAACTTCTGCATGGACAAGAATGCATAGTTCCCTTCGAGTCTCAACATCACCTCAGTTGATGACCACGCTGTTTTGAGATCCAAGATGTACTGCACAACATAGTTCCTGTAACCCAGTATAATGTGGGTCAGAAAGTGTATAAAGAACACAACCATTGAACTCTTCAATGTTTTCATGTTCCATGTTCCACACACTTGAGTGTAAGAGACACTACCACATGGACACAGGACTCTGATTAAACAAAACAACAGAACCCTCAATATATTGCCATTTCCTTATTGTGTCATTTCCAACTCTGTGCTCAACTTGAAACATACCCATAAGGATCTTGTGAGAGAAAAAGAGCATTGGCAGCAACTTCAGCCACCAGCCGCTGCCTCTGATGATCTACTGCAAAGTCAACACAACGCTGCATAACACAGCACCCATGGCGATGTGTAGCTATCTCCACACAGTGCAATGCAGCCGCATCAAATATGAACTGCCATGCCAACCAGTTAAGAAACCCTAGCCTTCGTCAAGCTTACGATATGATGCAGTTCAAAAGTAGAATCCAGGATTTGAATGTGCTCCCTCCAGACATCTAATGTGACAATCTGCACATATGAAATGACTTCATAGCAAATTTGACTACCAACTCAATGAATGGCCATTATGACATCCTCAAATGTGACAGATCATGAATCTTGCAGAACCTTGATACCTGGCTATCCTCATGGCTGAGTTTCTGAAGACAGCGCTGAACCACATGATTCCCATTCAAGTCCTTGGTTAACTCAACCACACCATCAGCAAGAGCTGCAATCACCATGGCTACCTGCTCTTGTGACTTCAGTGTCTCAATGAGCTTCTGCACTGCTCTTGTCCTGTAGAATGAAAAGCTTCATTAGGGCAACTTGCAGTTTAAATGCCATTTAGAACAACAAATTGCACTCAAATTCATTCCAGTGACCAAGACCCATAAATTACACTGCAACTTCAACACTTAACATTGTAGCCATGAAGGACAAACCTCATAATCTTCTTCCTGAGATTAAACATCATCATAGCTCATCACAAGCTGCATCTCAACATCATTACAAAGAGTATTTTTTGAGACCATGCTGAAACAAATGCCCAGAGAGTTGCTTGCAAATCCCCACTCTTAGACCCTTAGTATACTGTCAACCATCCATTATGTATTTCAAAATCACAGACCAATGGTGCACCAATTACCCCCAAAAGTCCAGAGTTAAGCAATGGAGGAATGATAAGTTTCAACAATTAGCTTCATCCACAAAAGACAGACAGAGGATACTTCAAATCACATGCTCCTTGGTGCCTCACAGAGCCATTCATCTGTCACAGAAATCACACCTACCCATGCATATTCAAGGAAATACTGACGAGTTCCCCACCCACAGTAACAGAACGCAGAATCTCCATGCGCTGGTTTTCATCACAAACTTCAAGCAACTTCTGTACCAAGTAATTTCCAAAAGGATCTTTCATCAACTCAGTGATGTGGTTGATAATCTCATGGAAAATCTTCTCCACATCCTCAGGGCCTCCCTCATCAAACTTCTTTTGCAAAAACCTGCACCCATGCTGATCTTTTGCTATGAGATAGATGTGGCCCTCAACCTCTTCAATTGTGGTGTACTTGGGAGGCTGCTGTTGCTGTAAGTTGTGTGGCACCATGAGCCTTCCAACATCAAACTCCATGTGATCTTGGATCCTTGATTGTGGGTGTGCAAGTGTAATGGGGTCTGTGGGTGAAACATGCCCTGATCCTGGAGAAAAATGACCATTGGGATAGCCATGTCCATGACCATTAGCATGGCCATTTGACACCACATCACCTACCCTTTGAATCCCTGATGCAGGAGCAAAGGAATTAGCCTTCTCAGGATGAATTGCTCGAGAGCTTCGACGAAGAATCTTGTCCAAATATGGAGGCAACCTCCCATCACATGTAGTAGTGGAATGGGCAGCCTCCTTCACAGGTAGAGATGCAGTATGGGACACTGCCTTGGACCCATACAAAGGTGTATGCAAGAAAGGGCAGGCATCACCTCGACTGCAATAACCCTGGGTGAAGTACCTGCAAACACTGCCAACAGATGGGGGCCTCCGAGAATTGTCAGAGAGCCCAAACTCTGATACTTCTGCATTTGGACCCCAAACAGCATCAGGGTTAACTGCTTGCTGCAGCTTCAACTTCCTTTGCAAAGCTTGATTGTGCTGAGCATTAGTAGCAGCAAATCCAAGCTGCTGCTGCAGCTCAGAGGAGTTCCTTGAGCCTCGCATGGAAGTGCTGCTTCCACTGGGGTAATTGACCCCACCTGGTATTCCATTGACTTGCGCATGAAGGCTGGCAAGGAGCTGGATCTGCTTCTGCCGCTCAATGACCTGTTGCTGCATATACAAACGTTGTTGCTGTTCCTCCAAATGTGCATATTGTGCTGCCATTGCAGTTGCATGTGCTTGAACCTGAGCTTCAACAAGCTGCTGAGCTTCAAAGTAGTCTGCAACATTGTAGTCAAGTGAAATTTGCTTTTGTAACCGGCCTGACTGCAAAACATTTCCAGACGCAATTGCAGATTGATTTCTTGCTGCAGCCTGCAGTGTAGCTGCCACAACCTCCAGCTGCTGCTGCTGCTGATACTGAGAGACACCTCCAGACCCATAGGACCCAAGGGAATTCTGCTGTCTCAACGCTTTCTTAAAAGCCTGTGTTGGGTTATCTGAATAATCAGTCATCCCATCATAGCTACCATTACCCAGCCCATTCATACTCACTAAGGACTTACCTTGAAACAGATCCCGAGAGGGGGATGATCTAGATGCATACAAATCATAAGAAGAAGCTGCAGATCCTGTGCCAAAAGCATCCATAGGTGAATACAATCCATTAGACTCAGCAGCAAGGCCATGTCCATTAGAGAGAGGAGGACGACCAGCAAGGCCTCCAGAAGATCCATTGCTAACAGTTCTGGTATCCCCCGTATCATCAATAAACGATTGCAACAAAATGTTGCTGCCTTCATCAAAGCTGAGGTTTCCATAGCCTGCTGTTGTCATGTGAGGGTCGGACGAAATATCCTTTTGGGTAGGTGCTCCATAGGCATGAGCTCCTCCAGGGGCTTGGAAACTTGGAGTTGGCTCCCGCTGCTGCTGCTGCTGCTGCTGCTGTTGTTGCTGTGCTTGTTGTTGAGAAGTGAGCTGATGCTGTTGAAGAACATGTTGCTTCCTCTGCACATCCAGCCGCTGCTGCTTCCGCTGGGTATCATCAAGAGTAAGTCTCGCAAGAAAAGGGGAGAGGTTGCCAGCAGAAGCTTTGGGAGAGAGAACAGGAAGGTCACTGTAGAGGGTACGGTTGTCCATAGGAGGTGGCAGCTTCTTCACACCTGCATACGACCTGTAGAAGCTCTCGTAATGCTCATCGCAACGGATGTCGATGAAGGGTTTCACAGGAGCCTCATCTTCACGCATGCCAATCGGACCTTCCTCTACCTCCGATCCGTGCACCCGCTGCAGCTCTTCGAGATGCGGAGGAGCGGAAGTCGCCCTGGGAACATCGATCACCGTGTTCGTCGATGTGGCATGCGGAATTTCGCAAAGCAGCTGCTCGAATTCTTCATCATCCTGTTCCATTTCTCCTCAACTTTCTCCAACGGGCTTCACTTTCCAAACTCTATAGGGAAAGCTTTCTATTAAGCTCGAGAACACGGCGCCTTCATCGGTGTCCAAAAGACACATACGACGACATGCAAAAGCTCTGTGTGTGTGTCTCCCCCTGCACAGCGATCATCTTTCAGATCAGAAAATAATCGGATTGACCATCACTACACAACAATCCAAGCAAGCAATACAGTCGGCAAGTGCATGCGCGCATCACCTGAATTGCAAAAGATACCGATATGACTCGGAATTGGATCTTCTCCTCAATCTATGCACACGATGCTTGCTCCTCCACACTTCGGAGAAAAAGGATGTCTGCAGTGGAGATCCATTGCAACACCGCTTGTGGAGCTGAAGAAAGTCCTCGCCGACTACAACACCTCCTCACTACTGTGGCGCACACGCAAACAATCCGACCAGAAGGAAAACCGAGTCGATGACGCTCCTCAAAGCATCCATGGTTTGAGATTACATAGAATCTGCACGGAAAGCCTTACTACCGTTGTGGTGCTCGGAGCCATCATCGGAGAGATGATCAGAAAACAGAAACACGCACAAACAGCGACACCGCTAGCAGCAGCAGCAGCAGACGACGATGACAGATGCTGCTGCCACTACTACGACCTACACTGCGATGGAACAAAATTTACAAAACAGCATCATGCATTTGCAAAGCAAGTGTCGACGATCGGTAAACCCCGGCAAACATCTGTTCAACCTCCTCACAATCCTCCTCCTCCTCCTCCTCCTCACATAGATCGTCGTCTCCGGAACTTTCCACAAAGATCGCCGAAGAAGATAGTAATGCGCAAAGGAAAGGAGCACCGAGGAACAGCAATCGTGATAGTATTGGAGCGGCAGAGAGAACACAAAAACAAAGCAATCAAGCATGCCACGATCCAAGAAGGTCAGGAAGAAAACAAACCAAGAGCCGACACAAAAAAACCACGAAGAACAAAACCAGCGAAACCACTAGTAGAGCTTCTCGTGCTTTGTTACGGCCGCCCACAGCGCCGACGCAAAAGAGGGGACTTTTGGCGGAGGAGCCGCTGCTGCTGCCCTGCTGCTGCTACTGCTGCGAATGAAAAATCCTAAACCTAAATGGAAGAGAAGACACCGATCCGGCGATCACAGTAACAGACACACAGTCACGCACAAGGGAAGTCAAAAGGACGACGACGACGACGAACAACACTTACGCGCAAAAATGTGTCAGAGAGAACGAACGAGGAGGGCGCGGACAGGGGTGGGGAGGGGGGGGGATTTCGTCAAAGATTATGTCCGTTCGCGATCCCCGCGACTGAGTGACTGAGGAAGGCGTGCCTCTGCAGTGGAAAATTTCAGAAAAATCTGTTGCTCTTTTTTTTGGCTTTCAGATCAATTCATTTTGTGCTGCTTCTTGCTTGCTGAAAATTCTCCAATTATGGAGAGAAATACAGGAGCAAGAGAAAGCAAGAGAGAGCAAGAGAGAGAGAGGGAGAGAGACCTGCTTGCTTGCTGGAAATTCTCCAATTTTTGGGGAAAGAGATGACAGAAGAGAGAGAAAGAGAGAGAGAGAGACCTGCTTGCTTGCTGAAATTTCTCCAATTTTGTGGAATGAGATGAAGAGAGAGAGAGAGATCTGCTTGCTTGCTGGATATTCTCCAATTATGGAGAAAGAGATGGAGGGAGACACAGTGAGAGAGGGCCAGAGGGAAAGAGAGAGCTGCTTGCAATTCTCCAATTCTGGAGAGAGATTTTAGAGACAGAGTGATTTGTGTCTAGATGTTTGTATCAGCAACAAAAATTTTGAATCAAACTTTTTCTTATGCCAATTCATCATCGGAGAGTTTTTCATCATCACATTGGCAACAGATTCAATCACCCAAAACAAGTTTACAACTTCAGATTCATCACTGAATTTCTTCGTGTGAAATTGCTGTTGAATGTGAATTCAATGTCACATTTATCAGCTGATGATGTTTGTGGAGAGTGGAATCTGGAGGACAGATAATTTGTCCCACTCTTTGTGCATAAAATAGCACAACAAACTGCTGAGAGAGACAGAGACAGAGTGTACACACAAAAAAAAAAGCACCGCAGCAGAAGTGCACTAAAAACAGACAAACAAGGTGACAGACACAGACAGAAATGTGCACCATAAACCTGCAATTCAACAAGACAAACCAAAACAGCTGGATTGCGCAGCAGGACTTCTGCACCAAAGTAGCACACTACCTCCTGTGCACTGGAATTAACCCCAACAATTTGTAGTCTATATCTACCAACAACAAAACATCAAGGACACCAACCCAAGAGAACTCCAAGAGACAATTTGTCTTATCTCAACCAACATATTCTACACCTACAACTTTTATACACATCGCACATTTCATTTCATGCCCTCCAAATCAAGTGTGTTTTACAGCTTCTACATGCGGTGGAAAATGGTGTGACCACAGAATATCTCCAGGCACTTTTCTGGACATTTTTCAGGTGCACAATTTCACTACCCAGGGACCAATTCTCTCAGATGTGTTCTCAGTAATATCCCTAGTGTGGTGTCTGTCACTCACCATCAATGTGGCTATTAATTATCATGTGATCCAATAGATCCCTGCTGGTGTTGCAGTTCCATGTGGAATGGGGCACTCATTGTCATTGGCTGTTTCAACTATTTCTTCCTCATGCAGAATCTCGTAGCTCTTCTCAAACAAAACCACTTCAGAGAGTGCAGCTCAATCCTGTTTCATCAGTTTCAGACTGAAAGTTTCAATCCGTCTTTCAACAAAACATTGTTCTTTCTTGAAAGAACTTAGCATTCATGAGACCACTTCCTGCAAAGATGTCATCAGTTGCAGATAGAAATGCTTCCCTCATCTTCAGAAGTGTCTTGTGATCCAGGTCCTGGAATCAAATTGCTAGCTACCAGTATACAAGTGAGATCAACACTCTAACCCCTAGCGTACAACAGATGATCAACATACAAGGATGTTTAGCTTGGCTCCACATTTTCTTCAAGTCGAAATTCTTGCAGTCTACCTTGACAAGCTCATTGGTCTTCATTTCCCTCCACACATCCTTCACCAGCAACATCCCATTCTTTGCTACATCTCCCAACACCCCTTCATGGCATCTGTCATCTAGGGTTATGGTTTGAAAGACCCCTACTACAGACAAACCTGTTTGTCCAAATTTGTCCTGATGCTTACCAAGTCTGCAAAGTGCAGGAAGGTTATAGCCAATGTTGCATATTCCCTCAGCTTCTTTCCCACCAGAGGTCCCCTGCCACCCGCTGAATTCACATGGTGGTGGGTTCCACAGCATGATCCTGATCTGAGTACAGGTCCTCCAATTGTAGTCATGGCCTTCAGACATATACACTGCACAACATTTGCACCAAATTACCTGCCCCCATCTTCTCCTGGCCTATGATAAACCTGAAAACCCCGCAGACATACACCACTGAAATGCTCAATTCTCAAGGTTCCACTTCCACCAAAGAGATGTCCAGAAAAACAGCAATCAGATTTCAGTGGAAGGGGGCTTTTTTTCCATGTGACGTACAGGCCATGGTGGTGGCCCACAGATTATGCTGTTGGTGCACACAATTCTGTTCTGCATTTTTGCAGTTGAGGTCTGAACTTCATGTTCAGGCATGTATAAGTTCCACAATTGAGAGTGAATCCAAAGGTTCTTGAACAAAGTGCAGGAGGAGGGTTCTACCCTAAACTTGCTTACTATTTGTGGAGGAAAAAAATGCACTCACATCACATCATCATTCCCCCCCCCCTACAAATATTCACCTTTGCAAGTCTCAAGGATCTTCTGCTCAGAATCTACGATTGCATAACTCGTGGATCTAATCAGAACTTAGGGTTACAAGTTACAACCTTTGGAGGCAGAGACGTTGCATGCAAAAAAACAGAAGAGGGTGAAGGAAGCCGTACCACCAAAAATTGATTGATTGATTGATCTCCCGATTTTCGTTACCAACAATCTCCGCAAGATCGAAGCTCTCCAACCTGCTCCTCGCAGAACAATCCCACATCTTTTCCAGCACAAGATCCCGCAAGCTCCCAAGGACATAGTGAGGAAGAAGCTTCATTCAGACCATTTTTAGGGTTTAGGGTTTCAAAAGCAACCAAGAAGAGACCTGGAGACAGAGGCACATTTTATATGTGTATTTGTTGAATTTTGAAAAAGCCACTGATTTGTTGGGTAGGTAATCTTCAGCAGCTTACCAAGTTTTTTTCAAAAAATTTCCTTTTCTAATCCATTTTTCCAATTTTCAATAATCTAATATGTGTGGAGAATTTAAATATAGTTGTTGAATGTTTAAAAGCCACTAATTTGTTGATAGCAAATCATTAGCAATTTTTATTTTTTTGTTTTTCTCCATAATCTAATATATTTGGCACATTCAAATCTAGTTGTTGAATTTCAAAAGTCACTAATTTGTTGGATGGGTAATCATCAACAATTTACCTTGTTTTTTTTTAATTTAATTTTTGTATATAATTTTATGTATTTGGGCATGGATATTTAAATTAAAAGATTTTTTAGTTAATTTTTTAGTTCAAGGATGCATTTGCAAAGCATTTTAATTCACACCAATTTGGGGTCGCAACGTTGGGTGGGTGTGAGAGAGTGGTTCATAGGGATAAAGTTATGTTGGATCTACATGCAAAGTGGATGGTATTAGAGGTGGATGTTTGAAACACATTTAATTTAATATTTCAAACAATCATTTTTCAAGAGTTGTGGTTTTGTATCGACACCTTGAATCAACTTTTCTCATTTGTTTGACAGTTTTACACATGTCCATTTCCACCATATTTCTCAAAGGCTTTTAAACATAGGGATCTTATAGTCATCCAAATTTAATACACAACAAAGGGATCTTTTAAAAGGAGTGTTCTTTGCACTTGCTCATCTTCGCACTCTCCATCCTATTGCAGCATTCCACGCTACTTATGTTTTTCCTTCGTTGGCAAATGATACGTACATGGTTGGTCCTACCTTGAATGTGTTATTTGTTTTTTTGCAATTACAAGAGGAGTTTGGAGCATTAGGACTTTTAATGCAGCCAACAAAATTACAACCCAGTTTCCATAAGGGTTAAACCAATCTATATCACTTTCTCTTGGTTTTTTTACACCTAAGTCCAGTCTTTGTATTCCAAGTGCTCTAGTGGGTTCTTTGCCATTTGTGGAATCCTTCATATCATAAATGTTCCAAAAGGACTTCAGCACGATCGCTAACCTTCCTATGCTTGTAGATCTTCATGCAACTTTTGCAATGCTTTCACTTTGTTATGCCTAGGGGTTGAGCTATTTATAACGTATTGTATTTCCATCACCATGTATCTTATAACATTATACCGAATTTGATGTTCCTACCATAATTATGTTGGAAACATTATTAGGGTCAAGATCCTTTGGCATTATAGTGGGCCATTTGGCTCATTGTCAAATCATTTTCCTTACTTCTTCAAGGGGGCTAGGCCTTCCCTTAGTGGTTCAACATGCTACCCCCACCTTTTTAGGATGTTGGGCTTTGATTGCTCATGCATTAATCTTTCATTTCCAATAAGATGATCACCTTATTCTTCTTATTGCGATGGCACATGAAAAAACCGATATTTATCCCTTCTAGGTCGCACTATGCGATACCCATGCGATGTTATTTAAGGTCATCTGATTACATGTCTGCCTTTCAAAAATCTATCTTCAAATGTAATTTTTTTTCATGGACCAACTACATGAGTAGAAATTTACTTCACTTCTAGCAAATGTTCCTTCGGATGTTGTGCGAGCACATTTCCACTCATGTGCAAGTCTTGTAGCAGGGGCTTGGTTATTAGCTCATTTTAACACCCCTTCATTTCATTTGTCCTCTACCCATTTCCTTATAACATTTTGTATTCATCTCAATATACCACATCCTACAATTGTGCATTTTTCATGATGTTGGTGTGGTCATACCATCGATGATTTGAATATCCATTTGCTACATTACCTGTGCAACAATGAATGCATTGCAACCCATGATACACTTTGAGATATCATTGCAGTTATCATGTCGAAAAATGGAGCTCACGTGCGAAAAAAGGTTTCCCACTTTTTCCCTCGCTGTACACAGAAATGAGTGGATATTGTCATCATTAGAGACAATTTTCAAACTTTGGTGGACATTATCATTATTGATCCAATTTGTACAAATTTGGTGCAATGTGCTTCAATGACGATAACACATGTAGTAACAGTTGTCACTCAAGACAAGGCATGATCCTACACACAACATGCCAAAAGATGATTTCATTCCCCTTGCAATAGAAACTTACGATTGTCTCCATCCTCATTTTGATTCCTTTTTTACTTCCTATTTACATGCCGATATAGTTCACCATCAACAAATTTCATTGGTACCTTTGATGCTTATATTTTATTATAAGCAACAAATGTCGTTAATTTTACAAGGTGCACAAACCATTGCGATTCTTCAAAAGGCTACCATGCTTAATCATAGTTTTTCATTTCTTCCACACATACCAATTAGACCACCTGCATCATTAGCTAATTTATGGTAGAGGATGCCCTTTTAGCATTACGTCTTCCACTTCATTATTATTGTTTTGATTATCTTGGTTTTCCTTTGGTGTGTTTAATTTGCTTCAACATGCCTTATACTTTTTGTGGATGGATTTCCAGCCTTATATATATATATATATATATATATATAGGTTTTGTTTTATGACATCATACATGTGTAGTAATGATATTGCATTAGACATGCAATAAACATCACATTGTAATATTATCACATGTATGATGTCATTAAGTTGAATTTTTTTGCATTGTTTTAAAAGGTCAATCATGGCATCTAGTTTTGAAGTATGTGCACATCAACAAACTTGATAACAACAAGTTTTAATAATTATTATTATTTATATATTTACAAGTTTTATAATTAGAAGATGAAGGTGGACTTTTTAAAGGATTTGTGAGAACTCATTTTAAGAAAAATTTATGCACTAGAATTTGAGTTTGGAAACATCATATTTGTAAGAGGTAATATGAATGTCTAGATTTTAGTAGCAAAATGGGTTTGTTTCAAAGATGATGTTTTTAAATGTCTTCCATTTTTATTTTTTCAAAAGACACATGAAATTATCACATAAGATTAGAATTTTTCCTCTCACTATTTGAAATGAGACATGTTTATTGTTATAGCAAGTGTGCCCAAAGTTTATACATTTTAAAATGGAGGAAAACAAGGTTAGATCATCATGTTTTGAATAAATGGTTTGTCAATTAGACAATAGATATCAACAAATTTCAAATGAGGATTTAAAAAAATTCTTTTAATATTTGTTTTGTTTAATATTAATTTTAAAGAGTTGTTTATGGAATCAATCTATGTAAACTTATTGCAAAAGAAATGTGATTTTTAAGCAAGATATGAACCATGGATATAAAAAAAGAAAAAATATTTCAGCAACCATGTTATGTGGAAGTTTTGAAAATGCATATTCAAGGGGGTGATTTTGAATTTTTAAAAATGAAAAAAGTCCTTAATATTGTAGTCTAAAAGATCAATTGGAGAAAAAGAATTATCATAAGACAAAATGATGTAATAATATGAAATTCAAGGTCATTTCATGACCAACAAGTAAAACCAAATTTCTTACAACAACTTTGTCAATCTTTATAAATTACAATATTATTTGGCGCATTGATTTTGAAGTTTCAACATTTCATTTTTGATAAAGTGTTTTCATTAGTTAAATGTTTTAAATTGCAAAATATATGGTGGAAACAATCATAATCTTGATGTTTGTTAAATGGATTACATATTTTTTCATCATTGTGAAACATTATTTAAAACATTTGTCAGAACCTTGACTTGGGTTGTGACCAATTCCAAGATTGAAAAAAAAATGTCCTTTCCAAAATGAAAAAAAATTGGAAAGATTCTTATCAAATTAAGCCCTAGACAAATTTGAGTAATGGTGCGAGTGTTATGAAATGCAACACATTTTCATACCACAAGAGAAATGCATGGGAGTTAAAGGTAGGCACTCTCACAACTCCCAAGATTTTGAACTTTTATTTTGAGAATTCAAATTCTTCAAACATTCCAAATATTTAGAACATAATGTGGGGATCAAATCTTTTTAAAATCAAACAACACTACTACAAAATGTGAGTGCAGTTCACTAGTCTCCATTCACTAGACTAGTGATTTCACTATGTTCCCAGTAGGTCGCATTCATTATAACCAATGAATTCACTCAAAATCCAGTGAAATCACTTGGTGTACAAGGACACTTTTTGTTATAGTGCAATTTTTAGCTTGTTGGAAAGGTCTCAATGTGTGCTATAAGGTGTTGATCTTGCATTATTAAAAAAACATAGTGGCAAGAAATTATGGTCATTTAAAATGTTGGGACAAAAATCTCACAAATGTTTTTGAATGTTGTAAATGTGTTACACAAATTCATAGTGCAATTTGTAGGGGAAAACATTTTTGAATCAAAGGTTGAGATAACATTGGAAATATCCTTTCAAGGACAATAAGAAAATGGTGTCACATGTTCAATTTGATTTGGTTTCTTGGGAACTATGGTCACTTGAAATTTTAAGAAACTTTTGTCCCAAAATCAAGAATGCTACCCAAAAGTCCCATTACTTTTCCATTTTAATGTAGGTTCCATAGAGAGTTCTAGACCATGCAATATAGAGGAAAGTGTTCCTCCTCCAAATATAGGACATGATGAATCCAAGGTGGTTTAGTGGATGTGTCATGTCCCAATTTTGGCTCTAACTGCACTAGGTGTTTTATTGTATTGCATTGTGTAGTCAATGTGAAAGGAAGGTGAACATGAACTGCATTGTCCTAGTCTTATTTTGAAGCTTGTGTTCAACTATTTTGCCCTCACAAGGAACTAAGTATTGTGCCCAAGGCTTAAAAGTCTTTCACAACACATTATATTACATATTGTACCAATAGTGAATCTAACATGCCCTTTTGCCTTAAAGAAACAACTAAAAACCACATGATATTTTATGGCAAGCCTTTGGGAACACATCACATTTTTTGTTAAATGGTTTATGATTGTAAAATATTCCAAAAAACTAAAAAATTTACAAATTTAAAGAAGATTACAAATTTGAAACCCTATACTAAACCATAGTGTTTTCAATTTCCAACCATGCAAGTTATTATTGAATGTTCACATTATGATGTTGGTGTTTTATAAGGAATAAGATTTCTTGAATTTTTTTCTTTTTCATCATATCAATTCAACCAATAATTGAATTGTTTCAAAGTTTCATAATCTCCAACCATGTTTGTTAATCTAAAATTTTATAAAGCTTGTTGTATATTGTTGTGATGAACATTCCATACTTTGGACAACAAAACTTGAAACTATTATAATGTAAAGCAAAATTATATCTTTTCCAAATAACAAACTACAATATTACAAGTTACAAATCTAGGGCATGATGTTATAATAAACATACCAAAATTAAATTCCATTTTTCTTAAATTAAAAATATTGAACTGTATGTGAAAAATGCATAAATGCATGTAATGTCGCCACCTTACTATGAAGGAAGTGTGAGGATGAAACTCACACTCCTGAAATTGGGACTTGGGAGTCCTTTGGGACTCCCAAAACCTCAGAGTTCGATTGCAGGGGTCAAAACACCTTGCATTGGAGTGTTCTTTATATCATTGGAAAGCTATCGAAGTTTAGATGTCTAAAATGGGCTCATATGGGCCATTTGAATATCTGCAACACAAGTTATGGCAAAAAAAAGGGCCAATAGTCAAATTGGCAGTTTGAGTCCCGACCATTAAAAGTCAAGAACCGACTCGACCCCGGTGTGTGCAGGTGAAGTGTGATAGACCGTTGAAAAGCTCTTGAGGAGAGCTACAAGTTTGCTTTAGACCTCATCCCAATCGGAGGTTTGAGCAAAAAGTTATGACCTTGCAAAGTCCCGAGAGTCTAAACCGGGATAGTTTCGGAACTCCTCCTTGGGAGTCCCGAGACAAAAAACCATTCGGATGTGGGTGCCGCGGAGAGGCATAGAGTATACTATATGGGGGAAGGTGGTGGCTTCCCCCGAGTCCGGGGCCGTGGTGAGTTAAGTGAGTCCAAAGTTGCCCATGGTTTGTCCTAGCACCAAGGGTGTTCCAGAAAGTGAATTAACCAATTTGTTGGTTGGTTTGATGTAGGTTCGAGTAAGTGAATAACTTGTCACTCTTCCTAGTCCCATCTTGGAGCTTCAGCACACCCCTCTACCTCTTCTAGTACTAAGAGCTGGGAATGTGCCCCGAGTTCCTCACAATTCTGTTGTTGAGTAACTTAGACCCAACTTGGGTCTAACTAGGAACTTGGGAGCTCATCATGCAAAATACACATTAAAAAGTATATATGGTAAGTTGTAATAACATATTCATTTGGATTAAACTTTAAAAATCACCCAAGCCTAATGGTCACTACTAAAATAAATATTTATTCATACCTATATGTTGATACATCTTTTATGTAAAATGTTTATGAATGGGAACATAATTTAACTTAGTAAAAAATGGTATTGTGAAGTGAATTTTCAATTATCACAATCATAATAATAGTTATCACAAGTGTTAAAAGTATCTATAAGTAAATATGTTTGATTATAATCCTTTTTTTTATTATAACATGAATAAAGAAAAATACATCATACCTATCACTAATAATTGACAATTGTTTCCCACACAATCAATTATTAAATAATATGGGCATGACTTTTCTAATAATTAATTTCAAAATTTTGAGAATCAAATACAAGTACAAAGAGGTTCATAACATTTTTGAATTTGCACAATGGTAATGTTGTGCCTTGTATTATTTCTCATATTTAGCATGTTCAAGGGTCAAGTATTGAAAAATTAAACAAATTCAAGCCAAATTTTGTTTATTTATTATTATTATATTTAACCACTTAAGAATTATTTAGCACCCAACATCATTGACAAATATGGTATACAAAGATGTACCCAAAATTTGAATCATGGAATAATAATGATAAGATTATGTTGCAAAGTAATTAGATTTTTAAGTTAATGAACTCATCAAATTAAAGATAATGGGTTGTTATACATTTGTTTATATATATATATTTAAATGAACTATTGTTGCAACCCTAAGTTGGGCTCATGTGATTCTCACGAAAAACAAGGAAATGTTTCTTATTATATGTGTCATGAGCATGAGAACTATGAAAATGAATAATGAAAAGACAAACTTAAATTTAAATTCAAACATATAACATATAGAGCAAAAAAAAACCGTAATAAACAAAAAATAAGAACATGAAGTGTGCAAACAAAAATGCAAACAAATTTTTATTGTGATAAAACATGAAAATGTAAACATAAAAAAAATAAAACTAAGCTATGGAACAAGATTGTACATTGTATTAGTGTTGAACATATTAAAGGAAGACTTATTTTTACTTATACCTTTTCGGGGACCTAGTTCAAAGAAATTTCCATGGAGGTTTCCATGTGCTCACCAATCAATAAACTTCTTAAAAGGTTTCCTAACTACAAATGAATTAGGAATTAACTAGAACTTCATTAAAAATGAACTATGAATTAACTAAAAGTTAACTAAGAATGGATTAGAAGAACTAGTGGGTGAACTAAAAGTTATTTGAGAATGAATTAGGATATAACTATAAGTTATTTAAGAGTGAACTATGAATTAATTATAAATGCATTATAAATTAACTACAAATGAACTGTGAATGGATTACAAAGTCATGGATGGAAATCCATGTGAATTAACTCCATTCATCATGTGACCATATCCAATATTGGCATTTCTAATATTATGACAAAGGAAAATAAATTTTTTGATTGAATTTAAGCTTGAAACATGATGTGAATTGACAAGGGTGAAACACCTTCCCACACAAAATGGAACATGTGTGGGAGTTTAAAAAAAACTTTTCGAGATCTCAAGTCAAATTTTTTTTTTTGGGGTGAAAAGTCTCATATTTTCAAAATAAGGTTTCAAATATCAAACCTTGTCAAAATTAATGATCTTGAATCATTCAAAGGTTCTTGAAAACAAAGTTGTTTACAACTTGTAGAAAGGTTTGAAGAATTGTGACAAAAATGTCATGAATGTTTTCTAAAATGTTTGTAAGTGTCATGTGTTTGAAGAAGCAAATAACATCTAAATAGGTAGCTTGATACAACATTGGAAAGATCTTTTCAAGGGCTATAAAAAAATGAGGTCACATGTCCATTTTTTATTGTGTCTATTACAATTTATAAGTTTACGACTATTTGAAATTTCAAAAGTGTCCCAAAATTGAGAATGTGTGTTGTAACAAATCCAAAAATTATTATTGAGATGTTGCCCCCATGATCAATTGTATATTATAAAAAGGAAGGTGGCTAGTGCTTTCTCCAAGGCTAGGTTATGATTAGTTCAATGGGTATTTATGACTATCCTTCAATTTTGCTTTCAACTACATTAACTGCCTTTTTGTTTGGTTTATGTGAATTATGTGATTATGAGGGAAACATGAAAGTTTTCAACTCATTTTTCTCTTCAATATTCTTACAAGTCCTACTTTTTAAATTCCTTCATTGAACAACCATTTTTTCCAAATCTAGTATAATTTTATAAGCTTCATTTACCTCCAAAAGATCACCTCCTAGCTTTTTAATGTCTTAAAATCAAAGATGAATTTTGAAAATAATCCAAAATGGACAAAAGATTTCAACAATAAAATTTATTTTTTAATGCAATTATGCATCTTTCCATGATGTTAATTGCTTCCTCCATTCCATGTTATATTGTTTTCAAAAATGCCCCCATTATTTCATGTTGTCATGCACTTTGTGCCATCACCACCTTCAAGAAGTTGTTTTTTGCACTTAAACTTTACATCATTGTATTGAACGAAATTTTAAAAAATAGATTCTCGTTCAAACTTGAAACTTATTCCTTAACCCCTTGTTGGGATAAGTTACCCCCTATTTCACCTTAGTTAATGGCTTAACTATCACAATAACATCACTTGGGAGTGAAGCCACCCTCACTTTTGCTATATGTAACCTTTTTAGACATGTTCACATTGGGTTTTGCCTACTATTCATTAACCATGACCATTGTGTTGACAATGTATATCAATTACTAAATAATGAAGGTGGAATAACATCCAACATGACAAAAGTTTAAACATTATTTTGTACAATATTATAATTGTTGACACCCCTTTCCCTTGTAGGGGTGAAGTTGATTTTATTTCATTCGTATTCAAAAGTTTTTAAAGCTAATTTAAAACTAACTCATGCTTCAACCCCATTTTCACATAATAGTGCATGTTTTACTCAAATGGAATGAATTATAAAATAGGACTATTGTAGTTAATACATTGCCTCATGCCAATTTGCTATTGATATATCCCCATGCCATTCATTACCATGTTTATCATGTAATGCCAAAATAATTCTTTATTGATGGTAACTAGTGATTTTGTTTATTAAAGTGTCCAATCTCATTATCCATCTCTTTTATGATGATACCATGTAAACATGTCTTCTAGCCTAAGTAACATGAGTCCCTTGCTATAAAGATGCTCCCCATTCCAAGAATAATTCAAATACTTTTATTATTTCTAATGGTCTATTGATTAGTCTTAGAAAACATATTCCTCCCACAAAATGTTAAACATGTAATATCACACCAAATGCCCATGTTCTTAATTGAATTCCACTTTTCATTTATTTTATATTTGTGTGATCATATCAAATATTTATCAACATCGACCATTCTATGTGCTTGAAAATCATTTTCTAATGCTAATAATGTGGAAATCATTTGTGTGGTTTTCTTGCTTGTTAATGCATGTGCCATTATTGGTTGGCAACTTACTTCATTCTATACATCCTCTTCATGTGCAAGAGGATTTTGAAATTCACTAATGATTTATCCTTTTGATTTACACTTTTAGTTGTTACAATGGGTGGGTTAATTGTTTTTTCATTACATCATGAGCCCAAATTTGGTCATTTATACCATAGCATGTGAAACATGTTCCACAAATTTGCCATCCATGTTTTTCAATCTTTGCCATCCATTTTTTTGACCACATGGGTTGCATGTAACCAATTTCAACTCTTGGGTTTTTGTATTAATCTTCAACATCCTCAAGATCTTCCAAAAGATTCTAAAAATTTGAATACATGAACATTGTAGTGTCTTGAACCTCCATGGTGAATTTTTTGAAGGTTCACAACACATCAATGTCTCCTTCCATATGCACATGACATATATTAATTAAAATCATAAATGCCCAAAAACTATGTTGAAAGTTTTTTATAAATAAATATTTTCTTCTTTTCCCCATTCAATGAATCTTGTCTACTTCTTTCACAAAGAATTAAGTGATCGTGTAGTATGTGCACATGAAAAAGTGGGTAGTTGATGAAAGAGAGTAATAATGACTTTGTCACTACTCTAAAAATACAATACTCAATCCTTCTTAACTTCACGAAAGTGCTAGTTTCCGACTACTTTACCTTAAGGCTAGCTTCATCATTAAATAATCCTTAAAATAACAAAAAAAACATTACAATATGAAATTGAGGTGTTGAAAACTATCAAATTTTCACAAGCTACAATCTGAATAATTTCACTTCTCATATGACAATATCATAATAGATCATGAAAAAAATAATTTGTGAATTTTTTGATAAATAAATAAATAATTTATTTCTCCATGTGGAAATTGACCTTAAGCTTAATTATTTAATACTCACCCAATGAAAAAGAAAATAATGACTCTTTCACTGCTCTGAAGGTCAACTATTCAATACTTGTTAATTTCAAGAGAGTGTAATGGGTGTTGGATTTTAGCTAATTAACATTCAACCTATGTTGATATGCTTCTTAATATCTCAACTTTTGTAAAATAAAAAAATATTAAAAAAAGGTGTTGAATTGAGTTTTCAAAAATTAATTAAATATTTGACAATGGACTATTGAATTGGCCCATGTACCATGGTAATTGTTGGCCATTCCAATGCCACACTATTAGTCTTTAAAAATGAAATTTGTTGATGCAAAATTCTCTCGACATGAATTAAATTCCTTCAATCAAGACATAATAATCTCATTCATTCGGTGAAAATTTCATTTGCACTACAGATAAACCTTGATTACATATGTTATCACCTTCTAATTTCACCTTTCCTTTTGTAACAAAATTGTTGTTACACTTTTAGTGGACAAAAATATGACCTCCGTAAAATAGCTTGCAAAAACTAGGTTGGTTAAGAAAAGTGTCTACACCAAACATCTCTTCAAAAGAGAACCCTAAACCCTAAACCCTTAAACCCTTAAAAGCATGCAACAACAAATTAGTCAAGTTTTAGAAAACTACTCAAACAAAGATACAATTAATAGTTGCATAACCTTTTACACAGCTATGATGGTATCATATTAACCCTAGAAAAGCTCTAACATCGGTCCTTGTTTGAAGGATATGTAAATTTAAAAATAACTTTGATTTTACTTTGTATTTTTGATCAATGACTCTTTCTTTTTTTCAATTTTTTAATGTTGCATTATTGACTAGCATCCCAAGAAAGATCTATTATTAACCAGCAACAAGACATGTAGAGCAACAACTTTTCTGTATTGGTTGCAGCCCCAAAATGTATTCATGGAAAATTTTCATCCCAATAGGCAACACATTCTAAAGAATCAAAATTTTCTCTATTACTATAGCCAATATTTTCACACCATTGGATGCCATATGATGAATCTGCCAAAAACCTAATTGGTGATCAAAGGCACAAAACCGTTTTGATTTGCCTAATTGAATTGGTATGTCATTTATAAACCTATTCATGAATTGATGAAAAGAAGAAGGCGAGCTTAAAGAAGAAGGCGGGCTTAAAGGATCAGAAAAATGAAGAGAGCGACAAAAAACATAATGTAGGATTTGTCTTCCAAATAATTAGCTTTGTACTTGACTCCCACAACAAAGCTTGTACTGTGTTTCCAGAGTAAACTAGTTATACCTGCAAAACAAGGCTCCGACTTGCTCATTGTATCACCATGCATGATGGAATGACTATGATGAGGGCCGCTCAGCTTTTATAGTGCAAACTCCCAGTTCCATATTCTGGCCCTCATCAATCAAACTTGATGAGTATCCAGAAAGAACATCCAACAACCAAATGTACACGTATCTACAAGATAGAAGAAAAATCTCCACCTTCAAACACTTTGAAGGTAACACAATACTAAGTGCAGTCATAACCAGTGTTGTGCAGGTAGCAAAACTGGCAATAAGCCTCCACTGATTATCAGGAAAGTTCTTGATATCAGAACCACTGTTTGAAAAAACACAAAGAATCAGTTCTCATATATGACCATCATTCTCAAAGAAGAAGAGGAAGAAGAAGAAAGAACCACCCAGAAACCTATGGTTCTCCATCAGTTCTTTCATAATTCACAGGTTCTTTCAGTGTTTGAAACAACCAGAACCAGTGGCTCTTCAATTCTGATTTTTTCTCTCAAAACACCAGAACCAGCAGTTCTTTGATTTTAAAATTTCAAAAAACTGAAACCGGGGGTTATTGACAGAATCAAATACCTGCACAAAACTGGTCATAACCTTATGATACTCTCTCTCAAACTGCCAGGCCTTCACCTTCATCTGGATGGCAGATTATTTTCTTAACCATATTACATGACATGATCTTCTGGTGAAGATCATACACTTGTCATAGTGACCGAATGTCTGTTAAACATGAATTGGTTCATAAATTGTTGAATCTACCACCCCAGACCTTTATGTAATGGAATGGTCTCACCCTTGCCCCTTATGTTGGTTACATTGCCTAGCTCACCCTTACAGGCTCCCCTGGTGCCGTACCCAACATAATGGGCAGGGGATTGAACACTTCTTAGCACACGAAGAACAATGACAAGCTGCCATGACTTTTCACTACCTTCATCAGCTCCTGACAGTGAGTATAGATAAGTTTGTAATAATCTGCCCAAAACTTGGGCAAAGAATTATACAAAATCTGCATCTGGAGTTTCTGTCACATTTCTGGAAGCAACAGGAAGACTCAGTCTCATGACAACACAAAAACAACAAACACAACTATTTAGCCACCCCAACTGGGTCAAAGGTAAAAGACTGGATAAAATGATGAAGTTATGAACCTTATTACAAAAAGACAAGCCATGCAAACACATGAATACAATTATCCACTGCAAAAGTGGAATATGATAGAAAGAATTTTAGTGACATCATCGAAAGCCCAAGCAGCAGCAATATAGTCTGTGTATTCTCAGTGGGCTTTTCTGCTTTGGTGGAGCCAGGTTCTTGTCAGTCTGTTTAAAACCCACCACCCTGATCAATCCATTCTGCCTTGTGTGCATTCCCCACCTACCATTCTCTCCCAAGCAAAGTCCTGGGGATATTTATCTGCTTTTCTTAATGTTCAACGTAAAAGATGGGGTTCATGCATGAAAAACACCCTAGGAACAAGCCAAGCATGGCAAATGAAGAAGCAGTCATTTTACCATCTATAGCAAACTTGAGGTCAACCAAATCAGAGTCAGGATTTGGAATAGAGAAAGCACCAAATTCTGTTTGTGCACCAGGGTCACATACCTGGTACAGAATCTGTAATGGATTCCTTCTCTCAGGAATGAAACAGCTGATGAATTTGTATATAGCAGAAATTTGAAGTGGTTTCTCCTGTTTCAGTCTGCATCTGTCTCCTTGCTTTCAGTTGAGTCCACCACAGGTGGTGCCTTGTGAGAAGTATGAGAAGAAGCTGCTGGCCGTGATGAGGGGATTGGCAAATACTTGGCAAGTGTTTCTCGGAGATTTTGGAAGATGACGGGCTTTGCAATAAAGGCATCCATGCCGTGAGCATAGTATTGTTCAACATCTGAGCGCAGAGCATTGGCTGTCACAGCCACAATGGGTAACCGCCGGGTCCCGTCCAATGTTTTACGAGTCAATCCTTCCAGGGCAGTGGCCAACTTCTTCTCTCTTGATGCTTGCACAGCCATCATGCCCCCCTGTGGAGTCTCAGCTTTCTTATCCAGCATTGATGGCGAAGCGTTTTCAAAAAAGTTGCGCAGATCACACTTGGGCCATTCCCCTGTTTCTTCATAATACCGTATTGCAAGTGCTACTTGCAGGCCATCCATCAGTGGCATACAAATGTCCAATAACACTAGGTCATACTTCTCCCGTTGGATAGCTTTCAGGGCTTCGATACCATTGGCAACAACTTGAGTTGTCAAGCCGAGCCTCTTGAGCATTGATATTGCAACCATGACATTCACCTTGTTGTCTTCTGCAAGAAGGATCCGTGGTGGTTTCAAACTTGGGTTCCGGACCAATGGTTTGCAAATCTGCTCATCAGGGGTGGTTTGTGGGCTTGATGATGTAAATGGTGAGTCATTGGGTGGCATTGCATCCTCAGGATCCATTCTCGGCACCACAGAGCTCTCTTTGAAAGAGCTATGTCCTTCCTGGATCACTTTGCAAAGAACAGTGAACCTGAATGTTGACCCCTTTCCAACCATGCTGGTCACTGTCAATTGGCCGCCCATTAGCTCCACCAACTGTTAATGCAGGGAGACAAACACAGGTTCAATCAAAGCAATAATTTCTCAAAAGCTCAAAGGTGGACAAACTACATCCCACTGGACATGCACCTGAGAAAGGTCCTACCATTTATGTGAAGATATGCATTCTAAGGAAATGATCAATTGATGGACAAATACTGTGTTCAACTCAGTTCCAAAGAAGTGAGTTAGAGCAGGATGACCATCTTGGAAAATAAGGAAATGCTTCCATAACCTACTTGACTACCCACCTCCTAGACTATAATTGACTGCCAATAGGGCAGTGTTCTCAGTTTGAGCTCAGTTCTTAATGGGTTTTAACCTCTCAACAGTTTAAGCAGATCTTCTTCCTCGTGGCCCTTTACCCAGAAGCACATAGAATTCCTCTTTTGGAATCACCTGTGGTGTCTAACATGGACCTTCATTAACTCACAAAAGTGTCAAATGGAGGAATGCAGTACCTGCTTGCAGATGGCCAAGCCCAATCCTGTGCCCCCAAAATTCCTGGTGCTACTCTGATCCACTTGAGTGAATGTGTCAAAGAGTGTGGCAAATGACTGCACCCAAGCCAGATGAATGGTTCCGAAACTTAAAACACAATTCATCAGTTCGGAAAATTTGACACTATTACCACTTGTGAATAATATCGCTTTTGCCGAAGTCAGATTCAGCAATTCAAGTTGAGCTATTGGAGTGGATACATTTGCAGCATGCAAAATTTCACATTTTTTGATGGGCTTAAATCCTACTAGAAGTACCAACATTTACTCAGTCAGTAAGGGGGGCAGCAGTGTGGGGCCAGAGTTCCATACCTCCTGGGGAATGCCAACACCAGTGTCTTTGATCTCACACCAAAGTAGGGTTTGCACACTCAAATTGAAACTCTTTTCAGAGTCTGCACCCCTTGGAGAATCCTTTCCCTTACCCATACCTGGGTTTGAGACATCATTTCTTTGTTCCAGTTCAAAACTTTCTTGTCCATCCACTGCATCCAACATCCCACTCAAAATACTCTGACTTTCATCCCCCAAGTTGTTGGTCTCTGCTTCTTTGGAAGAGGTTTGTCCACTAGATGCATCAAGGCCTTCAACACCCAAGTGGATCCAGACACCACCCTTCTGAGTGAATTTGATGGCATTGAGGACAAGGTATTTCATAATCTGCCGAATCCGAAGCTTGTCACTGACAACCTGATTGGTCAAAATATTTCAAACCCACCGATTCCTGTTTTATTAGTTGATCTTCCCACATATACATAGAAGCCCCATGGCTTCACATGAAACCGCTGGTAGCTGGATTGATTACCACTTGTCAAACACATGATATGCACGATGGGATTTGATTCTCATAACCAATGGGAACACAAGGCTATTGCCTGGATGCAATTTGAATTCTGACTGAAATCATCCCACACCTCAGGTGATGATCATGGGATAAAAATGAACAGAACTCATACTCACCTTCTTTGGAACATTGTTGTCAACTTCTGCTTGAACCGTGATGCCCTTCTCTCGTGTGGCTGCTAAGGCCATTTTTAGAATGTCTTGCACTACCTCAGCTGGGCTAAATGGTGTCTCCTCAAGCTCCATTGCACCTTTAATCACAACACAGATACTTCATTGATTGCCATTAATGAGTAGATTTTACCAAAACTAATTATAGTTTTGTAAGTAGTTAGAGCAGTCGCTGGTCAACAGAAACTTCAAACTTTCCAGAGCAAGGCTGGAAGTTCAAAGGTTCCAACAGACATGAATTCAAGTTACCAGAGCAGGCAGCAATTTCCATATTCTCATTGCTGTACCCCAAACCCCTGGCGTTGTTTGAAACCAATAAATTTCAATATATCTTTACAAAAATACTAGAGGCCATTTCCAGAGCAAGAATGACAAGGGGTGTGACAAATGGAGTGAAAAGCTGAATACCAGATTCTACACTCGCAAGGTCAAGAATATCACCCAAGATGTCAGCAATGATGACACCAGATGACAGCATTGCATTGACAAGCTCCCGCTGGTCTGGAGTTAAATCTGATGCAGCTAATGCCTCCGACATCCCTAGTAGACCATTCAAGGGTGTCCGAATCTCATGTGACATTATTGCCAGGAACATATTCTTGGCTCGAATTGCCTCCTCTTCAATCCAGCAAGCCCGCCACCGGAAAATCATTTGCAAAAACTAATCCAAATCAAACCAGCAACCAATCTTTCGATTATGGTACCACCAGGTTATGGGTTTAGTTCACCTGAATTTAAGAGTTCTGCAAGAACCATTTTGGCTAAGTTCTTCCATCTTTAAGGGATGCTAGTTAGCTAATTTTTTTATGTTGGGGTGGGCAATAAACTGGGGATCAACCTGGTCATTTGAGCTATTGACCCAGCAGATTGCTACCCAATTTGTACCATACTGCAGGTGTTCAAGTCATCACCCAGCCAATAGACAATATCACTGCCTACGAGATGAATAATGTGGAACTGAGACAGGTCTGCAAATTAGGTACATTTTCATATCCTTCAAAGACACCAAAGGACCTTTCTCACATTTCCTGAAGTTTGTCATTGATATTCGAACACATACAACACCCAGAACCAACATGCACACAAGGTCACAGTACAACCAGCAACATTTTGAAGCTGACAGGTCTTAGGAAGCCAATAGTATGATGTACAAAAAACCAGTGCTGCTGACAGCACTTGATACCAGCACAAAACTGGTGAACAGAAGAAGGGTCACATCACTGGCCACACCTGTGAGTTGAACAGTCCGCCGTAACTCTCCTTCTGTTGCCTTCCCCTCTACCATCTGTGCATGCATTTTTGATAACCGTTTGCTCACTTCAACCTGTGGACAAAATGCTGAATCACATTGGTATAACAATCCAATTGTGCATGCAGAAAACATTGTAACATCCTCTTCACCCCTCTTAGCTCTTAGCAAAAATTGCAGCTTCACTGGTGTGTTCAGTCTTGAAATAAATTTTGTGGATGAAGCCTTACTGTGTAATAACATTCCTGAGATTTAAAAATAAAACCCTACCATGTGCAGCTGTAGGGCCAGGAGCCAATGAGTTTACATTTCTTGTAAGAGTTTTTCAGGTTGCAGAGATGAAACCTTTTCAGTTATATCAATACTTGCTGTCGAGACCCCAAGTACCTCTCCACTGTCACTTAGATGAGGTTTGCATGTCACCATCCAAGACATGCGGCCAATAAGAGGATAATCAATTGTCAACTCTCCAATCTGCACTCAGGTGAGCACATCAACCCTCTTAGAACAGAACACATAACCATGAAGAGTTGGAAAAGATTTTCCTCAGGGAGAAGGGCAAAAAACCACCTGATGTAGCTCAAGAAGACTGTCACAGGCACAGTAATGGTGATACAGAGGAGATAATGCAGAGTACTACATACTCGAACGTATCAAAAGTTGCAGTATGGCAGGATAGAGTCCAATAGAAAGGGAGGTGAGGGCACTTTGCCTCAGAGCTGTAAGGTGTTTTCAGAAGTGTATTTAACCAGGATTCAATACATAAAATTTACAGCACTATGCATTGTCATGCATAGAAGCACCCTGTAGTTAGGTCAGAGGTGATATATGGCCTGCAGACCTTACCTGTGTCTGTAGCTTTTCCAGAGCTTGTACTTTCATGTTGAAGAATTCCTTCACACCTTCATTCTCCATAGGTAAAGCCTCATCATCCCTCTTCCCAATAAGGTCCTACAAAAATAAAAAATCATTTCCTAAGTTACCAATCCCTGTTTTCTTCAAGGGGTGAAAAAGTCTCAAGACTTTCCAGAAAGGTAAAGCACTCTGATGTTTTACTCATTTAGTTATCATCCAAGATTTGAAGGGTGCAAATCCCAGTGCTACATGGTGGCTCAAAGCAACATTGAAAGCATACAGGCTATATCAGAGCTAGTAAACAGACTCAAAAGTCAGCTTGCAGCCAGGTGTCATGTGCTGGTAACAATGGCTTACCTGCTGACTCCTGGAGGGATGTAGCCTCTGTCCTGACCTATACTTTGCAAACACAAGAGTGCAAAAAAGAAGGGAATTTGGATGCTTACCACTGGACGAGTGCCTTTGATCGTGCGACTAATCCACACATAACGCAACTCTTTGTTGCAGTAGGTCATGTAGATTGGGAACTCCTGCAAAGCAACTAACAGGCCTTTGGCAGCCTCAAGATCCATTGGAGGTTGCCCCTCATCATACCCATTCTGCCCTTCATGCATAAACTTGGCACCATCCTCCCGCACTTGCGAAATCAACAGCCCAACACCAGTACTCCAATATGACTGCAGCAGTCCTTTGAGTTCTTGCACCTGCCGCTCCAAAGCTGCATTGGTTTCCTTCATCTGCTGATTTGCTGCCTCACTGGCACCAAAGGCAGTCTGGAGCTCTTGATAGACTGCTGTGCAATTTGAGAGCTCCTTTGTCAAGCATTCATTCTCCAGCCTCAATTGGCGTAACTCAGCCACAAGGATGCTATTCTCCGATTTCAGTGCAGAGACTTCCACATGATTCTGCTCACTATCCGACAAAGGAATCATGTCTGGGGTCGGGAGTCGTACCAAAGCATCACTAGGATCCTTGTACACCTCTGAAACTGGCATACGTACCAACACATCCTCCAAGTCCTCATACTCCTCCCCAAGCACCACATCTGCTACCTCAGAATTCATTTCTCAATCTGCTGTCTGTCCTTACATGAACTAGAAATGACACAAACCTATCAACCTCCTTTTGTAGAAATCGAGAATGCAGTACTTGAAATTCCTGTATCATCTTGTTTGCAGCAGTCGACATAGAACACTGTCCATCAAAAATGTTGGAGCTCTCAGCAGACCGGCCGGTCCTGTAACAGCAACACCAAATAGACACAAAAAGGGGAAAGTTTCCCTGTTGAGCCCAGTCTATTGTACATTATTGTCAGTGCACACAAAATGTACAGGGAAGTTCTTCCTGTGAATTCTTCAACAAGCTCCTTCACTCAGAATGAAAATTTTGAGCATGTTTGAGAACAAATTCAAGGACTTGGGTTTGAGGAAGAAGAAGCAAATTCTGATCATCCCAGGGAAACCCTAACATGCTCTCTCTCTTGTTCTCTCATGATCAAGCTAGTAACTTGGAAGAAGTTGTGATGATGATGATGATGATGATGATCGTCATCATCATCTCATTGCTGTTGCTACCAGAATGCCTACTGCTACGGACCTGAGATCAAGGTCATTCCTTTGAAAGTGTAGAACAAAACAAATCCACAAAGCAACAAAGGAATCCATAACAAAAGAATGTGTTGCAAAGAAAGAAACACAGAAGGAGGAGAAGGTTAGGAATGGGATTTACAGACGCGGTAAAAGGAATGAAGTGTTTGCTGCCTCCTCCTCTTTCTTCTTCTTTCTTTGCTGCCAAGCATCTCCCTTCTTGTAAGAAATCTCTCTCGAGCTTCCGGATTCTCTGTCTGTGTCTATGTCCTCCTCAACCGTCTTCGCGCTTTCTGCTCCTGCTTTGCTTGTCTCCGTGCTTCATAGAGAGCCTTTTTCTTTTGTTTTTCCACAGAAAATCTGTGAAAGAGGATCGAAGACGCGTCTCTTACAATCAACCCTACCTCCTCAACCACCTTCACGTTTTCTGCTCCTCCTCCTCCTGCATGCTGGTTTCCGTGCTCAATACAAACAAGCTTGCTTTCTTGTTTCCGACAGATGATGGAATTTTCTCACAGAATCAGAAAATATGTGAAAGACTGATGACCCCACAAGAAGACCGAGGTAGGAAAGATGCTCAAGAGAGAGGAGAAATTCAGGGCAAAAATAATGTGAAGGAAAGACTCGCATGCACGAAGAAAGAGAATACCTACCTATGACTAAGAGAGAGAGAGAGATCTAGTACATAACGCGCAAAAGCGGCGGAGGAGGAGGAGTAATGGGCGTAGGTGAAGGTCGCCGGGGGTCCCACAAAGGATGATTGAACACATGCTCTTCTTCCTGCAACTCATGCCTCCACTACAACTGCAACTCTCTCTCTGTCCAATCACGCGGATAACATTTTCCAGAAAACAACATCTGCAATTTGTCGTATCGATGGCGATAGCGATGATGCTCATGGCAACGCAATAACCAGCAAGAAGTGTGTATGTGCTTTTGTGTGTGTGTGTGTGTGTGCGCGCCTCTCTGTCTTTCTGTCTCTCTGTCCACCGTGTGTTTCAGATTCTTGGATTGTTGTTGGCTTCAACATTTACCATCACAATTCTGTTTCCTTCTTGCATGTATCGGGAATTTCTGTACTCAAATCATGTCTGTTTGCACCGGCAGCAGTAGCAGGAGGAGGAGGATCATGTTCTCAATGGCACCAGCGGCAGGAGGATCATGTACTTGATTCCGGCAGCAGCAGGAGAATCATGTACTCAATTGCTGCAGCAGCAGCAGCAGCAGCAGCAGCAGCAAGAGGTTTTCCTCTTCTTCACTGATTCTTGTCAGTGTACATTAATCAAATCAGATCAGATCACGTTGTTTGATAATATTTACAACAGGGATTTTATAATTACAACATCAAGAGAGAGCATCACCAAAGTTTGTCCTCAAATCTCAGCTCCCAAAAGAGACTCCTGCAAGGAAAGAAGAAGATGGCGAAGCTGAAGAAGAAGAAGAAGAAGAAGAAGCAGAGGAAGGATCAAGGTGTGTGAATCTTCATTTTCTTTCAGTACTAATTCTACCCAAGAAGAAGATCAATCTTTGCAAAGCATGTATAAGGTGCAGAGAGTGTCCTGGAAGGATTTGTGTCAGATGATTCTTCTATCTTTGGAAACTGAAAGTGCTTCACATCATGTCTGAGGTTAAAACATCTATCTATCATGAAGGCATGTGTTGAGTCCTGCATTTGCATGTTTGTAGTTGCTGATTTCTGGTGGATTACACAGCAAGCCTAAATTTCTCTCCTGTGAGTTTTCATAGCTGCATCTAGACCACATGGGCAGGAGGCGCCTTCGCCATCATCATCATCACTGAAGCACTTCTATTCTGCAATGCAAACTGCAAACTGGAAGCTTTTCTATTCCACAGTTGTACTTTCAACTATATAGACATGTGTAAGATGCACAAGATCATATAGCTTCTATTCCTCAGTCACACTTACAATTTAGATATCTGAGGAGATTCCATAATGATGGTGCTTACCATGGCACGCTGCTGTTGCTGATTTGCAATCCTTTCTTTACATGCAGGTCTTGCAATGATTTGCACCATTCTTGTTCCCTGGCACCCAGGCTGAACATCTCCTTTCAAGCTCAAAGAAACTCCCATATCCTTTGTACCCTCAGGGAGCTGCAGAAGAGCTGCAGAAGACAAATCAGTATCACAAGTTGGGTACTTCAAACAACTCATAGTTGGAAAAGCACATTTGATGGTTTAGTGCATACTGTAAAGTCAGAACACTGGAAGATGAGAGGTGATCATTAAGGAGAATTGTTGAGTGAAAGATGAGAACAAAAGCCAGAAAAAACCAGAACCAAAGGTTTTCACTCTGGTTGCAAAGACATGCTAACTATGCAACAGCTGCTGCCACCAAGCCCTCAATACAGCAACCAGCCTCTGCACATGTCTAATGGAGAGCTCCAGTCTGCTCTTGAGAACAAATGAAGATTCACATTGTTACGCAGCAGAAATTTGGTGCGTTGATGAAGGTTTGGAGGTTTGGATGAGAGAGGACAACACAGACATACCCTCGGTAACTTGCACTGGATCTTGTGAGGACACTATTGTTCACAACTTTTGCTGTTCCTGTACTCTGAGTGCAATCACATGATACAGAGAGCAAATTGCAACAAAAATTGTGAAGGTCTATTGTATGCACCTTGGGCAAGACTACTAGAGCAAGATAACCAGAATTGAGAGCCTTTTCATTTGGGGGCAGTGCATGCTGCAGGTGGAGAATCCAGGGCCCACTTTGATGAGCAAAGCACATAAAAAATTGTCAGTTCTTTCAATGAATGATGCATATGAAAGTCTTGAAGAAGATGGTAGAAAGACTGACGCAGCTCTGTGAGTTGCAGAAAACAAAACAGAATTCACACAGAAATGGGTCACAAAGGGAAAAAGAACATGAGACTTTTATGCATTAAAGCAAACTGTTTGATTCATTCCTGCTTACTGTATGTTCAGCAGCTTCCAAGTTCTGGAACCACATGAGACAGCCAAAATCAGACATGACAGACAAGGTCTATCAGCACAACATGCACTGCTTGCTGGGTGGCTTGAAACTTTCTGATTTTGTTCAAATGTCACCAATTACAGTGTGGGGTGGAAATCTTACAGATCGAGACCCTGGAATTCCTGTAACCTTCTCTCTCTCTTTCTCTCTCTCTCTCTCTCTCTCAGCTGAGCCAATTGTATATACATAAGGAAAAACTTTTCACAGATTGCAAATTAGCATCTGAAGAAGTGGGAGCCACAGTGCATTTGAACCTACAGGTTCGATTATATTCTAATTTGGAAGTTGCCCATACAAGAGACCAAGGAGATTCTCAGGACCAGGTGCAAGCAAGGAAGCCATCAAGGTATTCAGAAACTCAGCAAACTTGTGTGTACTGTAGGTCAGGTCTTCAGTTGGAATACATACAGTTTCTGCATACTTTGCCTCAAATTATGTACTTCAGGTAGAACAGCTGCACATTTTACACAAAATTTGTATGAGGACTTCAACACAAGATAAGGAAGAACCACCAGTGTCTATCATCAACACCTCATCTTGGACCACCCTAGAGCTATTGATCCCAACATCCATCACCTGATTCTTCTGCAAGGACTTGACGGGCCCTACCCTTGCAAGCATGCATGCTAGATGTAAACACAATGCTGAACTCAGCTATCATGGGTCCAGCCCTCAGTGATCAAGCCAGAGACCAAGAGGCCTCCAAGTCGTGGAAAGATCACAGCAAACAGTTCATGCCTGTAGCAGCACGTAGAATGTGTCCATGTCCGAGGAGACACAAAACAAGTATTGAATCCCAACAGGTTCAGTGTACACATGAGATGCAAATCAGAAGAGCTGAAATGCAAATTACTTTACAACTGTATAACCATGTCTACAACTGGAAGAAAAAATTGAAACTGAATTACAGCTGATGACTGCAGAAAATGCAACAAAGAGCTTCTGCAGAGCCAGTCAGCCAGACATCTGATCTCTAGGGTGATCTATTGAGCAATTGCAGTGTGCAGTCATCTGAAGAAAGAGCCAATGATAAAAAGTGCCACTGCTGACACCACAGTCACAAACAGTTCCTGAAACAACACCACAGCAAGCATCCAAATGAGATTCCACCACACTGATTGATATCTTCACCTGAAGATGAACCCCATCTTCACCCCAAGATATAGTTCATGACAAGCACTTAGATCATTGCTAAAGCACTATCATACACCCCAGCCAGAAATTTCTCAAAGTGTGTCCTGTATCCAAATACTTCAAGGGGCTACAATATTGTTTAAACACAAAGAGAAGACTTTCTTATAACTATTTGAGTTGCATTATAATGGTCACAACTTACTTGAGCACCAAGGAAGGATCGTGGAATGTACTGTCCAAGAAGCTCATACATGTTGAGAGTACCAGTAAAGGCCTGTGACACCATGCACATATAAGTGTGCTGAGATTTAAGGATTGACTCTATGCACAGCAAATAAATCTATTTTCTCTGTATTCACAATGAAAAATCCTGATCAGCAAGAACAAGAAGCATAAGAAGAAGAAAAAGAAGTGTCGTTATCAGCCCTTCTTCTCCCTGAAAATCATAAGCAAGAGATTTCCAAACTTCAAAAAGTTAAAGCTGGGTTATGGGTTTACCTGAAGCTGGATAGGGTTTGAAACTACAGCCAGTTCCACAGTGGCTCTTTCTCCTACAACTAAGGCTAATGGCTTGATGCTAGGTTTAAGAACAAGATAGCAAGACCTACCAGAGAGGCCAATCCAACGCAGCCAAACACTAGACCAAGAGTTCGAAGAAGTCGCTTTCCACTTTTAGTCCTCCGACTTCCATCCTCATCCTCCTGCATGTAGAAACAACCCACAGACATGAATCATGGTATTTCCCTTCCTTATGTTGAGAGTACAAAATTCACACTGAATTCAGCTGACAGAATTCTGGCAGACAGTGAAAGACAATGTCGCACAGTTGATATTGTGTGCAGTATACAGTCTTTTGAGTTATCACTTAAAGGGCCTCTATAGTACAATGCCAACTGAACCTTACACTTGAGATGGAGGATGAAGCAGGCTCATACTCCTTCAGTTTGTTGAATATGCGGAACATGTAGCTGAAAATGAGGAACTGAAGTGGCTTCCATTCAGCTTCTCCTGCTGACACCATCCAAATTGACTGCCATCACAAATTCCACCATGCATGAGTTTCTTCAAACATGCCTCTTTTTGGTTCCATCTCCATTGACCCAATTTGATTTGTTCAACATATTTCTAGGTCATTTTCTTATACCTCAGAAACCACAAATATCAACATAGTTACTGATTGGAAGTGACAGTAGACAGATGAAAACTTACAAAAAATGCCGAGATTGCCAAATTTATAAGAACCTCTTTTTGACCCAATTGAGCAACCCTGCAGTAATGTTATGGAGATCATCAAATCTGTTACCTGTTGAAAGGACAACTACAGGATAGAACTACATACAGTGCAGTAGACATGTGCAAAAAGGGTCCAGGAATGGTGATTACTTTGGACCCCAAGGAAACCAGGAACGCTTATCAGCATATTTAATTTCTTTTGATACCTGCATAATCATGAACCAGAAGGAAGATTAAAATACAGAAAAAGTTAAGAAATTTCTAGTGCCTTGCACTTTTGATACCATCAGACATTCAGTTTAGAGCTGAAATCACATCACTGAGTGTTTCAGGACCAGCATTAACCAACCTCAAAAGAGCCAAACGTAAGACCCTGTTTGCGGTTTGATAATTGGGTCATCATGATCCTGTCATATGCTTGGTCAAACTGCCAGAAGAAGGACAATATTCACAAGTATCACTCCATATTAGGGCACAAACTCAAAATGGAGGCCCCTGCTGTGGCATTGAGTCCATAACAATCTGAGTCCAAAAGTGATCCTTCAACAGCATTTTCTGAATCTTGCAGCCATTTCTGAGAGATAACCCATGCTACAAGCTTCTAAAATTTCAACTGATATGGTCAGAAAGTAGGTCCACAACATTAGGGCACTGAAAAAAGAGGTAGTTGCAAACCCGAGCCATTGCAGCCTCATTTCCTTGCCTCTCTGCATCCTTGTGTTTTCTTCTGTATGTAGCCTTGATTGTATCGAATTTCTCCAGTGGGCTGACTCCCAAAACCTGTGCTCCCCAATTATAAAGAAATCCAAAAGTTGGATAATGGCAAAGAACTGTGAGGGAACTTCTCATCTGTAGTGTACACATCCACTATCATACTTTCTTGTAATTGAATAAAATTGAACATATAGAAACCATTACACATTGTGATCAAACATGACAACACACACACTGAAAGAGACACCAGAAAAGCACCCAGAACTGACTAATTGTGTGACAAATGCAGTTCTGCTAAGCACATGCGGTTCAATATCTGTTAGCAATTGTTAAGAATGTGTTAGTATGCTGGTTGTTCCCAACCATCAAGATTGCCATCAAAATACAATTTGGAGAACATGTGTTGTCTACAAAATCCATTGACTTGGAATGGAATCCATCATGCAATGGGATTCTGCTACATTTACTTGGAATACTTTGTGTTGGGAAAAGTTGTGAAGTGAGAGAGTTTACTTGGTAAGGACTCTCGTCAGAAGCACCAGCACTTGAGGAAGCTGCATCGGCTGCACTACATTCTATCCTCCATCTTCTTAACACCAACTTGTCTCTCCTGCATGAATTTCAACTTTTAGTTCGAAGAAAAAGAAAGGGAAATAAATTAATTGAAAAAAAAAAAATCATCCCCAGATAAGATAAGAAAGCAAACAACAAACACTCCCAAATCCTAATCCGCATCACCCGCTTGAACCCTAAACCCTAACATACGAAAACCCAGACTTCTTTCAAAGACTCACACACACACTCACACAGGAATGAAGTAGGTAATAAGTAACGACAACGCAAGAAAAATCAAAGAGCAAACATTACACACAAACATCCTCAAACCCTAATCCACATCACCCACTTAAACCCCGAACCCTAAGATTCGAAAACTCAGACTTCATTCAAAGACTCACACACACGCTCACACATACAGGAAGGAACTAGCTAGCAAGCAACAATAACAACAACAGCTACAACAGCAGACTATAACACATACCTGACAGAGAAGCGAGATTGCCTAAGAGCTGGAAAATGTCTTGCAACCCATTTGGTGTGGGACGAAGAAGTTATGGGCGACGACAGAAGATGGGATTGGGAGATGGTGTACAAATTGGAAGTACATTGAACAGGAGGATAGATGGAAGCCCCACAGGACGCCATTGCAATTCTCCACCTCCTCCTCTTCCAATTCTTCGTCGTATTCTTCGTCTTCTCTGCACAAGTGCTGCGACACAAGCCCTTCGCTCTCTGTCGCTGCGACACTGCCCTCCATCGAGGTGCCAGATCCAGGGGCATGTCATAGAGGTGCCAAACCAGGTTACCAAAAACAGGCCCAATACCAGTGTTGTGCGGTGGCATTCTTTTGGGTGTTAAATTTCGCCAAAATGTGAAAGATCAAAATAGAAACAGACTATCCTATCATAATATTCTCTTTTTCCTGAAAAAAATAGTCAAATTT